>Ga0214468_1000068_pt1 | contig 28726 bp, 24 predicted proteins | sample RVTome_9_FD_187334 | JGI IMG/M metagenome (GOLD analysis project Ga0214468, IMG submission 187334) | Soil microbial communities from uranium-contaminated site in the Upper Colorado River Basin, Wyoming, United States - RVT155D38 HiSeq ...
GTGGCGACCGCGAGGCGACCGAGGTCGTCGCCTCCGAGGTCGAGATCGCGCCCCTCACCGGCGAGGAGATCGACTGGTACGTCGCCACCGGCGAGCCGCTCGACAAGGCCGGCTCCTACGCGATCCAGGACCGTGGCGCGCTGTTCGTCGAGTCGGTCGAGGGCAACTACACGAACGTCGTCGGGCTGCCGCTGCCGGCCGTCTACCGGCTCGCCGCCGAGCTCGGGCACGACCTGCGGCGGCGGATGAGCGCGCCGCCCGGCGGCGGCCGGCAGGTCGGACCGAGCTAGCCGCCGAACTTGATCGGCTCGCCGAGCTCGTCGAGGGAGAAGTTGGCCATGATCTGGTGGCCGTTGAAGTCGAGGACCCGCAGGTCCTCCTCCGCCTCGAGGTCGGCGGCGATCGAGGCGTACGAGCTCGGGTAGCGCGCCTCGACCGCCCCGCGCTCGACCTCGTAGGCGATGAACTTGTCGATCCCCTTGTAGCGCAGCTTCTCGACCAGCCGCGCGTCGGTCAGCTCGGCGAAGGTCGAGAGCACCAGGATCGGCCCGGTGCCGGTGAACAGCAGGTAGGAGCGGATCGGGCGGGTGGCGGCGGCGCCGCCGTCGGTGTCGGGCATGGCCCGAAACGTACTCGCCGCCCGAAACGGCTGTCAAGCGCCGGCGGGCTAGCATTGCGGGGCGATGGAGATCGCGCGTGACAGCGGGAACGACCGCGGGAACGACCGCCGGGGGCGGGGCGACGCGCCGCCGCCGGCCGTCGTGCTGGTGCGGCCGCGGGAGGACGGCAACGTCGGCGCCGCCTGCCGGGCGATGGCCAACATGGGCCTCGACGAGCTGGTCCTCGTCGAGCCGGTGGTCGCGATCGGGGTGCTCGGCCGCGCGCTGGCCAAGGGGGCCGACCACGTGCTCGCGGGGGCGCGGCGGGTCGGCTCGCTGGCCGAGGCGGTCGCGCCCTACCAGCGGGTCGTCGGCACCGCCGCGCTGCGCGCCCGCTCGGCGAGCGGCGTCGTCGCCCCGCGCGAGCTCCCGGCGGTGCTCGCGGCCGACCCGCCGGGAACCCGCGCCGCCCTCGTCTTCGGCCCCGAGGTCAGCGGGCTGACCAACGACGAGCTGGCGCTCTGTCACCCGCTGGTCAACGTGCCCTGCGACCCTGTCCAGCCGACGCTCAACCTGGCACAGGCGGTGCTGATCCTCGTCTACGAGCTGTTCGTCGACCGGCTGGCGCGCGGCGCGGCGGAGGCGGCGGTGGTGCCGGAGCCGGCGCCCGAGGCGGCCGAGCACGCGCAGGTCGAGGCGCTCTTCGCCCAGGGCGTCGCGCTGCTGCGGCGGGTGGACTTCGCCCGTGACGACACCTTCGACCACGTCCGCCGCGACCTGCGCCGGCTGCTCGCGCGCGCCGCGCTGTCCGCCCGCGAGGCGATCATCCTGCGCGGCGTCTGCCGCCGGCTCGACTACGCCCTCGACCGCGCCGAGGAGCCCGACGCCGGCCGACCCGACCGCCTCCACGAGTAGCCCGGAGAGCGCGGATCGAACGCCATCTCGGGCGGTCCTCACTCTTCACTCCCTCGACGTACTTCTCGTACGCCTCGGTCGTTCATCGCTCCGGGTCGCCCGATCTGACGCCCGCTTCGCGCTCTCGCAAAGCGGGCGCTCACGAGCGCCCCGGCCTGGAGATCTTCAGGCGAGGGGCGGTGATATGCTCCTGCGCCCGATGACGACCGCGCCGCCGACCGCTCGTCCCTCGTCCCAGATCCAGAGCCTCCACGACACCGTCCGCCGCGCCCTCGCGGACGTGCCGCTCGTCGGGGTGGTGCGCACCGCCGGCCGCGACGAGGCAGCGCGGCGGGCCCGCCTGTTCCGCGAGGGCGGCGTGCGGCTGATCGAGATCACCTTCACCGTGCCCGGCGCCGCGGAGCTGGTGGGCGAGCTGCTCGCCGAGCGGGACGAGGCGGAGGGCGGCGAGGCGGGGGCGCCGGGTCACCTGGTGGGGATGGGCACGGTCACCACCCCCGAGCGGGCACGGCGGGCGCTCGCCGCCGGCGCCGAGTTCGTGGTCACCCCGAACGCCAGCCCGGAGGTGGCCGAGATCGTCCGCGAAGCGGGCGTCTTCCTCGTCGTCGGCGCACTGACCCCGACCGAGATCGTCGCCGCGCGCGAGCTCGGGGCGGACCTCGTCAAGGTGTTCCCGGTGCCGACCGTCGGCGGGCCGGCGTACCTGCGCGCCGTGCGCGGGCCGCTCGGCGACGTGCCGATGCTCGCCAGCGGCGGCTTCGGCCCCGAGGAGATCCCGGCCTACCGCGAGGCGGGGGCCGAGGCCTTCGGGATCGGCGACCCGCTGCTCGGGCGCAGCGACGAGGAGAGCCTGCGCCGCATCGCCGGGGCGGTCGCCCTGGCCCGCGGGGTGGAGGTCGCGGGATGAAGCCCGCCAGCCCGCCCGCCACCCCGCCCTGGCAGGTGATGTTCGAGCCGACGCCGGAGATCTTCGCCACCGACACCGGCGGCAGCTTCTCCTTCCCGCTGCTCGCCGACGGCCGCGCCTACCTGGAGACCGGCGCCTTCGACGAGATGCGCTTCGTCTTCTCGGTCTGGCACCCGTCGAACCAGCGCAACATCGACCTCGACCGCGCCTACGTCGAGCTGCGCGCCTCGTTCGACGCCGAGCACGAGCACTGGACCAAGATCGCCGAGATCGAGCCGGTCGTCCCCGCCTACGCCGGCGGCGAGACCTTCGACGGCTGGATCGTCCTGCCCGTCCTGGGCACCGTGTCCGCCTTCGTCCTCGTCGGCAACGGGTTCGAGGGGCGGGCCCGCATCCAGGTGCGCGGCTCGGCCTACTTCGTGCCGTAGCCGTGCGCCACCACGAGCTGCTCGCCCGGCTGGCCGAGGACGGCGGCGGCACGATCGTGCTCCTCGTCCTCGACGGGGTCGGCGACCTGCGCACCGCCGACCAGCCGCGCACAGCCCTCGAGCTCGCCGCGACGCCGAACCTAGACCGGCTGGCCGCGCGCTCCGCCCTCGGCCGGATCGTCCCGGTCGCCCCGGGGATCACGCCGGGGAGCGGCCCCGGGCACCTGGCGCTCTTCGGCTACGACCCGACGAGCGAGGAGGCCGACATCGGCCGCGGCGTCCTCGAGGCGCTCGGCCAGGAGGTCGAGATCCGCCGCGCCGACGTCGCCGTACGCGGCAACTTCGCGACCGCCGACGCCGACGGAAGGCTCACGGACCGCCGCGCCGGCCGCCCGCCCACCGAGGAGAGCGCGCGGCTGGCGGCGGCGATGCAGGAGGCGCTCGACGCCGACCCGGTCGAAGGCGTCGAGGTCGCAGTCCGCCACGGCGAGGGCCACCGCTTCGTCCTCCGCCTGCGCGGCGAGGGGCTCTCGGCCGCCGTGGCCGACACCGACCCGCAGGAAACCGGGGTGCCGCCGCTCGCGCCGCGCGCCACCGCCCCCGAGGGCGAGGCGACCGCGACCAAGGTGGCCGAGATCCTCGAGCGGCTCCACCGCACGCTCGCCGGTGAGCCGAAGGCCAACCGGGCGCTCCTGCGCGGCTTCTCGAAGCTCCCCGACCTCCCGTCGCTGACCGAGCTTTACCGGCTGCGGGCGGGCGCCTTCGCCGGATACCCCCTCTACCGCGGGGTCGCCCAGGTCTGCGGCATGGAGGTCGTCCCCTGCGGCAAGGCCTTCGGCGACCTCGTCGACGCGGTCGCCTCCCGGCGCGGCGACTTCGACCTCTTCTTCCTCCACGTCAAGCAGACCGACATGGCCGGCGAGGACGGCGACGTCGAGGCCAAGGCCCGGGCCCTCGAGGCGATCGACGCCGAGCTGCCCCGGCTCCTCGAGCTCGGCGCCGACGTCGTCGCCATCACCGGCGACCACTCCACCCCGGCGCCGATGGCCGGCCACTCCTGGCACCCGGTCCCCCTCCTGCTCCACGCCCGCCACTGCTTCGTCGACGACACCGACCGCTTCGACGAGCTCCAGGCCGCCCGCGGCCACCTCGGCACCCTCCCCTCGATGCACCTGATGGGCCTGCTTCTCGCCAACGCCGGCCGGCTCGCGAAGTACGGCGCGTAGGCCCCGGGACTCCCCGGGCTCCACCCCGGAAGCCCCTTCCGGTCGATGCCGTGCTGTGGACGCTGAACGGGCCGGACATGCTGCTCGACGGGGCGATCACCCTCGGACGGCTGCGCGAGCTCGAGCCCGCCCGGGACCGGGAGATCGTCTTCTACTGCGCCTGACCGCAGGAGAACACGTCCGCCGGTCGGGCGGACGAGTACGAGAAGGAGGGCTTCACCGACGTCGCCGCGCTCGAGGGCGGCGTCGAGGCGTGGCAGGAAGCCGGCTACCGCATGTCCCCAGACCCACGATAGACGACCGGGTGTAGGGCAGTCGGCGCCGCCCAGCCGGCGTCGGAGGGATCCGTGCTCGTCCTGGGCCGGGCCGCGGAGGTCGGCGACCTGGTCGACTTCTACGCTCCGCGATGAGTCGGCTTCACCGACGTCGCCGCGCTCGGCGGCGGGATCGACGACTGGAAGGACGCGGGCTACGGGATGGAGAGCCCCGCCGGGCCGTCAGCGCGGGGCGGCCCGAGCCACCGCGGGTCGAGCGTCCGGCAACACGAAGACCGGGCTGACCTCGTGGAGCACTCCGAAGCGCGCTCTCCCCATGGCGTCGCGGCGTACGGCGCGGGACCGCGAGAGCCAGTCGGTCATCGCCCCGTCGCGACCGCGCCCGGGAGCCGCGTCGAGGGACAGCGAACGCAGGCACAGGTCGTCCGGGCCGAACAGCTCGGCGGCGGTCGCGACGCCGTCGCGGTCCTGGTCCCCCCAGAGGCCGAGGTGCGCCCAGACGCGGTCGCCGGCGTCGAGCGAGCCGTCTCCGTTGCCGCCGTGCGCGGGCGAGTCCCAGGCGGCGAGGGCGGCGAAGGCGCTCCCGGCGACGCCGCCGTCCGGCAGCGGCGTCTGGGCGGTGAGCACCTCGGTGCCGTTCGTCGGGCGGCCGTCGCCGTCGCGGTCGATCCACAGCAGAGCGTGGGCGGTCCACGGCCATCCGAGCGTCTCCGGCCGGCCGTCGGCGTCCAGGTCGAAATCGACCGCGTGGCGATACCCGGACACCGAGATCCCGGCAGTGCCGCCGGGGTCGAGGACGAGGAGGCTCGTCGCGGGCGTGCCTCTCCGGATCCTGCAGCGGTCGAGGTCGGCGAGGCGTCCGAGACCCACCTCGCGCCAGGCCATGCTCCGGGGCCGGCAGGCCTCCTCGTCGAAGGGACGTGCGGCCGGGTCTCCCGCGAGCTTTCGGCGTACCAGATCCTCCACGCCGTCGAGGCTCCCCGCGTCGCGGACCTCGTCGCCGTCCGTGAGCCGGGTCAGGGGCTCGGCACCCCCGGCGGGGATGGCGAAGACGATCTGCTCCGGCTCCGGGACGAGGACGGTGCTCGCCCGATCCACCGGCGGCTCGTAGGCGAAGAGCAGCAGGTCGTCGCCGACCTCCGCAAGCCGGTCGAACCCTGCGGCGTAGTGACAGAGCGGGATGCCGGCGAAGTCGAACTCCCCACGCGGGTAGAGCACGCGGATCACCTCGGTGCGCGGCATCCCGTCGTGCGCCCAGAGGATCCGCTGAACCGACACGTCGAGCAGCCGGGAGGGGGACGATCCGCCCGTGAAGCCGTCCTCGACGGCGACCACCCGCCCGCGGTAGGCCGCCGAAGCGTGGTCGACGAGGTCCTGGAGCGAGAAGTAGGGCCGGGCGGGAGCGAGCCCGCAGGCGATCGTCGTGGAACAGCTGCCCGGTCCGTGCTCGAGGAAGCTCGAGGCGGCCCGGCGAAGCTGCTCGGCGAGCCGCGCGTCGATCGCGTCCCACCGCGGCTCGCCGGCGTCGTCGAGGAGCGCCGCCGCGGGGACCCAGAGCGGGCCGTGGGCCTCCCGGCGTTCGTCGGCGTAGTGCAGCACCCCGCTCCCGACCGGCGATGGAGCCGCCGTCGGCCGGGCCGCCGGAACGAGGACGAGCAGCGCGAGCAGGGCGAGGACGGAGGTCCGGAGAGCCGGCTCGGCGGCTTCGACCTGCGTCCTCGGTACGTCCATGCTGGAGGAGCGCGGCGTGCGATCCGCGCGTCTACCGGAAGCCCCGGCGCAGCTCCTGCCGGAACGTCTTGAACGCCTCGTCGCCGTGGAGGACGACGACGACCCGCTCGAGCTTGGTGCCGCCCTGCAGGTAGCGGTGGATCTCGGTGAGCATGATGCGGGCGGCGCGGTCCATCGGGAAGCCGAAGTTGCCGGTGGAGATCGCGGGCAGGGCGATCGAGCGCAGGCCGTAGCGGTCGGCCAGCGCCAGCGAGGCGCGCACCGCGGAGGAGAGCTTGCGGTCCTCGTCGCCCTCGCCCATCCGCGGGCCGACGGCGTGGATCACCTGCTTGGCGTCGAGGTTGCCGGCGCCGGTCATCACCGCCGTGCCGACCGGTGCGTGGCCGATCCGGTCGCACTCCTCCTGGATCGACGGGCCCCCCTTCTCGCGGATGGCTCCCGCCACGCCGGAGCCGAGCTTGAGGTCCTCGTTGGCGGCGTTGACGACCGCCTCGGCCCCCTGCTCGGTGATGTCTCCCTCGACGATGTCGAGCTGGGTCTCTTCGAGGCTCAGAGAGATCCGGTTCGGCTTGGTCGCGGTCTTCTCGGGCATGTCTCCCCCCCAGGAACGGGGGAATCATATCAAGGCCGCCGGCGCGCACCCCGCTGCTACACTCCGCGGCCATGCTGGCGGAGCTCAAGAGACGGGTCGCGGACGGCCTCGCGGCGACGATCCGCGAGCGCTGGGACGTCTCGCACGAGCCGATCGTCGAGGTGCCGCCGCGGCGCGACCTCGGCGACCTCGCCTTCCCGGGCGCGCTGCAGCTCGCTCGCGAGGTCCGCAAGCCGCCGCGCGCCATCGCCGAGGAGCTCGCCGGCGCCTGGCGGCCGCCGGCCGAGGTGCTGCGGGTCGAGGTCGCCGGCCCCGGCTACCTCAATCTCTTCCTCGACCGCAGCGCCGTCGCCGCGCGACTGCTCGCCGAGCCGGTGCTCCCCGCGGCCCGGCCCGGCCGGGGGAAGGTGATCGTCGAGCACACGAACATCAACCCGAACAAGGCGGCCCACGTCGGCCACCTGCGCAACGCGGTGCTCGGCGACGTGCTGGTGCGCGTCCTGCGCAGCCAGGGCTATCCGGTCGAGGTGCAGAACTACGTCGACGACACCGGGGTGCAGCTCGCCGACGTCGTCGTCGGCTTCGTCGACCTGCGCGGGCTCGGCCACGACGAGATCGCCGCCCTGCCCGAGCCGTTCGACTACCTGTGCTGGGACCTCTACAGCGAGGTCGGCCGCTGGTACGACGAGGACCCGGAGCGCAAGGCGCACCGGCGCGAGAGCCTGCACGCGCTCGAGGTCGGCGAGGGGCCGCGGGCGGAGGTCGGCCGGCTCGTCGCCCGCCGCATCCTCCACCGCCACCTGCGCACCATGGGCCGGCTCGGCATCGGCTACGACCTGCTGACCCGCGAGAGCGACGTCCTCGGCGAGCGCTTCTTCCAGGACGCCTTCGCGCGGCTCGAGGAGACCGGCGCGGTGCACAAGGAGGCCGAGGGGAAGAACGCGGGCTGCTGGGTCATGCCGCTGGCGCAGAGCGAGGAGTTCGCCGGCATGGAGGACCCCGACAAGGTGATCGTGCGCTCCGACGGCACGGTGACCTACGTCGGCAAGGACATCGCCTACCAGCTCTGGAAGTTCGGCCTGCTCGGGCGCGACTTCCACTACCGGCGCTGGCAGGACGAGGGGGTGTGGGAGACCACCCCGGCCGACCGTGCCGAGACGGGCCACCCCGAGTTCGGCGCCGGCTCGCGGGTGATCAACGTCATCGACGCCCGGCAGAGCTACCTCCAGAAGATCGTCCGCGCCGGCCTCCAGGCGCTCGGCCACACCGGCGAGGCGGAGCGCTCGGTCCACTTCGCCTACGAGATGGTCGCGCTGTCGGCGGCGACGGCGCGGCAGCTCGGCTACCTGGAGACCGAGGGTGGGGAGGATAGCGACGACGCCGAGGCCGGCGAGACCGGAGAGGCCGCGGCCGGGAGCGGACCCGAGGGCGGCGCCGGGGGCGCGGCTCCCCCGAAGACGCTCGAGATGTCGGGCCGCAAGGGCGTCGGGGTCAAGGCCGACGACCTGCTCGACCGGCTCACCGCCAAGGCGCGCGAGGAGATCGCCACGCGCCACCGCGACCTCGGCGGCGACGACCTCGACCGGCTGGCGGTCGACATCGCGACCGCCGCCCTGCGCTTCCTGATGGTGCGGGCGACGACCACCCGGGTGATCGCCTTCGACCTCGACGAGGCGCTCGCCTTCGAGGGGGAGACCGGTCCCTATCTCCAGTACTCGGCGGTCCGCCCGCGCAACATCCGCCGCAAGCTCGCCGAGGCCGGTCTGGCGGACGACGTGACGGCCGAGACGGCCGGCGCGCTGCCCGCCGAGGCGTGGGACGACGACCTGTGGGACCTCGTCCTCGCCGCCGCCGACTCCGGCGAGATCGTCGCCAAGGCGGGCGACACCCTCGAGCTGTCGCTCGTCGCCCGCCACACCCTCGAGCTCGCCCAGCGCTTCAACGCCGTCTACCACCGCCACCCGATCCTCCAGGAGGAGGACGCGACCCGCCGCACCGTCCGGCTGGCCGCGGTGCGGGTCTTCGAGCGTGCGCTGGCCGAGCTCACCGAGCTGCTCGGCGTCCCCCTCCCCGAGCGGATGTGAGGCGGCGGTGAAGACGCGGTCCGCCAGCACGTGGCTGGGCTGCGGGTGCGCCTCGGCGATCACCGTCTTCATGCTCGGCGTGCTCGCGGTCACCTGGCTCTCCTACCGCGCCGGCGAGTCGCTGGAGCGGCAGGCCGCCGAGCCCGGGGTGGCCGCCGAGCGGGTGCGCGAGCTCCTGCCGCACGACGAGCTGCCCGAGGGGTACGCGCCGGTGGGCGCGATGTCGGTGCCGCTGCTCGTCGACATGGCCTTCCTGCGCGGGGACGTGACGGCCGGTGCGGGGGAGAGCGCCGCCGAACCCGGGGAGGTCCGCCGCGGCTTCCTCTACCTCCGCTTCCGCGACCTCTTCGGCCGCGGCGAGCGCACCCGGGCGCTCCTCGCCGGCGAGGAGGGGGAGGGCCAGGCGCTCGAGCAGGAGGAGATCCGCTTCGAGCCGGAGGAGACGGTGGCGCGCGGGGAGCTCACCATGGGCGGCGCCGAGGTCACCTGGACGGCCCGGCGCGGCCGGATCCAGCTCGACCGCGACGTCTTCGGGGTCGACGTCGCGGTCGACGGCAGCGGCGACGAGGATGACGCCGGGAGCGGCGGCGAGACGTTCGCGGGCGAGAGCTCCGAACCGGCGATCCTCGCGCTCGCCGACCTCGACTGCGGCGACCGCTACCAGCGCATCGCCGTCTGGTTCGCCCCCGACCCGGCCCCGGGCGTGCCCGCCGCCGAGATCGACTGGACCGACACTCCGGCCGACGAGGCGGCCCTCCGCGCCTTCCTCGGCCACTTCCGACCTTGCGAGTGACCGAGCCAGGCGCCGCCGGGGAGGAACGCCCGGACCCCGCTCCCCGGCTGACCCGCCGGGAGCGCTTCGCCTTCGCCGCGGGGGCGCTCCTGATTTACCTCGTGATGCGCCTGCTCGCTGCCACCTGGCGCATCGGCGGGCTCGACAACTTCGACGCGCTGCGCGGCGGCCGGCCGGTCGTTCTCGCCTTCTGGCACGACCGGCTGTTCGGGCTCTCCCCCCTGATCGGCGGCCGCCTGGCTCGCCGCGGGCACCCGATCGCCGTCCTGATCAGCCTGTCGAAAGACGGCGAGCTGGCCACCGCCGTCGGCCGCCGGCTCGGCGGCACCGTCGCCCGCGGCTCGGCGAGCCGGGGCGGCTCGGCCGGCCTCCGCCGGCTCCGCCGCGAGGTCGCCGCCGGCGCCACCGCGCTCATGGTCGTCGACGGCCCCCGCGGCCCCCGCCACGAGGCCAAGCCCGGCGCCGCGATGCTCGCCCGCCTCGCCGGCGCCCCGCTGGTGCCCCTCACCTACGCCGCCGACCGCGCCTGGCACCTCCGCTCCTGGGACCGCCTCGCCCTCCCCAAGCCCTTTGCCCGCATCGCCCTGGCCGTCGGCGACCCCATCCCGGTGCCGCGCGACCTGCCGGCCGGTAGGCTCGCCGAGCCCACCGCCCGCCTCGCCGCCGAGCTCGACCGGCTGGATGAAGCTGCTAGGCGGGAGCTGTAACACTAACTGCCCGAACTCAAAACACTTGGCCGGTTGCAGGCGCTCGGGAACGGGTTACTTGCCTCCCCCCTTCGCCTTCTCGAGCAGACTGAACTTGGGGAAGACCCGGATCGAGAAGAACCAGAACTCGCGGTCGCCGTCTTTCTGCAGGTCGATGCCATAGCCGGCGACCAGTCGGTCCTGGATGAAGGCGGTCGTCAACGCGAAGCCGATCTCGACGGTCTCCTCCTCGTCGAAGTCGAGCTCGAGCGCCGAGATGCCGAGACCGCCCCACCAGCGGAGCTGCCGAGGCGGCCGGTCCGCTTGGCCGGCCCGCGGCCACGGGTTGCGCCGCAGCAGCCAGCTGAAGCCACCGTCGCCCTCCCAGGCGCTGGTCCCGTCGAGCTGGGTGAAGGCGATGATGGGAAAGGCGGCGTCGGTCCAGCCGAAGGCACGCACGGTGAACGAGTCGGTGCGGTCGGCGCCGGCAAGCGCCTCCTCGCCGCAGAACAACCGCGAGCGCACTTCAACCCGGTCGCCCGGCTGCGGCCGCACCTCGCGCACGGTCTTGAGGACGAAGGAGGTGTCGAGGTTGTCGTGGAGCGGGCGCGGCTCGAGCCCGGCTGGCAGCGGCAGCCCGGCTGCGGTCTCGGCGATCTCGGTGGCCACTTTGATCGCGCGTGTGAGCTTCGCGTGCTCGCCCTCGGCCTTCTCCGCTTCGTCTTTCTTCTTCGCCCCGTTGACCTCGGCGATCTTCACCGCTCGGGCGGCGATGGTTTCGGGCTCCTTGGCAGAGATCTCCTTCTTCGCCTCCGCGCCCTCCTCTTTAGCGGCGTCGATCGCCTTGCCGGCCTGCTTCTTCTCCTCGGTCAGCTCGTCGCCGAACCGCAGCCGGGGGTATAGGCTCTCCGGTCCGGTGGCGACCCGGTTGTAACCGGGCAGCGCCAGCGCCGTGGCGCCCTGGGCGTGGATCAGGTGTGCCTGGATCTCAAGCGAGCGGTCGAGCTGTGCCAGCCGCGCCGCCACCGCCTCGATCTCCGAGTAGAGGACCCGGCGGATGAGCGGCCAGTTGTAGCCGTAGTCGCTCGAGTCGTCAGGGGTCAGCAACTCCTTCTGGAGCTCACCTACCTCGTCGTCGAGCTTCGCAGCCGGGACTCCCTGGCGTTCCAGGTACGGCGCGAGAGCGGGACCCAGGATCTCGATCAGCGGTTCGACCAGTTCCCCCATCCGTTCGGCGCGGTCAAAGAAGGGTCGAAGCTCTCGGGTGGTTGAATCGCCGGCCTCGAAGGCTGACATCGCGTCCTTGACCGAGGCGGCGGCCTTCCCCAGCGCGGCGGCCGACGCCGTGAGCCTCTCGAGCCGCACCTTCAGCTCGTCGCGCTCCCTCGGCTCGAGGCAGGCGCCGTCGTTGCTGCTTCTGAGCTTCGACTCGTCGACGTCGATCCACACTCGGCTGTCGACGTCGATGCCGAAGGCGTTGGCGTCCTGCGGCAGCTCGCGGCCGGCGGCGAACCGCCGCGGTCCGGCGGCGATCTCCTCGGTGTAGGTGATCGTCTGCGGCCCGATGCCGGTGGCCCCGGCGGTCAGCGGCAGGCACGCCGCGGCGACGATGGCTGCCGCGGTCACCGCCCGGCTCCGGCGGGCGATCACGCCCCACCTCCCTGCTGGGCGCGCAGGAAGGCACGCTCGATGTCGAACAGGTCGGCGTCGACGCCCAGACCTTCGACCTTCCGGTCGGCGAAGTCGAGGGCGACGGCGCGGGTGGCGACGTCGTCGAACCACTCGCGCTGGGCCGCGGTCAGGATGCGCTGGTCGCGCACCCACACCGCCTCGCGCCAGGGGAAGGCGTCGGCGCGGCTGGCCACGCGGTCGGCGAGCTTCGAAACCTCTGCCTCGCTGCCGAGCACGATCATCACGGTCCTGGCGGGGTGCTCGAGCTCCATTTCCAGGGCTCGGCGTCCGAAGGCGACGTCCTCGTCTTCCCGGCCCTCGCGTAGGTCGAGGATCCTCATCTCTTCTCTCCTTTCCTTTGCCAGTCGGGGTCGGTCCCCCGGCAAAGGGAGAGACGGACGAGACTGCGAGCTTTCCTTCGCGGTGGCGAACATTCTCCCGGCCAGCGCGGCACCGCCGGTCGGCGCGGTCGGCGCGGACGTTCGGCGCGACTCAGGCGTCGGCCGGCCGGCCGCCCGCCGCAGGCTGGAGGCCGGCCCGGCCGGGCCCGGTCAGAAGAGCAGCGCGTAGCCGAGCTTGAGGAAGTAGGTGCGGCCGCGCTCGGTGAGGCCGACGGAGACGCCCTGGGGGTCGGTGCGGCCGAGGCGGTCGTCGGTGGTGCCGACGAGCAGCACGGTGCGGGGGTTGAGCTTGTAGGAGAAGAGGAGCTGGGTGAAGACCTCCTCGCTCTCGGAGTCGACCGGCCGGAGGTAGACGGCCGAGTTGCGCTCGACGTCCTCGTGCTGGACGATGGCGCGCAGGAAGGTGCGCAGGCCGAAGTGGTAGACGATCCGGGCCTGGGCGAGCCGGGCGGTGAACAGGCGCCCCGGGGCGACCTCGAAGCGGGTCCACTCGCCGGCGACGGTCGCCTCGACCCGGCGGCCGAGGTTGAGCGCGATCTCGGGCTCGACGCTGACGAAGTCGGCCTGCCGCGAGTTCGCGAAGTCGATCGACTCGCCCCAGCCGACGCGGGCGCCGAGGCCGAACGAGCCGCTCGGGCGGAAGCCGGCGAAGACGCTCTGGCGGAAGTTGTCGTAGGTGACGCCGTCGAAGTACTCCTCGTTCGGGGCGAGGCCGAGGCTGACCTCGCTCTGCATCGGCCCCTGGTAAGTGAGCACCAGGTCGCCGCCCCACTCCTCGATCTCGCCCGACTGGTCGCGGGTCGCGTCGGCGCCGAGGAAGACGTAAAAGCGGCGGTACCAGTCGTCGGGCTCGCCGTAGAAGGTGCGCTGGACCCCGGCCTGGCCGCGGCGCACGTCGACCTGGGGCATGAACCCGCTGTCGGCCCGGAAGTCGCGGTCGACGTCGTGGTAGCTGGCGGACCAGTACCAGTCGCGCTCGCCGTGCTCGTAGTCGAGGCGCCAGGCGGCGCCGTCGAAGCCGCCGAGCGGTTGGCCGGCGTCGCGGGCGAGCGGCGCGGGGTAGCGGGTGTGCGAGGCGAGCCCCTGGAAGCGCAGGGTGTCCGAGTCGGTGAGGCGGAGAGCGCCGTCGATCCCGGCCACGTGGTTGCCGTACCCGTCGCCCTCGCGGCCGGTCCACAGGAGGCCCACGGTCGAGGTCTTGCCGACGTCGAGCCGGTAGCGCGCGACCCCGGCGGTGACGTCGGCGGCGAGCGAGGCCGACGAGGAGCCCTGGTTCGCCGGGAAGATCAGGTTCGTCACCTCGTCCTCGGCGACGAGCGCGGCGAAGGCGTGGCGGCCCTCCTTGCCGGTCACCTTGAGGCCGTAGGACGGGTCGGCGATGGTGCGCGTGAAGACGGCCGGCAGCGGGGTCGAGAAGAGGTCGGTCCCCTCGAGGAAGAACGGCCGCTTCTCGGGGAAAAAGAGAGCGAAGCGGGTGTTGACGTCGAGCTGCGCGGAGTCGGCCTCGACCTGCGAGAAGTCGGGGTTGAGGGCCGCCTGGAGCGCCACCGCCGGCGTCGGGTTCCAGCGCGCGGTGAGGCCGGCCTCGGCCTCCTCGTCGCCGGCGCGCAGCTCGCCCTCCCGAAACGGGTCGCGTGCGTCGGTGCGCAGCAGGGTCAGCGTCGGGTCGAGCTCGAGGTCGAGGCCCGGCTCGACGCCGCGGAAGCCGACCAGCCGGCCGGCCTGGCAGACCAGGCAGTCGAGGTCGCGGTCGCGGCGGACCGAGCGCAGCTCGTGGCCGACCGAGCGCGGGTACTGGCGCAGGGCCAGGAAGCCCCAGGTCTGGGCGCCGGCGGCGTCGGCGCGGGGGAGCCGGAGCTGGGCCAGCGGCACCGCGACCTCGACGGTGTAGCCGGCCGGCCCGATCCGCCCGGCCGAGTCCCAGATCGCGTCCCAGTCCCAGTCCGTCGAGTCGTCGACGTCGCTGACCACCGCGTCGTACTGCACCCCGAGCGGATTGACCCGGAACTCGAAGGCCCGCCGGCGGTCGTCGAAGGTGTCGAGGAGGAAGCCGACCTGGTCGTCGTCGAAGGCGCTGTCGCGGTCGGCGAGGTGGGCGCGGATCTCGCCCGGCCGCGGGTCGGCGGCGCGGAAGGCGACGTAGAGGCGCTCGCCGTCGAAGGTGACGAGCGCCTCGGTGTCGACCGGCGCCGGGGCGTTGTCGCCGGGGAACCACTCCCACGGCACCGGGACGACCGCGGCCTCTTGCCAGGCCGGCTCGTCGAGCACGCCGTCGACCCGGATCTCCGAGGCGGCCGGCGCGACCTCGACAGGGGCGGGGCGGGCGAGAGGCGGTGCCTCGGTGGCCCGCGAGTCCTCGGGTCGCACCGGCTCCTGGGGCGCAGCCGCAGTAGCGGTCGAGACCGCCCCCGTGGCGACGAGGGCTCCGGCGAGAAGCGCCCGTCGCAGGATCGGCGGCACGACCGCCGTCCGGGCACACGCCTCCTGTCGTTCGGTACCCACAGTGTCCTCCGTCCGTCGCCGGTGTCAGTCGGTCGCGCCGCGGTCGAGCAGCAGCTCGGCGACGTCGCGGTGGCCGCCGCGGATCGCCATCCGCAGCGGCGTGCGCACCTCGCCCGCCGGGTTCCGGACGGTCCGGTTCGCGACCACCTTCGAGTTCGGGTCGGCGCCGCGGTCGAGGAGCAGCCGGGCGACCTCGAGCCGGCCGGAGCCGGCGGCCTGGATCAGCGCGTTCTCGTCGCCGGGGACGACGAGGTCGACCTCCGCCCCGCGGTCGAGCAGCAGGCGGACCGTCTCGAGCCGGCCGGCGCGCGCGGCGGCGATCAGCGGGCTCCCGTCGCCTTCGACGCCGCGGTTCGGGTCGGCGCCGCGGTCGAGCAGCAGGCGGACGGTGTCGGCGTCGCCGGACCGCGCGGCGACGATCAACGGGCTGCCGTCGCCCTCGAACGCGGAACGCGCCCGGCGGGCCTCGGCGGCCGAGGGCGCCGGCTCGAAGTACGTCACCGTGCCGTCGTCGGCGACGGCGAGGTAGAAGCGCGTGGGGACCGCGCTGTCGATGCGCGACGACGTGACGCGGGAGTCGGTGATGCGGGTGCCCGGTCCGCGCAGCTCGGTCCCGGAGACGGGACGCAGCGACCAGACCGCCCGGCCGCTCCGGTCGACCAGGGCCGCCGAGCGCGCGCGGACTGCGGCGCCCGCGCCGACCCGCTCGCCGCCGGCCGCGAGCTCGAGGCCGCCGGGGACCTCGATCGCCGCGCGGCTCGACGGGAAGGCCAGCGAGCCGCTGCCCCGGACCTCGACGATCGTGCTGCGCGGGACGACCAGTGAGCGGCCGTCGGCCGACAGCCGGAGCCAGGCCGTCCGCCGACGGTCGGCGTCCGCGTCGCCGTCCCGGCCGCGGTCGTCCCCGTCTGCGTCGCCGTCCCGGTCGGCCTCCCATTCGTCCCCGTCGCCGAAGGCGTCGCCCCAGGCCTCGGCATCGGCCTCCGCGCCGGCTGCGACGAGCAGCGGGACCATGTGCATCCGACCGGTCTCGGCCGCCACCGCGAGCGGCGTCCCGTCGCCGGGCCAGTCGACGTTCGGGTCGGCCCCGGCGGCGAGGAGGACCCCGACCATCCGCGTGTCGTCACGCTCGATCGCGTGATAGAGGGCGCTCTCGTCGCCGGGGACGAAGACGTCCGGATCGGCGCCGGCCGCGAGCAGCCGCTCGACGACCGGCAGGTGCCCGCCCGCCGCGGCGACGACGATCGGGTTGCCGTCGCCGCGCACCGCGGTGTCGAGCCGCGCGCCGGCGGCGAGGAGCTCCTCGACGATCGTCGAGTGACCCTCCCGCGCCGCCTCGATGAGCGGCGTGCCGTCGCCGCGGACCGCGGCGTTCGCGTCGGCCCCGTGCGCCAGCAGCTCGCGCACCAGGTCGAGGTGGCCCCACCGCGAGGCCGTCATCAGAGGCGTCGCGTCGCCCGGAGGGGCGGCGTCGACCTCCGCGCCGGCGGTGAGCAGGCGGCGGACGGTGCCGAGGTCGCCGGAGCGAGCCGCCGAGCCGAGCGGCGTCCGCTGGAGGTCGCCGGGGCGCTCCTTCGTCGTCTCGGCGCGGTTCGGGTCGGCGCCGGCCTCGAGCAGCAGGGCGACCATCGCCTCGTCGCCGCGGTCGGAGGCGAGGATCAGCGGGGTCCCGAGCGCGGCTGCGCTCTCGTCCGGGTCGGCGCCGGCGCCGAGGAGTCGGCGGGCCTCGGCTTCCTCGCCACGCCAGGCGGCCCGCATCAGGGGTGTCATCCGGTCCTCGCGCTCTGCGATGTCGCGGTAGGCCCACGCCCTGTCGCCGTGGGCGCGGCCGGAGGCGGCCGGCGACGCGACGGCGCGCTCGGGGTGCGCCTCGACCGGCCGCACCGGGGCGAGCAGCAAGGCGGCGACGGCCGAGGCGGCCAGGGCGGCGCCGGCGATCGCCGGCCCGGCAGTGCCGCGGCGGCGGCTCGGGTCGAGCAGCGAGCGCACGCGATGGGAGAGCTGGCCAGGTCGGGCCATCGCTACCGCCGCGACCGTCGGCCGCGGCGCGACCCGGCGTGCCAGGGCGACGAGCTGATCGGCGTACTCGCACGAGGCGACGCCGGCCGCGACCACCCGGTCGTCGCAGGCCCGCTCCGCCTCGAGCACGAGCCGGCGGAGCCCGATCCAGGCGAGCGGGTGGAACCAGAGCAGCGCACAGGCGGTGCGGGCGGCGAGCTGCACCGGCCAGTCGCGCCTGGCGAGGTGGGCGAGCTCGTGGACCAGCACGCTCCGCCGGTCGCCGGCCGTCCAGGTGCGGGCCGCGGCCGGCAGCAGCACGACCGTCGCAACGCCGGGCATGCCGCCCCAGACGACCGGTACCCCGAACTCGGCCGATGCCAGGAGCCGGGGAGGGCGGACCAGCCCGTTGCGGCGCGCCGCGTCGGCGAGGAGCTCCGCCCAGCCGTCGTCGTCGAGCGGCCGTGCGCGGCGGGCGATCCGGTGGGCGCGTACGAGTCCGACGGCCGGCGCGACGAGGAGGACCACCGCTACGGCCAGGTAGGCCGCACCGAGGAGGCGACGGACCGTCGGTCCGCCGGCCTTCGCAAGGTCGGGCCCGGGAGCGCGCTCGGCGAAGCCTGCGCCGCCTGCGGCCGACCCGGCGCCGCGACCGGCCTCCCCCCGCCCGCCGGCCGCAGCGAGGACCTCCGCAGCCGCTCCCTGGCCGCTCTCGTCGTGTGCTGCCGAGAGGCCGGCGCCCCCGGAGTCCTCTGCCCTCGCCGGGATTACGGCGATGTCGACAGGGGGCGTGAGGGCCTGCAGCGCGGGCAGCGCGAGGAGCGCCCCGAACGCCGCGGCCCAGACGAGGTGACGCGACGCTGCCGAGGCACGGGCGAGCAGGCGGTCCGCGGCCAGGGCGAGGAGGAGGACCAGGGTCGCCTTGAGGACGACGAGGAGGGCGAACGCGCCGGCGCCGCCCGCGGACAGGGACCCGAGCGCGCCGCTCATCGCCCCGCCTCCCGCCGCCGCCGCTCCCGCTCGACCGCCGCGGCGAGCCGGTCGAGCTCGGCGTCGTCGAGCCGCGCGGCCGACATGTCGAGCAGCCCCGAGACCGCCTGGGCCATCGAGCCGTCGAAGAACACCTGGACCAGCCGCGACACCGCCGAGCGCTTCGCCGCCTCGGCCGAGATCGTCGGCGAGTAGACGTAACGCAGCCCGCGCTCGGCGTGGCGTACGTGTCCCTTCTCCTCGAGCCGGGCGAGCATCGCCCGCACCGCCGAGTTGCTCGGCGGCTCGGGCAGCCCGGCCCGCACCTGCTCGGCGCTCGCCTCGCCCTCGGCGAGCAGCACGTCCATGATCTGTCGCTCCCTGCGGGAGAGCTTGTCGAGCGAGTTTCGCGGCATCGTCGGGATCTCCTCGGCCGTCGCCGATACGTTACGGAAGTAGCGACCTGCTAGTTTTGTAGCACGTCGCCGAGGAGACGTCAAGCCCCGAATCCCGGATCGCCCGTCAGTCGTCCGAGTAGAGGATCTCCATCCGGCGGAACCGCCAGATCGAGAACGCGACCAGGACCGCCGCGAAGGCGACGAGGCCGGGGACGGCGAGCCAGGCGGGCGGCGCCTCGGCGAGGAGCGCGAACGGGCCGTCGGACACCGGCACCGGGGTGAGCCCGTGGAGCCAGTGGACGACGGTCAGCCGCTTGAGCGCCGGCGGCATCAGGAAGCTCGCCCATTCCCAGCCGTAGAAGGCGAGCGCCGGGAGGATCGCGTTGCGGAAGAGCATCGCGAACAGCAGGAAGACCGCGCCGTAGCCGGCACAGGCCAGGAGCGTCGTCCCGACGTAGGCGGCGAGATGGCCCAGACCGGGACCGGAGAGGAAGTACCGCGAGAGAGCGCCGCCCTCGCGGCCGACGTACGGCGCGAAGGCGAGGGCGTACGAGACGACCGCCGAGACGGCGAAGACGACGAACGTGGCGGCGACCCCGGCGGCGAACTTCCCGGCGAGCAGGAGGTCGCGGCGGATCGGCGCCAGCAGCCAGTAGTGGAGCGTGCGGTCGCGCATCTCGCGGCGGACGAGTTGGGTGAACGCCGCGACGCAGCCGAAGAAGATCACCAGCGGCACGAAGAAGGAGAAGTACATCGTCGCGTAGACGGCCGTCGCCTCGGCGATCGGGTGCGTCTCGACGAACCGGTTGTAGACGAACCAGCCGGCCATGAGCAGGACGGGGAGGGCTCCCAGGGCGGCGCCGAGCAGCACGCCGCGGCCGAGCAGCAGGCGTCGGAGCTCGAGGCGGAAGACCGCGGCGGTCTGCGCGGCGCGCAGGCGCAGGCTCCCCGTCGGGCCGGCGAGGCCGGTCGTCTCGCCGGCGTCCGAGGCGGTGACGGCGGCCGGCGCGCCTTCGGGTGCGGTCATCGCGTCGCCTCCTCGCTGCCGATCAGGTAGCGGTACACCGCGCCGACGTCGGCGTCGGCCGGCGCCACGGCCTCGACGGCCAGCCCCTCCTCGCGGACCAGCCGGTTGAGCGTCAGGTAGAAGCGCTCCGGCGTGCGGGTGCGGACGAACAGCCCGCGGCCGTCCTCGTGCAGGGTGACCTCGGTGACGAAGCCGTCGCCCGCCTCGACCCCGGCCGGCGGTCCGGGCGCCCCCTGCCCGGGGGGCGCCCCGGCCCGCTCGCCGACCGCTTCGGCGAACAGCCGGGCGGCGAGCCGGCGCGGCCGGTCGCAGCGCACCAGGATCTGGGTCGCCTGCTCCTCGACCTCCTCGCGCACGCCCTCGACCTGGCCCTCGGCGACGACGTAGCCGCCGTGCAGCAGCACGACCCGGTCGGAGAGGTCGTCGACCTCGTGCAGGATGTGCGACGAGATCAGGACGTGCAGCCCCTCGTCGGCCTGGCGGCGGAAGAGGTCGAGCATCTCGGCGCGCGCCATCGGGTCGAGGCCGTTGAGCGGCTCGTCGAGCACCAGCACCGCCGGGCGGTGGGCGAGCGCCTGGGCGAGCTTGATCCGCTGCCGCATCCCCTTCGAGTAGGCGGCGACCTTGCGCCCCATCGCCCCGGTGAGCCCGACCCGCTCGATCGCCTCGCGCGCCCGCCGGTCGGTCTCGGCGCGGTCGAAGCCGTGCACCCGCAGCAGGCCGGCGACGAAGGCGTAGCCGGTCGCGCCGCGCGGGAAGGCGTCGTACTGGGTCGAGTAGCCGACGAGGCGGAACAGCTCCTCGGGCCGCGAGGCGTCGAGGCCGAGCACCGAGACCGTCCCCTCGTCGGGGGCGAGCAGGCCCGCCATCAGGTTCATCAGCGTCGTCTTGCCCGAGCCGTTCGGGCCGACCAGCCCGGTGATCCCCGGCTCGATCTCGAGGCTCACCCCGTTGACGCCGAGGACCTCGCCGTAGAACTTCGACACGCCGTCGAAGACGACCCGGCGGTCCGCCGGCCGCGAGCGGACCGCCGCAGGCCGTTCGCCACCGCTCATCGGACCACCTCGTACGCCCGCAGCTTGCGGTTCAGGATCCCCAGGCAAACGAGGCAGTAGAGGGCGATCGCGGCCCAGGCGGACCCCTGCGGCAGCTCGGGCAGGATCATCGGGTCGACGCCGCCGAAGAGTCCCTCCCAGATGATGAGGATCAGCTTGCCCGGCGACAGCAGGTCGCCCCAGTCGGTGGAGAACATCTGGTTGACGAACTCGGCGAAGCCGCCGGCGACGAAGACCAGGGCGACGAGGAGCGCCGCGGCGAGGAAGCGCCAGCGCACCCAGGCCGAGAGCGCCAGAGCGAGGAGCGCCAGGAAGACGATCCACACCAGCGACCCGAGGAAGGTCGCCCCCGCGAGGCCCCAGTGCGCCGGCACCCAGCCGGGCTCGAGCGCCCCCTGGAGCGCGAAGAGCGCCAGCAGCGGCATCCAGGTGATCGACGAGGTCAGGAAGACGAGCACGCTCATCTTGCCGAGCACGTACTCGGTGCGCGAGAACGGCCGGCACAGGTAGAGCGGCAGCCCCTGGTTCGCGAGGTCGGGGGAGACGAGCCCCGGCCCGACGAGCGCGGTGAGGACGAAGGCGATCGCCCCCTGCGCGCGCAGCAGGGCGACGAAGAAGCCGGCGTCGATCGCGATCAGGTCGTCGATCTCGAGCTCGAGCGACTCCATCGCCGGGACGTTGTGGCGCAGGTAGACGATCGTCGCGGCAACCAGGATCGGGGCGAACGACAGGGCATAGAAGGCGGTCACCAGCTTCGACGAGAAGACCTCGCGCCGCCCGTAGCGCCAGAGGACCAGGAAGCGGCCGCGGCGGGGGGTCAGCGCCCCGCGCCAGCGGCGGAAGGTGCGGTCACGCACCGCCACGGTCGGCCTCCGATCGGTCGCCGGCCGGCGGGGCGCCGGCCGCCCCCGCGGTCTCCGGCGGGACGTCCTCCATCGCCTGCAGGAAGATCTCCTCGAGCGAGTCGCGCTTGTAGGACAGCCGGCGGATCTGCACCCGCCGCGCCTCGGCCTCGGCGTAGAGGTGGCGCACCTCGACCCCCTCGGGCAGCACCATCTTGACCCGCTGCCGGCCGCGCCGGGCGACCACCGCGCACTCGGCGCCGAGCCCGCGCATCGCGGCGAGGAAGCCGTCCTCGGCGCCGCCGAGCTCGAGCTCGAGGAACTTGCGGTTCGCCCGCCGCTCGGCGGCGAGGTCGCGGTAGGCGGCGATCCGGCCGTCCTTGAGCACCAGCACCTCGTCGCAGCAGCGCTCGACGTCGCGCAGCAGGTGCGAGGAGAGGACGATCTGCGCCTCGCCCGAGTCGCGGATCGACTCGACGTGCGAGAGCATCCGCTCGCGCGCCGGCGGGTCGAGCGCGTTGGTCGGCTCGTCGAGCAGCAGCAGCCGCGGCCCGTGGACCAGCGCCTGGGCGAGCTTGACGAGCTGCTTCATCCCCTGCGAGTAGGTGCCGATCTCCCGGTAGCGCGCCTCGCCGAGCCCGACGTAGAAGAGCGCCTCGTGGGCGCGCTCGAGCGCCGGCCCGGCCGGCAGCCCGGAGAGCTCGCCCATCAGCCGCACCAGCCGCACCGCGCTCATCCCGGCGACGAACGAGTCGTTCTCCGGCATGTAGCCGACGAGCGAGCGCACCCGGTCGAGCTCGCTCCGCACGTCGTGCCCGAAGACGCGGGCGGTGCCGGCGCGCGGCGCGTGGAAGCCGAGGAGCGTGTGGAGCAGCGTCGTCTTGCCGGCGCCGTTCGGGCCAAGCAGACCGATGCAGCGGCCGGTCAGGGCGCCGGTCAGCCCGCGCAGCACCGGCCGGCCGCCGAGGTCGACGGTCAGGCCCTCCAGCTCGATGACGGGTTCGGACATGGCGGATCGGCTCGGACCGAATCTACGACGACGGCGGCCGGAGCGTTTCAGCCCCGGCCGCCGCCGCCGCGACGGGTCGCGCCGCTACGAGCCTCCCGCCGCCGCCTGCTCCTCCGCCGCGGCGTCGAGCACCCCGGCCAGCGCCGCCACCCCGGAGAAGCCGGACAGGGCGCCGAAGCCGAAGCCGAGCGGCCCGCCCGGCCCGCTGCCGGCGAAGGTCACCCGGTCGTCGAGCCCGTAGGCGGCGATCAGGCTCGGCTCGCTGCGCTCCATCAGCGCGGCGAGCGCCTGCCGCTGCTCGTCGCTGAGGTGCTCGCCCGAGCCGCCGAGCTGCGACAGACCGCCGGCCAGCGGCGCGACGAGCGGGCCGAGGTGCTGGTAGAAGAGCGCCGACACGTCGGCCCGCGCGTCGAGCGGCAGCAGGTCGCGGAACCTCGCCGTCGCGGCGAGGGTGGCGCCGGCCGCCCGCTGGTCGAGCGTGCGGACGAGCAGCGCCCGGCTCGGCCCGGCGAGCAGGTAGCCGTCGACGTAGGTGTAGTGGACCTCGATCCCGCCGCCGCCGGCGATCCGGTGGAAGGTGCGGCCGCCGGAGGTCTCGGTGGCCAGGCTCGGCCCCTGCTCCCCCTCGGCCGCCATCCGGCCGGCGACCCGCTGGACCGCGGTGGCCAGGGTGTGCTGGAGCCGCGCCGGGTCGTAGACCTCGACGACCGCCTTCCACGACGGCTCGGGCAGCACCGGCCCGTCGAGCGCGACCACGACCTCGCCGCCGAGCGGCGCCGCGACGTCCTGGCGCAGGGACAGGCCGAGCTCCGCCTCGAGCTCGGCGAGCGAGCCGTCGTCGTTCCCGACCAGGCCGAGCAGGTCGTCGAGCATCGCCGTCGGCTCCTTGACCGCGAAGGCGGCGACCGCGTAGGCGTCCAGCGAGACGAAGTCGAGCCCGCCGATCGGCGCCGGGGCGGCCAGCCAGGAGGCGAGGCCGCGGCGGCTGCCGGCGAAGGAGAGCTCGGCGCTCATCACCGCGCGCTCGCCCTCGTCCCAGCGCTCGACGACCACCCGCTCGACGTCGCCGATCCCGCTCGCGGCGAGCTCGGTGTCGGCCTCGGCCTCGGCCGCGAGCGTCGAGCCGAGGTCGGCGGCGAACAGCCACTCGGTGCCGTCGGCGTAGGCGTCCGCGACCGCCCGGCCGAGCTCGCTGCCGGCGAACCCGCCGGCCCCGGCCCCCACCGCGGCGACCGCATGGCGCAGCAGCGCTCCGGAGGTGGCGGCGACGAACCGGCCCTCGCCGATCCACAGGTAGAGCGCGTCCTGCGCATCGCCGGCGGAGCCCGGGTCGCCGACCAGGACGACGTGCCCCGCCGCCTCCGGCTCGTCGCCGGCGATCCGCGCCAGCTCGCCCTCGAGGTGGGCGCGGAAGGCGTCCTCGCGCGCGACCTCCGAGAAGACGACGACGCCGTCGGGCTGGATGCCGCCGCCCGCGTCGGCCTCCGCACCACCCGTCACCGCGATGACGATCTCCTCGCCGAGGAAGCCGCCGAAGTCGCGCAGGCGGGCGACCGTCTCGTCGAGCGACGCGCCGGTCTCCCCGCCACCGCCGCGCTCGGCCCACCAGGCCGCGAGCGCCGGGCTCGTCGCCAGCCGCTCGCGGAAGACGCGCCAGCTCTCGGCGATCGAGTCGGCCGGGTTCGGCAGGGCGACGAAGACGACGGTCGACTTCGGGGGCAGCCCGGCGAGCGAGCTCGCGTAGCGCAGGGTGCCCGGGCCGACGGCGCGGGCGATCTCCCGCCGCAGCTCGTCGATCTCGCCGAGGAGCGCCAGGTAGCGGTCGACCCGCGACGACCAGGCGACCTGGTCGGCGACCGGGGTGGCGGCCAGGCTCGGCCGGCTCGTCGTCTGCTCGCCGGGGTGGAGCACCAGCTCGCGCCCGGCGCGCTCGACCCGCCCTTCGCCCTCGACCACCCCGACCCGCGAGCCGCGCACCCCGTGCTCGACGGCGAAGATGGTGCCGGTGACCTCGACCCGCGCCTCGTCGGTGACCACCCACAGGTGCTTCGGGCGCTGGTCGGCGGCCTCGACGATCACCGCGCCGCGGTCGACGGTCACGGTGCGGCCGCGCAGCCCCTCGCGCACGCGGAGCTCGGTCCGCTCGTCCATCTCGACGAGCGAGCCGTCCCCGAGACGCAGGGTCGCCCGCGAGCCCTTCGCGGTGCGCACCGCGTCGCCGGCGTCGATCGCCGTGCCGGCGGGCAGGAACAGCATGCCGCGGCCGCTGCCGACGTCGAAGAGCTCGCCGTCGACCGCGGCCACCGTGGCGACCTCGCCGCGGTAGAGAAGGCGGTCGGCGGCGAACCAGCCGGCGAGCCCGACGAGGGCGACGATCGCCGCGGCGAGCGGCAGCCAGAGCCGGCGGCGGCTCGGGCGCGGCGCGGCGGCCGCGGGCTGGGCTGCGGCGGTCCGGCCGGCCGCGCCGGAGCGCTCGGCGAGGAGCGCCCGGCGGCAGCCGACGCACTCGCGGGTGTGGTCCTCGACGAGCAGACGGCGTGCGGGGGGCAGCTCGCCGGCGACCAGCGCCGGGATCAGCTCCCGGACGCCGGCGCAGCCGGTGATCGGCCCGGCGCCGGCCGGCTCGCCGGCGGCCGCCGTGGCCGCCGTGGCCGGGCCGGCCTCGGAGCGCGCCGTCTCGGCGAGCCGCCGCCAGGCGCGGTCGGCCGCCAGGCGCACGGTCTCGGCGTCCGGCTCGTCGTCGCGCATCGCCCGGACCGCGCGGTCCAGGACGGCGTCGACGGCGTCGTGGGAATGGTCGTCGTAACGGGTCATGACACACCTCCTCGGTACGCGGCGAGCTCCTCGCGGAGCCGCGCCCGCACGCGGTGCAGAGTCACGGCGATCGCCGTCTGGGTCGTTCCCAGCAGCTCGGCGATCTCCTTGTTTCCATGTCCTTCGAGGTAACGCAAGGCGAAGATCTCGGCGCTCTTCGGCGACAGCCGGGCGAGCGCGCCCCGCAGGCCCTCGGCGAGCTCGCGCCCGCCCTGCCGCCGCTCCGGTCCGGGGGTCGAGGCGTCCTCGAGCCGCTCGCCGACCTCCTCGAGGTCGACCGCGCCGCGGTGGCGGCGGGAGCGGAGCAGGTCGAGCGCGGCGTTGACCGCCGCGCGGTGGAAGTAGCCGGCGGCGCCGGCCGCGATCTCGGGACCGTCCTCGCGGCGGAGCAGGCGGACGAACACCGTCTGCAGCACGTCCTCGGCGTCCATCGCGTCGCCGGTCAGCCGGTAGGCGGTGCGGAAGACCCGCCCGTGGTGCTCGCGGTAGAGCTCCTCGAGCCCGAGCGGCATCCCGGAGACCGCCACGGGGCCCGCCGGGCCCTCGGGAGTCGTCGTCTGCGCTGCGATCGGCAATCCCTCCTCCTTCCCCAGGTCGTCCGGACGACGGTCGTCCGGATGGCTGGCCCCGGCGCTGCGGCCTTCCGGGGCGTCGTCTCTGACCATGTCTACGAGGGGGAGGGCGGTTTCTTACGTCCGCCGTGTCACGTCGGGCGTTCCGCCGCCGCGCCGGGCGGGCGGGCGGCGGTCGGCGCCGCGGCGGTCTCGGGCTCGGCGGCCGACCCTGCTGCGGCCTCGACGGAGGTCGTCACCCGACCCGGGCGAGCAGCTCGTCGAGCAGGCGGTCGACCTCGTCCGGGCGGTCGAGCATCAGCCAGTGGCCGGTGCCGGCGATCAGCTTCACCGGCAGGTCCGGGAGCAGGTTGTGCAGGCTGTAGGGCAGGGTGTTCATGTCGCTGACCACCGAGAGCACCGGGCCGCGGTAGCGCTCGAGCCCGGCGACCGGGCTGTAGGCGAACGACGACTCGAGCGAGCGGACGAGGACGTCGTCCGGCGTCGCCTCGAGGTCGGCGAGGACGCGCCCGGCCGTCTCCGGGAGGCCGCCGACCAGCACCTGGCGGAAGTACCAGCGCATCTCGTCGGCGGGGTCGGCGCGCACGGCGGCGAGGAAGTCGTCGAGCTCGGCGCGCGGGATCTCCGTCTGGTCGCCGTTCGGGTCGACGAGCAGCAGCGCGGCGACCCTCTCCGGCTCGCGGGCGGCGAGCTCCACCGCGACCGAGGCGCCCATCGAGTGCCCGGCGAGGACGAAGCGCTCGAGCCCGAGGTCGTCGGCCACCGCGCCGAGGTCGTCGGCGAACTCCTCGATCCCGTAGGCGCCGTCCTCGGCCGGCGCCGAACGGCCGTGCCCGCGCAGGTCGACGGCGAGGGCGCGCCGGTGCGGCCGGAGATGGGCGAGCTGGGCCCCCCACTGGTCCGCCGTCCCGCCGAGGCCGTGGACGAAGACGACCGGCAGCCCTCCCGAGCCGCCGTCCTCGACGTGCAGCACCCCGGCCGGTCCGGCGACCTCGATCGGCGTCGACGGGAACCGCTCCCGTCCGCGCGGCGGCAGCTCCTCCTCGTCGAGCAGCTCCCGCCAGTCGTCGAGCGGGTCGATCCGCCGGCTCGACAGCCAGGTCGCGAGCACTCCGAGCCCGAACAGCCCGGCGAGCGCCCACAACGGCCGGAAGCGCCTCCGGTGCCCTCGCTCCCGCCGTCGTGTCTCGTCGTGCCCCATCGTTCCTCCGCGCCGGGAGATGCTAGCAGCGGGCCGACCCGGGGACGGAGCCGCGGGATGGGCGACGATTTCGTGGATCGAGTGTGACGACTTTGTCCCGCTTTGGGGGTCCGCGGACACTACACTGGACGAAGGAGGGAGGTGCGGCTCCGGACGATGCACCTTTGTGCCGCACGGCGCACTTCCTCCCGAGGCGTTGAAACGACGTTTGATAGATTTGGAAACATCGGGCCGGCCCACCAACCCGGAGGGTGAGCCGAGCCGCAGCTCCGGGAGGTGAACCGTGTCAGTCTCGATCCGCAAGCTGTGCCGTGCCGCAGTCCTGGGCCTAGCCATCTCGTCCCTCGCCCTGGCGCCCACGGCCGCGTGGGCGGTCCCCCAGGCCCCGGCCGCCGGCTCGCACGAGATCGGCGAGGGCCTGTGGAGCTGGTTCGCCGACCTCGGCGCGAGCGTGCTCGCCGCCGTCGGGCTGGGCTCGGGCTCCGACGCCGATCTGACGGACGAGCTGCTCACCGCCCCGGAGGACGTCGCGAACCAGAGCTCGAGCGGAGACGAGAGCGACAGCGGCTACGGCATGGACCCGAACGGTTGACCGGTCCCGTGCGATCGCGGCCGGGCGCGGATCGCCGCGCCCGGCGCGAGCGGCCCACGCGGGGAAGCAAGGACTCCGACCGGGGCTTGGACGGACAGGTAGAGAGCGGATTGGGATCATCAACTGAGATCAGGGAGCGGGAGATGGCGGAACACCTCACGAAAGAGCGCATTCGCGGCTTCCTCCGCGGGGAGCTTCCCAAGGAACAGACGGCGGCGGTCGTCCGCCACCTGTTGGCCGGTTGCCGGGACTGCTCCGAGCGGGTCGGTGCCTCGCCGCCGGGCGGCGCCTCGGGCCCCAGCCCGAGCTCGCACTACGACGCCGCGTTCGAGCGCTCCCTCGCCGTCCTCGTCGAGCGCGAGTCGCCGCTGGTGCGCGAGCGCGCCGCCGCCCCCGCCCTCGCCGCCCGCCTCGGCGCGCTGCCGATCGAGCACCGCCGCCTGATCATCCTCAACGACCCCGACTTCCAGACCTGGGGCCTGTGCGAGCACCTGATCCACGAGAGCCGCCAGGCGATCTGGGACGTCCAGCGCAAGAGCCTGCTCGAGTTCGCCCTCTGCGCCGTGTGGATCGGCGAGACCCTCGACGCCGAGCGCTACGGCCAGGAGCAGATCGACGACCTCCTCGCCGAGGCCCACGGCAACCTCGGCAACGCCTACCGCGTCCGCTCCGAGTTCCGCCAGGCGCACGCCGAGCTCGCCCAGGCGCGCGCCCTGCTGCCCGAAGGCACCGGCGACCCGACCGTGCGGGCGCAGATCGCCTCGCTCGAGTCCTCGGTCCTGATCGACCAGGGCCGCTTCGAGGAGGCGGTCGCCATGCTCGACCGCGCCCGCCACCGCATCGTCCGCCTCGCCGAGACCCAGCTCGAGGCGCGGTTGCTGGTCAGCAAGGGCCTGGCCCTGAGCTACTACGACCCGGCGCGCGCCATCGAGGTGCAGCAGGAGGCCATCCGCCTGATCGACGCCGCCGAGAACCCGCGGCTCGCGCTGTGCGCCAAGCAGGTTCTCATCACCTCGCTCAACGCGATCGGCCGCAACCAGGAGGCGCTGCTCCGCCTGCAGCAGACCCGGAGCCTGTTCGACCAGTTCTCCGACCGCTGGAGCCAGCTCCACTACCGCTGGACCGAGGCGCGCATCACCTTCGACGTCGGCAACGTCGCCGAGGCCGAGACCGCCTACCGCGAGCTGTGGAAAGAGGCCCTCGACCTCGGCCTCCACCTCGAGACCGCCCTGATCGTCCTCGACCTGATGGAAGTCGAGATCGCCCTCGGCCGGTACCAGCGCGCCGCCGCCCTCGGCTCCCGCCTCGCCGAGCAGTTCGAAGCCTGGGGCGTCCACCGCCGCGCCATGCAGGCCTGGCAGCTCCTCGCCGAAGCCGCCCGCCACGAGACCGCCACCCGCGCCATGGTCGGCCAGCTCTTCCGCTACCTGCGGCGCGCC
>Ga0214468_1000069_pt1 | contig 28556 bp, 24 predicted proteins | sample RVTome_9_FD_187334 | JGI IMG/M metagenome (GOLD analysis project Ga0214468, IMG submission 187334) | Soil microbial communities from uranium-contaminated site in the Upper Colorado River Basin, Wyoming, United States - RVT155D38 HiSeq ...
GCTGGCGGGATCGGCTGCCAACACGCTCCGATTCATGCGCCCACCGGGTATCCGGCAGCGTCGAGCACCGTGACCCCGCCAGTGACCCGCCACACGGGTCGCCTGGCGGCGTGGAGTGCGCGCCGCACGGAGCTCACCGCGCCGCGGCTCGCCCGAGAGCGCCGCGGAAGCGGACGATCGGGCACGGGACATCGGCCAGCACCCATGCGTGATCCGCGACATCGATCGCCAGCCCACGGCCCTCGTAGAAGCGCCGCGCCCGCGCGTTGTCGCGAAAGGCCCACACCACCAGCGGATCGAAGCCACGCTCGCGCAGGTCCGCCACGGCGTGCTCGTACAGGAGGCGCCCGACCCCGAGGCCGATGACGTCCGGATCGAGGTAGAGGTTCGTCAGCTCGCCGGCGCCATCGGGCGGCGGCAGCCAGTTCGACCGCGCCGGCGAGGTGGTGGCGTACCCGATGACGGAACCGTCGCGCTCGGCCGCCCAGGCTCGGGACGGGCTGTCAGAAGCGCGCTGCTCGAGTGCCGCGCGCCAGCTCGCCGAACCGTCGCGGATCCACTCGTCAAGGGCGGCTTCCGGCACGATCCCCCGGTACGTCGCCTCGAACGCACGGGCACTGACCGCGCCGAGGGCATCCGCGTCGGCCGGTTCGGCGAGACGAACGATGACGGCGGTCACGGCGCATGCCCCAGTGCGCACCCCGTGATCGTCATCTGCGCGCCACGGGAGCACCTTTCGAGTCGCGGCGAGCGCTCCACGTCAACCCTCGCCGTCGGTAAGTTCGAACCAAAAGAAGTCGTGCGGGCCGAGGGTCAGCAGGTACGGCAGCTCGCCGATGCGGGGGAAGTGGACGCGGCCGATGAGCTCGACCGGCTGCCGGCCGTTGAAGCGGGACAGGTCGAGCTCCACGTACTGCGCGAAGCGCGAGAGGTTCGCGACGCACAGGATCGTCACCCCCTCGTGCTCCCGCAGGTAGGCCAGGACGCGGCGGTTCTCCGGGTGCAGGAACTCGAGGGTGCCGCGCCCGAACACCGGGTGCGCCCGTCGCACGCGGATGAGCCGCTTCATCCAGTTGAGCAGCGATCCGGGCACGCGCTCCTGCGACTCGACGTTGACGGCCTGGTAGCCGTAGACCGGATCGGCCACCAGCGGGGCGTACAGGGCGTGGACGTCGGCGCGCGAGAAGCCGGCGTTGCGGTCGCCCGTCCACTGCATGGGCGTGCGCACTCCGTTGCGGTCGCCGAGGTAGACGTTGTCGCCCATCCCGATCTCGTCGCCGTAGTAGATGACCGGCGTGCCCTTCATGCTGAACAGCAGCGAGTTGAGCAGCTCCAGCCGTCGGCGCGAGTTGTCGACCAGCGGCGCCAGCCGCCGCCGGATGCCGACGTTGATCCGCATCCGCGCGTCGCGGGCGTACTCGGTGTACATGAAGTCGCGCTCCTCGTCGGTCACCATCTCGAGCGTCAGCTCGTCGTGGTTGCGGAGGAAGAGCGCCCACTGGTTCTCCTCGGGGATCTCGGGCGTCTGGCCCATGATCTCGACGATCGGGTAGCGGTCCTCGCGCCGCAGTGAGATCCAGATGCGCGGCATGAGCGGGAAGTGGAACGCCATGTGGCACTCCGGGCCCTCCTCGGATCCGAAGTACGGCAGCACGTCGGGCGGCCACTGGTTCGCCTCGGCGAGGAGCATGCGGCCCTCGTAGCGCTCGTCGACCGCGGTCCGCACGCGGCGCAGGATGGCGTGCGTCTCCGGCAGGTTCTCGCCGTTCGTGCCGTCCCGCTCGACGAGGTACGGGACCGCGTCCAGCCGCAGGCCGTCGACCCCGAGGTCAAGCCAGAAGCGCATGACGCGCAGCACGGCCTTGATGACCTGCGGGTTGTCGTAGTTCAGGTCGGGCTGATGGCTGAAGAACCGATGCCAGTAGTACTGCGACGACTCCTGGTCCCACGTCCAGTTCGAGGTCTCGGTATCGGTGAAGATGATCCGCGCCTCGGTGTAGCGCTGATCGGTGTCGCTCCACACGTACCAGTCGCGCTTCGGGCTCTTGCGGCTGGACCGCGCCTCCACGAACCAGGGGTGCTGGTCGCTGGTATGGTTGATGACCAGCTCGGTGATGACGCGCAGGCCGCGCCGGTGCGCTTCGCGCACGAACGTGCGGAAGTCGCGCAGCGACCCATAGTCGGGATGCACCTCGGAGTACGAGGCGATGTCGTAGCCGTCGTCACGCAGCGGCGACGGGTAGAACGGCAGCAGCCAGATCGCGGTCACGCCCAGGTCGGCGATGTAGTCGAGCTTCTCGGTGAGCCCGAGGAAGTCGCCCATCCCGTCGTTGGTCGAGTCGTTGAAGGCCTTGACGTGCAGCTGGTAGATGATCGCGTCCTTGTACCAGTGCGGATCGTCGCGCAGCAGCTGCGGGGCACCCACGTCGGGGCGCCGCGAGGTCGGGGTGCCCGCCCCTTCCGAGGTGGCTGGTCTAGTCAACTGGCCTGATCAACCTCCGGTGTGGGTGTGTCCCTCAGCCGTCGATCGGCGAGATCGTGAAGATGCGGAACGACTCGGCCGCCGGATCGAGGTGCATCGGCAGGTCCGCGCCCCGCTCGCGCGACGTCGCGCCGGTGAGCAGGTCGGTGATCCGGTACGGCTCGTCCCAGCCGATCCCGATTGCCGGCAGGTCCGGGTGCAGGATGGCACGCTCGGCTATGCGTGGGTCGGTGTTGATCGCCACGTACACGGCGTCCCTCCATCGGTGCGGGTGCCCGGTCAGGGGGTCGACCGCGCCGTGGGGCAGGGCCTTGCGATAGAACAGCGTCCGTTCGCCGGTCACGTTCTCGAAGCGCAGGTTGTCGTACTGGCGCAGCGGCGCCCGCTGGTGTCGCAGCCGGTTCAGCTCCCCGATGAGCAGTTTGATGTGACCGGGCGCATCCCAATCACGGGCCCGGATCTCGTACTTCTCGCTATCGAGGTACTCCTCGCGCTCCCCCAGCCGTGCCGCCTCGCATAACTCCCAGCCCGAGTAGATGCCGTAGGCGCTCGACAGGGTGGCCGCCAGCACCGTCCGGATGACAAAGGCCGGCCGGCCGTGGTCGAGGTGGTGCGGGTTGATGTCCGGCGTGTTGGTGAACAGGTTGCCGCGGTAGTACTCGCTCATCTCCGACTGCGTCAGCTCGGTGAGGTAGTCGCGCAGCTCCCAGGCCGTCTCCCGCCAGGTGAAGTAGGTGTAGCTCTGGGTGAAGCCGATCTTCGCCAGCTGGCGCATCATCTTCGGCTTCGTGAACGCCTCGGACAGGAAGATCGTCTCGGGGTGGTCGCGCTGGACCTCGCGGATGAGCCACGCCCAGAACGGGATCGGCTTGGTGTGCGGGTTGTCGACCCGAAAGATCCGCACCCCGCGCTCGATCCAGACGTCGAAGACCCGCTTCCACTCCAGCCACAGCGCCTCTCTCGCCGATGCGTCCTCGTCGTCGAACGCGACCGGGTAGATGTCCTGGTACTTCTTCGGCGGGTTCTCCGCGTACTTGATCGTGCCGTCCGGCGAGTGCCGGAACCACTCCGGGTGGGTCGTGACGTACGGGTGGTCCGGCGAGGCCTGGATGGCGAGGTCGATCGCCAGCTCCATGCCGTGCTTCTCGACGGTCTCGCGGAAGTGGAGAAACTGCCCCAGCCCGCCGAGCTCCGGCGCGACCGTGTCGTGCCCGCCGTCGGCCGAGCCGATGGCGTACGGCGACCCGACGTCGTTCGGCCCCCCATCGAGCGTGTTGTTCGGCCCCTTCCGGTTCGCGCGCCCGATCGGGTGGATCGGCGGCACGTAGACGACGTCGAAGCCCATCGCGGCGATGTGCGGGATGCGCCACTCCGCCTCCGCGAAGGTGGTCGCCATCGGCCGCTTCGGGTCGCGTCCCTGCGAGCGCGGGAAGAGCTCGTACCAGGCGCCGAAGCGCGCGAGCTCGCGATCCACCACGAGCGGCAGCTCGGGCGAGCGGGACGCAAACCGGCGGTCCGGGTGGCGACGCATGGCGGCCAGCAGGTCGTCGCCGTCGAGCGCCGCGGCGCGCTTCGCCTCGGAGCGCGCACGCCCGAAAGCGGCCAGCGCCGAGCGCAGCAGTTCGATGTCCGCGGCCGCATCGGCGCGTTCGGCGCGCCTGAGGGCCGCCTGCACCAGGATGCGGCCCTCGTCCAGCTCCACGGGGACGGGGACGGAGGCCTCGAGCTTCTTGTGCAGGCCGTGGCGCCAGGTGCCGAAGACGTCGCGCCAGGCCTCCACCGCGTAGGCGTGCCACCAGTTGCGGGTCAGCTCGACCCGACCCGACCAGCGGTCGTTGTCGATCGGCCGCATCGGCGCCTCGGTCCAGGTCGACTCGTCGTCGGCGCGCAGCAGGATGGTGGCGTCGAGCAGGTCGTGGCCGTCGGCGAAGATGTCGGCGGTGACCAGCAGCCGGTCCCCCACCACCCGCTTCACCGGGTATCGGCCACCGTCGAGCTCTGGCGAGATCCGCTCGATCACGATGGTGCGCCGGGTGCCGATGGCCTCCGGTCCGGGCTCCGGCTGGTCGATGACCGCGGCGACCGCGCGCCGCAGGCTCTCCTTCGTGGTGGTCATGGCTGTGGCACAACCCTACCCGATCGTCGGAGAATGATGCCGATGCTGCTGCTCCGTCGCGTGGTTCCGTTCGTCGTCATGGTGCTGCTGCTGGCTGCATGTGGCGCGCCGGACCCGACCCCCTCGCCTCCCGAGGCCTCGGCCGGCGCCTCGTCGGTGCCCACGGACCCCGCACCCACGACGACCGAGTCGCCCTCGTCGCCGAGTGCTGCGCCGAGCGATGCGCCGAGCGCGACACCGCGCCCGATCGCCGCCGAGCCGCCATCCCTGGCGCTGGAGGTCGTTGCCGAGGGACTGGCCGCCCCGATCGGGATCGCCACCGGCCCTCCGGGATGGCTCCTCGTCCAGGAGCAGGCAGGTCGCGTCATGGCCGTGTCGCTGGCCAACGGCGAGACGGCGGTGACACTCGACATCACCGACCGGGTGCTCGGCGGCGGAGAGCGGGGGCTCCTCGGCCTGGCCCTGCACCCGAACTGGGCGGGCGATGACCTTCGCGCGTTCGTCCACTACTCCGACGCCGCGGGGAACACCGTGCTCAGCGAGTTCCTCATGACCGACTTCGCCCTGCCGCCGCGCCTGGACCCTGCCACCGAGCGCGTGCTCCTGCGCGTCGCGCAGCCCTTCGCGAACCACAACGGCGGCCAGCTTGCCTTCGGGCCGGACGGCTACCTGTGGTTCGGCCTCGGCGACGGCGGCTCGGGCGGCGATCCCCTCGGCAACGGGCAGGACACGACGACGCTGCTCGGCAGCATCCTGCGGATCGACGTCGACGACATCCCCGACGACGGCAACGACGCCATCGGTTACGGCATCCCGGAAGGCAATCCCTTTGTCGACGGGGCCAGTGGCGCGCCAGAGGTCCACCTCTACGGCCTGCGCAACCCGTGGCGCTTCAGCTTCGATCGCGCCACGGGCGGGCTGTGGATCGCGGACGTGGGCCAGAACGCGTTCGAGGAGGTCAACCGCCTCGACCCCGCTGCCGATGCGGGAGCGAATCTCGGATGGCCGATCATGGAGGCCAGCCACTGCTTCAGCGAGCCGGGCTGTTCGTCCGATGGACTGATCCTGCCGATCGCCGAGTACGGGCGTGACCGCGGCTGCTCGGTCACCGGCGGTCACGTGTACCGCGGCGACGCCATCGCCGACCTGTGGGGCTGGTACCTGTTCAGCGACTACTGCAGCGGGCTCCTCTTCGCCGTCCGCTCCGACGCGCCGGAGACCGTGTCAGGTGAGCGCGCCGCCGCCCCACGGGTCCTCCTCGAGACGGGCGCCAACGTCTCGAGCTTCGGGGAGGATGCCGACGGCGAGCTGTACCTCGCCGACCACGCCTCGGGCACGATCTACCGCGTCGTCGCGGGCGACTGAGCCAGCGCGCCGATCGCGCGGAGGCTGGTCCATCGGCCGCGGCCGATGACGAGGTGGTCGAGCAACTCGATGTCGAGCAGGCGACCGGCCTCGGCCAGCTCCCCGGTGATCCGCAGATCCTCGGCCGACGGGCTGGGGTCGCCGCTCGGATGGTTGTGGGCGACCACGACGGCCGCGGCGCACCGGCGCACGGCGTCGCGGTACACCTCGCCGACCCGCACCGACGAGCCTGCCACGTTGCCGCGGTAGACCGTGCGCTCGGCGACGACCACGTTCTTCGTGTCAAGCAGCAGGACGCGCAGCTCCTCCCGCTCCAGTGACCCCATGGCATCCACCAGCGGCTCCGCCGCATCGCCCGGGGTGCGGACCGTCCACGGAGCACCGGCGGGCACGCGGGCCACGCGGCGAGCGATCTCGAGAGCGGCCGCCGGCCGCGCGGCGCTCACCGCCGCCAACCCGGCGATCCGCAGCTCGAGCGGTTCTGCCCGGATCACCTCGGCCAGGGAGCCGAACCGATCCAGCAGGCGGCGGGCGCTGCGCCTCGCGGTCGGCCCCGCGCCGAGCAGGACGGCGAGCAGCTCGTCGTCGCCGCAGGCATCCGGGCCCAACCGCTCCAGGCGTTCGGCGGCATCCGCGCGCGCTCGGGCGGCAAGGGGCATCGGGATCGGCTGCGTCGACATCGGTGCGGACGCTATCGCGCAGCGATCACCGGCCGCTTACCGGCCGCTTATCGGCCTACCGAACCTCAGGCAGGAAGGCCGATGATCTCGAATCGCACGAGCAGCGCGATGCCAACCGAGAGGCCGTTGACCACCGCGTGCATCACGATCGGCGCCAGCAGGTTGCCGGTGCGGTCGTAGATCCAGGCCAGCGCCAGGCCGAGCAGGAAGATCGGCAGCAGCGCCACGATCGAGAGGTGGATGACCGCGAACAGTGCCGCCGACCCGAGGTAGGCGGGCCGAGGGCCGCGCTCGCGCAGGAAGGCGTTGAAGACGACGCCGCGGAAGAAGAGCTCCTCCGCGATCGGCGCGAGGACCACGATGGCCACCACCGCGACCCACGGCTCGACGAGCCCGAGCGCCTGCTCGGCGACCTGCGGTGTCACCGCGAGACCAAGTGCCTCGAGCACGGCCACCACGCCGGCCGAGGCCAGGCTCGCGCCGACCCAGGCAACGACGCCCCACCCCAGGCCCATCCGCAGCGCGCGTCCCGGATCCGGGCCGGGGAAGCGCGGCAGCGCCGCCAGGGCGTTGGGACGGAGGACGAGCAGCCAGCTCACGAGGAGCAGGGCCGCCTGCGTCGAGATGAGCAGCACGATGGATCCGAGCAGGGTCATCTGTCCGCTGCCGAGCAGCAGCACGGCCGCATCGGCGCCGAAGGGCACCGTGATCGCCGATGCCAGCACGAGCACAAGCGCCAGGAGGACGAGCACCGACGGCCCGCGGTAGCGCTCCGGCGCAAGGAATCGGCGCACGCGCAGCTGGCGCACCGCCGAGTAGAGCAGTCCCGCGGTGAACGCGAGCGCGCCGAGGATCGTCAGCCAGGCCAGGGTGACCGGGTCGGTGCCACCGAGCTGACCGTCGAGCGCCAGCGATGCGGCTCCCAGGGCGACGATGGCGAGGATCGCGCCGCCGATGACGAGGAGCGGTCCCGGCCAGCGAGGCATCGACACGGTCGCGGGGCCGATGACCGGATGCGGGCCGGTCGGCAGCACCGCGTCCCCCCGGCCGAGGCCGGGATCGCCCGGATCCAGGGAGGGCGGATGCGCGGTCAGGTGTTGGTGGCGCCGCGGAGGCGTGCCCGCTCAGCCGTCGCATCGGCCGCCGAGGGGCCCTCGACGATCTCGGATTCCTCGTCGGACGTCGCGGTCGAGGCCGCCACCCGATGGCGCGCGGCGGCGCGTGGGGCGCCGCGCTCGAAGTCCTTGCCGCAGAACGCGCACAGCGGCCAGGTCGGCTCGGCGAGGCGGTTGCACGACGGGCAGACGCGGTGGAGACGGGTGCGGCAGTTCGGGCACACCAGCCACTCGCTGTCGACGCGATCACGACAGACCGGGCAGAGCTCGTTCTTCTCGACCTCGGCCAGCAGACTCTCCTCGGCCAGGGAGCGTTCGTAGACCTCGGCCAGGGTCTCGCGCGGGCGGACGATCAGGTAGAGCACCACCGCGAAGACGAACAGCAGCGGGGTGAAGAAGATGATCAGGGCGGCGGCGAAGTACGGGAGGATCGGGTTCTCGGTCCGGGCCTGCATATCGCGGAACGCCCAGTACGCGGTGCCGAGCCACAGGAGCACGACGTAGATGACGATCAGCTGGCTGGCCAGCTGCACGATCGGGTTGCTCAGGAATCCCTCCCAGAACTCCCCAATCGGTTCGAGAATCGCGTCCATCTACCCTGCCTTCAGATCGTTCGAAGCGCGCGCCGATGCGGCCGCACCGAGGATGCTAGCACGCATCGTGCCTCGCGCCCCCGGGGCGCCACCCCGGACGTGACCTGGCGCCGGCGCCGGGCCGATAGATCGGCGGATCGGCGCGGGAACGCCGGCCGATGCGCCGCGGTGCCCGATAGATCGGGCACGGGAGCGCACGACGGGCCTCCGCGGGCCCCTCCCGCGCCGGAGCGCCCGATAGATCGGCGGATCGGCGTCGGAGTGCCCTTCCTGCGCCGGAGTGCCCGACACATCGGGCACGAGACGGCAGATCAGCGACTCACCAGGGAACGGAGCGTCGCGACCAGGAGTCGGTGCTCCTCCTCCAGCACCCGCGCGGCGAGCCTGTCGGAATCATCATCGGCGTGGACCGGCACGCGGACCTGTGCCAGGACGGGACCGGCATCGAGCTCTGGCGTCACCTCGTGGATGGTCACTCCCGTCTCCCGATCACCGGCCTCGAGCACCGCCCGGTGCACCGCAGCCCCCATCATCCCCGCCCCACCGTGGGCGGGGAGCAGGCTGGGGTGGACGTTGATCGTTCGGCCGCCGAAGTGCGCGAAGTACGACGGTCGCAGGAGCCGGTCGTAGCCGGCCAACACGGCGAGCTCGACGCCCGCGTCGCCGAGCGCGGCAGCGATCGCCGCGTCGCGGGCGGCGGCATCGGCGAAGTCGGCGCGACGGAGGACCACCGAAGGGACGCCGTGCGCGGCCGCCACGTCGAGTGCGCGAACCTCCTCCCGGTTGCTGATGACGATGGCGACCTCGATCCCACCGGCCAGGATGGCCTCGAGGTTGGAGCCGCGTCCCGAGACGAGGACGCCCAGCCTCATGCGAAGCGGACGCGCGGCTCGCCGACGGGGACCTCGACCACCCGGCCGATGCGGCACGCGTCACCGATGGCGGCCAGCACCGCATCGGCCAGGGAGGGCGGCACCACCACCGTCATGCCGATCCCGAGGTTGAAGGTCCGCACCATCTCCTCGTCGGCGATGTCGCCGCGCTGCTGGATGAGGCTGAAGATCGCCGGCACCGGCCACGAGCCGACGTCAACCTCGACCCCGAGCCCGTCAGGCAGCGTGCGCGGCACGTTGCCCTCCCACCCGCCGCCGGTGATGTGGGCCAGGGCGCCGATGTCGCCTCCGGCTTCCCGGAGCGATCTGCGGAGGGCACGGACGTCGTCGAGGTAGGACCGATGCGGCTCGAGCAGCGCGTCGCCGATCGTCCGCTCGTCGTTCGGCATGGATCGACGCCACGTGTCCGGCGGCAGGATCGCGCGGGCCAGCGAGTAGCCGTTGGTGTGCAGCCCGCTCGACGGGATGCCCAGCAGCACGTCGCCGGGCCGCACCCGTCGACCGTCGATCAGAGACTCCCGGGCCACGACACCGACCACGAAGCCGGCGAGGTCGTAGTCCTCCTCGCGGTAGAGATCCGGGAGCTCCGCCGTCTCGCCGCCGATGAGCGGGATGCCCGCCGCCGCGCAGCCGGCCGCTACGCTCCCGACGATCTGCTCGACGACATCGGCGCGCAGGGTGCCAACGGCCAGGTAGTCGAGGAAGAAGAGGGGGTCGGCGCCGGTGACCGCGATGTCGTTCACGCAGGCATTGACCAGGTCGACGCCGATCGTGTCGTGGCGCCCGAGCCCGATCGCCACCTTGAGCTTGGTGCCCACGCCATCGGTGCTGCTGACCAGGATCGGGTCGGCGTGCGTCGTCGGGTCGAACCGGAAGAGCCCTCCGAAACCGCCGACCCCGCCGATTACGGCGGGCGTCAGGGTCGCGGCCGCCGCCCGGCCGATTCGCTCGACCGCCCGCTCCGCCTCGGCGACGTCGACGCCCGCCTCCCGATAGGTACGTGGCGCACGCATCAGCGCGGCTCCATCGCCAGCTTGTCGATCTCCAGCGGCACATCGGTCGGGTAGCGGCCGTCGAAACAGGCGGTGCAGCGCGCCTCGCGGCGGCCGCCGACCGCGTCGAGCATGCCGTCCTGTGACAGGTAGCCGAGCGAGTCGGCGCCGATGACGCGGCGGATCTGCTCGGTGGTGTGCGTGGCGGCGATGAGCTCCTCGCGGCGGCCCGTGTCCACGCCCATGTAACAGGGGTGGCGCATCTGCGGGGAGTGAATGCGCACGTGGATCTCGGCCGCTCCCGCGCGGCGAAGCATGGCGACGATGGGTGCCGTGGTGGTGCCGCGCACGATCGAGTCGTCGACCACCACCACGCGCTTGCCACTGAGCAGCTCGGGCAGCGGGTTGAACTTCAGGCGCACCGCCTCGTCCCGGCTGCGCTGGGCCGGCTGGATGAACGTGCGGCCGACGTAGCGCGACTTGATGAGCCCCTCGCGGTACGGCAGGCCCGCCTCCTCCGCGTAGCCGATCGCCGCCGGGATCGCCGAATCCGGCACGGCGATCACCAGGTCCGCCTCGGCCGGGTGCTCGCGCGCCAGGACGCGTCCCATCTCGAGCCGAGCCTCGTAGAGGAGCCGGCCGTCGATCACGCTGTCGGGCCGCGCGAGGTAGACGTACTCGAAGACGCACAGCCGCTCGCGCTCCGGCGTCGCCCGGGCGGATCGGTGGGAGTGGACGCCATCGGCATCGATGGTGATGACCTCGCCGGCATCCACGTCGCGCACGAACTGCGCGCCCATGGCGTCGAGCGCGGAGCTCTCGCTGGCCACCGCCCAGCCACCCGGCAGCCGGCCGAGCGCCAGCGGCCGGAAGCCCACCGGGTCGCGTGCCGCCACCATCGCCTCGGCGGTCAGCATGGTGAACGTGAAGGCGCCCACGGCCCGATGGAAGGCGTGGTCGACCCGTTGCGCCCACGTCCGCCCCGGCGCGTGGGCGATCAGCTTGGCGAGCACCTCGGTATCGGAGGCGGAGGTGAACTCGACGCCCTGCTCCCCCAGCTCGTCGCGGAGCCAGCGGGCATTGGTGAGGTTGCCGTTGTGCCCGAGCATCAGCTCGCCGCGATCGGACTCGGCGTACACCGGCTGGACGTTGGGAAGGGTGTTCGAGCCGGTGGTGCTGTAGCGCGTGTGGCCGATGGCCGCCTGCGGCGGTCGCAGCCCGTCGTCACCGCCCTCGAGGCGGAGGAGCGTCTCGGGGTCGAAGACGCCGCTGACCAGGCCGAGCCGCTTGTGGAGCGAGAGCTGCCCACCGTCGCTCACCGCGATCCCGGCCGACTCCTGTCCGCGGTGCTGGAGGGCGTGCAGCCCGACGTAGGCGAGATGGGCGACCGGCTGGCCGGGTGCCCAGATGCCGATGACGCCGCACTCCTCGCGCGGGCCGTGCGGCTGGTAGATGGGTAGCGCCTCACCCTGGGCGTGCGGCAGGCGGATCGGCGATCGCACGCGTTGGGGGGTCAGAGATGGTGCGGGAGCGGCACGCCGCCATCATAGCGGCGGCCGGGCGTGCCGGACCGGGGGTTGCGCCGGGTCCGTGCGCCGGCCGCTGGAGGTACCCCCCGGGTACTGCACCGCTCCGCACAGCGCCTCGCCAGCACGAAAAGGCCCGGGTGCCGATGCGCACCGCGGGACCATCGACCCATGGTGTGACGTGACCCGGCCCGGCATTCTCCGGGTGTGCTCACCATCGTTCGGGCCCTGGGCTTCCTGGCGCCGCTCGCCGTCGCCGCGGTCGTCACCATCGGGCTCGCCTTCGCCGCGCAGACCGACCCGGAGCAGCGCGATGCGTTCGTCGCCGTCGTGGTGATCGCCGCGGCGGCCGGCATGACGACCACGGCGCTCCTCTGCTGGAGCTACTTCGGCTGGCGCCTCGGCCGCATCGCCCGAGCCCTGGAGCGGACGATCGAGGAGGGCGAGCCGATCCAGCTCCGAGAGGGCGGCATCCCGGCCGAGCGCCGCCTGGCGCGCGCGTTCAACGCGGCGAGCGGCGCCTTCCTGCAGACCGAGGTGCGCGCCACGCACGACCGGCTCACCGGGATCCCGAATCGCGAGACGCTGCTCGCGGTGCTGACCGCCGAGGTCGAGCGCGCCGGCCGCCACTACAAGCCGCTCTCGGTGGCGTTCATCGACATCGACCGCTTCAAGCCGATCAACGACACCCATGGGCACAACTCCGGCGACGCCGTGCTGCGCCAGATCGCCGGTCTCGTCGCGGACTCGGTCCGCGCCAGCGACACCTTCGGCCGGTACGGCGGCGAGGAGTTCATGCTCATCCTGCCGGAGACGCTCCCCGAGGACGCGGTCGGCCTGGCCGAGGAGCTGCGGGCGCTCGTCATGCAGGAGCCGCTGCTGATCGCCAATGGCCAGACGATCACGGCCACGATCAGCGTCGGCATCGCCGGCGGGCGCGGATCGGAGCTCCAGCTCGACATGCTCGTCGATCGCGCCGACGCCGCGATGTACGCGGCCAAGTCGCTGGGTCGCAATCGGACCTACCTGTTCCGCGATCTCGACGAGGAGGCGCCGGTGCGGCGCGCCCCGATCTCATCCGAGCGACGGGCGCAGGCGACCGCCATCGGCCGCTGGGCGAGCGACACCGCCACCCAGGCGCTCGCATCGGTCCTGTCGCCGCAGCCGAACCACCGCGGTCGCCCGTCCGACATGATCGCGGCGCTGGCGACGGGGATCGGGATCGAGATGGGCCTGCCCCAGGAGGAGATCGAGCGCATCCGCATCGCGGCGCTCCTGCACGATCTCGGCAAGATCGCCATCCCCGGGGAGATCCTTGACAAGCCGTCGACCCTGACCGATGCGGAGTGGCAGGCGATCGGCGAGCATCCGCGAATCGGCCAGGTCATCCTCGAGCAGGCGTCGAATCTGCGCGAGGCGATCCCGGTCGTCCTCCATCACCACGAGCGCTTCAACGGCGGGGGATACCCGCACGGGCTGCGTGGCAACGAGATCCCGCTCGGGGCGCGGATCGTGGCCGTCGCCGACGCGTACCACGCCATGGTCCACGAGCGACCCTATAAGGAGGCGCTCACCCACGAAGAGGCGCTGGCCGAGCTCCGCCTGAACGGTGGAACGCAGTTCGACCCCGCCGTTGTCGAGGTCTTCTGCACCATCTACGCCGAGTCGGTGCCGCCGGACGGCCTCGAGGAGGTGTACCGCCTCCACCTGCGCGCTCGCGGCGGGCTGGCGCACATCGACGGCGGCCTCGCACATGCCCACTGGCACGAAACCGAGCCTCCCGTGGGCGTGCCGATCCTGCCGGGTCGCCCCCATGAGCGACGCGGCGCCGCGCGCGAGGCGCCGGGATGAGGCTGCTGCGCGGCTTCCTCGTCCTCGCGATCGTCGCGGCGCTCTGGGGGGCGCCGCCGTCGGTGTCCGCCGCCGTGAACGAGCTCTCCTCGCCGCAGGTGACGCCAGGCACCGGAGGAGTCACCACCACCTTCACGTTCCGGGTGCGCTACGAGGGAGGCTTCCGGGCCATCTCGGTCGGTGTGACCGTGGCCGGCCTCACCATCCCGATGTCTCTCGAGAGCGGCTCGCGCACTGCGGGCTGGTGGCGCGGCAGCAGCCTGCTGCCGATCGGCGCATGGTCGACCGTCTTCCACGCCAGCGTCGTCCAGGGGCCAGCCCCCACGCTCGCCGGACCCATCGTCGTCGTCGCGTCGGTGGCGCCGTCCCCGACCTCCAGTACGCCCGCCGGGCCGAGCTCCGGACCAACACCCGACTCGGCGCCGGTGGACGGCCTCGACGGGCCGACGGCCCCACCGGCAGCGCCGGCCCCCTCCCCCGAGCAGGCCGCCGCGACGGACGCCGCCGCGGCCTCTCCGGTGCCGGCGGCGCCCGATCCGGGTCCCGCGCCGGGGAGCACCGGCGGGCTCGCGCCGTCGGACGGCGGAGGCATGAACGCGCCGGGCCCCGGTGGCGCCGGCGGCAGTGCTGCCGGGGGCGATGGCGCGGGAACCGGTGGTGGGAGCGGTGACGGTGAACCGCGATCGGGGGATGGAGCCCCTGCCTCGACGACGGGTCCCTCTCCTGCGACCGGGGTGGATCCGGGGCTCGTGCAGCCCGCCTCGGACACCGACGAGGCGCCGGAGGACCGAGCACGGACCCGCGAGATGGTGTCCGATCTCCTCCTCATCGGGCTGGCGGGCGTCGCATCGGTGGCCATCATCGGCACGCTCCTGCTCATTGCGGGCCGTCGTCGGGAGCCGGAGGGAGCGACCGCCGTCGGATCGCCGTCGGCGGCCGACGACGCGCTGCTGCGCCGAATCGCCAGGTCCGCCCGCGCGCAGACGGCCGATGATCCGATCGTCGCCGCGCTCGGCGTTGACGACGAGATGGCCGCGCGACGCGCGGTCCGGCGGGCCGGACGGCGGATCGACGATGACGTCCGCCAGGGGAAGCGACCGAAGGGACGCTGACGAGGGCCCTAGAAGGCGGTCTGCCAGGCGGCGGCCAGCTCGTCGAGGCCGATGGTGACGTCTTCCGCACCCACTCGGATTTCCAGCGCCGACCCACCCGCGGTCCCGATGCGCGTCCCGGTCACCCCGTGTGCCTCGAGGGCGGCCACCAGACGTGGCACGTGGTGGGGCGCTACCGCAGCGACCACCCGCCCGGCCCGCTCACCGTGGAGCAGCGCGGTGGGCCGTGCCGACTCCAGGCTCACGGCCGCGCCGCAGCCGGCGGCGATCGCCATGCGTGCCAGCGCCGTGCCGAGGCCGCCGGTCGACGCATCGTGCGCCGCGGTCGCGATCCCCGGCAGCCGGCCCAGGAGCGCCACCAGCCGCGTGACCGGCTTGACGGCGAGCGCCGGAGCACCGCCCCGCCGGCGGCGGCGCCAGGCGAGCTCGGAGCCGGCCAGCATCGCGGCGTCGTCGGAGGGCGCGCCGAGCAGCCACAGCTCGTCGCCCGGGTCCCAGCCGAGCCGCAGCCGCGCGCCGCGATCGTCGATGACGCCAACGGTCCCGACCACCGGTGTCGGCAGGATCGGGCCCTCGGGGGTTTCGTTGTAGAGGCTCACGTTGCCCGACACCACTGGCACCCCGAGCGCGCGGCACGCGTCGGCAATCCCGTCGATGGCACGCTCCAGCTGATGGGCGCCGAGATCGGTCTCGGGCGAGCCGAAGTTCAGGCAGTCGGTGATGCCGATCGGCCGCGCCCCCATGCAGGCCACGTTGACCGCCCCCTCCAGCACGGCGGAGAGTCCCGCCAGGTAGGGGTCGAGCGCCCCGACGCGCGCCGGCGACGGCCCGTCGATGGCCAGCGCCAGAGCGCGGGTCGTGCCCTTGATGCGCAGCAGCGCGGCGTCCCCCGCGCCGGGGCCGACGACGGTGTTCGTGCCGTTCATGTGGTCATACCGGCGCCAGATCGGCTTCCGGTCGCGCGCGTTCGGCGAGCCGAGCAGATCGAGCAGCGTGGCCGCCGAGATCGGCTCACGGGCGAGGTCCTCGAGATCGTCGGCGGTGGCACCGGCAGCGCTGCCCGCGATCGCGTAGCGGGGGGCGTCGTCGGCCAGCGAGCGCCCGCCGACGCGGCAGACCAGCTCCCCGCCGGCCTTCGCCCGGATGACCGGCTCGTCGACGATGCGGCCGATGTCGGCTGCGGCCAGGCCGTAGCGGTGGAAGACGGCCTGCACCTCGTCGACCCGGTCGGGGCGCACCACGATGAGCATCCGCTCCTGCGACTCGGACAGCAGGACCTCGTACGGTGACATGCCGCCCTCGCGCCGCGGCACCGCGTCGAGGTCCACCTCGGCGCCGACCGAGCCGCGCGCGGTGAGCTCCGCCAGGGCGCAGGTGAGGCCTGCCGCGCCGAGGTCCTGCATCGCGACCACCGCATCCATCCGGGCCAGCTCGAGGCAGGCCTCCATGAGCAGCTTCTCGAGGAACGGGTTGCCGACCTGGACCGCCGGCCGGCGCTCCTCGCTCCCCTCGTCGAGGGTGGCGGAGGCGAACGACGCGCCCTGGATCCCGTCGCGCCCGGTCGTCGCGCCGACGAGCAGCAGGACGTTGCCGGCACCCGCGGCGCGCGCCAGCGTGATCTCGTCGTGCCTCGCGATGCCGACGCACATCGCGTTGACCAGCGGATTGCCCGAGTACGACGGGTCGAAGACGACCTCGCCGCCCACGTCGGGGATGCCGATGCAGTTCCCGTAGCCGGCGATCCCGGCCACCACGCCGCCGAACAGGTAGCGGTTGCGGGCGGCGGTGGCCGCGTCGGTTACCGCATCGGCCTCGAGCGGGCCGAAGCGCAGCGAGTTCAGCAGCGCGATCGGCCGGGCGCCCATGGTGAAGATGTCGCGGATGATGCCGCCGACCCCGGTCGCCGCGCCCTGGTACGGCTCGACCGCCGACGGATGATTGTGCGACTCGACCTTGAAGACCACCGCCAGCCCGTCGCCGATGTCGATCGCGCCCGCGTTCTCACCCGGCCCGACGAGGACGCCGGCACCCTGGCTCGGGAGCCGGCCGAGGAGCGGACGGGAGTGCTTGTAGGCGCAGTGCTCGGACCACATCGCCCCGAACATGCCGAGCTCGACGTCGTTCGGGGCCCGCCCCAGCGCCTCCACGACCAGCTGGTATTCGTCCTCGGTCAGCCCGTGACGCTGGTCGGGCGGTGGCGGAGCGAGGGTCATCGGGCTCAGGCGCTCGGGCCACCCAGCGGCTGATCCCGGCCCGTCTCGAGGATGATCGCCCCGATGCCGGCCGCGGCCGTACCGAGGAAGAGGAGCAGGTCCCCCGCACCCGCGCGCCCGAAGCCGAGCCGATCGAGGGCCACGCCGAAGGCGACCAGGACCACCGAGAGGGCGATGAGCCGCAGCTGCGGGATGTGCGGCAGCCGGTCGGACAGGAAGACCGATGCCGCCACCGCCAGCAGACCGACGAGCAGGAGCAGGTCAATGACGGTCCCGAGCCCATCGAACAGCGCGATGAGCGAGCCGATCGCGCCGAGGGCCGCGCCGCCGCCGATGAGCCACGCCGACAGCGTGACCGGCATCGTCAGCGGGAGGTCGACGGCCGGCCGGTCCGGCTCGCGCGCAGCGGGCGGAGGGGTGCTTCGTGCGGGTCGGGGACCCGGTGCGGGTCGCGGCGCCGCGTTCTCGTCGGGGCGGGGCTGCGGCTCGACGACGCGCGTCACTTCCGCCGTATCGGGCTCCGGCGACCACTCCGTCCGCTCGCGCGGCGGAGCTGCCGTGGCGGCGGGATCCGGCGGGGCCTCCTCGGCCGCCCGGGCCTCCGGCGGGGCGGCGCGCGGCTCGGGCTCCGGCCACGACGGCGCCGGGGGCATCTCCGTCTCGGTTTCCTGGTCGATCGGCTGGCCGCAGGTCGGGCAGAAGACCGCGGTGTCGTCGACCTCGGTGCCGCAGTTCGCGCAGAAACGGGTCACGTCTCAGCTCCGCCCGAAGCGGGTGAGGGTGCCGATGAGCACGATGAGCGCGGCGAGGAAGAAGATGATCCCCGCCGGCGACAGGTCGCGCAGGAGAGCGACGATGTCGCCGCTCCAGCTGGCCGCCAGCTCGACGACCACGAAGAGGACGATCAGCCCCACGCTCCACAGGAGGGCGATGCCCAGCCCGATGCGCTGGAGCATGCCCGGGGCGGCGCGCACGAAGCCCGCGATCGCCAGCCCGAGCAGCAGCAGGCCGAACAGCGGCGCGGGGGCCGCGAGGCCGAAGTACGCCTGGTCGGCCAGTGACGCGCTCACGTCGGGATAGCCGTTCCAGAAGGCGAGGCCATAGCCATCCGCCCCGTACGCGCGATCGAGCAGTGAGCCGGCGCCGTATTCGAACGGCAGCAGGTAGGCGGTGGCGATCCCGATGAGGCCGATCAGCAGGACGATCGGTCCCAGGATCGCGCCCCGCCGGGCGGTCTCCACGTCGGCGGCCGCCTCGCCGGCGACCGCGGGCGGCACGTAGCCCGGAGCCGTTCCGCGCAGGTTGGCACCACAGTTCTGGCAGAAGGCAACGCCGGCGCGGTTGTGCGTCCCGCAGCGCGCGCAGGCCTGGGTTCCCTCCGGCACGCCCGGGCGCTCCACGGTGCTGGCCACCCCGGCCGCGACCAGGCGCTGGCCACAGTTGCGGCAGAAGGCAAGCCCGGGGCGATTCTCGGTGCCGCAGCGCGGGCACTGGGTGCTCTCGCCCGTGGCGCTCTCGGCGTCCGGAACGGCGTGCGCCGCGGCGGCGCCGGACGTCGGAGCAGCACCGGCGGTCGCAGCCGGATAGGCCTCCACCTCGCTGGGAACGGGCTCCCCGGCCCGCGGTTCGAGGATCGGCTCGGCCCCGCGTTCGGGCGCGGCCGTGGGCCAGGTGTCTTCCCCGCCCGATCCGGCGGCGGGCGGCTCGGTCGGCCAGGCGGACTCCGGCGCGGGCTCGCGGCTCCACTCGGTGTCGGGATCCGGTCGCGGCTGGGAGGCGGTCTCGTCCGAGACGCTGGCGTCCTGGCTGGGCCACGCCTCGATCTCGGCGCGCGCGTCGGCGCTCGGCTCGGTGGGCTCGACCGGCTCGTACGGCTGGATGGGCTCCGTCGGCTGCGTCGGCTCGGCCGGCTCGTCGGGTGCGGGCGCCTCGTCGCGGGAGTCGGAGGGTCCGTCGCCCTCGTCCTGCGGCCAGTCGCGCCGGTCCCGGTCGTCGTGTTCCATGCCTGTTACGCCTCCTGCCAGCCGCGTGGATGGACGGTCCGGCCGATCATAGCCGACGCTCCGCGGATGCCGGCCGCTGCTGCAGCCAGCGTTCCAGCGAGCGGAAGAGCCGCAGCCCGTCGGTGCCGCCGACCTCGATCTCGGCCGCCCGCTCGGGGTGCGGCATCAGCCCCAGCACGTTGCCGGCGGCGTTCACGATCCCGGCGATCGAGCGCTCGGACCCGTTCGGATTGGCCTCCTCGGTGAGGGCCCCGGTCGCATCGGCGTAGCGCAGCACGACGCGCCCGGTCGCCTCGAGCTCGTCGAGCGTCGCCGGGTCGGCGACGTAGCGGCCCTCGCCGTGGCTGACCGGGAGTCGAATGAGCTCGCCATCGGCCAGGTCGCCCAGCCAGGCCGGCGTCGACTGCGGTCCCTCGACCCGCAGCCACTGCCAGTCGCAACGGAACTCGAGGTGGTCGTTGCGCATGAGCGCGCCGGGCAGCAACCCCGCCTCGGTGAGGATCTGGAAGCCGTTGCACGAGCCGATCACCGGGCCGCCCGCATCGGCGAAGGCGGACACCGCTTCCATGATCGGCGAGAATCGGGCGATCGCCCCGGTCCGCAGATGATCGCCGTGGGCGAACCCGCCCGGCAGCACCACCGCGTCACAGGCGCCGAGGTCGGTGTCCAGGTGCCAGACGAGCCGATGCTCCCAGCCCAGCACCTCGGCCGCCACGTGGGCGAAGTCGCGCTCGCTCCAGGTGCCCGGAAAGACGACCACCGCCACGCGCGGCCGCGTCGTGACCATGGTCACGACGGGACGGCCTCGTCCGCGTCCTGCTGCTCGTCGGCGCGCAGCTCCCAGCTCGCGGTCTCCATCACCGGGTTGGCCAGCAGCCGCTGGCACATCTCCGAGACGATGGCCTCGGCCGAGGCGGAGTCGTTGGCCTCGAACGGGACCCGGATCAGCTTCCCGGTCCGCACGTCGCCGACCGACGCGTAGCCGAGCGAGCGCAGCGCCGAACCGATCGTCTGCCCCTCGGGATCGGCGATCCCCTGCCGCAGGGCGACATGGACCTCGGCCAGCCAGCGCACGGTCAGGCCGATGCCTCCCAGGATCGCCCGGTCAGCCGCTCGTACGCCGCCACGTAGCGATCGCGGGTGCCTCCGATCACCTCGTCGGGAAGGGTCGGCGCGGGGGGCTCCTTGTTCCAACCCGATGCGGCGACGAAGTCGCGCACGAACTGCTTGTCGAAGCTCTGCGGGCTCGAGCCGGGCGCGTAGTGCGCGATGTCCCAGAAGCGGCTCGAGTCCGGCGTGAGGACCTCGTCGATCACGGCCAGCTCACCGTCGATCCAGCCGAACTCGAACTTCGTGTCGGCCAGGATCAGGCCCACGGCCTCCGCCCGCCGCGTGCCCTCCAGGTAGAGGGCGATCGAGCGCTCCTCGAGCTGCCGCGCCAGGTCCTTCCCGACGAGATCGGCGAGCTGGTCGCGGCTGATGTTCTCGTCGTGCCCGACCTCCGCCTTGGTTGACGGGGTGAAGATCGGCTCCGGCAGCCGGTCCGCCTCGCGCAGGCCGTCGGGCAGCGGATGGCCGCAGACCTCGCCGCTGCGCCCGTACTCCGCCCACCCCGAACCGGCCAGGTAGCCGCGCACCACGCACTCGGCGTCGACACGGTCGGCGCGTCGGACGAGCATCGAGCGGGCCGCGAGGTCGGGCGTGCGCGCCTCCTCGGGCAGATCGGCCGCATCCGCGCTCACGAAGTGCGAGCGGCCGAGACCGGCGAGCTCGGCGAACCACCATGCGGAGAGGCGGGTCAGGACGGCCCCCTTGTCGGGGATCGGCTGGTCGAAGACCACGTCGAACGCGCTGAGCCGGTCGGTCGCCACCAGGAGCAGGTGGCGGTCGTCGACCTCGTAGGTCTCGCGCACCTTGCCGCGGTGCACGAGTCGGAGGCTGTCGAGGTCGGTGGTCATCAGGGTCATGGGAGGTCCTCGCTCTTTCCGTCGTCGGGGTCGTCCGGCAGTTCGAACTTTGATGGGGGCAGGCGGAGCCGCCGCTTCGTGAAGTTCTCGACCGAGTCGAGCAGCGACAGGACGATCAGGATGAGCACCGTGCCGACCACCGCCACGACGTACAGCCCGGCACCGGCCGCAGTGCCGATGGCGGCCACCGACCACAGGCTGGCGGCCGTGGTCAGGCCACGGATGTGGCCGCGGTACTGGAGGATGGTGCCGGCGCCGATGAAGCCGATGCCGGACACGATCTGGGCCGCGATGCGGCTCGGGTCGACCATGTCGCCGCCGAAGCCGAAGGCGCTCACCACCGTGAACAGCGCCGCTCCCAGGGAGACGAGGCTGTGCGTCCGGAATCCGGCCGGCTGGCGATGGAGCTCGCGCTCGAAGCCGATGAGCGCTCCGAGGATGAGCCCCACGGTTAGCCGAAGGGCAAGGTCGAGCTGGGTCGCCAGGCTCAGGTCCGGGGTCATCGGTCGATGGAGGCCTCCTGCGGACGACCGGGCCGGGCCACCGTGGCTCGCTGACGGAGGAGCAGGGACCAGGTGGCCGATCCCCACGCATGGAGCGCGCCGCCGGCGAGCACGAGGCAGAGCCAGATCGCCACGAAGCCTACCAGCAGCAGGACCCCGGCTGCGTCGATGGTGCCACCCGCCAGCATCCCGGCACCGATGGGGGTCCACAGCACGTTGATCAGGATCCCGGAGAGGACGAGGAAGGCGACCCCCAGCAGCGCCGTGGCGGCGATGTGCACCGCACCCGCCGATCCCGCGCGTCGGAGCATCGTCGGCAGGCCCGCCAGCCCGCCGGCGACGCTGCCGGCCTCGGTGGCGGCACGGCCCGCCAGGCCCGACAGCGCCGCCGTCGAGACCACCACCACGGCGCCGAGGATGAGGAGTGGCAGCAGGCGGCCGAGGGTGCGCAGCACCGGCCCGGGGTCCGCCTGCGGGCGGTTGAACTCCGCCGGCGCCACCGCGATGGTGGCGACGAGCAGCACGAACACCACGAGCGCGACCGGCAGCACGCCGATCAGCGAGGTGACGAACCGCCGGCCGGCATCCGCAGCGACGAACCGTTGGGCCTGCAGCACCGCGTCGAGCGCCGCGTTACCCACGGCCACCAGCCCGACCGCCAGCGTCACGATGGCGACCACGGCGGCAGCGATCAGCACCAGGTTGAGCGGCCAGAGGCCGGAGGTCTGCATCCCGGCGCCGAAGTAGGTCAGCTCCGACTGGGTGGGGACGCGGACCACGGCGGCGAGGAAGGGGATCCAGCCGACGCTGGCCACCCAGGTCAGCGCGCCGGGGACCCAGAGCGTTGGGCGGTCGGAGACGTGCGCCATCGCCGACGTGGCGGCGGCCAGCCAGCGTCGCATCGGCCTAGCGCTCCGCGTCGAGCCCGAGGGCGCGGAAGGTGACGTCGATCCCGGCGAGGTGATGCTCGAGATCCATCGCGCGCTCGATCTCGTCCGTGGTCAGCCACTCCGCCACGGCCTGGTCGGCCAGCAGCGCGTCGTGGAAGGTCGATGCGCCACTCCAGGCCTGCTTCGCCGCACCCTGCACGAGCCGATAGGCGGCCTGCCGGTCGGCCCCCTTCGCCACCATTGCCAGCAGGAGCGCCTCCGAGTAGACCATCCCTCCGAGCTGGTCGAGGTTGGCGCGCATCCGATCGGCGTCCACCTCGAGCCCGTCGAGGATGTCGGCCAGCGTCCCGGTCGCATAGGCGGCCACGCCGATGGCACGCTCGAAGACGAAGCGCTCCGCGGAGCTGTGGCTGATGTCGCGCTCGTGCCAGAGGGCCATGTTCTCCAGCCCGACGAGGGCATCGGCGCGGAGGAGGCGCGCCATGCCGGTCACCCGCTCGGCCAGGATCGGGTTGCGCTTGTGGGGCATGGCGCTCGAGCCCTGCTGTCCCGAGCCGAAGGGCTCGAAGGCTTCCCCCACCTCGGTGCGCTGCAGGTGCCGGATCTCGACCGCCACCCGCTCGAGCGTCCCGCCCAGGATCGCGAGGGCCGTGAGCAGCTCCGCGTGCCGGTCGCGACTGACGACCTGGGTGGGGGCGGGATCGGCGACGAGTCCCAGGCCGTCCAGCACGTGGGCCTCGACGGCCGCGCTGACGTTGGCGTGCGTGCCGACCGCGCCCGAGATCGAGCCGACCGCGATCCCTTCGCGGGCCCGCGCCAGCCGCTCGACGTCCCGCCGCAGCTCGGCGTACCAGCCGGCGACCTTGAAGCCGAAGGTGATCGGCTCTGCGTGGATCCCGTGGCTGCGGCCGACCATCGGCGTGCCACGGTGCTGGATGGCCAGCCGGCGCGCGACCTCCACCAGGCGGGCCAGCTCGCCTTCGACCACGGCGGTGGCGTCGCGCAGGACGACGGCCGTGGCCGTGTCGAGCACGTCGGAGCTGGTGAGGCCGTAGTGCAGCCAGCGCCCCTCCGGCCCGAGCCGCTCGGTGACGGAGCGCAGGAAGGCGATGACGTCGTGCTGCGACTCGCGCTCTATCTCGCGGGCGCGCTCGACATCGACCTCGGCGGCGGCGGCGCGGATCCGCTCCCAGTCGGCGTCCGGGACCACACCTTCGTCGCGCAACGCCTCCACGACGAGCAGCTCGATCCGCAGCCACAGGTCGAGCTTGCGCTGCTCCCCGAAGAGCTCGCGGAGCTCGGGAAGCGCGTAGCGGTCGATCACCGGCTCACGCCCTGGGGTCGACCCGCAGCTCGGCCCGCCCCGCCTGGTCGTCGCGGAAGGCGGCCACCCTGGTGGCCACGTCCGGGTCGGCGAGCGCCAGGATGCGGGCGGCCAGGTGGCCCGCGTTCTTCGCGCCGGCGCTGCCGATGGCCACGGTCGCGACCGGCACGCCGGGCGGCATCTGGACCACGGCGTACAGCGCATCGGCCCCACCGAGGGCGCCACCGTCGAGCGGGATCCCGATCACTGGCCTCGCGGTCAGGCTGGCGAGCACGCCCGGCAGGTGCGCGGCCAGGCCCGCCGCGCCGATGAACAGCCGCACCCCGGCGGCCTCGGCGTCGGCGACGTAGGCGTGCAACGCGTCGGCCTGGCGGTGGGCACTGATGACCGATGCCTCCCAGGCGATCTCGTACGAATCGAGCACGTCGAAGCAGCCCTTCAGGGTCGGGAGGTCGGAGCGGGAGCCGCAGACCACGGCAACGGTCGGCATCACCAAGAGCATAGCCGGACCCGGTGCGGCGGGCGTACCATCAGTGGCCCACGATGCGCCCGAGCACCGATATCCGATTGGAGGAATCCAGCCGATGACTCGATCCGTGGCCCTCGCTCGGCCGTCCACGGCGACCCTGATCGCCCTCGCCCTGCTCGCCAGCCTGGTGCTGGTGGCCCCGCCGCTCGCGGCCGGCGGCCGGCCGGAGGCGACCCGCTTCGCGACCTTCAACGCGTCGCTCAACCGCGGCTCGGAGGGCCAGGCGCTGGCCGATCTCTCGGCGCCCGGCAACGCGCAGGCATCGGCCGTGGCCGAGATCATCCAGCGCACCCGGCCCGACGTCCTGCTGATCAACGAATTCGACTACGTCGACGGACCGGTCGATGGCAACGCGATGACCGATGCGTTCCAGGCCAATTACCTGGGCGTCAGCCAGAACGGAGCCGATCCGATCGACTACCCCTACGTGTACGTCGCCCCCTCGAACACGGGGATCGCCTCCGGGTTCGACCTCAACAACAACGGAGCGGTCGGCGGGGCCGATGACGCCTTCGGCTTCGGATTCTTCCCGGGGCAGTTCGGCATGGCCGTCTTCAGCCAATACCCCATCGACTACGACGACGCTCGCACCTTCCAGCTCTTCCGCTGGGCCGACATGCCCGGCGCGCTACTACCCGTCGATCCGGCGACGGACGAGTCGTGGTACAGCGAGGCGGAGCTCGAGGTCTTTCGGCTCTCGTCGAAGTCGCACTGGGACGTGCCGATCGACGTCGGCGGCTCGACGGTGCACTTCCTGGTGAGCCATCCCACGCCGCCGGTGTTCGACGGCGCGGAGGACCGCAACGGCACTCGCAACCACGACGAGATCCGGTTCTGGGCCGACTACGTCACGCCGGGTGCCGGCGGGTACATCTACGACGACGCCGGCGGAACCGGCGGGCTGCGTCCCGGATCGAAGTTCGTCATCGCCGGCGACCAGAACTCCGACCCGCTGGACGGCGACTCGATCCCGGGCTCCATCCAGCAGCTGCTCGACAATCCGCGGGTCAACACCACCGTCACCCCGGACAGCGAGGGCGCCGTGGAAGCCGCATCCCAGGGCGGCGAGGACGGCGCGAATGCCTCGCATCGCAGCCCTCCTCGATTCGATACCGCCGACTTCAACGATTCGGCACCGGGGAACCTGCGGGCGGACTACGTGCTGCCGAGCCGCAGCCTGCGGATCGTGGACGCCGCGGTCTTCTGGCCGGTGCTGGCGGACCCGCTCTCCAGCCTCACCGGGACGTTCCCGTTCCCCAGCTCGGATCACCGGCTGGTGTGGGTGGACGTGATGGTGCCGGGGAGCAACCCGGGAGGCTGACCGGGTCCGGGGCGGCTCAGGCCCCGACCACCTCCAGGCCGGCAGCGATGTCGGCCCGGTAGCCGCCGCCGTCGAGGGAGACCTCGGCGACGGCGGCGTACGCCCGCTCCCGCGCCGCGGCGTGGTCGGCCCCCCGGCCGACGATCGTCAGCACCCGCCCGCCGGTGCTCTCGTAACTGTCCGCCGTCCGCCGCGTGCCGGCATGGAAGATGAGCCGATCACCGTCGTCGGACGATGACGCGGGCTCCGCCCCGGTGATCCGGCGGCCGGTGATCGGCGCCTCGGGATAGCCCTCTGACGCGACGACCACCCCGACCGCGGCGCCGGGCCGCACGGCCAGCGACCCTTCCATGAGCCCACGGTCCGCGGTTGCCACGCCCAGCAGCGCCGGGGCGAGGTCGCCGTCGAGCATCGGCAGCAGCACCTGCGCCTCCGGGTCGCCGAAGCGCGCGTTGAACTCGAGCACCATCGGGCCGTCGGCGGTGAGCATCAGGCCGGCGTACAGAACACCCGCGTACGGGAAGCCGTCGCGGGCCATGCGCCAGGCGATCGGCTCGAACACGTCGGCCGCGGTGTCTTCCAGCTCAGCGGCGCCGAAGCCGGGGACCGGCGTGTAGGCGCCCATGCCGCCGGTGTTCGGCCCGTGGTCGCCGTCGCTCAGCCGCTTGTAGTCGCGCGCCGCGGCCAGCGGCACGACGGTCGACCCGCTGATCAGCGCGAAGACGCTGACCTCCGGCCCGGCGAGCCGCTCCTCGAGCACGAGCCGCGCGCCGGGCGCAACGCCGCCGAACAGCTCACCGATCGCCGCGATCGCCTCCTCGTGCGTCTCCGGCACGACGACCCCCTTGCCGGCGGCCAGCCAGTCGGCCTTCACCACCGGCGCGCGATCCGCGGCGCGGACGTGGGCGATCGCCGCCTCGGCGTCGGTGAAGGTGGCCGATGCCGCGGTGGCGATCCCGGCCCGCTCCATCTGCCGTTTCGCGAAGGCCTTGCTCGACTCGAGGCGCGCCGCCGCGCGGCTCGGCCCGAACACGGGGATTCGCGCCGATGCGAGCTCGTCGGCCACGCCGGCCGCCAGCGGCGCCTCGGGACCGATGACCACGAGGCCGTATCGCTCCCGCGACGCGTGGCGGGTGACGGCGATCGGGTCGGTCACGTCGATGTCTGCCACCGTCTCGGCAACGGCATGGGTGCCACCGTTCCCCGGCGCGATTCGCACCCGACGCACGGCCTCGTCGCGAACCAGCCGCCAGGCCAGCGCATGCTCGCGGCCGCCGCCGCCGATGACCAGGATGTCCATCGCCCGAGTCCAGGGACCGCACGGCCGCCCTACGGGGCCGTGGCGTCCTCGAGTGCCTCGATCAGGGCGTCGAGCTCGTCGATCCGCTCCTGGTACGTGCCCAGATCGCCGGCCGCGAGGGCCCGCTGGGCCTCGGCGTACACGCGGCTGATCTCGGAGACGAGCTCTGCCACCTCGGTCGGCAATGGCCCCTGCGACGCACCGGGCTCCGGCGACTCGGACGGCTCGGGTGACTCACCGGGATCCGGTGGCTCGGGTGGCGGTGGCTCCGCCTCACCGAGCAGCTGTCGAATCCCCTCCTCGACCGATTCGGCGAAGGCGATGCGACGCTGGTCGGCCATGATCACGCGAACGAACTCCGGGAAGGGCGCTCCCTCGGCCTGGAGGAAGATCGGCTCCACGTAGAGCAGCGCGTCGTCGCCGATGGGAAGAACCAGCAGGTTGCCGCGGACCACGCGGGAGCCGGCGCTCGACCAGAGCGTGAACTGCTCGCTGATGGCGTCGTCGGCGCCGATGCGGGCCTCGATCTGCACGGGCCCCTGCGTCGTCGTGCCGGTCGGGAACTGGAAGGCGATGCGCTCCCCGTAGACGCCGGGGTCCATGCGCGCGGCAACCCAGGCAATCATGTTCGGGCGGCCCTCGGGCACCATCGGCTGGATGAGGACGAACTCCGCCTCGTCCTCGCCCGGGATCCGCATGATCACGTAGTACGGCTCCATCGGCTGCCCGTTGCCGGCGATCACGTCCTCCGGGATGGCCCATCGGTCGTCCTGGTTGTAGAACGTCGTGGCCCCGGACTCCGTCGCCGGCAGGTGGTAGAGGCGGAACGACTGGTTCTGGGCGAGGAACAGGTCCTCCGGGTAGCGGAGGTGCGCGACCAGGTCCTCGGGCATCGCGTCGATCGGCTCGAACAGCGTCGGGAAGATCCGGGCGTAGGCGGCGACGATCGGCTCATCCGGGTCGGTCACGAAATAGCGGACGGTCCCGTTGTAGGCATCCACCACCACCTTCACGCTGTTGCGCAGGTAGTTCGCGCCCGGGAAGCGGCTCTCCTCGGACAGCGGCTGGGCATTCGGGTAGCGATTGGTGACGGTGTACGCATCCCAGATCCAGACGAGGCGGTCGTCGGCCGCCACGAGGTACGGGTCGCCGTCGTACGCCAGGAACGGCGCTATCTTCGGGACGCGGGCCTGGAGGTCGCGGTCGAACAGGATCTGCGACTCGCCCGTCAGCTGGCCGCTGATGAGCAGGTTGAAGTCGCCGAAGCGAAGCGCGAAGAGGAGGCGGCTGATCGGGTTGCCGATGTCGACACCGGTCGTGCCGTCCCAGATCGTCTCGGTGCCGCCGTCGCCGCCGGCGTCGCTGTCGAGCGGATAATCGAACTCGCGGGTGGCGGTCGAGGTGACGACGTAGGTATCGGTCTCCTCGCCGAAGTAGATGCGCGGCTCGTCGATCGGCAGACGGGGCTCGCGGTTGATGCCGCTGACGAGGTAGTCCGGCGTCCCGGCATCGGTCACCGCGTCGACCGGGACCGCGGTGATGCCGTAGCCATGGGTGTAGACCAGCCGCTCGTTGGTCCAGGTCCGGTTCTCGCCGAACAGGTCCACGTCGAGCTCGCGGGCGCTGAGCATGATCTGACGCTGCTCGTCGTCGACCCGGTAGCGATCGATGTCGACGTCGGAGAAGGTGTAGTAGCGCCGCAGGATCTGCTGCTGGCCGAAGGTGGTGAGCAGCGGCCGGTAGTCCCACAGGCGCAGGTTGTCGATCGTCGGCGCGTCGCC
>Ga0214468_1000070_pt1 | contig 28467 bp, 31 predicted proteins | sample RVTome_9_FD_187334 | JGI IMG/M metagenome (GOLD analysis project Ga0214468, IMG submission 187334) | Soil microbial communities from uranium-contaminated site in the Upper Colorado River Basin, Wyoming, United States - RVT155D38 HiSeq ...
CAAATCTCCCGCCTCGGCCCGGCATAGGATGAGATGAGGTGCGTCTAGTTGATCGGAGGCCTCGGTGATCGCGCTGGTCGGCAACGAATTCGACTCGCCGATGTACAAGGAGGCCGCCGGGCAGTTCGACCGTGTGGCCAGGCTCATGGGGCTCGACGACAACATCGCCGACCGGCTCCGCGTCCCGCAGAAGTCGACGATGGTCAGCTTCCCGTTCCGCCGGGACACCTATTCGGAGGTGGAGACCCTCTTTGGCTACCGGGTCCAGCATCTCACCACCATGGGACCGACCAAGGGAGGGATCCGATTCGCCCCCGACGTCGACCTGGGCGAGGTCGCCGCCCTGGCCATGTTGATGACATGGAAATGCTCGATCGTCGGCGTTCCCTTCGGCGGGGCCAAGGGCGGGGTGCGGGTGGACCCCATGGGTCTCTCCCGCGCCGAGCTGCAGCGGGTCACCCGCCGCTTCACCATGGAGATCATCAACGTGATCGGGCCGGAGACCGACATCCCGGCACCCGACCTCGGCACCAACGAGCAGGTGATGGCGTGGCTGATGGACACCTACTCCCAGCATGTCGGCCATTCGGTCCCCGCGGTGGTGACCGGCAAGCCTCCCGCCCTGGGCGGGAGCGTGGCCCGGAGGGAGGCGACCGGGCGCGGCCTCATGTTCCTCGTCCCCCAGGCCGCCGGTGTTCGCCAACTCGACACCGGCGACCTGACCGTCGCCATCCACGGCTTCGGCAACGTGGGCCGCTACGCCGCTATCGCCGGGCATCAAATGGGGGTGAGGATCGTGGCCGTGTCCGACATCTCCGGCGCCCTCTACGACCCCGAGGGCCTCGAGGTGGATTCAGTTGCCAAGTGGGTCGACGAGAACCGGTTCCTCGAAGGATTTCCCGATGCCGACTTCATCGACGGAAACGACATCTTCGGTCTTCCCGTCGACGTTCTGGTCCCGGCTGCGGTTCAGAACGTGATCAACCGGGACAACGCGGCGGACATCCAGGCAAGCATCATCATCGAGGGAGCGAACGGGCCGACCACCATCGAGGCCGATGAGATCCTGCGCGAGAAGGAAGTCCTGGTGATCCCCGACATCCTGGCCAACGCCGGCGGTGTCACCGTCTCCTACTTCGAATGGGTGCAGGACGTCCAGAAGTACTTCTGGACCGAGAACGAGGTGGTGGCGAGGCTCCGGGAGATCATGACCCGTGCCTTCAGCGACGTCCACAACATCGCCATCAACGAGGAGGTCGACATGCGGACCGCGGCGCTGATCAAGGGGATTCGCAAGGTTGCCGACGCCAAACTGGTCCGGGGGGTCTTCCCCTAGTCGGCCTGTGAAGCCTCGGCGAAGGCAGGACAGATGTCCAGGAACGAGCACCAGTTGCACAGGGTGCCCGGTCTGGTGGGGAAGGTGCGCGTGGCCAGAGCCCGATCGATGGCATTCCACAGGGCTCGGAGCTGTGAGTCCATGGCGTCGAGCTGCCGGTCGTCGATCTCGAGCCGGTAGAGGGTGGGCCCGCTCAGATAGAGAAGCCTCAGCTCCTTTGGAGTCTCCCCCATGTTGCGCCTGATGAGGAGGGCATAGATCTTCAGGGCGAAGAAGGCGGGCAGGGCGAATCGCTCCGGCGGAGCCTTCCCGGTCTTGTAGTCGGTGATGATGAGCCGCCCGTCGCCGTCACGGTCGATTCGATCGAGGATCCCTCGGATCGTGATCCCGTCGAGGTCCTCGAGCATGTCGAGCTCCCGGTCGACGGGGTCGAGCTCGGTGGGGTCCTCGATGCCAAAGTAGTTGGCGAGCAACTCCAGCGACTCCACCCCCCATTGTCGCTCCTGCTCCACGTCGCCGAACAGGCTTTCGAACTCCTCGCTCCCGCGCAGCTCGGTCCATGCCTGTCGGAACAGGTCGAAGAGCAACTCCGGCGATCTTTCCACCGAGGGGTGGTCGAAGAGGCGCTGCAGGGCGAGATGCGCGGTGGTGCCGCGAGCCTGGTAGATCGACGGTGGCTCGCTGAGACGATCGATAGCCCTGAACTTGAAGAGCTGAGGACAGGTCTTGAAGTCCCCGGCCCGGCTCGGGGAGAGGGTTTGCAGGGGGGCTAGTTCCAACTCGACTGTCACGGTGGCGAGTGTAAGACGGCGGTGTGACAGGATTGGGGAGATCGCAGGGAGGTGGCGGACCGTGCCCCGGACGCGAGAGACCCCGAGAAAGCTTTGGCCGAAGCCGCAGCCCTCTCGGGGCTCCCAGTGCCACTAGACCGGGAAAGCGGGCCCCCAGTCGGGTGGCGATCCGGATCGGCCGAAGCCTCTCCTTCCCCGACCCGGGCGAACCCGAACCGGTAGCCGGCAAGGTACGAAAGACCCCTTGTTGCGTCAAGCCAGATCGTGGTGGAGTTTTCGCGGGCTAGACGATCTTTTCGCGCTTTTGGCACAGGCATCGAGGCACCCCGAAACGATGCTTCAACAGGTCGGGTAGAGGACGATAGAGGCCAGGAGCCCGATCCACTCGTGCCCGACTTTGCCCACCCACTCCGAGTCGATGTCACGCTGAGGCGTGACCACCTCGATCTCGCCCTCGTAACATCGCCTCAGCAGAGTGGTCGCCCGATGGACGTGATAGACCGACGTGACTGCGGTCAGGCGCGACCAGCCCCTCCCCAGGGCGAGACGGCCGATCTCCTGGGCTTCGCCCCAGGTAGAGATCTCCTCGGTGTCGGGGCAGAACACCTCAAAGGAGGCCTGTTCTTCGCATAGGTTCGTTCCGACGTCGGATGTGTTCCCGTTGGGAATGACGAGATATGGGGCGACGCCGTTCTCCATCAGCTCGACCGCTGTTTCCAGACGTGCCGGATTGCCGGCGAAAACCACCACGGCATCCGTGGGTTGGGCCGCTTCGCTCTCGACGGTCGGAGGGTTCACAAACCACACGAAGGTGAGGATGGCGAAAACCGCTGCGATCGAGGCCAGAGCCCAGGGCAGGAACTGTCGAACCCGCCGTCTGACCGGGGTCGTCAATGGCCGACCGATCCAGGGCGACAGGCGGGGCAACCTTCGGTCGAAAGCGTGACCCGGGCACCTTTCCGGTGCTCGCCTCGCTGTTTCACGGCACCAACTCGTAGAACCTGAAGAACCCCGACTCGGCCACGGGCCGGAAGCCGGTGAACCCGGCCTCGATTCCGTAGGCCTCGAGGGTGGACGGGCGCATGACCGTCCCGGTGCCCGCCGACGGCTTGGAGGAGAGGCCGTCGGGAAGGCAGATGAGAATGCTGAACCCATACATCAGCTTCTCGAGGTCGTCGCCGTTCCCGGTGAACGTGTCGCCTACCGCCTCGTCCATGATCACCACCAGCCCGTCTTCCTGCACCATGTCCCTGACCGCCTTCAGCACCTCGATCGGCCGTGGCATGTCGTGGATGCATTCGAAGGCGACAACCAAGTCGTATCGGTCTTCGCCTTCTCTGCTGGCGGGGTCTTGGCTACTGAAGGTGATCCTCTCATCCAGACCGGCGTCGATTGCGTTCTGCGCCGCCATTTCGATCGACGGGGCATCGATGTCGAAGCCAGAGAAGGTCGCCTCCGGGTAGGCACGGGCCAATGCCAGGGTCGACCAGCCTGCCCCGCATCCGATGTCGGCCACCCGCGCCCCTGGTCGTGAAGCGAGATCGTGGACTCGCCCCAGTCCGGCGAACACCAGGGCTAGCTCACTCTCGAAGAACGGCCGGTTCATGTCGGCCTGGCTCTCCCGCATGTCCTGCCCGTACATCTCCCACGACACCCCGTCGCCCGACCGGTAGGCGTCGAGGAGCAGGGCCATCTTCTCCCCGGCCGTGGTGAGCATCCGGGCGAGCGGTGCGAGGTAGGAGCCGTTGTTCTCGTCGGTCAGGACCTGACTCTGGGGATCGGGGAGGGTGAACAGCGGGCCCTCGCCGCCGAAATCGACTTCCAGGATCCCGTAGGTCGCTTGTTGCTCCAGCCATGCGCGTACGTAGCGCTGCTCCACCCCGGTCTCCGCAGCGAGACCGGTGCTGGTCTTCGCTCCGTCGGCCAGGGCCCGATAGAAGCCGAGCCGGTCCCCGATGTGGATCGAGTAGATCTCGACCGCCCCCAAAGCCGACATGAAGACTCGATCGGCGAACTCCTCGACTGTTACCGACATGTGACTCCTCTCGGATGCGGACTGGCACGCTATCAAGTGCCGATGCCCGCGAAAACGCGAACACCGGTCGCGAAAAACAATCGAGGCTTCAGGTTGCCTGCCCTCAGGTCGGTCGTCTACGTTTCCGGTCACGCCGCTGGGGAAACCCGGCAGCGGACCCGGACCAAGAGGTGCGGGGAGGCGAAAGCCACCCCGAGGCCGTGGCGAGGGTTTCCGGCGCCACCGGGAAACCGAGGGCACCGGGACGGACGGGAGATCGGACGGGGATCCTTCGGGATCGTCGAGCGGTCCTTCGGACGGCGGGTCTAACCACCCGCAAAATCGTCTCGGAGACGAGATGACGCGATTTTCGGATCGCAAACCGCCGTTGGCTTCGGCCCGCGGCAAGCCTCCGCTCGGAGTTGGGTCCCCGGCTCGACACCGAACGGACGAGAGTCCCGAGAGGGTTGAGGCTTCGGCCCAGGCTCCCTCGGGACTTTCTCGTTTCTTGGTGCGGGGGGGCGACTGCACCCCCCGCCCGGGGAGAGGTTCCGGGTGGCTTCTCTGAATCGGGGTGGTGGTGACGGGTGGTCGTGGCCTTTAGGTCTGCGGGGGGCGACCCCCCTGCACCCCCCGCCCGAGGTCAGGTCCTGGTGGCCGTGATCGCCGGAGCCCTCATCCAATCAGCCAGATCTCGTTCTGGCGGCCGTCGAGGAATTCACACGTCTCCCCGTCGAACCAGGCGTCCTCCTCGAGCATGATGCGAACCGGATGGTCATCCCACTCCGCGACGCGCGACTCGGCCATCAGCTCGATCGACCATGCGGTGTCCGCAGCCAGCACCCGGTCACCGGCGCCGGGCACACCGCCCTGTTGGTCCCACAAACCGATGGTGGGCCCCGCGCCATGACCGTGCAGCCCTATTGGGTGGGTGTAGATCCTGCCCAGGATCGCTTCGTAGGTGGCGAGGTCCAGGGAGCTCTGCAACACCTCGTTGCCGGTACGCCCCACTTCGAAGTTGCCCATCAGGATGTCCTGGAGCCGATTGGCGCTGACCATGGCCGCAGCCAGGCCCTCAGGCACGGACGACTCGGCTCCGCCCACCACATACCCGTGTTGCTGCTGGTCGGTGCAGATGCCGTGCCACACGATCCCGAAGTCGATGTGGAGCAGATCGCCGGGCATGATCGTCACCGGCTCCGGGAGGGTACTGAACGATCCTCGTAGGTCTCCCTCCCTGCGTTGTACGGAGGCGGTGGGGTGGAACCAGACTTCCGTCCCCAACGCCTGGACTGCGGCGCGCAGCCACCATTCGAGATCGAAGGTCGTGGTGCGGCCCGGAACGACGCCCTCGGTGGAGAGAGCCCGTCGCAACACGTCATGAGAGATGTTGCAGGCCTCGGCGAACGTCGATCGCTCCTCGGGGAGGCGGGTCTCCAGCCATCCAACGCTCAGATCGTCCGTCGATACGATGCGAGCGGCCAGATCCCGTCCCAATGCCTCGACCAGGGCCTTGTGCTCGCTCAGGGTCAGGCCATCCCCGTGGGCGAAGTCGCTCGAGGTGTTGATCGCGATGCGTTCTGGGTCGCGCTCGTGGATGAGGGCGGCCAACGCCCGCCACTGATCTGGCTCACGCTCCAGGTCCCAAACTGCCGGGAATAGACCCTCGATCTCGTACCTGGAGACGGCGAGGCGCTCCACTGGTTCTCCCAGACGGAAGAACACGAGGATGGTCCTCCGCCTCGAGGACATCCAGGTGGCGGGGAGCATGGTCATCGCCACCGGATCGTCGGCGTACTCCCGGCTGACCAGGACCCAGCAGTCGACCCCGGCAGCATCCATGAGGCGGGGCACGATCACATCGAGTCGTCGTCTCGTGGTCTCGTCGCGGCGGTCGGCCGAGACGCGGAGGTCGAGTCTCGATTGCACAACCTGATCCTGCCATGTCGTCCGTCGGGGCCGCGCCCCGATCGGTAGCCTGGGATCATGCGCTATCCAGAGAAGCTGCTCAGCCCCGACGAGAAGATCGTCTCCCAATTCCGCCCGCACTGGTCGCGGATCGCACGTGAGGGTCTGCTCTCGATTCTCGTTCTCGTGCTGATCATCCTGATCGCCGTACAGGGCTTCAGTTGGGGGGGATGGGTCATCGTCGGCCTGGTCGCCGCGTGGTTCGTGATCGTCATCGCAGGGTTCATCCGCTGGTGGACCACTCAGCACGTGATCACCAACGAGCGGCTGATCCATCGGACCGGCTTGATCGCCAAGGCGGGAAAGGAGATCCCCCTCGAGGTGATCAACGACGTCACGTTCACCCAATCCATGTTCGAGCGCGTGTTCGGCACCGGCAACCTGCTGATCGAGTCGGCCGGGACCCATGGCCAGTCGAGGTATAGCGACATCCCGGATCCGGAACGGGTTCAATCGCTGATCTACGAGGTGCGGGAGGATCGCAAGATGCAGATGGAGTCCGGGGGAACCGGGGCCGCGGAGAGCCCGGCGTCGCAGCTGGCAACGCTCTCCAGGCTCCACGACGAGGGGAAGCTGACCGACGCCGAATTCGAGGTCGAGAAACGGAAACTGCTCGGAGGCTCCTGATGCCTCATATGCAAGACGACTTTCCCCTCAACCTGTCGACGCTGTACGACCGGGCGGTTTGGCTTCACCCTGACCAGGAGATCGTTTCGGTGGAGTCGGATCGCTCCCAGGTCCGCACCACTTACGGTGAGACCGATTCCCGGGTGCGGCGCCTGGCTACGGTTCTCCACGGGCTGGGTCTCTCCCCGGGTGACCCGGTGGGCACCTTCGCCTGGAACAACCGGCGTCACCACGAGCTGTATTGGGCAACGGCGAACACCGGCGTGGTATGCCATACGGTCAACATCCGCCTCTTCGCCGACCAGATCGCCTACATCGTCAACCACGCCGGCGACCGGGTCATGTTCGTCGATCCCGATCTCGTTCCGCTGCTCGCACCGATCACCGACCGTCTGGAGACGGTGCGGACCTACGTGGTCATGGGCGAGGAGCCCGCCAATGCCCTTCCCGGCTCGATCGCCTATGAGGACCTCATCGACCATGCCGACGAGCACGGTTCCTGGCCCCGGCTCGACGAGCGGTCGCCCATGATGTTCTGCTACTCGTCGGGCACGACTGGCAACCCCAAAGGCGTCGCCTACACCCAGCGTTCCACCTACCTCCACACCATCTCCAACCTGGCCAACTACGCCATGCTCCCCAGCGACAACGTCCTGCCCGTGGTGCCCATGTTCCACGCAGCCGCCTGGGGATACCCGTTCATGGCGGTGACTCAGGGGGCCAAGCTCACCTACCCGGGCCCGGATCTCAGCCCTCAGGGCCTCGTCGCCCTGCTGGAGGAGGAGAAGGTGACCTTCAGCGCTGGCGTTCCCACCGTGTGGCTGGGGATCAAGCAGTACCTGGAGGCGCACCCGGAGGTCGACCTGTCCTCGATCCGCGCCTTTCTCTGTGGCGGCTCGGCCGTGCCCAGGGCGATGATCGAGTGGTATTGGACGGCTCGAGGCATCCGGGTCGTCCAGGGGTGGGGGATGACCGAGACCAACCCGGTGGCATCGACCAGTCTGCTCAAGCCGGAGATGGAGGGTTGGGACCTGCAACGCCAGCTCGACTTCCTGGAGACCGCGGGCGTGCCCGTCCCCGGCCTCCAGATCAAGATCGTGGACGAGATCGGGGAGGAGTTGCCCCACGACGGCGAGGCATTCGGCGAGTTGCTGATCCGTGGCCCCTGGATCGCAGCCGAGTACTACCGGGACAACCGTTCAGCCGAATCGTTTGCGGACGGATGGCTGCGCACCGGCGACGTGTGCAAGATCACACCCGAGGGTTACATCAAGATCACCGACCGGGCCAAGGACGTGATCAAGTCGGGCGGCGAGTGGATCTCGTCCATCGATCTCGAGAACGCCTTGATGGCCCATCCCGAAGTGAGCGAGGCCACCGTGGTCGGACTGAAACACGTCAAGTGGCAAGAGCGCCCGGTGGCCTTCGTCGTCGTTCGAGAGGGGTCGACGCTCGGAGAGCAGGATCTGCTCGCCTTTCTCGAGGAGCGGGTGGCCAAGTGGTGGCTGCCGGACCGAGTGGTGTTCGTCGAGGAGATCCCGAAGACGGGAACCGGCAAGTTCGACAAGAAGGTAGTGCGAAGCGACTACGCCGACCTCCTGATGGACGACGCCTGATCGCATTGGAGGTGCGAGATGTTGAGTCGATTCCCGGTCTACGCCGTGCTCCCTTCATCCGATCTGGGACGTGCCCGGGATTGGTACGAGGAGAAGATGGGGATGCTGCCCACGAAGGAGGAGCCGGGGGGGCTCTGGTACCAGTGTGCCGACGGAACCTGGTTCGTCGTGGCGATGAGCTCGTACGCCGGCACGGCGCAGAACACGGCGGCCAGCTTCCAGGTGGTCGACATCGAGTCCGTCATCGACGATCTCCGCCACCGCGGGGTCGTGTTCGAGGAGTACGACCTTCCCGGCATGAAGACCGAAGAAGGGCTCTTCACCTCTGGGCCCTACAAGGCCGCCTGGTTCAAGGACCCCGATGGGAACATCGTCGAGATATCCCAGGTCGCGGGGTGACCTGTACCTAGACCTCGATCAGTTGACCCGTGGCCAGGTCGAGCACGAACTCCTTGTCACTTCTCGAATCCGCGATGAACTGGGCCAGACGAGCCCCCGGTTGACGGACCACCCACCAGGCGAAGTCCTCTGATCCCAACTCGGCATAGGCGGCCTTCGCCGCCCTCGTCGCCTCCACCGCGCCGACCTCATCGGGGAACGTGCCGATCACCATCTGATCGGGCTCGTCGCGGTCGCGCACCTCCACGAACTGCACCGCCTCGAACATGTACCAGCCTCCTCATCGCGAGTGTATAGCGGTCGCCGGGGGAAAGTCGCTGAGTCCCTAAGCTCATTGGCGTGTCAGAGCTCCACACGACCTGGGGTTACGTCGCGGCCGGGATCAGTGGGCTGGTAGGGCTCTGGGGGGTGCTGATCAGACGTCGTCAGGTTCCGCCCAAGGCGTTCTACTACGGAGTCGGCGTTGCCATCGGCGGCCTCCTGCTCCAGATCGTGGTCGGGGTGATCGTGGCCAACAGCGGGGTGGACCCGGGTAACCAGCACGTTTTCTACGGAGTCGTAATCGCGGTGACGTTCACCTTCGCCTATATCTACCGCGCCCAATTCCGAAAGCGGCCCGCTCTCTACTACGGACTGCTTCTCCTGTTCGCGATGGGCCTCGGTATCAGGGGGATACTGACCTTTGGAGGCAACTTCTGAGGTCTGTCGCTTGAATACGAACATCCTTCCGACCGGCCACTAGGAGGTGGCGATGCTGCTCGAGGACAAGAGACTGCTCATAACCGGGATCCTCACCGACGACTCCATCGCCTGGCACGTGGCCAGGATCGCCCAAGAGGAGGGCGCCGAGATCGTTGCCACCGGCTTCGGGCGCGGCCTCCGCATCACCGAGAGATCGGTTCAGCGTCTGCCCAACCCCTGTCCAGTCCTGGAGCTCGACATCAACGACCCGGCCCAGGTCGCCTCGCTCGTGGACGCCTTGACCGAGCGATGGGGTCGGGTCGACGGGGCGCTCCATGCCATCGCCTTCGCCCCCGACGACGCTCTGGGAGGGAACTTCTTGACCACGCCGCCCGAGTCGGCACAGACCGCCTTCATGACCTCTGCCTTCTCCTACAAGACACTGGCGGTGTCGCTCCTCCCGCTGATGGAGGCAGGCGGGGGAGCCCTGGTCACCCTCGACTTCGACAACACCCAGGCGTGGCCGGCCTACGACTGGATGGGGGTGGCCAAGTCCGCTCTGGTGAGCGTCACCCGCTACCTGGCCCGGGATCTCGGGTCGCATCGGATCAGGGTGAACGCCGTTTCGGCGGGCCCGCTGAGCACGGTTGCTGCCAAGTCGATCCCCGGATTCGACGCCTTCGACCGTGTCTGGCAGGAGCGGGCCCCCCTCGCCTGGGACGGGAGCGATCCCGACCCCGTGGCCCGGATGGTCTGTGTGCTGCTCAGCGATTGGGCGCCGATGACCTCGGGTGAGGTCGTCCACGTCGACGGCGGGTTCCACGCTGTCGCCGTGGGCTCCGACGAGACCGCCTGACTCTCAGCGTCTCCCCGCCCTCAACATGGAGGGTGCCAGGGGGAGTTCGACCACGAAGGTCGCTCCGCCGCCTTCGGTTGCCTCGACCCTGACCGCTCCCCGCATCACTTCGGCCAGGCTCTTGACGATGGAGAGACCGAGACCGGTGCCGCCCTTCGACCTGGTGTCCGACTGGTCGATCTGGGTGAAGCGCTCGAAGACGCGGTCCTTCTCGTCCTCGGGGATGCCGGGACCGTGGTCCACCACCGCGATCACCGCCTTGCTGGGACGCTCCCACGCATACAGCTCCACCGGGCTGCCCACTGCGTACTTGGCGGCATTCTCCACCAGGTTGATCAGGATCCGGCTGAGATGGTCGCGGTCCGCCTCGACCTCGAGGTCGTCGGGCTCGATGGTGAAGCTGGGTTGCACCGAGACGACACGATCCACCTCTTCGAAGGCCTGCTTCAAGCTGACCGGCTCCAGGTGGACCGGGATGGCCCCACGGTCGATCCTGGAGACGACCAAGAGGTCGTCGATGAGCCGCTGCAGGCGGCCCGCCTGGCGCCGCGCCGTGGAGAGGAGTTGCTGGGCCGTCGCCTCGGTCGGAGCCAACTCGGGTCGGTTGACCGTGTCCAATGACCCGATGATCGAGGTGAGCGGTGTGCGCAGCTCGTGGCTGACCGTGGAGACGAAGTCCGTCTTCATCTGCGCTACTTCTTCGAGTCGCCTCGCCATCTCGGCTTGGGCCTCGTACCTGCCGATCTGAGAGAGGACCAGACCGGCCGGGGCGGCCAGCGACCCGAGCTGGTCGAGCTGGCTCTCGTTGAAGCTGCCCACGTAGGGGTCGCCGACGATGATCGCGCCGACCCGAAGGTTCTCGACCTTGAGCGGTGCGACCAAGGCCTGGCTCAGACCCAGATCACTGAGCAGGACATGGGCGTCGGTCTCTTGGTCGATCTCCCTCACGAAAAAGGGCCTGCCCGACCTGTACACCTGGGCCACGATCGCCGGCGAGGCCACGTCGAGCACGATCGGGTCGGTATCGAGGGGATAGCCGTTGACCCAGATCGGGCTCATCACCTCGAGGCGGTGGCGCTCGGCGTTGTAGAGGAGGACCACTCCCACCTGGGCGTCCAGGTACTTGCAGATGGTCCCCACCAGATGGGGGACGATCTCGGCCAGCGACTCGGCTCGGGCCAGGGTGGCGCTCACCGCGTAGAGACGCTCGAAGTCGAGCCTCTGCTGGTCGATCTGGTCCTCACGCGAGGCCGATTGGACCGCCTCCCGCTCGAATTCCATCCCGACCAGGGCGGTGGCGGCGGCGACGACCATCACCGTCAGCACCGGAGCGACCACGTCCTCGATGGGATTGGCGCCGCCGCTGAAGGCGACGAAGGAGATGGCGAGACCGATGAGGACGGTCATGAAAGCGTGTGCCCACCAGGTGAGGAGGAGACCCGACACTGCTGCGATGCCGTAGAGGATCGGGGTCGCGGTCGCCTCCAACTCGTCGACGAGGGCGAAGCCACCGATGCCGAGGATGAGACCGGTCAGCCAGACGACGGCGATCCACGGGGCTTGCCGGGTCGACATGGTCCGATCCCAGCGCACCACGGCAGAGACGATCAACATGGCGGAGAGCCCCGCCATCGGTATCCAGAAGCCGTCCTCGGTGTACACCTCCTGTCGAACCGCCTGGGCGGCGATGATGATCAGGACCACCCAGGCCACGGCCGAGGCGCGTCGAATCAGTGACGCCCGGAACCGCGCCATCGCCTGGTGCGTTGTCGGTGTAATCCCGTCCATATCCCTCGATGGATGCCTATCGACTGTATTCTCGGCATCTCCGACCGAGGACTAGATACGTGGCTTTGCGCGCGCTTGCAGACGGCGCACTGTTCGCAGAGGCGTTCGGTGAGGCGCCCCCCCGGGTCCTTGCCCTCCACGGTTGGGCCCGGCGGGGCAGCGATTTCGGGCGCTCCCTCGCCGATTTCGACGCTCTGGCGCTCGATCTGCCCGGTTTCGGCGCCTCTCCGGCGCCGTCGGAGCCGATCGGTGCCGAAGGTTATGCCCGCATGATCCTCCCCGTCCTCGCCGAGTTCGATGAGCCGCCCGTCGTGATCGGGCACTCCTTCGGGGGCAGGGTGGCGGTTTGCCTGGCGGCCGCTCATCCCGATCGGGTGGGTCCGCTGGTCCTGACCGGATCGCCCCTGGTCCGGCTGGCTCCGGCCCGCAGGCCCCCGTTCGTCTTCCGGGCGCTGCGCTTCATGAATCGTCTCGGCCTGCTGACCGACGTGCGGATGGAGCAGATCCGGAGCCGCCGCGGCTCGGCTGACTATCGCGCGGCCAGCGGTGTGATGCGTGACATCTTGGTCAAGGTGATCAACGAGGATTACGAAGAACAGTTGCGCCAGATCCGGTCTCGTGTGCACCTGATCTGGGGGGAGGAGGACTTGGAAGTGCCGCCGGTGGTCGCGGAGAAGGCCCTGCGGGTCATGAGACAGGCCGGGGTGGCAGCCGAACTGGAGATCCTGCCCGGCGTGGGCCACCTGGTGCCGATCCAGTCGCCTGATGCGATCACCAGGGCGGTCGAGGGAGTGCTGCGCTCTTGATCTGGCTTCTGGCCGTGGTCAGCGGGCTTGCCACCGCCCCTGCAGGGCTCCGTTGGCTGAGGGTGGCCCAAAGGGAGCACTACTTGCCCTTCGCGGTGGCGACCTTCGCCCGCCGCTGGTGGAGCAGCGGGCCGGTGAACCAGGTCCTGCTCCTCGTCATGTTCATCGGGCTGGTCGGCTCGTGGTGGAGCCCGTGGTGGGGCTCACTCGTGGCGTTCGCCCAGTGGGGACCGGTTGGTCTCACGGTCAGGGGGCGGACCTCGCCGTTGGTGTGGACGGGCCGGCTACGACGCGTCGCCATCCTCGCCGGGGCGATGGTGCTTGCCGTGTACGTGGCGGGAGCAGCCCTCGGATCGGGGTTCGTGGTCGCCCTTGGCCTGTTCCTCCTCCCGATGTCGATCGATCTGGCCCTGCTCGCCCTCGCCCCGATCGAGCGAAGACTGGGGAAACGCTGGGTCGACCAGGCATCGGCTCGGCTGGAGGCATCGCGGGCCAAGGTCGTGGCGATCACCGGGTCCTACGGGAAGACGACCACCAAGCTCTACGTCGCCCATCTCCTCGCCGGATCGTTTCGCACCGTGGCCAGTCCCGCCTCGTTCAACAACCGGATGGGCTTGGCCCGGGCCATCAACGAGCACCTGGTCCCGGGCACCGAGGTGTTCGTCGCCGAGATGGGGACCTACGGCCCCGGCGAGATCGCCGACCTGACCACCTGGATCCCTCCCGACGTGTCCGCTCTGGTCTCGGTGGGTCCGGTCCATCTCGAGCGATTCAAGACCGAGGAGAGGATCGTGGCGGCCAAGGCCGAGATCCTCGATCGGGCCGGGACGGCGGTCATCGCAGTCGATCATCCGCTCCTCGCCGCCTTGGCCGCAGAGCGGGCCCCAGAAATGGAGGTGATCACCGTCTCGGGGCAGGGCTCGCCGGCGCGGGTCATGGTCGGCGATGGGGTCATCCGCCTCGATGGTGTCGAGGTTGGCAAGGCACCCCAAGGCGTATTCGAGGTGAATCTGGCGGTGGCGATGGGGATTGGCCTGGCCCTCGACCTTCCTCTCTCCGAGCTCACCTCCCGGCTCGACGGGCTTCCCGTCGTCGAGCACCGCCAGAATGTCTCGACATCTGAGCGCGGCTTCACCGTGATCGACGACACCTTCAACTCCAACCCGGCCGGGGCCAGGGCGGGACTGAGACTGTTGAGAAACCTGGGGGAGGGGAGCCGGACCGCGGTGGCGACCCCGGGAATGATCGAATTGGGTCCCGTCCAGTACGTCGAGAACCGCGACTTCGCTGCCGAGGCGGCGGCGCTCGTCGACCATCTGATCATCGTGGGTGAAACGAATCGGCGGGCTCTCCTGGATGGCTCCGGGAAGGGCCGGGCGTCGGTTAGCGTCGTCTCGTCTCGCGAGGCGGCAGTCGAATGGGCCAGGGAGAACCTGGGCCCGGGAGACGCTGTCCTGTACGAGAACGATCTTCCCGATCACTATCCGTGAGGAGTTTGAATGGCGAAGCCGGCGGTGATCTTCGGCGGTCCGTCCGACGAGCACGACATCTCCATACTCACCGGGCTCCAGGTGACCAGGGCACTCGGCGATGTGCACGCCGTCTACTGGGCGAAGGTGGGGGATTGGTATGAGGTCGACTCCTTGCTCGAGGCGGCAGACTTCGCCGACGGTGTGCCCCGAAAGTCCCGGGAGCTCACCTTCGTCGCGGCCCCGGGCCAGGGGCTCATAGCCAAGAAGCGACCACTCGACATCGACGCGGTGCTGATCGCCTGTCATGGCGGCCCGGGGGAAGATGGGACCCTCCAAGGGCTCCTCGATGTAGCCGGCATCCGCTACAGCGGCCCTGGCCAGGCGGCGTCCGCCCTGGGCATGGACAAGCTCGCCTTCGGAGCGGCGATGGCGGCGGCGGGTCTGCCCACTCTGCCCCGCACACTGGTCACCACCGGGACGGAGCCCGCTCCGGCCTTCCCCGGCCCATTCATCGTCAAACCCCGATTCGGGGGTTCATCGATCGGGATTGAGATCGCCGAGGACTGGCCCACGGTCCTCGCCCTTCGGGGAGGCTCTTCGTTTTTCGACCAGGGGGCAGTGGTCGAGCCGTTCCTGACGGATAGCCGTGATCTCCAGGTGGCCGTGCGCACCTACCCCAAGTGGGAGCTTTCGGCGATCGAGGCACCTATCCGCGCTGCTGCCGGAGGCATCTACTCCTACGACCAGAAATACCTCGCCTGGGGAGGTGAGGTCGGTTCGGCAAGGGAGCTCCCCGCCGCGCTCGAGCCCGGAATGGAGGAGGAGATCCGCCGTCTCTCGGCCCGTGTGACCGAGGTGGCGGGTCTCAGGGGCATGACCCGCATCGATTTTCTTGAGCGGGACGGCGAGATAGTGGTGAACGAGGTGAACACCATCCCGGGATCGATGGCGGCATACCTCTGGATCGACCCTCCGCTCAGCCGGGAACAGCTCTTCGGCGACATGGTGGACGAGGCACGCAGCGGGCCGGTGAGGGTGTTCTCGGTTGCAGGCGCCGACGGGACCGCCCTGCGCAGTGCCGGGACCATCGCCTCCAAGCTGGGCTAACCAGAAAGGACCGGCGATTGCCGGTCCTTTCTCAGTCGGCTCGAGCCCGGATCAGAGATGCACCACCGGGCAGGTGAGGGTGCGGGTGATGCCGTCGATGGCCTGAATCTTGGCCACGACCAGCTTGCCCAGTGAATCGACATCGTCGCTGGTGGCCTTGACGATCACGTCATAGGGGCCGGTCACGTCGTCGGCCGAGTCGACACCCGGGATATCTCGCACTTCCTCTGCGACCAGGGCAGCTTTTCCTACCTCGGTCTGGATCAGGACATAGGCCTGGACCAACTGAGCCTCCTTAGGGTCTCGGGTCGGCCCGACCCTAGTGAATGCACTTTGCACGGTGCACCGTGCTTTGGCAGGGTCACCGGGGGAACCCACTTTTGGCCCTATGCGCAGTCGGAGCAGGGGACATAATCGAGCCATGAGCCTGGCGCATGGTCCGGAGTCGGTGTGACCCACGCCATCGACGTCCACCACTTGGTCAAAGGCTATCGGGACACGATCGCGGTGCGCGATGTCTCCTTCTCGGTCGAGGAGGGAGAGATCTTCGGGATCCTCGGGCCCAACGGTTCGGGGAAGACCACGACAGTGGAGAGCCTTCAGGGGCTGCGGGCGATCGACTCCGGTTCGGTTTCGGTGCTCGGGTTCGATCCGTCTACCCAGGCGGACCAGATCCGGCGTCGCATCGGGTCCCAGCTGCAAGAGTCGGCTCTACCTGATCGTGTCAAGGTATGGGAAGCGCTCGACCTCTTCGGCGCGCTCAGCGATCAGGGCCCGCCCGTGTCGGAGTTGCTGGCCGATTGGGGGCTCTCCGAGAAGAGAAATGCCCGTTTCGGTAGTCTCTCCGGCGGCCAGCAGCAGAGGCTGCTCGTGGCTCTCGCCCTGGTCAACGACCCGCGACTGGTCTTCTTCGATGAGATGACCACAGGGCTCGACCCTGCCTCCCGGCGGGTGGCATGGGATCTGATCCGTCGCATCAGGGAGCGAGGGACCACCGTCGTCCTCGTCACGCACTTCATGGACGAGGCCGAGGCTCTCTGCGATCGTCTCGTCGTAATGACCAGAGGCATCGTGGCCGCCGAGGGGACCCCGGCAGCGCTCATCGATCGCTTCGGTGGCGGAGTCCGGGTGAGGTTCACCCTGGACGGACAGGACGTCGGCTGGCTCTCATCGGTGCCTCATGTGACTGGGGTCGCCCGTGAGCGCAATCGCTACGAGGTGAGCGGCACCGGCCCCGTCCTGGCCTACGTCGCTTCCGCGCTGGTCGATCACGAGCTGGCCCCGATCGATCTCCGCCAGGAGCGGGCGACTCTCGAAGAGGTCTTCCTCAATCTCACGTCGGGGGAGGGGGCGGACTCGTGAAGATCCTGGCCAAGATGACCTGGCTCGAGCTGAAACTGTTCCTGCGTGAGCCTCTCACCGTGCTCTTTGCCCTGGTGCTTCCCCTGATGGTGCTTTTCGTGATGGGCGGGGTCTTCGGCAACGAGGCGGATGCCGACGTCTATCGGGGAGTAGGCGCCATGAACTACTACGTGCCCGCCTACATCGCCCTGGTGGCGGCATCTGTCGGCCTGATCAGCCTCCCCACACACCTGGCGGGCAACCGGGAACGAGGTGTCCTGAAGCGGTACCGCGCCTCGTCGATGCCCTCGTGGGCGGTGGTCGGCGCACAGGTGGCCGTGACCTTCGTCATCTCCACCGTGAGTGGCGTCACTTTGGTGGTCGCCGCCATGTCGGCCTACGACGTCAGAGGCGCGGATCGACCGCTCCTGGTCATCGCCGGGTTCGCTCTCGTCGCCCTCGCCTTTTCATCGCTCGGGGTGCTCCTGGGAGCCCTGCTTCCATCTCCCCGATCGGCTCAGGCGCTCGGCGTGATGCTCTGGTTCGTGATGCTGATGGTGGGTGGCGCCGGACCGCCTCCCGAGGTCCTCACCGGTGCGATGGGAACCATCGGTGATCTGACCCCGCTCCGCCATGCGATTCGCGCCATGCAGGATGGGTGGCTCGGGCTCGATGCCGGCTACTCGTGGCTGGTGGTGGCGCTGCTGACCCTGGTCAGCGCAGCAGCTTCCGTTCGCTTCTTCCGCTGGGAGTAGATCCGCCGACCCGGCGGTAGTACCAAGTACCAGGTACTAGTAACCCTCCTGGCCGACACGGATCTCGGTGACGTATGAGGTTCCCTCTTCCTCGACCATGTCGAACACGAGACGCTGGCCCTGACGGAGGGTGCGGAAGATCGATCCTCTGAGAGAACCAGGCCTGAGGAAGACCTCGGACCGGTCGTCGTCGCGGACGACTATCCCGGCGCCGGTCACCGGGTCGTAGGTCTTGACCACACCCTGGGGCATGCTCAGGCCTTCTCGACCTTGCCGGCGCGGATGCAGGAGGTGCACACCCGGGCCCGACGCGTGTTGGATCCGTGGCGCACCCGAACGTTCTGGATGTTGGGAAGCCAGCGGCGGTTGTTGCGCTTGTGGGAGAAGCTCACGGTCTTGCCGAAGCTCGGCTCCTTGCCACAGATCTCGCAGCGATAAGACATCTCGAAGACTCCTGGGACGGTCTGGAAGGGGATACGGGCGAGGGCCCGATCCGACCGACCGAAAGGATAGCTGTGATCCGGGCCAAGTCCCAGCCGGGCGGTACCGTGGCATGGTGGGAACGAAGCGTCAGAGGGACCGGTTGTGGCCTCTTCGTTGAGCCATCTGGCCGGGCTTCCGGTATCCCAGGTGAAGGGCATGGGCGGCAAGGCCGTGCCGATACTCACCAAGGCAGGGATCAGGAGTGTCGCCGACCTGCTCCATCATGTCCCCCGGACCTACGTGGACCGGACCGACACCCCTCCGCTCTCCCAGGTCCCCCTCGGCTCCGAGATCACCGTGATCGGCGAGGTCAAGTCGATCAGCAGCAGGCGGCCCAAGCCGAAGCTGGTCATAACCGAGGCCAGGATCGCCGATGACACCGCCTCGATCACCGCAGTCTGGTTCAACCAGCGATTCCGGGAGAAACAGCTCCCTCCCGGCACGGAGGTGGCCTTTTCCGGCAGCGTGGAATCGTTTCGGGGCAAGCTCCAAATGACCCACCCCGAGGTCGACATCCTCGACCACGATGGCGAGCAGCTCCGCACGGGGCGCATCGTGCCCATCTACTCCCAGGTGGGCGAGGTCAAGACCGGTCAGTTCAGATCCTCGATCCACAACGCACTGACCCGGGCCCGTCCCGTCCTCGACCCGCTCCCCGATGTGCTGCTCGCCGAGCGTGGGCTGATGTCCAGGGATCACGCATATGCGGAGATCCACTTCCCCGAGTCCCTGGACCGGGCGGATATCGCACGCAATCGGCTGGTCTACGACGAGCTCTTTCGTCTCGAGATGGCCCTGGCCCTGCGCAAACGTCGCCAGACCGAGGAAGCGACCGGATTCGCCCACACCCCGACGGGGGAGCTGGTCGACCGCTTCGTGTCAGGGCTCCCCTACCAGATGACCGGCGCGCAGAGACGCGTGATCGGCGAGATCGTCTCCGATCTGAGGGAGGCCCATCCCATGCATCGCCTCCTCCACGGGGAGGTGGGATCGGGGAAGACCGTGGTCGCCGTCGTGACTCTCCTCCATGGCGTGGAGGGCGGCTGGCAGGGAGCGATCATGGCGCCGACCGAGGTCCTCGCCGACCAGCATTACCTGGGGGTCACCGGCCTTCTTGCCGAGTCCGGGCTCTCGCCCGAGCCATTCGGGGTGAGCAGCCAGCTCGGGATGGACAGCCTCTTCGGGTCGGATGAGCCGGCGGTGCACATCGGGATCCTCACCGGGTCGACCGCCGCCGCCAACTACCGCTCCGACATGACCCGGTCGGGCCTGCTCGAAGACATTGCCTCGGGCCAGGTCGACATCCTGGTGGGGACCCACGCCTTGATCCAGGAAGGCGTCCACTTCTCCAGGCTCGGCGTGGTCGTGGTCGACGAGCAGCATCGGTTCGGAGTCGCCCAAAGAGTGATGCTGAAAGAGAAGGCAGAGTCGATCGAGCCCGATCTCCTGATCATGACCGCTACTCCCATCCCGCGGACCCTCTCGATGACGCTGTACGGCGATCTCGACGTGTCGGGGCTCGACGAGATGCCTCCGGGCCGCATCCCGGTGGAGACCACGGTCCTGGGGCGGGGCCACGAGGCGCGCGCCTGGAAGAAGATCGAGGAGGAAGTGGCGTCAGGCCGTCAGGCATTCGTCGTGTGCCCCCTCGTGGAAGACAGCCCGAAGATCGAGGCCGCCTCGGCCACCGCCGAGCACCAGCGCCTCTCCGCCCTGATGCCCGGCCTCCGGGTGGGTCTGATCCATGGCCAGCTGAAGGCGGCCGACAAAGATGCAGTGATGAGCGCCTTCCGATCGCAGGAGATCGACGTCCTGGTCTCGACGACGGTGATCGAGGTTGGAATCGACGTCCCCAATGCCACCGTCATGGTCATCGAGGACGCCGATAGGTTCGGTCTCAGCCAGCTGCACCAGTTGCGAGGCCGGGTTGGGCGAGGGGAGCACCCAGGAGTCTGCCTGCTCATCGCCGACGCCGCCACCGACGAGGCAGAAGAGCGTCTGGCTGCGATGGCGGCGACCAATGACGGATTCGAGCTGGCCAACGTGGACCTGATGATTCGCGGGCAGGGGACCGTGTTCGGGGCACGGCAATCGGGCATGGCAGACTTGAGGCTGGCCGACATCATCAAGGACTTCGAGCTCTTGTCGAATGCTCGCCATGATGCGTTCACCCTGGTCGACCACGATCCCGATCTGAGCCGGCATCCCGAGCTCGCCGAGGAGATACGTGCGCTTCTCGGCGACTCGGTCGAATGGCTGTTCAAGAGCTGAGCCATGCGCATCATCACCGGCGTGGCCAAGGGCCGTCGCCTCGTCGCCCCCGACACTCCGACCACCCGGCCGGTTACCGACAGGGTGCGTGAGGCCGTGTTCTCCATCATCGGGGCCTGGGTCGAGGGGGCGAGGGTTCTCGATCTCTACGCAGGGTCCGGTGCGTTCGGGCTGGAGGCTCTCTCCCGGGGAGCGACCTCGGCCATTTTCGTCGAGCAGGGGCAACAGGCTCTGGCGGCGCTGCGGACGAACATCGAATCGGCCTCGCTCGGGGGCACCGTGGTCACCTCTTCGGTTCAGGATTTCCTCGAGCGCTCCGGCGCCTCGTTCGACCTGGTGTTCATCGACCCGCCATGGGACATGGCCTCTGCGGATCTCGGCTCGGATCTGGCCGAGCTCGACCGTCTCGTCGCACCCGATGGCGAGGTCATTCTCTCCCGTCGCCACGGCGACGACACGCCGGTGTCGCCTTTGCGATGGCAGGTTGCCACCGATAGGCGTTACGGGGATACCAGAATCCTCAGATACGTGAAGGAAGCAGAGGCGAAATGACCACCGCACTGTGCCCAGGGAGCTTCGACCCTCCCACCAACGGGCATGTCGACGTGATCGAGCGGGCGATAGCGGTTTTCGACGAGGTCGTCGTGGCCATCGTGGACAATCCTTCCAAAGAGTCGCTCTTCACCACGGCCGAGCGGGTCTCGATCCTCGAAGAGCTTTTCGGGGACCGGGCCCGGGTGGCCGCCTTCTCGGGTCTCCTCGTCGACTATGCGGCCGGTGTCGGGGCCGATGTGGTGGTGAAGGGCCTCCGCACCGTCGACGACTACGAATACGAGATGCAGATGTCGCAGATGAACCGCCACCTCACCGGGATGGAGACGGTCTTCATGCCCACCAAGTCGGACTGGAGCTTCATCTCCTCCTCTCTGGTCAAGGAGGTGGCCCGACTGGGCGGTTCCGTCGACGGCCTGGTACCAAGCGTGGTGGAAGAGGCCCTCCAGGAGCGGTTGTCATGACCGACGAGCAACGAGGCCAGGCCGAGGAGACCCTGGGGCAGGTCGAGCCCGAGCACCGCGCCGAGCTGAGCGATCTCCAGGACATGGTCGACGACCTCATCGTCTACCTCCACGAAGCCAAGAACGTCCCCCTGTCGAGCAATGCCATGGTCGATCGGGAGCAATTCCTCGGATTGTTGGAGAAGATCCGGGCCGATCTGCCCGACGAGCTGCGGGCGGCGCGCTGGATGGTCCGGGAGCGGGAGGCATTCATCGCCCGAACCAACGAGAAGGCGCGCGAGATCGTTGATCGCGCACGCACCGAGGCCGACGGGTTGGTCTCGGAGTCGAACATCATGGCCGAGGCGGTGGAGGAGGCCAATATCCTGGTGCGCCGAGCCGAGGGGGAAGCCCGGCGGCTCCGGCTCGAGACCGAGGACGAGATCGAGCGAAAGTTGCAGAGGGTGGAGCTGATCCTCAACCAGCTGTTGGATCAGATCCAGGATGCTCGCGACGAACTGCACGAGGCTCGTCCCAAGCCGCCCGACGTACCAATGTGAGATGACACGCGATTCGGCGACCGGACCACTCGTGATCCCGGTCGGGGACCTCATCGGCTCGCCTGGCAAGGAACGACCCTTCTCGGGCATCCGTCCGGTGACGGCCCGGCTCGGGGACACCACCATCGACGGCCCGATGACGGTGACCGGTCGTGTGCTGGGCATGATCGACGCGGCCAAGGCCGAATTCACCGCCTCCGCCAACGCCCATTTCGTCTGCACTCGTTGTCTCACCGAGTGGGACGCGCCGGTAGAGGTCGAAGCCGAGCAGTACTTCGGATACACCCCGGACGAGGACGGCTACGCGATCGTGAAGGACGAAGTGGACGTGTCAGGGCCGGCTCGGGACGAGCTCGCCCTGGCGCTCCCCGCGGTCCCGTTGTGCAGAGAAGATTGCCTGGGACTTTGCCCAACGTGTGGAACCGACTTGAATAGTGAGCCCTGTGGCGGACATGGAGAGGACCCAGACTCACCCTTTGCCGCCCTGAAGGATCTATTCGATTCCTGACCAAGGAGAGCACCAATGGCGGTGCCCAAGAAGAAAATGTCGCGCTCGCGGACCCGACAGCGCAAGGCCGCATGGAAGGTCTCCCGCCCGAGCGCCGTCGCTTGCGAGCAGTGCGGCAAGCCGAAGCTGCCCCACCGCGCCTGTCGTGAGTGCGGCACCTACGGCGGCCGCGAGGTAATCGAGGCCAGCTGAGTCTTGGCCCGGATCGCCCTCGACGCTATGGGGGGCGACAACGCCCCGATCGAGACCGTCGCCGGTGCGGTCGAGGCGGCCGAGCGCGGGGTGGAGGTGGTGCTCGTCGGCAACAATGCCGTTCTCGAGTCCGAGCTGGCCAAGCACCGCCGGCGGCTCCCCATCGTAGATGCGCCGGAAGTGATCGAAATGAGCGATGACCCGGCCCGAGCCCTGCGCGAGAAGCCGGGTGCATCCATCAGCGTCGCCGCCAAGCTGGTGGCCGAGGGCGCAGCCGAGGGCATGGTGTCGGCGGGGTCCACCGGGGCGGCGATGGCGGCTTCGGCGATCATCATCGGGCGGGTCAAAGGGGTGACGCGGCCATCGATCGCCTCCATCTTCCCCACGCCGGGCAGCCCGACGATCGTGCTCGACTCCGGCGCCAACCCGGACGTGAAGCCGGAGCAACTCGTCCAGTTCGCCATCATGGGCGCGGTCGCCTCGCAGGCATTGCTCGGGATCGAGGACCCCCGTGTGGGGCTGCTGTCGATCGGGGAGGAGAAGGGCAAGGGTCGGGATCTGGAGCGCGCTGCCTACGAGCTCCTGGAACAGGCGCCCATCCGATTCGTCGGCAACGTCGAAGGGCGGGACGTCGCCGAGGACAAGTCCGATGTCATCGTCACCGACGGATTCACCGGGAACATCTTCCTCAAGACGATGGAAGGAGCGGCCCAGGTGATGGTGCATTACGCCATGGAGGCCATGTCGGCACTCGACGCCGAAGTCCAGGCGTCGGTGATGCCCGCTCTGGCCGAGGTGAGGCGCCGGCTCGACTACGAGACCTACGGCGGAGGCCAGCTCCTCGGGGTCAAGGGTGTCGTCGTCATCGCCCACGGGACTTCGAGCCGGGTTGCCGTGGCCAATGCCCTGGTCATGGCTGCGGAAGGGGCAGAGCACGACCTTCCCGGCCGTCTGGCGGCCAGACTCGCCTCCTGATGACCCTCGAACGCGATCTGGGCTACACCTTCAGCGATCCGGACTTGCTCGCTCTGGCTCTCACCCACCGTTCCGTGAGCAGCGAGGACAACACCACAGCCGATAACGAGCGCCTCGAGTTCCTGGGGGATGCGGTGTTGCAGCTGGCGGTCACCGATTACCTGTATGCCCAGTTCCCCAAGCTGGCCGAGGGCAAGCTGGCCAAGGTGCGGGCGGGCGTGGTGAGCCGGCCGACACTCGCCGACGTGGCCCGGAGCATCGGTCTGAGCAGCCACATCAAGTTGACCTCGGCCGAGGACCGGACCGGAGGAAGGGAGAAGGACTCGATCATGGCCGATGCCCTGGAGGCGGTGATCGGCGCGGTGTACCTCGACGCGGGTCTGGAAGCCGCCACCGACCTCGTGCTTCGGCTCTGGGGCGACCGGATCGACGACCGGGCCAAGCGGCCCGGGCTGAAGGATTACAAGACCCGGCTCCAGGAGGTGCTGGCCAAGGATGGCCGCCGTCCCGAGTACCTGACGGAGGGCTCAGGACCTGATCACGAGCCCAGCTTCGTGGCCAGGGTCGAGGTTGAAGGCGTCCTGCTCGGGATGGGATCGGGTCGCTCCAAGAAGGAATCCGAGCAGGCGGCGGCCCAGCAAGCCCTGGAGACGCTCAAGGCAAGCTCGATCTGAGCAGCGGCCCCCGGCGCGCCCTCAGGTCGACGTACCACAGGGTCGTCATCACCGCGATGGCGGCGACAACCATGCCCTGGACGATGACGAGCACGACGAAGCCGAGCCCGTCTCCGATCCCGATTCCGCCGGCTCCGAGAACCGGGAGTGCCACCAACTGCACGAGTTGTGCCGCGATCGACCCGAGAAGCCCCACCAGGAGAAGGAATCCGACCGTCGGCCACCAGCGACCGCGCACCAGCGAGATGCTCCGGCGGAGGGCTTCAACCGGCCCGACCTCCTCGAGGGCGATCACAGCCGTCACCATGGTGAGAAGGCCGGCCAGCCACAAGCCGGGGACGATCAGGGCGAACAGCCCTATCACGACCGCCACGAAGCCAAGCACTGCGGCGATCACCAAGGTGAGCAGTCTGCCGAAGGATCGGGCGACGGCGGCACCAGTGCTCAGGGGCGCCCCGGAGAGCTCCGATGCGACGAGGAGATGTGCCGTGAGAGTCACGAATCCTGAGGCGAGGAGCTGGAAGATCACCGCGATCAGGACCGTCTGAAGAAGGCGCAGGGCCGGCTCCAGCAGCTCGGCGTCGGTCATCGCCTCGATGGCCTCCGGATTGGTCAGGACGAGTTCGAGGAACTCGTCGGAGTCGGTGAGGGCGAATGTGGCGATGGTGAGGCCGCCGAGGGCCAGGAATGCCCAGAAGGCAGGTGCAAACAGGCGACGCCAGACCCTGGCCAGCATCGTCATGCCCTCGGCGAGGATCTCGCCGAAGGGGCGGGGGGTTATCTCCATGGGCGGAGGTACGGTAATCAGCCGTCGAGTCGGAGCCCGGATGCCAGAACTTCCTGAAGTCGAGTTGACCCGGCGTCATCTCCACGGGGCGATGGCTGGACGTGTCCTCGCCGACGTCCGCACCAGTCATCCCCGGACGGCGAGGCACAACCGCGGCGGCCCGGCCGAGGTCGACTCGCGTCTCACTGGTCGGAGGGTGCTCGAGGTGGGGCGCAAGGGCAAGTTCCTCGTCGCACCCCTGGACGACGACCAGACCCTCATCGCCCATCTCGGGATGTCGGGACGATTCTCGGTCGGTAATGCCCACGATGGGGAGCCCACCCACACCCATTTCCGGGCAACTCTGGACGACGGCCGCGAGGTCCGATTCATAGATCCGAGGACATTTGGCTTCGTGGGCGTGTTCACCGACGACGAGATGGCCGATTCCGGCTTCTCCCGGCTCGGACCCGACGCATGGGAGGCGATGCCCGATCTGAAGGGCCTCGCCCGTGCCCTGGCCAACAGGACTGCTCCCATCAAGGCGCTCCTGCTCGATCAGGGGGTCGTGTCCGGGCTGGGCAACATCTACGCGGATGAGGCGCTCCACATCGCCGGAATCCACCCGACTCGTCCTGGCGGGGAGATCACGGACGAGGAGCTGGGGAGGCTCCTGAGTGCGGTTGGGAGCGTGCTGGCCATCGCCATCGACAACGGTGGGACCAGTCTCGACGATCTCGCCTACCTGCTGCCCGACGGCAGGGCGGGGGAGAATCTGGAGAGGCTTCTCGTGTACGGCCGGGACGAGCTGCCCTGCCTCACCTGCGGCACGCCGATAGCCCGGGTCGTGATCCGATCCCGGTCCAGTCACTTCTGCCCGAACTGTCAACCGGGGCCTCGATGAGCGCCAAGGCCGTGCACGCATTCGTCACCGGTCGCGTGCAACAGGTGGGGTATCGGCAGAGCTGTCGGCAGACGGCCCGGTCGCTGGGTCTGGTGGGCTGGGTGCGGAACACACCCGACGGCCGGGTCGAAGTGTTTGCCCAGGGCGGGGGGGAGGAGGTCGACCGTCTCGTCGACTGGCTCTGGGGTGGGCCGGCCATGGCCCTGGTGACCGGGGTGCAGTCTGACGTGGTGGCCCCTGACAACACTCTGCGCGACTTCTTCATCCACCCCAACCCGAGCAAGGGAGCGGTCGATTGAGATGATGAGGGATCGATGTGATGATCGATAGAGACGGGGAACCGCTGGTAGCCTGCCCCGGGTAATCACAGCGTTGTCATTCGCCAGGATCTATCTGTGTATTTGAAGTCACTGAAGGTGGTCGGGTTCAAGTCGTTCGCCGACCGGACCCGGCTCGAGTTCCGCCCCGGTGTGACGGTCGTCGTCGGGCCCAACGGATCAGGCAAGTCCAATCTGGTCGATGCCTTGTCCTGGGTGATGGGCTCGCAGTCGACCAGGGCGCTGCGCACCGGGAAGATGGAGGATGTGGTATTCGCCGGGACCGCCACCCGACCTTCTCTGAACCGGGCCGAGGCCACGCTGGTCATCGACAACGCCGAGCGGATCCTCCCTCTCGACCTCGACGAGGTGGCTTTGACCCGCAGGCTGTATCGAGACGGCTCATCCGACTACGAGATCAACGGAGTCGGATGTCGGCTGCTCGACGTGCAGGAGCTGCTCAGCGACTCCGGTGTCGGTCGTCATCAACACGTGATCATCGGCCAGGGTCAGATCGACGGGGTGCTCAATGCCTCGCCCGAGGAGCACCGCGCCGTCGTCGAGGAGGCGGCGGGAATCCTCAAGCACCGCCGGCGCAAGGAGAAGGCGGAGCGGCGGCTGGAGCGCACCGACGAGGACGTGTTGCGACTTCAGGATCTGGTCGGCGAGATCGAGCGACAACTCAGGCCGCTCCGTCGGCAAGCCCGGGCGGCCGAGCGCTACGACGGAATGAGATCCGAGGTCCGCGATCTGCGTCTGTACTTGGCCGGTGTGGCCCTCGATGCCTACGAGACCGAGACGACGACGACGAAACAGAGGCTGGGCCGCCTCACCTCGGAGATCGAGAGCGGGGATGTGGCGATCCAGGGTTTGCTCGCCACTGTCGAGGAATTGACCTCGCGTGCCTCGTCGGTGGGCGCTGACCTCGATCGTGACACAGCGGCGGCGGCCCGTCTCGAGACAACGGTGGAGCGACTGCGGCGGCTGGGAGCCGTCGCCCAGGAGAGAAGACGCGCCGTGACCGGCCGTAGAGAGGCCACTATCGAGCGCCGCTCCGACCTCGAGATGGAGCTCGCCGAGATCGACGGGGAGCTGTCCGAGGTGTCCAACGCCGAAACCGAGGCATTGGCCAGGGCCGAGGCCACGGAGTCCCGATTCCGCCGTCTCGAGGACGAGGAACGCGCCATCACCACCCAAAGCGCACTTTCTCCGGAAGGGGCCCTGGCCGCGGTTCGAGGCGAGCTCTCGGCATTGCAGGCGGCGGGTGTGCGCGAGAGACGGGAAGTGGAGGCGATCGAACATCGCATCGAAGTCGTCGATTCTCAGCTCGCGAGCGAGTCGGGGGAGATCTCGAGGATCAACGACGAGATTCGGGAGATGGACCAGGAGCTGTCCAGTCTCCAGGCCGCCTATCAGAAGGCGACGCGCCGGCGAGAGTCCGATCAGGAGAAGTGGGCGACGGCCGAGACCGCGTTGGCCGAGGCGAGGCTGGCCGTGGCGGCTGCAGAGGCCAGGATCGAGGCGGTGGAGGCCGCGCTAGCCGGTCGCTTCGATCTGGAGGCCCGTCGCACCGTCGAGACGGCCGAAGGCGCGATGGGCACTCTCGTCTCGCGACTCGATATCCCGAGCGGTCTGGAGAAGGCGGTCGACGCGGCATTGGGCAGATGGGTCGATGCGGTTGTCTTCCACGGTGTCGACCGGCTCGAGGAGGCGGTCGAAAAGGTGAAGAGAGAAGGCGGCGGTGGCGTCAACGTCGTGTCGGGGGTGGGCGCGAGCCCGGCCCCTGCCGCCGATGTGGCCCATCGGTCGGGCGTTCCCGCCCTGGTAGACCGTCTCGGGCCCCGCGCCAACCGTGATCTCGCATGCCGGCTCCTCGGTGATGTCCTCTTGGTGGAGGGATGGACCAGCGCCTCCGCGCTGATCGCCCGTCACCCATCGCTGCGAGCAGTGACGCCCGAGGGAGATCTGGTCTCCGCCGAGGGTATTCAGATCGCCCACCCTGACGGGGCGGGTCCCGCCATGCTCGAGGCCGCCGAGGTCGACGCGGAGAAGGCGCGCACCTCTTTGTCACGCGCCACGTCGCTGCACAACGCGGCGAAACGCGACTTCGAGGGAAGCCGCGAGATAGAACGGCTGGAGCTGGAGCGGCTCGAGTCGGCCGAGGCCGGTCTGGCCGGACGGTCCGAGGCGATGGGTCGACTCCAGAAGTCGGTCGACGTACTCGACGGCGAGCGAGAACGACTGCGGCAGCGGTGGGCGTCGTTG
>Ga0214468_1000071_pt1 | contig 28454 bp, 36 predicted proteins | sample RVTome_9_FD_187334 | JGI IMG/M metagenome (GOLD analysis project Ga0214468, IMG submission 187334) | Soil microbial communities from uranium-contaminated site in the Upper Colorado River Basin, Wyoming, United States - RVT155D38 HiSeq ...
TCCACCCTGATGTCGTCTCGGCTGTTGGATGCGCTGGAAGGGCTCGACCCGTTCCGGACCGTCATCGAACTGTCCGAGACGGCGTCGATCAGAAACTACGAGAAGACCATCGAGGTGATCGACACGCTGCGCGAGCGCGGGATCCGGCTCGCCATCGACGACGTCGGCTCCGGCGAGCTCGATATGTGGCACATCCTCAGGCTGCAGCCCGCGATGATCAAAATCGACCGGAGCCTGGTCTGCGATATCGACAGCACGCCGCGCAACCGCGCCCTGGTCCGAGGTCTGACCACAATGGCCAACGAACTCGGGATACTCGTCGTGTGCGAAGGGGTGGAGCGGAAGGTGGAGGAGGAGTTCCTCCTCGATCTCGGGGTCCAGTTCGGGCAAGGTTATCTGTTCGACGAGCCGGGCGACCAGAGGCTCTATCCAGAGGCTTCTGAGGGCGGAGACCCGACCGCGACCTGGTCAATGAGTCGGGCTGAGAGGATTTGAACCTCCGACCTCTTGACCCCCAGTCAAGCGCGCTAACCAAGCTGCGCCACAGCCCGAGTTGTGGAATACCCAATCGTAGCCGGGGTCCCGGACAGAGAGAACGCGTTAGCCGAGGTCGGGCAGGCACCGTCTCGCTCGCTCAGCCTCGGGATACCCCCGGAGGCGGCCGGTCCTGACTGTGCCCTCGGGGGGATCCCAATACTCTCGGGCGGTGCCGTCGGCAGCCTCGATCGGTTCTCCCGACTCTCCCACCGCCCAGACCGCAGGCACACCCCGTGGCATGTCCGAAGCGGTGACCAGCGCCCCGATCATGAGCGCGGGCCAGCCTCGTGCGTTTCTTCGATGTTGCGCCACCTCGACCATAACGGCTGTTCCCAGACCCATGTCGTCGTCGATCAGACCGTCCTGGATAGTGACAATCAGGTGCTCAGGCGCCTCCCGGCAAGCCATGTCCCCTCCCCCTTATTCAGTTCCCCCACTTCAAAGAGAAGTCCTCGATATCAGATTCGGCATTCCCGAGGCGAAAACTTGAGCCATTTCTTGGAAGAGACGGTGACCGATCGTGATCAAGCCCGTTGCCGGAGCTGCCGATCTGGTTGATGAGGTCGATTCGTTGCGGGACAAGACATTCAGAACCATCGGAGCCACGGCGGTGCTGCTCGGCATCGCCCTAGCGGCCATGGCCCAGGTCGGATCCGACAAGGAGGCACCAGCCCAGATCGGTGCGCCCACCGGGACCGATGACGGCCCATCTTCTCTGGGCGGAACCTCCACCAGCGTCGACCGGCCGTTCGGCTACCGGGTCGGGCTGCTCGCCGGCGTGACGACCACCAACTTCTGGGAGTACGTCGCCGAATCCCCCACTGCCTGGAATTCATACGTCCTGGGACCGACCAAGCCGGCGCTATACGGAATCGGGACCGGGAACGACCTGGTCCGCGAGCTGGCGGGGGAGTCGAGCCCGCCTCTGCCCACTTCGAGCGAAGACGGATGGCAGGTTCAGCTCGAACTCGGGGGGACGATCGCCTGGTCTGATGGCGAACCGGTCACCGCCGCCGACGTCGTCTACACCTTCGAGACGGTGCGCAGGCTCGAGATTGGAGGCGGCTGGGCAGACGCCTTCCCCGCGGAGATCGAGGAGATCGTGGCCGATTCTGACACCATGGTGACAATCGAGTTCTCCGAGCGGCCCGGTCTCGGAGTCTGGCCCTACGGCGTGGGGATGGCGCCGGTCATGCCCGCCCACGTCTGGGCGCCGCTCACGGCGGGGATCGACCGGCCGGCCGAGCTCTTTGCTCTCGACGGAGACGAGGACGTCTCGGGTGGTCCGCTCCAGATCGTGAACGTCACCGACGCGGAGATCGAAGCCGTGGCCAATCCGGGCTATCCGGGGCCCGAGTTCGACACGGTCACGTACACGATCTTCGAAGACGAGGCTGCCGCGATCGCCTCTCTCGGTGAGGGAAGCATCGACACGATTCTCGACCCAAATGGTCTGTCCCAGTCGGCCGTCGACCTCCTCGATGGCACGACCGGAGTCACTCTGGCCAGAAGCCCGGCCAACTCCGTTCGGTACCTCGGCTTCAACCTGACACGGGCACCGATGTCGGAGCCGGCCTTCCGCCACAGCCTTGCTCTGCTCCTCGACCGTGAGGAAGCCGCCACGACTCTGCTCGACGACGCTGCCGCTGCCTACACCGTCCTCTCACCGGCCAACGCCCGGTGGTTCGACCAGGAACGGGCCGACTCGATAGCCGCCCCCTATCTCGGCGATCTCGAAGGGCGGCTGACCTCGGCGCTGTCGCAACTCGAGGAGGCCGGGTACTCCTGGGACACCCCGCCGGCAGTCGTCGACGGAGTGCTGAGTCAGGGAGTGGGCCTCGGCATCGATGGTCAGACACCGGCCCCGCTCACCATCCTGACACCGGGAGACGAATACGACCCGGCGCGAGAGGACTACACACAGATGATCGAGACGACCCTGGAGCTGCTCGGATTCGACGCCCGCCCGGTGGTCACCGACTTCGACACGGTCGTCGACCTTGCCTTCACCCAGAACGAAGCCGGGCAGCGGCAGTACGACATGTACGTCTTGGGATGGACGTTGGGCAACCCGGCCCATCCCGACTACTTCCAACCCCTGTTCGCCACCGATGGTGCCGCAAACTCGACCGGGTATTCAAAACAGGATTTCGACGCCGATGTGGCTCGGTACGAAGCAGCCACCGGCCCGGACGCGGCCAGGGCAGCGCTGTGGGAGATGGAACAGACCCTGGCTCGGGACCTTCCCTATCTGGTCCTATATCACCCCGGCATCGTCGAGGCCTATCGCTCCGATCGCATTCGGTTTGGCCAGGTGGGCGTGCTCGGCGGCATCCAGGGTCGTCTCGGCGGTCTCGCCGACGTGCATCAGAGCCCCTAGCTATTGCCGACCTAGCGGCAGGGGATCCAGGGGGTCACCCCCCCGGGAAATAGACGGGGTCCCCGAGGGAATCAACACCGCAAACACGGTTCAGAGAAGACGCGGGCCGCGAGCCACGGGCGGGGGGGTCCAGGGGGGTCGCCCCCCCGGGAAATAGACACAGCCAGTTAGCCTGCGCGCGTGACCGAGGCCGCAGCGAGCAGACGCATCCTCACCATTCCCAACCTTGTCTCCTTTGTTCGCATTCTCACCATCCCGGTCTTTTGGTGGGTGCTGCTGGTCGAAGAAGACGTCCCGGTGGCCGCATGGATCGTTTTCGTCGTCGGATGGACCGACTGGATCGACGGGTTCCTGGCTCGCCGCCTCGACCAGGAAAGCGAGCTGGGAAAGATCCTCGATCCGGTGGCCGACCGGCTCATGATCGCATCGGCGCTGATCGGAGGGCTCATCGCCGGGGCGCTCCCGATCTGGTTCGGCTGGGGCCTCATCGCCCGCGAGGTCCTGGTCGGTGGGATGGCCCTGAACCTGGCCGCCAGGGGAGGGGGGACGATCGAGGTGCGCTGGCTGGGCAAGGCGGCCACCTTTGCCCTCTATGGCGCGATCCCCGCCTTCTATCTTGCAGCCGGCGGCGTGGCAGAAGAGCTGATGGAGCCGATCGCCTGGCTCTTGGGGATCATCGGGCTCGGCCTCTACTGGTGGGTCGCCGTTCTCTACGTCGGTGACAGTTGGGCCAAGCTCTCAGCGGTAGAGTCTCCACGCGACGCCGAGGAGGTTTGATGCAGGTACCCGACGGTCTTCTCTACACCGAGGAGCACGAGTGGATCCTCGAGATGGAGGGCTCCGAGGTGAGGATCGGGATCACCGACTACGCCCAGGATCAACTCGGCGACGTCGTGTACGTCGAGCTCCCGGAGGTCGGCAAGGTCGTGGCGAAGGACGACGTCCTGGTCGAGGTGGAGAGCACCAAGTCCGTTGGTGAGGTGTATGCGCCGTTCGGCGGCACGATCACCGGCGTCAACGAGGCGGTCTCGCAGAGCCCGGAACTGGTCAACCGAAGCCCTTACGAGGATGGGTGGTTGGTGACGATGAATGTCGAAGGCGAGATCCCCGCAGAGCAACTCCTGGATGCGGGCCGATACAAGGAGCTCACCGAGTAGATCGGGCGCCGGTTCCCCAGTCGCGATCCCTATCATCTCTCCCGATGACCGACGAGAGAGATCGAGAGGCGGTACAGCCCGAACCTCAAGTAGAGGTCGATGGCGACCCCACGATCGTCTACGTGCCGATACAGGACCGGGCGGATCATCCCATGACCCGGGAAGAGGCCACCGGCCTCGATGGGATATCCGGATTCGCGCTGATCGTCGAGCGTGGCCCCAAGACCGGGATGACCTATCTGCTCCCGGACGGGAATACCACCGTCGGTCGTCATCCGGAGAGTGACATCTTCCTCAACGATGTCACCGTGTCCCGGCAGCACTGCCGGTTCGTCGTCGGCGAAGACGGCCTTCTCGTCGAGGACAGCGGCTCGACCAACGGGACCTACGTCAACGACGCCCGAGTCGACCAGGCCACGCTCAAGGCCGGTGACGAGGTCTTGGTCGGTCGATTCCATTTCGTCGTCGCACACGGCGATGACCACTAGCCGGGCGCTCAGCATCGGGGAAGTCATCAACCTCCTCCGTGACGACTTTCCGGATGTCTCGGTGTCCAAGATCCGGTTCCTCGAGTCGCAGGGGCTCATCGACCCGGGCCGATCGGACAGCGGTTACCGGCAGTTCGACCAGGAGGACCTGGCCCGGCTCCGCTTCATCCTCCAACAGCAACGCGACCATTTCCTCCCCCTGAAGGTCATCAAGTCCAAACTCACCCTCTGGGAGCGAGGGGAGGATCTCGGCTCCCGGACAGCCGAGCCCGCCTCGAGCCTGGCGTCGAAGGGAGAGCCCCTCAGCCGGGACGACCTTTTGCGCCGTTCCGGTCTCGCATCAACCGAGCTCGACGAGCTCATCGAGGTAGGCGTCTTGCGTCCGGCTGGGGAGCCTGAGGTGTTCGCCCCCGACTCCGGCATCGTGGCCACCGAGGCGAAGAGGCTCCTCGACCAAGGTCTCGAGCCGCGGCACCTGAGAACGATTCGCCACTCGGTCGATCGTGAGGCTGACCTGCTGCGTCAGCTCGCCGCGCCCTTGTTGCGGGCGCAAAACCCCGAGGCCAGGGCCCGGGCCAGGGACCTCTTGGAGTTGAGTGGGGGATCAGTCCAGGCAATGCATCGCGCCATGCTCGAAGACGAGCTCAAACAACAGATCAGCTCATGAAGCGTCTGCTCCGGGTCGTGGGGGCATTGTCACTCGCCCTATCCCTGCTGCCAGTTCCTGTCTCGGCGGCGCCGTTCACCTATCCGGCCCCGGTGCTGGAGGCCTTCCCCGCCCCTGACGCTCCCCAGGTGACGGCGGCATCATGGGTCCTCTACGACGAGACAGCCGATGTCGTCGTCGCCGAGCTCAACGCCGATCAGGAAAGGGCGATGGCATCGGTGACCAAGATCATGACCGGGCTGCTCACCGTGGAGAACTCTTTCCCGGCCGAGCCGGTGACCATCTCGGAGCGGGCCGCGGCAACCGGGGAGAAGGAGATCGACCTGGTGGCTGGGGAGATCGTCACCATGGACGCGTTGTTCAAGGCCCTGATGATCCACTCCGCCAACGATGCCGCCACCGCGATTGCCGAGCACATCTCGGGATCGGTCGAGGAGTTCGTCGCCCTGATGAATCGGCGGGCACAGGAACTCGGGCTGACCCACACCTCATTCGCCAACCCACACGGGCTCGACGCCCCCAACCACTACACCACAGCCCGCGATCTGCTCGAACTGGCACGGGTGGCCATGGCAGACGATGACTTCGCCGAGGTGGTGAGGGCGAAGACCCTGGTCTTCCCGCCCGCCCCCGACGGCACCGGGCGCAACGGCAGCTCGACCAACCTCCTCCTCTGGTCGTATCAGGGCTCGATCGGAATGAAGACCGGGTTCACCAGCCAGGCACTGCTCACCTATGTGGCCGTGGCCGAACGTGACGGTCAGCGGCTCTACGCCGTCTTGTTGGGATCAGACGGCGACCGTGCCCACTTCGCCGATGCGCGGGAGCTCTTCGACTACGGCTTCGAGGAGTTGGCCTACTACGGCGATGCCTCCACCGGCTCACCGTATGTCGCATCGAGGCTGAGCCCTGCGCCCGATCCGCTGGTTGCGTTGGGCGGGATGGAGGCCTACGTCCATCTGGCAGGGCACGGCCTGATGCTGGAGAATCCCACCCCGCTCCGCGACATCCCCGAGCCTGCGCCTCCTCCCATCGTGGAAGTCACCCGCAGCGCCGACCCAGGGCCGAGAACGATCCTCGAGTCGATGCGCTTCTGGCTCGACCGCGCCCTCGGGGCGGGATGACCGCCTTCGAGCATTCGGTCGAGGTGGTGACCGAGGCCGATATAGGATCCCGGGTCGAGGAGCTGGGCAAGGCGATGACCGAGGACTACGCCGGGCGAGACCCGCTGTTCGTCGTCGTCATGACCGGCTCCATACCCTTTGCCGCCGACCTGGTCAGATCGGTCGGTCTTCGCTGCGAGGTCGACTTCCTCGGGTTGAACCGCTTCGGGGAGAGCGGCAGGATCGGGATAGCCATGGATCTGTCCACCCCGGTCCTCGACCGGGACGTGATCCTGGTCGAGGACATCACCGACACCGGGCTCACCCTTTCGGTGCTGCGCAAGATGATCCTCGACCGGGGCGCGGCCAGCGTCGCCACCGCCTCACTGGTCGACAAGACCGCCCGGAGGGTCACCGAGGTCCCCATCGAGTATCGGGGGTTCGAGGTGGGCGACGAGTACCTGGTCGGCTACGGGATGGACTGGCAAGGGGTGTACCGCAATCTCAGGTCGATCTGGGCGGTGCTGGACATGGAGGCCTTTGTTAACGATCCGTGGGTCCTGGCCCGGGCGCTGGGGATGGTCTCCGGCCCTGTTGGGCAGCACCGGGCCGGTGATAACCTCACCGGGTAATGCCGGGTAACAAAGAGGCCCTCATCGCGATGGATGTGGTGGGTGTCCGGGTGGAGCTCCCCTCCAACCAGCCGATCGTCCTGCTCAGGGAGTCGGAGGGAACCCGATACCTGCCGATCTGGATCGGAGGCTCCGAAGCCACCGCCATCGCCACCGCTCTCGAAGGGGTCACCCCGCCCCGTCCACTCACCCATGACCTGATGAGGTCGGTGATCGACGCCCTCGGGGCGCTTGCCGTCCGGGTCGTGATCACTGAGATGAGGGACTCGGTGTTCTACGCCGACCTCTCCCTCGACATCTCCGGGCGCGAGGTCCACGTCTCCTCTCGCCCTTCGGATGCCATCGCCCTGGCAGTGCGCACCGGCACCCCCGTTTTCGCCCTTCCCACCGTACTCGACGACGCCGGAGTGGTCTTCGAAGAGGAAGAGGAGAACGAAGAGGAGGAGGTGGCCCGGTTCCGGGAGTTCCTCGAGGAGGCGACGATCGAGGATTTCCTCGGCGAGGAGCCCGAGCCGGGGGATTGACCGCTTTCCCCAGACTTATCCACAGATTTCATTGACATGGGTCACCCGAGGCGGGTAGCTTGCTGACAACGGCGGAGTTACACGTTTGTAACCCGGAGGACTCAACATGACCCAAGAACGGGAACTGGGCTATCGCGCCCCACAGGTTTGCAAGCTGGTCGGGATCACCTACCGGCAGCTCGACTACTGGGCGCGCACCAATCTGATTCGCCCTTCGATGCAGGAGGCGACCGGCTCAGGGTCGCAAAGGCTCTATTCTTTCTCCGACGTGGTCCAGTTGAAGGTGATCAAGAGACTTCTCGATGCGGGCATGAGTCTCAAGAAGATCCGGTCCGCCGTCGACATCCTCCGCGAGCAGATGGACTCCGAGCGCCCGCTCGCCGATGTCACCCTCCTCAGCGACGGACAGACCATCTACGCCGCACACTCCGAGCAGGAAGTGGTCGATGTCTTCCGTCGCGGCCAGGGTGTGTTCGGAATCGCCATCGGGCCGGTCCAGGACGAAGTCGAGGGTGACATCCACCAGCTCTTCCCGGGGGACGAGTTGGCAGGCGTCGTCGAGGCAGGAGCACCTTGATCAAGGAACGACGCTCGGCCCACGAGACCGAGTTCGCTCACAACAGTGAGCGCCAGTTCGCACTTCTCCTCGACTTCTACGAGGTCCCGTGGGATTACGAGCCAAAGTCGTTCCCCATCTCATGGGAGAGGGACGGCACACCCACCCAGTACTTCACTCCCGATTTCTACCTGCCCGAGGATGACCTCTACATCGAGATCACCACGATGAGTCAGAAGCTGGTGACCAAGAAGAACCGGAAGCTGAGACGTCTCAAAGAGCTCTACCCGGAGATCAACTGCAAGCTGTTCTATCAGCGCGACTACCTGAACCTGGTGGTCAAGTACGGTCTCGAGGGCCCCGAGAACCTGGATGAAGCCCCGGCTCCGACGAGGATCCCGGGCCGGCCCGCCATCGTCCGACTCGAGGAGCGCGGCGACCGTCTCACCGGATGAACCGGTCTCCTCTCCACGACATCCACGAGCGGCTGGGAGCGCGATTCGTGGACTTCGGCGGCTGGCTGATGCCGGTGCAGTACGACTCGGTGCTCGCCGAGCACCGGGCGGTGCGAACCGAGGCCGGATGGTTCGACGTCTCCCACCTCGGCCGGTTCGAGCTCACCGGTCCCGGCTCGGAGACGGCCCTGCTCGATCTTCTCTGTAACGACATCACCGACATCGCCCCCGGGCGGACCCAGTACAGCCTGATGCTCGACGAGGCCGGCGGGATCGTGGACGACGTCGTGGTTTGGTGGTGGGATCTGGAGCGCTACTGGGTGTTCCCCAACGCGGCCAACCACGAGCGGGTGATGGCGGCGTTTGCCTCCGAACCGGGGTGTACCGTGCGCGACCTTCAACTCGAGACCGTCTTGATCGCGGTGCAAGGCCCGGACGCTCCGGCCGTCCTCGAAGACCTCTTCGGGATGGCGCCGGGACGATTTCGGACCGCCTCTGCCCGATGGGGCGACGGAGATGTCTGGCTGGCGGGGACCGGGTACACCGGCGAGCGCGGCGGGGAGATCGCCACCGATCACGAGACCGGGCGTCGCATCGTCGAGGCTCTCCTCGAAGCCGGGGTCAAGCCGTGCGGTCTCGGGGCCCGTGACACACTGCGCCTCGAGGCAGGTCTCCCACTGTGGGGGTCCGACATCGACCAGAGCACGACACCACTGGAAGCCGGCCTCGACTTTGCCGTTGCCTCGGGCCGCAACTTCCGGGGAAGTGACGCCCTGGCGGGCCAGTCGAGCAGCGGGCCGGAGCGACGTCTGGTCGGGTTCGCCCTGGAGGACAGGGGAATACCCCGGCACGGATACCGGGTCCGGACGACGGAAGGCGGGGGAGAGGTGACCTCGGGAAATCTGAGCCCGATGCTCGATCGAGGCATCGGTTTTGCCTACGTCGCCCCGCCCCCGAAGGTTGGCGAGGCGATCGAGGTCGAGATACGTAACCGATGGGTAGAGGGCCGTATCGTCGAGCCGCCTTTTCACAAGGAGTAGTCATGGCTGTTCGCATCGTCGATCGTCCTGTCGTGCCCGAGGGATACGGAGTGCAGGACGAGGGCCCCTATCTGGAGTGGGTCGATGTCGAGGACTGGTTGGTGGAGTCCACCGAGTATTGGCTGGCCACCACCAGGCCGGACGGACGGCCCCATGTCGTGCCCCGCTGGGGGGTATGGCTCCACGAGAGGTTCTGGTACGACGGGTCGCCCCTGACCCGCCATGCCCGGAATCTCGCCGACAACCCCGCATGCGCACTCCATCTGGAGAGCGGCACGACGGTCACCATCGTCGAGGGCACATCGGCGCCGTCGACACCAATCGTCGGGGAGATGGGCGAGCGTCTCGCCGCCGAGTACGCCCGTAAGTACGAGACCTTGGGGTATGCCCCGGCCGCCGACGCATGGTCCGGCGAGCACGCCGGGGGGATGCGGGTGTTGACACCCGAGAAGGCGATTGCGTGGTCTCGATTCCCCACCGACATGACCCGCTACGTATTCGGCTCATCTCCGTAGGATCTCAGCGGCCGAACGAGGAGCGAAACGAGGAGCGAGATGCCGAGCAGCGCCCGACCTGTGCCGATCGACAACGTGGGGATGGAACTGGTCAGGGAGTGGGCCCCCGAATCGGCTCCACGGGCACACATCGTCCTGGTCCATGGAATCGCCGAGCATTGCGGCCGCTACGAGCGCACCGGCAGCCTGCTCGCCGAAGCCGGGTTCTTTGTCCGATCCTTCGACCTGATCGGGTTCGGGGGCACCGGCGGGCCGCGCGGCGATATCGACGACTGGGCTCGCTATCACGACCAGATCCAGCGACACATGGAGTGGGCGCGGGCACAGAAGACGTCCGTGATCCTCATGGGCCACTCCATGGGCGGGAACCTCGCCCTCGGCTACGTCCTGTCCGGGCGCCCGGCACCCGACCTGCTCGTGCTCTCGGCACCGGGCATCGGCGGCGGCGCGGGATGGCAGCGCGCCCTGGCAGGGGTGGCGTCGAGAATGGCTCCCACGGTGGCCATCCCCAACACGCTGAAGGCGGAACAGCTCTCCCGGGACCCCGCGGTGGGCGAGGCCTATTTCTCCGATCCGCTGGTGTATCGCAAGACAACCCCTCGTCTCGGAGCCGCGTTGTTCGGGGCGATGGAGGAGCTGACGGAGAGCGCCTCCGACCTGGTCGTGCCCACCCTGGTCCTGCACGGGACCGCGGACACCATCGTTCCCCCACAGTCGACCGCGATCCTGGGGACAGTCCCCGGTGTTGAGAGAAGGCTGCTCCCCGGGCTCCGTCACGAGATCCTCAACGAGCCGGAAGGGCCCGAGCTGGTCCAGGACATCATCGACTGGATCAACGCCCGGATCTGACCGTGCCCCTTCCCCGAGCCCTGGCCAGATTCAACCGGGTCGTGGTCAATCGGCTGCTCCGCCCTCTCGCGATGGTTCTGCCCAACTTCGGCGTTGTGGTGCACCGGGGACGAGTGTCCGGCCGGGAGTACCAGACCTTGGTCAACTGGTGGCGAGACGAGGAGACCGCAATCGTGGCGCTCACCTATGGCGGCGACGTCGACTGGCTCAAGAACCTGCGCGCCGCCGGGGGAGGGGCCATCGTCAACCGGGGCAGGACCTACCCGTTGGGCATGCCGGAGGTGATCGGACCCGAGGGTCTGAGCCGCATGCCGGGGACGGTCAGGGTCATGCTGAGCACCATCGACGTCGACCAGTTCGCGGTGATGCCCCTGATCACGCCCGATCGGCCCACCTGATCAGTACCTTGCCCGACTCATGGGAGGCGGTGGCCTCGAATGCGGCCTCGAACTCATCCACCTCGAAGCGGTGGGTGATGACAGGTGAGATGTCGACCCCGGAATGGATGAGGACGTTCATCTTGTACCAGGTCTCGAACATCTCACGCCCGTAGATCCCCTTCAGGTTGAGCATGTTGAAGATCACGATGCTCCAATCGATGGGGAAGGGGTCGGCGGGGATGCCCAGGATGGCCACGTTGGCGCCGTGGATGGTGTTCTGGAGGATGTCCTCCATCGCCGAGGGACTGCCCGACATCTCCAGGGCGACGTCGAACCCTTCGGTCATCCCCAACTCCTCTTGGATCTCCTGGAGGTCCTCGCTCCTCATGTCGACGACCCGCGTCGCCCCCATCCGTTTGGCCAGATCGAGGCGATAAGGGTTCACGTCGGTGACCACCACGTTGCGAGCACCGGCATGGGCCACCACGGCACATGCCATCAACCCGATCGGGCCCGCCCCCGTGACCAGGACGTCCTCGCCGAGCACCGGGAACTCGAGGGCGGTGTGAACCGCATTGCCGAATGGGTCGAAGATGGCGGCGATCTCCGGGTCGAGCCTGTCCTCGTGCCGCCACACGTTGGACTTCGGGATCAGCACGTAGTCGGCGAACGCCCCGGGGAGGTTCACCCCGATACCGCGTGCGTCCTGACACAGGTGCCGTCTCCCGGCGAGGCAGTTTCGGCATCGGTTGCACACGACGTGGCCTTCCGCTCCTACCATCTCACCGATCTCGAAGCCGGAGACGTTCGGGCCAATCGCCACGATCTCGCCGGAGAACTCGTGACCGACGGTCATCGGGGCTGGGATCGTGGCTCGGGCCCAATCGTCCCAGTTGAAGATGTGAAGGTCGGTCCCGCAAATACCGGTGGTGAGGACCCGAATCAGGACGTCGTCCGCCCCAGGCTCGGGGACCGGGATGTCGTCCAAACGCAAGCCCACCTCATCCGCATGTTTGACCAGGGCCCTCAAGCTCGCTTCCTCGAATCCGTCGTGTACCAGCACGATAAAGCAGCGCGGGGCCGTGTTCGGCGGAATCGAGAGCGTTGTGGCACGATGGTCGAGTGCTGAGCGAGACCCTGCGCGGGCGCCTTCTGGTGGCGACTCCCCTTCTCGTCGACCCCAACTTCTGGCGGACCGTGGTGCTTCTCCTCCAGCACGACGAGGAAGGCAGCATCGGCGTGGTGCTCAACCGGCCCACCGTGGAAAGGGTCGAGACCCACATCCCCGATTGGGGCCCCGTCGCCGCCAAGCCCGGAATCGTCCACTTCGGCGGCCCGGTCGACCCACGTGTGGCCATCGGTCTCGCCACCGGCATCGACGGAGAGCCGTCCGGCGTGCCCGGGCTGAGCGTGGTCGATCTCGAGGCACCACCGGGGACCGCCCCGGCCGAGGTTCGGGTCTATTCCGGCTACTCCGGCTGGGGAGGTGGACAGCTCGAAGCCGAGATCGCCGAGGGCTCGTGGTACGTCGTGCCCGCTTCGCCAGACGACCCCTTCGATCGGCCCGAAGGCCAATGGTCGCGGGTATTGCGCCGCCAGAAGGGCCATCTCGCCCTGGTCTCCACCTTCCCCGACGATGTCGACCTCAACTGAGGATCGGCTTCGGATGGTCGATCGCCCCCGTCCCGGTTCCGCCTGCACCTACGCTGACCCGACATGACCACCACGGCGCCCAAGCTCCGGCCCAGTCTCAAACGCAAGTCCCCGGGTCTGCAGGTGGAGCGGGGCCTGCGCGAACGCGGGCTGGACCTGATCGTGGGCATGGACGAGGTGGGGAGGGGGGCTTGGGCAGGGCCGCTGACCGTGGGCGCCGCCATCGTCCCGCTCGAGCGACGTGTGTACAAGATCAGGGACTCCAAGCTGCTGACCGAGGACGAGAGAGAGGCGTTGTTCGGCCGGATCGCCGGATGGTGCGACGCCTGGTCGGTGGGACACGCCACGCCGCTGGAGTGCGACGAACTCGGGATGTCCGATGCGCAGAGACTGGCCGCACAGCGAGCCCTCGAGGGTCTCGGCATGGTCCCGGACCATGTCCTGGTCGACGGGAACTGGGATTTCGTCGGGGGGGCCACCCGAATCGTCAGGGGCGATCGCACCTCGCTGTCGATTGCCGCCGCCTCGGTATTGGCCAAGGTCACCCGTGACCGCCTCATGCGTGAGTGGGCCGGTCATCATCCCGGTTACAACTTCGAGGCGAACAAGGGCTACCCCTGTCCGGTGCACAAGGCGGCCCTGCAGGCATGGGGACCTTCGGCGATCCATCGTCGCTCCTGGGTGTTCATGGACCACCTGGTCTGGAACGGGCTCGAGCGCTACCAACGTCCCGAACCGCAGATGTTGCTTCCATTCGCCGACTGACAGGCCCAAGCGACATATCTCGGTACCCGAATGCTGCTCAGCGATTCCGACCAGGCGATGCTCCACGGAGAGGCGGGCGAGGCTGCCCGCACCGCAATGCAACTGCTCCTGGCCACTGCCGAGGCCGAGGGAGCCACCGAGCTGCTCGACATCTCGGGCGCCCACATCGACGGCTGCCTCTACCACGGGCGTGCCGGGCTCGACTTCGCCCATTCCCTGCTCGACGCCGGAGCCCGGGTCGTGGTGCCGACGACGCTGAACGTGTCATCCCTCGACCTCCTCCATCCCGACCTGTATCGGGGAGATCCGGAAGTGGCCAGGGCGGCCAGAGACCTGATGGATGGCTATGTCTCGATGGGATGTGTGCCCTCCTGGACCTGCGCCCCGTACCAGTTGCCCGGCCGGCCGGGGCTGGGTGAGCAAATCGCCTGGGGAGAGTCGAACGCGATCGTGTTCGCCAACTCGGTGCTCGGGGCGAGGACTGGCCGATACGGAGACTTTCTCGACATCTGTTGCGCGCTGACCGGCCGGGCACCGGCTGTGGGTCTCCACACCGACGAGGGGAGAAGGGCGAGGCTGAGACTCGACCTCGACTTGGCCGACCAAATGTTGGACGACGACCTCGTCTACCCGGTGCTCGGCCACGTGATCGGAGAGATTGCCGGGACGGTGGTGCCGGTGATCGTCGGTCTCGACGAGAGGGCAACGGAGGATCGGCTGAAGGCCCTGGGGGCGGCAGCGGCATCTTCGGGCGCGGTGGCGATGTTCCATGCGGTCGGGGTGACACCCGAGGCTCCGACGCTCGATTCCGCCACCGGTGGCCGGGAGCCGGAGGTCAGGGTCGTCATCGGTCGCGAGGACCTGATACGGGCCAGGGCCGTTCTCAACCAGGCCTCAGGGCCACTGGGCGCGGTGAGCGTGGGCACGCCCCATTTCTCATCGACCGAGATGGAACGGCTGGCCGAGCTGGTCTCGGGTCTGCTCACCGCGGTGCCGTTCTACGTCAACACATCGAGGGACGTCCTCGCCGCAGCCCAGGAGCGCGGGGTGGCAGGGATAATCGAGGGTTTCGGCGCGACATTCGTCACCGACACCTGCACCTACATCACGCCGGTGATGGAAGAGGTCGAAGGCGTCGTGATGACCAACTCGGGCAAGTGGGCCTTCTACGCCCCGGGCAACCTCGGGGTGGTGGTGGCCTTCGCCGGGTTGGAGGCTTGCGTCGCATCGGCGGTGGATGGGACGATCACGGTGGGGGAAGAGTGGTGAACGATCCCGGTTATAGGGTGCTGGTGGATGGGACAGCGTCGGGTGGTTTGCTCCAGCTCGATGCGCCCATCTCGCTTTGGGGCGGTCTCGATCCCGAGACGGGGCTCATCGTCGACCGGAGCCACCCCCAGTTCGGCAGCAGCATGACCGGAGCCATCGTCGCCATGCCCCATGGGCGGGGCTCGAGCTCGTCATCGTCGGTGCTGGCCGAAGCACTGCGCATCGGGACGGGGCCGGCCGGGTTCATCCTGACCGCCCCGGACTCGATCTTGGTCATAGGATCCCTCGTAGCGGGGCTGCTCTATGGGAAGTCGTGCCCGATCGTCTGCGGCCATCTCCCGGATGGGTCGACAGGGACCTGGGTGATCGACCACAATCGTGTGCAAGCGCTGCCGGGACCGGGTTCGAAATCGTCCTTTCCCGGGTAGGCGACTACGACTATGCAGAAATCGAGCCGATCTGCCGATGGATATAGCCAAATGAACGGTTTCGACGAACTGGAAGCGTTTTTCAAGCGCATGCCGGTCGCTTTCTATCGCACCTCGACGACGGGCAGGCTGATCGCGGCCAATCCCGCCCTCGCCTCCATCCTCGGGTTCGATTCCGTCGAAGAGATGATGGCCACGCTAAAAACCGTCGAGACCATCTACATGGAGCCGGCGCGACGAGCCGAGTGGCTGCAGCGAATGGCCACCGAGGGTGTCATCTCCGACTTCGACGTACATCTATCCCGACCCGACGGACGTTCCATCTGGGTACGCGACTCCGCGCGAGCGGTGCGAGACGAGCAAGGCGAGATCCAGTACTACGAGGGCTCGCTCATCGACGTGACGGACAAGTTCGAGGCGGAGAGCGCCAAGGACGAGTTCATCGCCACCGTTTCCCACGAGCTGCGCAACCCGCTGGCCGCGATGCTCGGACTGGGCCAGGAGCTCGCCGACAACTACGAGACCTTCACCGACGAGGAGCGAAGGGACATGGCGCAGATGATCGCCCGTCAGGCCGACGACGCCTCATGGCTGATCGAGGACCTGCTCGTCGCCTACCGGGACAATCTGAGTCAGGTGTCGGTCTCTCTCCAGGAGTTCGACGTGACCAAGGAGATCGAGCGGGTACTCGAGGTGGTCGACTACCCGGTCGACATAAAGGTGCTCGAAGGCGCCTCCCGCATCGTGGCCGATCCGAGGCGAAGCCGTCAGATCCTGCGCAACCTGATCTCGAATGCGATGCGCTACGGCGGTGAGGAGATCCAGGTCAGCATCGACAAGGTGGGCGATCGGGTGGAGACGAGAGTCCAGGACTCCGGGGAGCCCATCCCGGACACCGATGTCGAGCGCCTCTTCCGCGCCTACGAGCGGGGGAAGGGATCGTCCCATGCCGGCTCTGTGGGCCTGGGGCTGAACGTCTCCCGGCGTCTCGCCCGGCTCATGGATGGAGATCTCACCTACCGGCACGAAGGAGGATGGTCGGAGTTCGTCCTCTCGCTGCCATCGGCCTGAGGATTTGGCGCTCCTACCATCGCTGAATGCGCGTACTCGTAACCGGTGGAGCCGGGTTCATAGGCAGTCACACCGTGGTCGCTCTGATCGAGGCCGGCCACGAGCCGGTCATCGTCGACAACCTGTCCAACTCGAGACGCTCGGTGATCACACGCATCGCCCGGATCGTCGGGACCGAGCCGGATTTCGTAGAAGCCGACGTCCGGGACGTGGACGCGATGGAGAAGGTGCTCCAATCCGGTTTCGACGCCTGCATCCACTTCGCCGCCCTGAAGGCAGTGGGGGAGTCGGTCGATAAGCCGCTCCTCTATTACGACAACAACGTGGGAGGGACATTCTCCCTGGTCGAGGCATTGACCAACATCGGGGTCAGGACACTGGTATTCAGCTCGTCGGCGACGGTCTACGGGGACCCCGATGCCGGGGAGCTTCCACTCAAGGAGTCGACACCGATCGGGGTGGCCACCAACCCTTACGGCTGGACCAAGATCATGATGGAGCAGATCCTGCGCGACGTCCATGTCTCCGACCCGGAGTGGTCGATCTCCTTGCTCCGCTACTTCAATCCTGTCGGTGCACATCCCTCGGGGCTGATCGGGGAAGACCCGGCCGGGATACCCAACAATCTCATGCCCTACCTGGCGAAGGTGGCGGCGGGCCTGTTGCCCAAGGTGCGTGTTTTCGGGAACGACTACCCGACACCTGACGGGACTGGCGTGCGTGACTTCATTCATGTCGTCGACTTGGCCGAGGGTCATGTCCGCGCCCTCGAGCAGCATGCCGGCGAGCCAGGCGTGTTCACCTACAACCTGGGCACGGGCCAGGGGCACAGTGTCCTCGAGGTCATATCGGTGTACGAGGAGGTCTCGGGCAAGCCGATCCCATACGAGATCGTGGGGCGAAGGGCCGGGGACGTCGCCGCCAACTGGGCGGACGTCTCCAAGGCGGGCACCGGATTGGGGTGGAGGACGACCCGCGGCCTCGAGGAGATGTGCACCGACTCGTGGCGTTGGCAGCAGGGCCAGGCCTGATCGCCCCGGCTGGATCGGGCCCGGTGTGAGCCGAAAACACCGACCGCTAGCCTCGCCGAGGTGAAGGACCTTCTCGCGGCGGCGCGGCGCTGGATCGAGGGCGATCCCGACCCCGGCACGCGCAGAGGTCTTCAGAACCTGGTCGACGACGACGACCAGGAGGGATTGCTCAGGGCGATGGGGGAGCCTCTCACCTTCGGCACGGCCGGGATCAGAGGCGAGGTCGGCCCAGGGTCTGGGCGGATGAATCGCGCCACCGTGATTCGGACCACGAGAGGTCTGGTCGACCATCTGCTGAACCAACACCAGGGGACACCCGAGGACCCGGTGGTGATCGGCTTCGACGCACGACCGGACAGCCGCACCTTCGCCGAAGATGCCGCAGGCGTGATCGCCGCCGCCGGAATAGGTGCCAGGTACTTCCCCGAGGTCATCCCGACACCGCTGGTCGCCTTCGCCGCCAAACATCTCGGGGCGTCGGCCGCGGTGGTGATAACAGCAAGCCACAACCCTCCGGCGGACAATGGGTACAAGGTCTACGACGCCAATGCGGCGCAGATCATCCCCCCTACGGACGTGCAGATCGCGGCGGCGATAGACGGGGTGGGGCCGGCCCGAGACGTGCCGCGTATCGAGTCCGTCTTCGCCGGGAACTCCGATCTGGTGAGCCCGGTGCCCGAAGACATCGTCGATCACTACTGGCATGAGCTCAACGAGACTCGACCCGACCCGCGTTCCTCAGATCTCGCCATCGTCTACACCCCGCTGCACGGCGTGGGTGGGGCGACCGTCCTCCAGATGTTCGACCGGGCCGGCCACACCGGCCTGATCCCGGTGCCTGAGCAGCTCGAGCCCGATGGCACCTTTCCGACCGTGGCGTTCCCCAATCCCGAGGAACCCGGAGCCCTCGATCTCGCCTTGCAGCTGGCCGCGGATGCGAACGCCGACCTGGTGCTGGCCAACGACCCCGACGCCGACCGTCTCGCGACGGCGGTGCCAAGCTCAGGAGAGTGGAGGCTGTTGAGCGGGAACGAGCTGGGAGCCCTGCTCGGCGACTACGTGCTGCGCAACTGGCCTCATCCCAAACGGCCCATAGTGGTCAACTCGGTGGTGTCGAGCCCGATGATGGGTCGAATCGCGACCATGCGAGGAGCGATCCATGAGGTGTCCCTGACCGGCTTCAAGTGGATCATCAACGCCGGGCTCGTCCTCGAGGAACGGGAAGTGGGCCGATTCGCCTTCGGTTATGAAGAGGCATTGGGCTACTCGGTGGGCCGGACGGTCCGGGACAAGGACGGGATCTCGGCTGCGGTGGTCATGGCCGACCTCGCCGCCGGGGAAGCAGCATCGGGCCGAGGGGTGATCGACCGTCTCCACGAGATCTGGGATCAGGTTGGGCTGTGGGTGAGTGCCCAGCATTCGATCGTGAGGACGGGAGCCGAGGGTCGTCGGGCACTCCTGGATGCGGTCGACCGGGTGGGGGATAGGCCGCCAGAGCAGCTGCTGGGGAGCGGGGTCACCGGAGTCACCGACTACCGACTCGGTGGCGAGGAGCGGCCACCATGGTTGGGGGCCCAGGAGCTGGTCGAGCTGACGCTGGGGGAGGAAGGCCGGATCCTGGTCAGGCCGAGCGGTACCGAGCCCAAGCTGAAGATATACGTCGACCTTTCCGGGGCGACCGCGCCCGACCATGCCACAGCCCACGCCCGGCTCCTGGCCAGAGCGCAGGATCTGGCTGTGGCGATGGGGGAGTGGCTCGAGGTGTGATCGGTCAGCGGGCAGATCTGCGGACATGCTGGCGATACAGGTAGAGCCAACCGAGACCGTGAACGGCGATCCCGGCGACCAGCACCGTCGTGACCAGCGGGTAGCCGGCGACAAGGGCTGCGATAGAGGCCACCCCGGCCAAAGAGACGAGAGCGACCCGAACCCCGTTGAGCGGACCGAACATGGGCGTTGAGCCTATCCACTTGCAGTCCTTGCCTGGCTCGGGTTGACCGCGGCGTCTGTATACCCTGACCGGGGAATGCGGCCTCTCTTTCTCGTTCTATTGCTGCTCGGCGGGGCGTGCACCAGCGTGGACGCAGCGGGAACGACGGTTGCCGGTGGAGAGGGCGCCGTGCCGGTCGTCACCGCCACCACCTTGCCGGAGACCACCACCACGACTTCTTCGAGACCCACCGGAGCGTCGTTCCAGGACCTGGCCGCCGATGCATTGGTCACACCGACCGGGGTGGTGGTCGCGGTCCTGGACCAGACACCAGCCGGATACCTGGTGAGAGCTCCGTGCGGGGATGAGGCCCTGGTGGCCGCGGGAACCCCGGTCGGGGGAGTGCGAGTGGTGATCGACCCGGGTCATGGCGGCGAGGTCGACACCGGTGCGGTAGGGCCCAACGGGTTGATCGAGAAGAACATCAATCTCGAGCTGTCCCAGGCCCTCCAGGCAAAGCTGATAGTCAGAGGGATCGCGGTGTTGCTCACCCGAACCGGCGACTATGCCTCGGTGCTTGGGGTCAGGGCTGCTCTGGCCGACCACGTCGGCGCCGATCTCATTCTCTCCGTCCATCACAACGCCCCGACACCGGGCCCTTCGAGCGAGCCAGGCACCGAGGTCTTCGTACAGAGCGAGTCGCCCGACTCGAGACGGTTGGGCGGGTTGATTTGGGGTCAGGTCGTAGATGCGCTCTCCGATTTCGACGTCGCCTGGTCGGCGGCCCCGGATGCGGGGGTGCTCAACGTTCTCAGCACCCGAGGGAACGACGCATACGGCATGATCCGCGGGCCGGAGACGGTCAGCGCGCTGGTCGAGGTGGGATACATCTCCAGTAGGCCCGAGGCGGAGCTCTTCGCCACCAACCTGTACGTGGAAGCGGCAGCCGAGGCGCTGGCCGACGCGGTGGAGGCATACCTCGACACCGACGACCCGGGTGCGGGCTTCGTCGCCGAGCCCAGGGTGTTCAACCCACAGCCCGGGATCGGGGGCAGTGTCTGCATCAACCCCGACCTCGACTAGGGACTTTGGTCCCTGGTGGGCGAACACCCCCAGGCCGTAGCGTTGGATGTGTTCACTCACGGGAGGATCTCATGTTCGATTCGGGAGTCGTGCGCCGTCAGTACTGGCTCGCCTATGCGCTATTCGGTCTGGCGGGAGGACTTGTCGCCAATACAGTGCTGGGCCCGTTGTTCACGGGAACCATCGGGTACCACTACTCGGAAAGCTTGATCAACCAGGGGATCGCGGTGGACGCGGTCGCTCTTGCTGGTGCGGTCATCGCAGTCGTGGCGGCATTCCTGGTGAAGCGTGGACATCGAGCCGGGCCGGTCCTCGCCTTGATCCCGGGCGCCTTCACCGCCTACATGAGTCCGCAGTACGTGATTGGCCCCGACTATCTGGGACTACCCGGCAACAACGAGAGATTCTTCCTCCTCCATCTGGGGCTGTTCGTACTCGGTCTGGGGGTGATCCTGGCGGCCTGGTCCGCGGTGGACAGGGAGTGGCTGGCGCCGCAGAGCCGCGTTTCTGACCGAAAGCGCATCTGGGTGATGCTGGGCGTGGCCGGGTTCATCGCCCTTGGGCGATGGCTTCCCGCGGTGCTCGATCTCACGAGTGGGCAACCTACCAATCCCGACTTCCTGGAGAACCCAACCGCCTTTCTTCTCATCGGAATCCTCGACCTCGGCCTCGTCGTCCCAGCGGCGATCGTCGTCGCCGTGGGGCTGGGACGGGGAGCGCAATGGGCAAGGACCGGCGCTTATGCCGTGATCGGCTGGTTCGCCCTGGTCCCGGCTTCGGTGGCGGCGATGAGCATCACCATGTGGATCAACGATGACCCAAATGCCGACTCCGGCAGGATGACGTTGTTCGTCGTGGCCGCTGTGGTCTTCACCGCCGGCGCCGCCCTTCTCTATCGACCCTTGTTCATTGCCGATCAGGAGCTCCCGATGGACTCGGATGATCTCAACGGAACCGAGCTGATCGATGTGCGCGTCTATGTCGAGCATTGAGGTGGGGGCGTCATGACTACCTCCACCGGCATCGACCTCTACTGGATTCCTCTTGGCGCCGGAGGGGTCGGCTTCGTCCGTTTCAACGGATGGGTTTACGAGGGCATCCGGGCTCGGGTCGAGCGAAGGCAGGCACTAGACCTCTATCACACCGCCCTCGAGGTACGGCTCCCGGAGGGACGTTTCACCATAGAGAACGCCTGGCCCATCCCTGACCTCGACACTGCATCCCGAGGAGTGGTCGTCGAGGGCTCGGTCGGCAGCCACCGCATGGCCCGATTCCGCGCCTTCAGGTATGAAGTGCGCTGCTGGCGTGACGGCGTCATCCCGGATGCCGCCGAGGCGGTGGATAGCCCGCAGACCTTGAGCGAGGATCCAATAGTGGCAAGGAGACTTCTCGACTCGGTGGCCGAGGTGCCGCCACTGCTCTGGGGTCGCGACCAGCTGGGCGTCGGGGACATGTGGAACTCGAACTCGACCGTCTCCTGGCTGCTTGCATGCAACGGGCTGCCGGTGGGGGAGATCAAGCCACCTGGCGGAGGACGCGCCCCGGGTTGGGAGGCAGGGATCCAGGCGGCCGGCTGCCCCCGTTCGGTCGTCAACTTGACATAAGCCGCCTGCCGGCGGACGCGCCCCGGGGTTGGGAAGCAGGGTCATCAACTTGACATAACGTGGATTATGGGCGTTTGCTCCAACGTCGCTGTGGGTACGGAACAAACTCCCCCAGACAGACGTTGACCCCTTACGCACACTCTTCCAGGAAAGGTTTTCAACATGGCCACAGTGGCCCTCACCAAAGAGAATTTCGACCAGACCATCCAGGACAACGAAACGGTCTTCATCGACTTCTGGGCGGAATGGTGCGGCCCCTGCCGCTCCTTTGCCCCCACTTACGAGAGCACGTCGGAGAAGTACCCGGACATCGTGTTCGGCAAGGTCGACACCGAGGACCAGCCGGAGTTGGCGGGAGCCTTCGGCATACGCTCGATCCCGACCCTGATGGTGTTTCGGGACCAGATCGTCCTCTACGCCCAGCCAGGAGCGATCCCCGGCAACATGCTGGAGGGTCTGATCACCCAGGTCAACGAGCTAGACATGGAGCAGGTGAGGGCCCAGATCGCCGCCCAGGAGCAGGACCACGAACACGTTGATGACGGCGATCACGACCACTCGGGCCATTCCCACGAAGGCGATCACGAGCACGCCCACTGAGTGGGCTGTCTAGCCCTCCGAGATGCATGACACGATGAGTGTCTGCAGACTGCCCGCCGGCACTTCTTCCACCTTGACATCCACCTGACAGTTCGAATCAGGCCCCGACGTGGCCGTGTAACGTCCCCTCGCCACTTCGATGGACTGGACGGGGCGCTCTTCGAAGACGAACGGCTCGGGGACGGTGGTGACCGCCTCGATGTCCGTTCCGGGGACGAGGAAAGCACGCAGGTAAGCCCCGGTGTCACCTCCGGCACGTCCGCCGCGGTCCTCCACACCCTCGACCTCGATCCGGGCGGCCAAGGCCTCCTCTTGCTCGTAGACGGGGTCACACCAGGACCGCTGCAACGTCTTGTCGCAATTGAGCGTGATCCCGGCCCCCGCCGCGATGACGATGACACCCACCACTCCCCCGCCGACGAGGAGGCGAAGGTCGACCCGAGGCAAGGTCCACCACGCCCACAGTGAGGCGATGAGACCGATGACGAGGGCCGCCCAGCCGAGCCTAAACCAGGTCCTGGAGGAGGTGTCATCGGCCGACAGCCCGATCACCACCACTGCGCCGTAGACGGCGAATCCGGTGAGGAGCCACCTGATCAACGCAACCCGGTGCGGGTCTGCGCTCTTCAACGAGACGAGACCCAACACCGACAGAGCTGCGGCCACGCCGAGGATGAACCACTCGAAGACGATCGGGCCACCCGGTGACGCCACCAGAACCACCGCCCACACCGCAAAACCCGCTGCAGTGACCGCCAGGAGGCTGGCCGGCATCCGTGGTGATCGCATCGGCATCTCCCCGTCAGCCAGGTTTGCGGTAGACGGAGACATGCTGACCCGATTGCTCGCTGAAACGACGGCGGTCGTACCAACCGAACCTGTCCTCCAACTCGAGGCCCGCCAACTTGGCCATCAGATCGATCTCCGCCGGCCAGGCATATCGGATGGTGACCGGGAGGACCACTGTCGAGCCGTCCTCCTGCCGTCGAACATGATGTGAGACCACCCTTTGCCCAACCGGGTCGTGGATCGACAACTCGTAGGCGTGGGCCTGGTTCGAAGTGATGCTCTCCACCGCCATCCGTGTCTGGTAACGATCGAAGCGGGTCATGTCGGGAACGAAAGCGTCGAGGACGAAACGCCCCCCCGGCTCGAGAGCTCGTGCGGTGTTGACGAAGCAGTCGACCTGGCGGTCCTGGTCGAGGAGGGCGAAGAGGGTGTTGAAGGGCAGGTAGACGAGCGGATAAGTGTCGTCCACGGCGACGTCGGCAAAGTCGCCCTCGATGATCTGGATCCCATCGCCGCCAGGTTTTGCCCGCAGCAGCCCGATCATGTCGGCGGAGATGTCGATCCCGGTCATCTCGACTCCGGCCGCACTGAGGGGAAGGGCGACCCTACCGGACCCGATGGCGAGCTCCAGGGCCCGAGGCGGGTCCCCGGCCAGTGCCTTCAGGAACCTGACCTCGGATTCGGAGCCGTCGAAGAGCTCGTCGTAGAACGGGGCCCAGATGGCCCCGTAGGTCTCGATGTCGTACTCGCTCATGTCTCCCACTTTCGCATGCCAGGTCGGAATTCTCCCGCCAAATACCTACTCTCCCCACATGCCGGCAGACCAATCGGTCCTGGAGTCGATCCGATCGCTGGGGATCGGGTACGAGGAGATGGCCTGCGACCCGGCCCTCGCCGACACCGCCCAGTTCTGCGAAGCCTATGGGGTCCCTCTGCACAGGTCGGCCAACACGATCCTGGTCGCATCGAGGCGTCCGGAGGGACATGTCGTGGCCTGTCTGGTGCTGGCCACCACCCGTCTCGACGTGAATGGCTTGGTGCGGCGTCGCATGGGTGTGAAGAAGGCGAGTTTCGCAAATGCCGAGCAGACCAAGGAGCTGACCGGGATGGAGATCGGCGGAGTCACCATCTTCGGCCTCCCGAAAGACGTGCCGATCTGGGTCGATTCGCGTGTCCTCGACAACGAGTGGATCGTCATCGGCGCCGGGACTCGCAGCGCCAAGATCCGCCTCGACCCGACCCAGCTGGCCGGGCTCGAGGGGTTCGAGGTGGTCCCCGACCTGGCCCAGGAGCCGTCAATGTGAGCGGCGGGCGCTCCGTCGGATCAGGAAGAAGTAACCGATCAGGCCGATCAGGGCGAAGCTGAACCACTGGATGGCGTAAGGGAGGTGCGATCCCTCATCGTCGAATGTGGGCTGCGGAGCAGGCACCGGGAGCTCATCGGCCTGAGCGCCGATGGTGGAGAGATAAACCGGGTCGAGATCGTAGGCGACCTGTTGTTCGATCCGCTCGATGTCCACTCTGCTCATCGCAACCAGACGGCCCTCAGTCGGGTCGGTCGGGCCCAACGACCCGCGCAGCTGGGTGGGACGAACCCACCCTTCCACGGTGACAGTGCCCGTGGGGGGCGGCGCCTCGGTCACCGGGACCTGGTCGAGGACCAGGGGTATCCATCCCCGATCGATCAGGGTTGCCGAACCGTCCTCGCCCACTAACGGGGTGATCACGTGGAACCCGGCAGCCCCCTGGTGGACCTGGCTCCTGATCAGCACTTCGTCCTCGGGTCGGAACACGCCGGTGGCCGTGGCTCGCCGATACTCGAGGCTCTCCTCGTCGTCCCCGGCCGCCTCGATGAGTGTTCCGATGTCGACGGGCTCGGCCTCGAACCTCGACTCCCCCACGGTGTTGGCCACACGCCGTTCCTCGAGCCGCCGCAGCTGCCAGAACCCGAGGTTGACGAAGACGACGGCAAGGATGAGCACCATCACGTGGGCGATCAGCCAACGTGGAGTCAGCAACCATCTCACCGCGGGTGCATCACGCCGCTAACGGGATGTCTTCGTCGTCGAGGAGCGCTTCAGCGGCCGTCTCGATGTTCGGCTCGTCCCGCCGGATGGCGGTTGGGACGGACAGCATCGCGGCCGCCGCGTCGGGGTCGATCCGACCGGTCTCGATGAGCGCTTGGGCGATGTCGTCGGTCCAGTACCAGGGCACGAGCAACCTCCGGGAGTGACGTCGAGGGACAGGGACCTGGCCACTGTACCCCCGATGTCAACACCCGAAATCGTCAATGAAACCGGGCCTATACCGCGATCGGCTCCAAATCCCCAACGTCCTTGAGGTGGACCTGCTCGGCCACCACCTCGAGACGCGACTTGCGACCCTCGGATGACTCCCAGAAGCGTCTTTGCACCGATCCGCAGACCCAGATCCGCCGACCCTTCTCCGGCATGTCCTCGAGCAGATCCTGAGGCGGGTCCCAGAGAGTCACCGGCACCACGTCGACACGTCGCCTCGGCTCGTCGCTTCGCACCGTCACCAGTAGCCTGACCAGACGGCTACCGCTGTCGAACTCCTTGAGCTCCGGCTCCACGGCAAGCCGCCCACAGAGCACTATCAGATTGAGATCCATGACACTCCCCTCTCTCATGGTCGGGGAAGTGCAGATGGGGACAGTGTCCCCGGCGCCAGGGACAGATTCAGAGCAGGGCGGCGCGCAACTCGTCGACGCCCTCGAAGTCGGGCTCTTGTTCGTCGAGTGCGGCGAGGAGACGACGAGCCGCATCTTTGTCCCCCGCCGCCAGCGCTACACGCGCAGCGACGAACCAGCGGCGAAGCTCCCCGGGTGACGGGGCGGCGACGAGACGGCCCGGCTTGATGACCTGCCATGCCTCGCGGGCCCTGCCCTCGTCGACGAGGAATGAGGCGTAGACCACCCTGGCCTCGTGACCGACAGTGGCCGAGATGTCGAGCTCTTGGAGCAGGTCCCAGGTCTTGGTCACGTCGCCCTTGCGGCCCAGGGCGCGCAGACAGTCCATCTCGACCGGCATGTGGATCACGTCGCCGGTGAGTCGTCGAAACGTCCGCAGCTCACGAAGCGCCTCCTCCCACTGGCCGGTGTGATAGGCGGAGAGACCCAGCATCTCCCGAACCGTCGACGACCGAGGGGCGAGGCCCTTGGCCTTGCGCAGCTCGGGCAATGCCGCGGCATAGCGCTCGTCGGCGAACTGGTTGAGCGCCTTGGCCAGATGGTTGAGCGCCGGGTCGCGGCGCGCCTTTGGGGTGGAGCGGAGTATCTCCTCCCTCACCCATTTCGGGAGCTGGCCGGAGCTGACCGAGGTGACGGTGCGGTGCTCGCGCTGGGGGCCCCCACGGGCGTCACGACGTCCCCGGTCGCCGCCCCCTTTGCCCTTGGGTTGGTGTCTCCGGGATCGATCGCTCAATGGTGGGCCGGTCGGGTCGTGAACAGACGAGGCATGGATGGCTCCAGAATCGATGAAGGGCCGCCAACGGTAGTCGGCGGCCCTTCGACGTTTATGCCCGGCGGTGACCTACTCTCCCAGGGGGTTGCCCCCCAAGTACCATCGGCGCTGGCGGGTTTCACTTCCGTGTTCGGAATGGGAACGGGTGGTTCCCCGCCGCTGTAGCCACCGGACAAAGCTTTGAGTCCCGGCAAACCCGAGGACTCCATAGCGAGCACAAATATCGAGGATTCATTCCAAGCCCTCGGCCTATTAGTACCGGTCCGCTGAACACATTGCTGTGCTTACACGTCCGGCCTATCAACCTGGTCTTCTACCAGGGGCCTTAACCGGTTAATCCGGTGGGAAGTCTCATCTCGAGGTGGGCTTCGCACTTAGATGCCTTCAGCGCTTATCCCGTCCGTACATAGCCAACGAGCCGTGCACTTGGCAGTACAACTCGCACACCAGAGGTACGTCCACCCCGGTCCTCTCGTACTAGGGGCAGCTCCTCTCAAACTTCCTGCGCCTGCGGCGGATAGGGACCGACAGTTTTGTTACTTCCGCCCACTTCGGGTGGGCGACGGCCAGGTCATTTCTGCCTGACTCTGCATGTCGCCATGCAGCTCGGACTGTATCTTCATCCCGTTTGCCCGGGATGTCCGGCGTACAGTCTCTGAGGGTTCTGGTTTCCTATCACCTCTCCAAGGGACCACTTCCGATACCGCCCTCCCCCGTTCATCTCGAAGGCCATCTGCACCAAACGCTCGAAACCCGAGCGGGAGTGGTGGGTGCCGGCCTCCATCTGATGAACGATGGTGGCGAATATCTCGAAGGTGTCCTTCTTCTCGGAGAGAAGTGGATTGCGTCTGAAGAAGGGGAATCACCCGTTCCAGGAGCTCTCGTCTTCGTCGCACGACGTAGACGAGTGTTCGATCTGACAGCCGATTCCGATCGTTCTGCCGAATCGAACCGCATCCGAGTACCTCCCGGTAGAGGGACAACACCGTTGCCCGCTCACCGTTCTGGCTCACTCGGAATTCTGGAACGAGTTGGTATCCGTTCACCAGGTCGAGTCGTCGCGTGACTCCAACCGAGAACGAACCTTCTCCGTCGGCGAATCCACTGAGGTAGGACTCCAGCCTTCCCTGCTGATCATCCGCACCGATCGGTTTGTCACTGCTCATGTCTCCACCCTACGAATAGGGTGTGACGAGAACTAGTACCGTCGGATTCTCGGGTTTTCCAGCATATAGCCGAATTTTAAGACAGCAATTATGTCCACTGTCTCACGACGTTCTGAACCCAGCTCGCGTGCCGCTTTAACGGGCGAACAGCCCGACCCTTGGGACCTGCTACAGCCCCAGGATGCGACGAGCCGACATCGAGGTGCCAAACACCCCCGTCGATATGGACTCTTGGGGGGTATAAGCCTGTTATCCCCGGAGTACCTTTTAGCCGATGAACCATGGCACACCCACGTGCCA
>Ga0214468_1000072_pt1 | contig 28377 bp, 20 predicted proteins | sample RVTome_9_FD_187334 | JGI IMG/M metagenome (GOLD analysis project Ga0214468, IMG submission 187334) | Soil microbial communities from uranium-contaminated site in the Upper Colorado River Basin, Wyoming, United States - RVT155D38 HiSeq ...
CGCTCCCAGGCGAGGAGGCGGCGGGACTCCCAGGCGAAGAGCGGCGCGGCGAGCAGACGGTCGTGGGCGGAGCGGCGGCTGAAGTTGAGCGACAGGCTGTCGATCAGGTCGACGACGAGCGGGGCGGCGCCGAGGTCGTCGAGGTAGCCGGCGAGCCGGACGAGCTGGAGGACGACGAGGTCGGCCGCCGGGGCGAGCTCGCGCAGCCGCCGGGCGAGGTCGCGCTGCTGGAACAGGCCGCTCTGGAGCGGCCGGCCGCGGACGCCGGCGGCGAGGAGGCCCGGCACCGCCGAGCCGCGGGCGACGCGGTAGGTCTCCAGGGCCACGCCGGACGACTCGTTGCCGGAGGGTCCGTCGCCCTCGGGGGCCAGGAGGGTGACCTCGTGGCCCAGCTCGGCGAGGGCGCGGGAGAGCTGGAGGGCGCGGACCTGGTCGCCGCGCCGAGGGGGCCAGGGATGACGCGAGACGGCGAGGAGGACGCGCACGCCGGCGGCGCTCCGCTCAGACCGGACGGCGCGCCCCGGCCCGCCGAGCCCGCGGCCGGCCACCCCGTCGGAGCCCCCGTCTCAAACCAGCTCCAGCAGGTGGCCGAGCTTGTCGCGCTTGGCCCGCAGGTAGTCGCGGGTCGCGTCGGTCGGCGGCACCTCGAGCGGCACGCGCTCGACGATCTCGAGGCCGTAGCCGGCCAGGGCGACGTACTTCTTGGGGTTGTTGGTCATCAAGCGCATCTTGCGCACGCCGAGGTCGCGCAGGATCTGGGCGCCGACGCCGTAGTCGCGGTGGTCGGGCAGGAAGCCGAGCTTCTCGTTCGCCTCGACGGTGTCGTGGCCCTGCTCCTGGAGCTCGTAGGCGCGCAGCTTGTTGACCAGGCCGATGCCGCGACCCTCCTGGAGGAGGTAGAGCAGCACGCCCCGGCCCGCCTCGCGGATGCGCTCGAGCGCGCCGTGGAGCTGCAGGCCGCAGTCGCAGCGCTCGGAGGCGAAGATGTCCCCGGTCACGCACTGGCTGTGGACGCGGACGAGCAGCGGCTCGGGGTCGCCGCCCGGCCGGTCGGCGATCTCGCCCATCACCAGCGCCAGGTGCTCCTCGCCGGTGACGTCGGAGCGGTAGGCGTGCAGCCGGAAGTCGCCGTAGGCGGTCGGCAGCCGCGGCGAGGCGACCCGGCGGACGATCGACTCGTGGCGCAGCCGGTGGCGGATCAGGTCGGCGACGGTGATCATCGCCAGCCCGTGCCGCTCGGCGAAGCGCACCAGGTCGGGCACCCGGGCCATCGTGCCGTCGTCGTTCATGATCTCGCAGATCACCGCCGCCGGCGCCAGGCCCGCGAGACTGGCCAGGTCGACCGAGGCCTCGGTCTGCCCCGCCCGCTTGAGCACCCCGCCCTTGCGGGCGCGCAGCGGGAAGACGTGACCCGGCCGGAGCAGGTCGCGCGGCCGCGTCTCCGGGTCGATCGCGGTGCGCACGGTCGCCGCCCGATCCGCCGCCGAGATGCCGGTCGAGATCTTCCCCCGCGCCTCGATCGACACGGTGAAGGCGGTGCCGAACGGCGTCGAGTTGGCGTCGGCCTCGACCATCAGCGGCAGCTCGAGCTCGTCGCACCGCTCGGCGGTGAGCGACAGGCAGACGAGCCCCCGCCCTTCCTTGGCCATGAAGTTGATCGCCTCGGGCGTCACCCGCTCCGCCGCGATCGCCAGGTCGCCCTCGTTCTCCCGGTCCTCGTCGTCGACGATGATCACCATCTCCCCCCGCCGGAAGCGGCCGACCGCCTCGTCGATCGGGGTGAACGGCGACGCGCCGGAGGCGTCGTCGTCGGACGGCCGTCGGTCGGGGGTGGGCATCGGTCGGGAGGACGGAAAAGAAAGAGATCTGGCGAAAGGAAGAGGGCGGGCGGGGTGGGCGCGGCCGGCGTCCTGACATGGCCCCGACCGAGGCCACTCTACCAGAGGCCCCGGCCGGCGGCGCGGGTCCGCGGACCGGGCGAGGACGGCTCTGCCACCCCGTCCGTCTTTCTCTCTTGGCCGAAATCTTTTGGCCGCTCTCTTAGAAGGGATATCCCAGGCTGAGGTAGTAGACGATCGGATCCTCCCCTTCGATCCGGTCCAGCGGGAACCCGACGTCGAGGCGGACGGGGCCGATCGGGGAGACGTAGCGCACGCCGACGCCGGCGCCGTGGCGGAAGTCGCTGAAGTCGATCTGGCGCCAGTCGGCCCAGACGTTGCCGGTGTCGAAGAAGACGGCGCCGTCGACCGGGCCGAAGAGGGGGAAGCGGTACTCGAGGTTGACCAGGGCGAGGCCGTTGCCGCCGGCCGGCTCGAGGTCGCCCTCGTCGTCGCGGAAGAGGGTGGCGGCGCACTCGTCGTCGGTCACCTGGGCGCGCTGGGGGCAGTCGGTCGCGGGGATGCCGAGCCGGTCGAGGCGGTAGCCGCGGTGGGAGGCCGAGCCGCCGGCGAAGAAGCGCTCGGCGATGAAGACGTCGAGCGAGGGGAAGCTGTCGCCGTCGACGCAGAAGCCCTCGCCGGGCTCGGGCGGGCACTTCGGGATCAGCGGGTCGACGATGTCGTCGGGCAGGTCCTGGGGCTCGATGCCGCCCGCCCGGGCGCTGGCGACGAGGGTGGTCCGCCGGCCGACCGGGAGGTAGTGGGTGTGCTGGAGGAAGAGCTTGAGGAAGTCGGCCTCGGCGGAGGCGACCGGGAAGGCGTACTGGAGCTGGACGAGGGCGTTCCAGCCCCGGGTGGGGTTCAGCGGGTCGTCGCGGCGGTCGAGCAGCATGCTCGGCACGAGGCTCGAGATCTGCAGCGTCTGGTCCTCGCGCTGGAACTCGGGATCGCCCGGGTCCGGGCTGTCGAGCGCCCCGGTCTCGCCGGGCATGTTGACGACGATCCGGTAGTCGTAGGCGAGTCCGTAGCGGATCGTCTCGCGCGGCCCGCGGCGGAACTCCTTGAGCGCCTCGACCCGGCCGCCCCGCTTGAGGACGGAGAAGGTCTCGCGGTTCTCCTCGAGCCGGAACAGCGAGTAGCTGACCGGTACGTTGTAGTTGCCGACGTAGGGCTGCTCGACGAACAGCCGGTACTGCTGGGCGCGCTGGCGGACGCGGGCGTCGACGGTCGTCGAGATGGCCTTCCCCATCACGTTCTGGTGGGTGAAGCCGACGAGGCCGCCGAAGCCGTCGTCGGAGTCGTAGCCGCCGCCGTAGGTGAGCCGCCGCACCTGCCCCTCCTCCACCCGGATCACGATGTCGCGGGTCGACTCGCCGAGCGGCGCCGGGGTGAGGTCGACCTCGACGCGGGAGAAGATGCCGAGACGGTAGAGGTCGCGCTCGACCTCGAGCAGGCGCGAGAAGCTCGCCGGCTCGCCGCTCCGGAGTGAGATCGACTTGCGGATCACCTCCTCGTCGGTGCGGTCGTTGCCGCGCACGATGACCCGGTCGACCAGCGTCTGCGGCCCCTCGAGCGCGCGGACCAGGACGTCGACCCGGCGGCCGGCCTCGTCCCAGTCCAGGGTCGCCGAGACCTGGGCCGCGTCGTAGCCCTCGCGGTCGTAGCGGGCGCGGATGCGGTTGAGCGCGTCCTCGACCAGGCGCGGGTGGTAGGGGCCGTCCGCGGCGAGCGGCAGCTCGAGGTCGCGCGGGTCGAAGGCCTCGATCCCCTCGAAGGCGAGGGTGGAGACGAGCCGCCGCTCGCCCTCGACGATCGGGATGGTGACCCGCAGCTCGTCGCCCTCGCGGTCGATCTCGGCCGGGCCGATCCGCGCGTCGGGGAAGCCCTGGAGCGCGTAGAACGCCTCGAGGTTGTCGAGGTCGGCGGAGAGGACGTCGGAGACCAGCCGGCCGCCGGACACGCCGGGCAAGAGCGACAGGAAGCCCGACTCGGCGGTCTCCATCAGCTCGCGCAAGCGCTCGTCGGAGAAGGTCTCGTTGCCGACGAGGTCCACCTCTTCGAGCTCGTAGACCGGGCCGGGCTCGACGACGAGGGTGACCCGGAGCACCCCGTCGACCAGGGTCTCGTCGGCGGTCACCTCGACGTCGTAGTGCCCCTGCTCCTGGTAGTGGTCCAGGATCCGGTCCTGAGAGGCGAGGAGCAGCGCCTCGTCGTACCCCTCGTCGCCGAGAAGCGGCAGCAGGCCGCGCTTGCGCAGCCTCTTCTCGTCCGCCCCGACGACCTCGACCTCGACCCGCGGGCCGACCTCGATCGGGAAGGTCAGGTACACCGCCTCCCGCGCACGGTCGACCTCGCGGCTCGGCTCGTCGACCTCGGCGGCGCGGTGGCCCTGGGAGATCAGCCATTCGCGGAGCCGGTCGGCGTCGGCCTCGGCGCGCGACTCCCGGTACGGCTGGCCGGGCGTCGAGCGCAGCCGCTCGGTGAGCTGGCCGGGGGTGAACGGCGCCGTCGACCCCGCGTAGCGGATGGCGCCGACCGTGTAGCGCGGGCCGGCCTGGACCTGGTAGACGACCACCGCCCGGCTCCTCGACTCGTCGATCTGCGGGTCGAGGCGGACGACCGCCTCGAAGTAGCCGCGCTCCTCGAGGATCTCCTGGAGCCGGTAGAAGCCGCGCAGGAGCCGCGTTTCGATCAGCGGATCGCCCTCGCGCTGGTAGAGGGCGGCGCGCAGCTCGGACGATTCGATGCCGCCGGTGTCGCCGGCGATCCGCACCTCGTCGACGATCAGGTTCGCCCGCAGGGCGACGACGACGACCACCCCCTCCTCCTCGTCGGCGGCGACGGGGATCGACGGGCGGGTCAGCAGGTCGATGCGGCTGGCGATCCCGCTCGCCTCGAGGTTGCGCAGGCTGCGGGCGGCGAGCGCGTCGCTGAACCGCTCGCCGACCTCCAGGGTCAGCAGGTCGCGGATGCGGGCGACGTCACGCTCGCCGAGCGGCACGTCGCTGCGGACCTCGATCGCGCGCACGATCGGCAGCGGTCCCGGCGGCTCCGCCGCGGTCTCGGGCAGCTCGGGCGGCGCCTGGCCCACCTCCGGCAGCAGGACCTCGGGCAGCTCGTCCTCCGGGGCGGGCGGCGGCGGGGCGTCCGGCGGCCCCTCCGGCTCGGCGCCCCGCTCGACCACGTCGGGGGCGGTGAGCACCGGCCGGTCCTCGTCCGGCTCGCGGTCCTCGGGTTCCTGGCCGGCGGCCGGCGGGGCGGCGGCGAGCGCGAGGAGGCCCGCGGCGAGCAGCGCGCGCACCGGCACGCCGAGCAGCGCCCACCGCTCGGGGCCTCGCCCGGGGCCGCGCCCGGCCCGGCTCGAACGGCCGCCCACCCTCAGAACCTCCGCTCCACCTGCACGTCGACGGAGTACGAGTCGTCGCCGTTCTGGGTGAGGACCACGAGCACGTTGTCCTCGATCTGCCACTCGACCTGGAAGACGTCCACCTCCGGCGTCGACGGGTCGCGCGAGTAGGTGACGTAGAGGTCGGAGGAGATCTGCTTGCCGACGGTGAAGGCGAGCGACGAGACGTTCGAGCCGGCCCCGGTCACCGGCGCCACCCGGAAGCGGTCGAAGCCGAAGAGCGTGTTGACCCGCTCGCTGATCACCGACGCCGCCTGCCCGTAGAGGAAGGTCGTCGCCGACGGCCCGCCGCCCTGGCCGCCGGCGCCGGCGGCGAACAGCTCGCCGCCCGGGTCGAGCGTCTGCCCGGTGGTCAGGAGCGCGATGATCGACAGATCGGCCAGCGGCGGGTCGGAGCTGAAGCTCGTGTTCAGCCGGTCGAGGGTGCCGGACAGGTTCAGCGTGACGTCGTAGCTGCGCACCTCGGTCGTCGCCGCGAGGTCGATCACCGGGTCGATCCGGTAGGGGTTGGTGAAGGTGACCAGCCCCCGCTCGACCTCGTAGGTGTTGTCGGCGTAGACGATCTCGCCGCCGGGCTCGACCTCGACCTGGCCGAAGAGGACCGGGTCGGCGAGGCTGCCGCGGATCGACAGGTCGACGTCCCCCTCGAGGTTCGCCACGTTGTTGCGCACCCGTAGCGCGTCGGCCCCTTCGACGGCGATGTTGAGCTGGGTCGCGGCCAGCGCGGTGTCGGCCTCGCCCGCCTCGAGCCGCGACGGGCCCACCGCGCCGCGCAGGATGTCGAGCACGCCGACCGGTACGTCCTGCAGGTAGAAGGCGCGCTCGAGGTCGACGACGCCGGCGATCAGGCTGCCGTCCGGGGTCGAGGCGAACGACAGGTTCGCGTCGCCGCGCAGCAGGAACCCCTCCGGGTAGCGCACGCTCACCCCGTCGACCTCGGTCTGGAAGCGGTAGGCGATCTCGCCCTCGGCGAGGTTCAGCAGGTCGACCCGGCCGGCGGCCCGCAGGTCGCCCCCGGCGACGTCGGCGCGCAGGCTGTCGAGGACGATCCGCTCCGGGTAGAACAGCACGGTCGCGGTGACGTCCTCCAGGGCGTGCGGGAAGTCGGCGACGATCGCCTGGCCGCCGAGGATCTCCCCCTGGCCGTTGAGCCGCGGCTCGGCGAGGGTGCCGCCGACCGTCGCCAGGGCCTGGAAGTCGCCCTCGAGCTCGAGCCCGGGCACGAAGGGCTCGAGCCACGACATCGACAGGTCCGCCTGCATCCGCAGGTCGAGCGGCGCGCTCTCCTCGCCGAGGCCGATCGTGCCGGCGACGAAGAGCTCGTTGTCGGTGCCCGGCTCGCCGAGGTAGAGCGACTCGATCTCGATGCGGTCCGGGTCGAGGGTGACGACCACCGGCTCGATCGCCGTCACCGTGTGCCCCTCGTAGGTCGCGGTGAGCCGGGGCAGGGACAGCGCGATCCGCGGCGGCGTCTCGGCGCCGAGCGGACCGTCGACCACGAGCGTGCCGGCGAGCGAGCCCTCGAGGTCGGGGAGCGGCTGGGGCGAGGCGAGCTGCGCCAGCCCCGCGAGGTCGTCGCTCGCCACCTCGAAGGCGAGGTCGGCGGTCTCCGGCGTCAGCCGCCCGCCGCCCTCGAAGTCGACCAGGCCGAGCAGCGAGCCGCGGGCGGCGAGGACGTCGTCGCGCCAGGTCGCGGTGAGCCGCGCGTCGCCCTCCTCGCCGAGCGCCCGGCCGGCGACCTCGAGACCGGTGGCCGCCAGCTCGGCGTCGAGCCGCGGCTCCTCGACCGTGCCGCCGAGCTCGGCGCGCAGCGCGACCTCCCCGCGCAGGTCGCCGGGGACCAGGTCGGCGAAGGGGGGCAGCGCCAGGTCGAGGCCGTCGGCGGCGAGCCGGGCGTCGATCCGGCCGGTCCCGCGGTCCCAGCTCCCGCGGCCGACGACACGGCCGGCCGGGGCGGTCGCCACCAGCCGCTCGACGAGGATGCGCGAGCCCGAGACGGTCGCCTCGGCCTCGACCGCGTCGAGCTCGTAGCCGGCGACGGTCAACGGCCCGGAGCCGATCCGTAGCTCGCCCTGGAGGTCGGCGAAGGTGCCCGTGAGGTCGGCCTCGCCGGACAGCCGGCCGGCGACGTCGGGCACCCCGGGGAGGAAGGCGGCGAGGGTCTCGGCCGGCCACTCGACCACCTGGAGCTCGAGGTCGACGGGGCCGGCGGCCTCGCCGCCGTCCGGGGGCGGCAGCGGCAGCGAGCCGGTGGCCAGCAGCGCGCCGCCGTCGGTCGTCGCCTCGACCCGCAGGTCGCGCACCGCGCCCGGGTCGAGGGTGGCCGAGCCGGCGACCCGGTCGAGGGTGACCCCGGCCAGCTCGACACCTTCGAGGTCCACGGCGACCCGGCCGGTCACCGTGCCGGCGTCGACCACCAGCCGCCCCTCCGAGGTGCCGCGCCCGCCCGCCGGCAGCCAGGCCGGCCGCTCCCCCTCGAAGGGGACGAAGGCGGCGAGCCGCCCGAGGTCCTCGGAGGCCAGGCGGTAGTCGGCTTCGACGCGGCCGCTCTCGAGGTCGAGCGACCCCGAGGCGTAGAGGCGCTGGTCGGGCCCCTCGGCCACCAGGTCGTCGCTCGACAGGACGCCGTCGGCGAGGGCGAACGGCGCCTCGAGCCGGTCGAGGTCGAGCGCCGGGGTGGAGAGCTCGACGAGGTCGACCCGGCCCTGCAGCCGGAAGTCCTCCGGCACGAGGGTCAGGGTGGCGGTGGCGGTGCCGCGGCCCGCGGTCGGCAGCCAGCCCGGCGGCTCGGCCCCGCCGGCGGTCTCGGGGTCGAGCGGCAGGGCGGCGGCGAGGCGCCCCAGGTCCGAGGAGACCAGGCGGAGGTCGAAGCTGCCGCGGCCAGCCGGCAGGTCGTAGCGGCCCGCGGCGGCGAGCCGCTGCCCGCCGCCGGCGAGCTCGACGTCGTCGGTCGACAGCACGCCGTCGCGCAGGGCGAAGCTCCCGCCGCCCGAGAGCGGCAGCTCGCCGCGCGTCCCCTCCGCCACCGCGGCGACCTCGACCCGCGCGGTGCCGGAGCCGGCGAGGAGGTCGTCGCTCGTGAACCGGTAGTCGAGGGTGCCGCTCGCCCGGCCGCGGAGGTCGTCGAGGGCGTCGGTCTCCAGCGCCAGGTCGTCGAGCACCCGCTCGATCGAGAGGTCGGCGAAGCGCCCGTCGACCGCGACCGGGACCGGCGCCTCCTCCCCCTCGCGCTCGCCGATCGAGACCGTCACCAGCCCGGCGAGGGTGCCGCCGGCGTACCCGGCGCGCTCGACGTCGACGCGCAAGACGTCCTGGTCGCCCTCGAGATCGGCGACGATGGCGGTGAAGCGGCGGCCGCCGAAGTCGATCCGCGCCGAGCGCACGTTCCCCGCGAAGGCGACCTCGTCCGGGTCGAGGTCGACCGCGCCGGCGAAGCGGAACGGCCCGTCGATCGGCTCCTCGAGGTAGCCGAGCCGGTTCGCCAGCTCGGCGCGGCCGTCGGCGACGATCTCGACCCGTCCGTCCCGGGTCTCCTCGTCCCAGGTGTAGGCGGCGGCGAAACGGGCGGCGAGGTCGGGGCCGGAGAGCCGGCCGGCGGTGACGTCGATCCGACCGGGCACGAACCTTCCCTTGGCCGCCACGCTCCCGCCCCACGGGCGCGCTCCGGGCAGGGTCGAGGAGAGCTCCTGGGCGACGACGACGACCTCGAAGGGCAGATCGCCCTCCGCCGTACGCTCGCCCCCCTCGAGGATCGCCCGGAGCGCCGAGGCGTCGATCGACAGCGGCAGGGTGCGGTCGTCGAAGTGGACCGTCCCGCCGCGGACGACAATGCGGCCGATGTCGACCTCGACCCGGCGCGGCCCGTCGCCGCCGGGGCGGATCTCCGGCAGGTTGTTCGAGCCGTCCTCGTAGAGCAGCACGCGGAGCACCGGCCGGTCGACCTCCACCCGGCGGACGGTCACCGTCGGCCGGAACAGGCCGGCGACCGACACCGCGACCTCGATCCGCGGCACGACCGCGAAGGGCGGGGCGTCGGGACCGGGCGACGGCACCACCACGTCGTGGGCGACGAAGGTCCCTTCCCGCAGGCCGTACTCGACCCGCCCCACCGTCACCTCGCGGCCGAGGTAGTCGGAGAGCTGGGCGACGAGGAACAGCCGCACCCGCTCGCGCGCCCAGTCGGTCGTGCTGCCCCACCAGACCAGCGCGACGAGGGCCGCCGCCAGCACCGCGACGACCGCCGCGGTCCGCCAGGCGGCGCGGAAGACGCGGCGCCGGCGGTCGCTCATCCCTCGTCTCGGGGCTCGCCGCCGGCCGCCGGGTCGCCGCCGGCCGGCCGCGAGCCGAGGTGCGCCGCGGCGGTCAGCCCGCCCCAGCGCAGCTTGCCGCGCAGGCTGTCGTAGAAGGTGCGGCCGCCCACCTTGACCAGGCGGGCGCAGCGCTCGGAGCGGCGTACCGAGATCGCGTCGCCGCGCGCCAGCGTCGTCCCCTCCTGCCCGTCGAGGGTCAGGAACACCTCCTCGCGGTCGGTCTCCAGCACCACCTCCACCTGCCCGCTGGCCGGCACGACGACCGGCCGCAGGGTCAGCGCGTGCGGGCAGATCGGGGTGAGCAGCACGACCGGCAGGAGCGGGTGGACGATCGGCCCGCCGGCCGAGAGATTGTAGGCCGTCGAGCCGGTCGGCGACGAGATGATCAGCCCGTCGGCGCGGAAGCGGGCGACCAGGTTGCCGTCGACGCGCAGGGAGAGCTCGATGATGCGCGACAGCGCCCCCTTGGTGACCACCGCGTCGTTGAGCACCCGGTAGGCCGCCCGCCCGCCCGCCGTGCGCACCAGCTCGACGTCGAGCAGCGGCCGCTCCTCGATGCCGTGCTCACCGTCGAGCACGCGGACGAGCGCCGGGTAGAGCTCGCCGCGGTTGATCTCGGTGAGGAAGCCCAGGCTGCCGAGGTTGACGCCGAGGATGGGCACCCCCTGGGCGAGCGACCGGGCGACCGAGAGCAGCGTCCCGTCGCCGCCGAGGACGACGACCAGGTCGTAGGTCTCCTCGGGGTCGAAGCGCGGTCCCTCGCCGCCGGTGGCGCGGCGGGTGCCGTCGTCTCGGGAGACCTCGATCCCCCGTCGCTCGAGCCACTGGCCGAGCTCGCGGCTGGCGTGGGTCGCCTCGCGGCTGCCGCTCTTGGCGACCAGCCCGACCCGCCGCACCGCGTCCCCGGTCGGGCGCTCGGCGCCGCGGGTGGCCGGCTCGTCGCCCCGCTCGGCGAGCCGGGGATCCGGCTCGCGCTCCGCGCCCCGGCTCACGCCGCCGCCTCCCGCTTGACGAGCAGGGCGAAGCTCTCCCGGTTGCCGCCGGCGCCGGCGACCTGCGAGTCGCGCACGCCGACGAGGTCGCAGCCGAGCGCCGCGAGACCCTCGGCCGTCTCGCGGACCACCCGCCGGCGCAGCGCCTCGTCGCGCAGGATGCCGCCCTTCCCCACCGCGCCGCGCCCGGCCTCGAACTGCGGCTTGATCATCGGCAGCAGCAGCCCGCCCGGCTCGACGTGCGCCAGCACCGCCGGCACCACCTTGGCGAGCGAGATGAACGACAGGTCGAGCACCGCGAGGTCGCAGGCTTCGGGCAGGTCGTCCGGCCCGAGGTGGCGGGCGTTGGTCCGCTCCATGACGACGACCCGAGGGTCGTTGCGTAGCCCGTAGTCGAGCTGCCCGTAGCCGACGTCGACCGCGTACACCCTCGCCGCCCCCCGCTGGAGCAGACAGTCGGTGAAGCCGCCGGTCGAGGCGCCGACGTCGAGGCAGGTCCAGCCCGCGGGGTCGACCTCGAAGGCGTCCAGGGCGCCCGCCAGCTTGCGCCCGGCGCGCGAGACGAACGGCTCGGCCGGCCCGCGCACCTCGACCGGGGCCTCGTCGCCGACCGCCGTCCCCGGCTTGTCGACCCGCCGGCCGTCGACGTCGACCAGCCCGGCCATCACCGCCCGGCGCGCCCTCTCGCGGGTCGGGTAGAGGCCGCGCTGGACGAGGAGCTGGTCGAGGCGCAAGGTGTGCTTCCCGGGTCGGTCCCGGAGGGCTGTGGCGCAAACGGGACGTAGCAGCAAAGGCCGTGCCGTGGACGGGAACGCGGAAACCCCCGCGGCGCCGGCAGTATAGCCGCGGGCCGCGGGCCGCCGACCCCTCAAGAGGACGGCCGGGCGGCCTCCGCCGGCGCCGCGGACGAGCCGGGCGCCCCGAGGCAGAACGGCAGCGCCATGACGAACAGCACCAGCCGCTGCACCTCGGTGTCGCCCCAGTTGTTCTCGAACAGGCCGGCGACGTTGAAGGCGACCAGCGCCAGGAGCGCCCCGAGCCACAGGTCGGCCCGCGGCCCGGTCCGGCCTCCCTCGCGCCGGAAGCCGATCCACGCCGCGGCGAGGGCGGCGGCGACCATCGCCAGGTAGGCGGCCAGCGCCGGCAGCCCGCGCTCGGCGGCGAGCTGGAGGAACGTGTCGTGGAGGTGCGGCACCGTGTAGCGGGGTGCCGTCGGCGGCCGGTAGATCGGGTAGCGGCGCTCCACCATCTCCGGCCCGAGCCCGGTCAGCGGACGCTCGGCGATCATGTGCAGGCCCGCCTCGGCCATGCACAGCCGGTCGTAGTTCGACGGGTCCGACAGGTCGGCGATCGACAGCGCGCGGGCGACGAGCGGCACCGGGGCGGCGAGCACGAAGACCAGCGCCGCGGCCGGCCCGAGCACGAGCGCCCGCGGCTTGCGTAGCCCGACCGCCACGACGAGCGCCGCGGCCAGCGCCACCCACACGCTCCGGGTCAGGCTGACGACGAGCGCCGCGTTGATCGCCGCGAAGGCGGCCCAGCGCCAGGCGCGGGCGGCGAGGATGCGGTTGCGGACCGCGGCCGAGGGCGGGTCGCGGTCGGCCGGGGACGGGCGATCGTCGGTGTCGGCGGCGCCGTCGGCGCGAGAGCGACGGCCGTCCGGCGGGAACAGCAGGTAGGCGGCGAGGAGCAGATCGCAGACGAGCAGGAAGCCGGCGAACGTCATCCAGTGGGAGAACGGCCCTCGGATCCGCCGGTCGAGCTCGCCGTAGCCGAAGAGGGTCTGCGCCAGCCCCCAGATCGCGGCCAGCGCCCCCACCGCGACCAGCCCGTCGACCACCCGCCGCACCGCCCGCTCGCCGCGCACCAGGACGAGGCCGAGCCCGAGCGTCGCCAGGGTGAACAGCTCGCTCGTCGCCCGCAGGCTCGTCCGCGGGTCGTACGAGGCGGCGATCGAGACGAGGAGGAAGACGACGTACAGGCCGACCGCGGAGACCAGCGCCCGCCGCGCGGCGGCGAGCGGGGCGGGGAGCGGGACCGGCGCCGCCCGGGCCGCCTGCGCGGTCCACGGCGCCGAGAGCAGCGTCAGCCCGGCGAGGACGTTCGACGCCGCGATCCCGACGAGGGCGTAGAGGTGGGCGGCGTACAGCCAGAAGCCGACCCGGCCGCGCAGCGGCGCCGCCACGACCCCGCCGCCGGGCCTAGGCCGCCGGCGCGCCGCGGCCGATTGCCGACGCGGGCAGGGCCTCGTCGATCAGCATGATCGGGATGTCGGAGACGATCGGGTAGACCAGCCCCGACTCGGCGCAGTAGAGCGCCTGCTCCACCACCGGCTCCTCGTCGCGGAAGTGCTCGCGGTAGCGGTCGACGAGCATCCCCCGCACCTCCTCCGGCAGCTCGACCACCTCGAGCTCGGCCTTCGTCTTCGGGCACACCAGGATCTCAAGCAGCTCCGGATCGATCGCCATCCCGCCTCCTCGGCCGGGGAGCGTAGCACGCACCCATGCTTTACGCTGAGCACCGGGTTCTGCTATTCTTTGGCGTTCCGGCCGCCGGCGGACCCGCCGCGGCCCCTCCACCGCGGGACGACGAGCTTCACCTTCGAGATACGAGCCGAGGTACGAACGATGGCCAAGCGATGCGAGATCTGCGGCAAGGGCACGACCTTCGGGCGGGCGATCAGCCACGCCCACAACGTCACCAGCCGCCCCTTCCGCGCCAACCTGCAGAAGGTCCGCGCCCTGATCGACGGCGCCCCCCGCCGGGTCTGGGCCTGCACCCGCTGCATCCGCAGCGGCAAGGTGACCAAGCCCCCGGTCCGGGATTGGGCACCCGGAGAGGGTAGCGCCACCCCCACCTCCTAGCGGTTCACACGACGTTCCCGTAGCCCGCGGGGTAGTCCGAGAGGCGCTGCACGCGGCGAGAGCGTGAAGCGTGCGTGAGATCGGGCGACCCGGACCGAGGAGTCGACCGAGGCGTACGCCAGTACGCCGCAGGGAGCGACGAGGGAGGACCGCCCGAGATCGCGTGCGATCCGCGCTCTCGCCTAGGCTTCGGCCCCCACCTGCTGCCCCGTCATCCGCCGGTCCACCCGGAGCACCCCCGGCAGGGTGCGGATGCGCTGGAGGATCTTGTCGAGGTGGCGGCGGTCGCGGACCTGGACGACGACGTCGATCGCCGAGCGGCCGGCGTTCGCCGTGTGCGCCTCGATCTGGGCGATGTTCGACTCCTGGCTGGCGATCGCGTCGGCCAGCTTGGCGAGCATGCCCGGGCGGTCCTCGGCCTCGAGGACGAGCGAGATCCTGTAGGTCTCCTCCTTGTCCTTCGGCCGGCCCCACTCGACCTCGATCTCGCGCTCGGGGTGGAAGAGGAGGTTCTGGACGTTCGGGCAGTCGACCGCGTGGACCGAGACGCCGCGGCCGCGGGTGACGTAGCCGACGATGTCGTCGCCCGGCAGCGGGTTGCAGCACTTCGCGAGGTAGGCGAGCAGGTCGTCCTGCCCCTTGACGACGATCGGGCCGGTGCCCTTGAAGGGCAGGATCTTGCTCACCGCCTGGCGTAGGCGGCCGGGCTTCTCCGCCGGCTTCTCCTCCGCCGACTCGGCGTCCGGCGCCACCCGCTCGAGCACGGTCTTCGGGACCACCTTGCCGAAGCCGATCCGGCTCATCAGGTCGTCGGAGCTGGCGATCCCCTCGGACTCGAGGTAGCTCGCCAGCTCGGGGCTGTCGAGGAGCTTGCGCACGGACAGCTTGTAGCGGCGGACCTCCTTCTCGAACAGCCGGCGGCCGATCTCCATCGCCCGCTTCTTCTGCGCCGTGTTGAGCCACTGGCGGATCTTCGACGTCGCCCGCGAGGTGTGGACGAAGTTGAGCCAGTCGCGGCTCGGGTGGCGGTTCGGGTTGGTCAGGATCTCGACCATGTCGCCGTTGGTCAGCTCGGTGCGCAGCGGCACCAGACGGCCGTTGACCCGCGCTCCGGCGCAGTGGTGGCCGACCTCGGTGTGCACCTTGTAGGCGAAGTCGAGCGGGGTGGCGCCGCGCGGGAAGGCGAAGACCTCGCCCTTCGGGGTGAAGGCGTAGACCTCGTCGGGATAGAGGTCGATCTTCAGCGTGGTCATGAAGGTGCGCGAGTCCTGCACCTCCTGCTGCCACTCGAGGAGCTGGCGCAGCCACAGGATGTTCTTGTCGAGCCGCCAGCTCTCGCGCGCGCTCGTCTCCTTGTACTGCCAGTGGGCGGCGATCCCCTCCTCGGCGACGAGGTCCATCTCGCGGGTGCGGATCTGGACCTCGAAGTGCTGCCCCTTCTCCCCGACGAGGGTCGTGTGGAGCGACTGGTAGCCGTTCGGCTTGGGGACGGCGATGTAGTCCTTGAACCGGCCCATGATCGGCCGCCAGATCTGGTGGACGACGCCGAGCGCCGCGTAGGTGTCGCGCTCCTTGTCGGTGACGATGCGGAAGGCGAGGTAGTCGTAGAGCTGCGAGATGTCGATCCCCTGCCGGCGCAGCTTGTGGTAGATCGAGTAGTAGCGCTTGACCCGGAAGGTGATCTCGGCTGCGATCTTCGCCTCGTCGAGAACGCGGACCATCCGCTCGCGGATCTTCTTGATCGTCCCCTGGCCGATCTTCAGCTCGCGCTCGATCTTCGAGGCGAGCTCGGCGAACTGCAGCGGGTAGAGGTAGTAGAAGGCGAGGTCCTCGAGGTCGCCCTTGACCCGGCTCATCCCCAGCCGGTGCGCGAGCGGCGCGTAGATCTCGATCGTCTCGCGCGAGATCCGCCGCCGCGCCTCGGGCGGCATGTGCTCGAGCGTCTGCATGTTGTGCAGGCGGTCGGCCAGCTTGACCAGCACCACCCGCACGTCGCGCGCCGACGCGAGGATCATCTTGCGGAACGTCTCGGCCTGCGCCTCGTCGCGCCGCACGTACTCGTGCCGGCCGATCTTGGTCACCCCGTCGACCAGCTCGGCGACCTCCTCGCCGAACCGCTCCTCGAGCTCGTCCTTGGTCGCCAGGGTGTCCTCGAGCACGTCGTGGAGCAGACCCACGGCGACGCACGTCTCGTCGAACTTGAGGTCGGCGAGCAGGTAGGCGACGTTCAGCGGGTGGAGGAAGTACGGCTCGCCGGAGCGCCGGCGCTGGCCGGTGTGCTTCTCCTCGGAGAAGTCGTAGACCGCGCGCAGCCGCGCGGTGTCGAACGGGCGGCCGTGGGCCTCGAGCCGGCGCTCGACGTCCTCGAGCCGGGTGGCCCGCGGTGCGGGGACGGGAGGGGAGAGCTGTTTGCGAGCAGTCGCCATGGCGCCGGCCGCGCGCCCGGCGCCCCGGGGCGCGTTCCCGAGGACCGCTCAGTATAGCCCGGCCGGGCCCCGGGTCGCCCTACCGCGAGCGCGGATCGCTCTCGCTACGGGCGCTCCGGAAGAGTCCCGGCTTCGCCCGGCCGGGCGGGACAGCTAGCTGGCCCGGCGGCTGCGGCGGGGGGTCTCGGAGCGGCCGGAGGTGCGGCGGGAGGCGGCGCGGGCGCCCTTGCGGACGCCGCGGGCGGCGGAGCCGAAGTACTGCTCCCAGACGAGGGCGAACGGGGAGGCGATGTAGATCGACGAGTAGGTGCCGACGATGATGCCGATCGTCAGGACGAAGGCGAAGCCGCGCAGGACGTCGCCGCCGAGGGCGAGGAGCGAGCCGACGGCGATCAGGGTCGTGCCCGAGGTCAGCACGGTCCGCGAGAGCGTCTGGTTGAGGCTCTCGTTCATCACCTCGACGAGCGGCTTCTGCGGCGTCTTGCGCATGTTCTCGCGCATCCGGTCGAAGATGACGACGGTGTCGTTGACCGAGTAACCGACCAGGGTGAGGAAGGCGGCGATCGTCGTCAGGTTGAACTCGAAGCCGGCGAGGGCGAAGAGGAACAGGCCGACGATGACGTCGTGGACGGTCGCCATCAGCGCGCCGATGCCGAAGCGCAGCTCGAAACGGAACCAGATGTAGAGCAGCATGCCGACGAGCGACAGGACGACGGCGAGGATGCCCTTCTGCCGCAGCTCGCGGCCCATCTGCGGGCCGACGTTCTCGACCCCGAGGACGGTGAATTCGCCGAGCGCCGCCTGGGCGCGCAGGACCTCGAACGCCGCCCGGCTCACCCCGGGGGCACCGGCGAGCGCCTCCCAGGCGGGGATCAGCCCCTCCTCGCGCCGCACCTCGAGGACGGCGTCGGCCACCCCCTCGTAGTGGGCGCGGGCGGTCTCGGCGTCGCCGCCGCCGGCGACGTTGTCCGGGTCGGCGGCCAGGAGCGCCTCGGCGACGTCCTCGACCCCGTCGCGATTGAGGTCGAGCTCGGCGCCATCGCCTTCGTTGAAGGCGCGGTCGATCGCCTCGACGACCGGGTCGCGGCTCCCCTCCTCGGTGCCCTCGGCGGTCGGCGTCTTGATCAGCACCTCGTTCTCGCCCGACTCGCCGAAGCGCTGGATCTGGGCGTCCTCGATCCCCGCCTGCGACAGCACGGAGCGGAGGCGGTCGATCTCCGGCGACTCGGCGAACTTGAGCGTGAGCTGGGTGCCGCCCGCGAAGTCGATCCCGACGTTGAGCTGGCCGTGGACGAAGATCGAGAAGATCCCCGCCGCCAGGACGAGCAGCGACACGCCGATCCAGAACCGACGGTACTTCATGAAATCGATGTGCGAGTCGCGAAAGAACTCCATGGCGGCGCTCCTAGATGACCGGATCGTTCATGAGCGACGTGCTGATCGACGATCCGGTCAGATCGAGAGTCGCTCGACGCGCTGGCGGCGGGCGAGCTGGAGGTCGAAGAGCCAGCGGCTGACGAAGACCGCGGTGAAGACCGAGGCGAAGATGCCGACCGAGAGCGTCACCGCGAAGCCGCGGATCGGCCCGGTGCCGAACTGGAAGAGGAAGAGCGCCGCGATCAGGGTCGTGACGTTGGCGTCGACGATCGACGACAGCGCCTTCGAGAAGCCGGCGTCGATCGCCGACTTGACGGTCCGGCCGGCGTGGAGCTCCTCGCGGATGCGCTCGAAGACGAGGACGTTCGCGTCGACCGCCATGCCGACGGTCAGGATGATGCCGGCGATGCCCGGCAGCGTCAGCGTGGCCCCGAAGTAGGCGAGCGCGCCGAAGACGATGACCACGTTGAGCGCCAGGGCGACGACCGCGTTGATCCCGGTCAGCTTGTAGACGATCAGCATGACGAGGACGACGAGCCCGAAACCGATCAGGCCGGCCCGCAGGCCCTGCTCGATCGAGTCGCGGCCGAGCGACGGGCCGACGGTGCGTTCCTCCAGGTAGACGATGCCGGCCGGCAACGCGCCCGAGCGCAGCACCAGCGACAGGTCCTCGACCTCGCGCTGGGTGAAGTTGCCGCGGATGATGCCGCTGTCGCTGATCCGGTCCTCGATCGTCGGGGCGGAGACCACCCGGTCGTCGAGCACGATCGCCAGCCCGCGGCCGATGTTGGCACCCGTCACCTCGCCGAAGCGCTGCGCGCCCTGCGGGTTGAAGGTGAAGTTGACCACCGGCTCGTTGAACTGGCCGAGGCTCGGCCGGGCGTTCTTGAGGTCGCGGCCGGTGACCACGCTGCGCCGGGTGACCGCGTAGTACTGGGCGCCGACGCGGCGGCCCTCGGGGTCGGTGATGTCGCCCTCGAGGATCTCGACGTCGTCGGGGAGCTGGCCGCCGTAGTTGGCCAGGACCTCCTCGCGGCTCGAGGCGCCGCCGCCGGCCCGCGGGTAGTCGGACAGCCGGAACTCGAGGAACGCGGTGTTCTTGATCAGCTCGCGGATCCGCTCCGGGTCGTCGACGCCGGGGAGCTGGACGACGATGCGGTCCGAGCTGCCGAGCTGGGCGATCACCGGCTCGGACACGCCGTAGGCGTTGATCCGGTTGTCGATCGTCTGCAGCGCCTGGCGCACCGCCCCGTCGCGGATCTCGGCGCGGCCGGCGGCGGTGAGCTCGAAGACGATCCGGTCGCCGAACCGGTCCCAGTCCCAGGACGGGCCGAGGAAGTCCTGGCGGATGCGGGCGATGACCTCGTCGCGCTCCGGCGGCACGCCGGTGACGACGATCTGCTCGCCCTCGCGGCGCGCCTGGACCGTCGAGATCCCCTCGTCGCGGGCGTCCTGGAGGATCCGCTCCATCGCGTTGTCGATCTCGGACTTGACGGCGTCCTCGACCTGCACCTCGAGCACCAGGTGCATGCCGCCGCGCAGGTCGAGGCCGAGATTGATCTTGTCCTCGAGCGGCCAGGCCGAGATCGCCGCGATGGCGACGACGACCAGGATCAGCAGGCCGCGGTAGAGAAGGTTGCGGTTCACGAGGTCCTCCCGGCGGTCGGCCCGCCCTCCAGCCCGGCGATGGCCGACTTGGCCACCCGGATCTTCACGTTGTCGGCGATCTTCAGGTGGATCGTGCCGCCCTCGACGGCGGCAACCTCGCCGTACATGCCGCCGTTGGTGATCACCTTGTCCCCGCGCTTGAGGTCGTCGACCAGCCGCGCGAGCTCTTTCTGCCGCTTGCGCACCGGGAAGACGAGCAGGAAGTAGAAGATGACGAAGATCAGCACCATCGGCGCGATCGTGTACCACCAGGGGGCCTCGGTGGGCTGCGCCTGGGCGAGGAGGAAGAGCGCGTAATGCATCGTCGTCGACGGTCTCCTGGGGTCTTGGGGCCGGGGCCGGATCGCGGCCCGCCCCCGGCGCGGTCCGCCGCGCGGCGCCGCTCGGGCCCGGACGCCGCGCGCGACGGCGGCGCCGCGCCTCGGTTGTCGGCCGCGGGGTCGGGTAGGTAGCCGCGCCTGCCCGCTAGTGGCTGCCCTGGGGAGAGCCGGCCGCGGAGGCGCCGACGGCGATCTCCGTCAGCGAGCCGGACGCGATAGCTTGACGGAGCCCGACCATGAAGTCAAGGAAGAAACGGACGTTGTGGGCGGTCGCCAGCACCGCCCCGGTGAGCTCCCTCGCGCGCACCAGGTGGTGGAGGAAAGCCCGGCTCACCCGCCGACAACACGGGCACGGGCAGCCGTCTTCCACCGGCGCCGGGTCGTCCCGGAAGCGGGCGTTCTTGATCTTGAGCACCCCCTCGCGGGTGAACAGCTCGCCGTGCCGCGCGTTGCGCGACGGCAGCACGCAGTCGAAGAGGTCGACCCCGTGGGCCACCGCGTGCGCGAGGTCCGCCGGCGTCCCCACCCCCATCAGGTAGCGCGGGCGGTCCGCGGGCAGGGCCGGCGCGGTCCACTCGACGACGGCGCGCCGCAGCTCCTCGGGCTCGCCGACCGACACGCCGCCGATCGCGAAGCCGTCGAACGGCAGGCGGGCGAGGTCGGCGGCCGCCGCCTCGCGCAGCTCGCGGAAGGCGCTCCCCTGGGCGATGCCGAAGAGGCCGCCCGCCCAGCCGGCGCCGGGGCGGGCGCCGGGTGCGGCGGCGCCCAGCCCCGCGGCGTGCTCGAGCGCCCGCTCCTCCCAGGCGAGGGTGCGCCGCCAGGCGGCGGCCGCCGCCTCGGGCTCGACCGGCCAGGGCGGGCACTCGTCGAGGACCATCGCCACGTCGACCCCGATCCGCGCCTGCATCTCGACCACGTTCTCGGGCGTGAAGCGCAGGGCCGCCCCGTCGAGGTGGTTGCGGAAGGTCACCCCGTCGTCGTCCACCTTGCGCATCCCCGACAGGCTGAACACCTGGAAGCCGCCGCTGTCGGTGAGGACCGGCCGCCGCCAGCCGGTGAAGGCGTGCACGCCGCCGAGCGCCTCGACGACGTCGATCCCGGGCCGCAGCGCCAGGTGGTAGAGGTTCGCCAGCAGGATCGACGCGCCGGTCTCCTCGAGCGCCTCCGGCCCGAGCCCCTTGACCGCCCCGAGCGTTCCCACCGGCATGAAGGCGGGCGTCTCGACCGTCCCGTGCGGGGTGGTCAGCCGGCCGAGCCGGGCGCGGCCGGCGGTGGCGGCGATCTCGAAGGCGAGGGCGGGCATGAGCGGAACGGAGGATAGCGGGTGGAGCGGCCCGCGCCTGCCGCCAGCGGCGGATGCGCGCCGCCGGAGAGGGCGGACCGGTGCGGACCGCCCAGCGCGGACGGCGGTCCGCGGGCCGTGCGGTGGGGACGGCGGACGGCGACCGGGGCGCGGCCCCCGGAGTAGCATGCCGCGGTGACGGAGCGAGACCCGAAGCACGGCCCGGGGGCCGGGCCGGCGGACCCCGCGGCGGCCTACCGTCTACGGCGCGACGCGGCTCTCCGCGAGGCCGCTCGTCTCGGCCGGCGGTCGCGGCGGCTGTCGTGGGCCCGGCTCGCCGTCGCGGCGGCCGGCGTCTTCGCCCTCGCCCGCCTGCTCCTCGATGCCGGGGCCCCGCCCGCCTGGCCGGCGGTCGCCGCGGCGGCCGCGGCGGTCGCCTTCGCCGCCCTCGCCGTCGCCCACGCGCGGGTGATCGAGGACGAGCGCGGCCGCGCGGCGCGGGCGGAGATCAACACGCAGGGCCTCGCCCGACTCGGCCGGCGCTGGGACGAGCTGCCCGCCGCGCCCCACCCCTCGCCCAGCCTCCTCGCCGAGCTCGGCGGTGCCGCCGGCGCCGGGCCGGCCTCCGCCGCGCGGCCGTCCGGCGCCTCCGCGGAGGACCGCTCCGCGGGCGCCGGCGCGGTCGCCTCCCCGGCGCCGCGGGCCGATGCCGCCGCGGAGGACGGAGCCGGCCCCCGCCTGCCGCCGATCGCGCGCGACCTCGGCCTCTTCGGCCCGGCCTCCCTGGCCCGCCTGCTCTCCACCCCGCGTACGCCGGCCGGGCGGCAGACCCTCTGCCGCTGGCTGCTCGCCCCGGCGGCGCCGGACGAGGCCGCGGCGCGGCAACAGGCGGTCGCCGAGCTCGCGCCGGCCCTCGACTTCCGCCAGGAGCTCGAGCTCGCCGGCGCCGGGCCGTCCTTGCCATCCCGCACGCGGACGGCGGGGAACGGCGTCGAGCCGGCCGGGCCGATGGCCGGCTCCGCCCCGGCCGCCGGCCCCCCGCCAGCCGCCGGCCGCGACCCCGCCGGCTTCCTCGCCTGGGCCGACGAGGAGCCCTGGCTCCTCCGCCGACCGGCCGTCGTCGCCGCCAGCCGCGCCTTGCCTCCGCTGGCCTGGGCGCTCGGGGCCGCGGCGCTGGCCGGCCTCGTCCCCGGGGCCGTCGCCGCGCTCGCGCTGGTCGGCAACCTCGGCTTCACCTGGGCGCTCAAGCGGCGGATCGACGAGCGGCTCGACCGGGTGGCGGCCGGCGCCGAGGAGCTCGCCGCCTACGCCGGCGCCCTGCGCGCGGCGGCCGGCGCCTCCTTCTCCGCCCCCCGCCTCGCCGCCCTGGCCGCCGACCTCGCCGCCGGCGGCGAGCCGGCCTGGCGGTGGATGGACCGGTTGCGCCGCCGGGTCGAGATCGCCGACGCCCGCCACGGCTCGTTCCACGTCGTCAACCAGGTGCTGACGCTCTGGGACTTCCACGCGCTGTGGCTCGTCGAGCGATGGCAGGCCGCGGCCGGCGGCCGGGTGCGCCGCTGGCTCGCCGCGCTCGGCGAGCTCGAGGCCCTCTCGGCCCTCGCCGCCCTCGCCCACGACCAGCCGGGGTGGGCGTTCCCCGAGCTCGACGCGGAGGGCCCGGCGGTCCTCGCCGCCCGCGAGCTCGGCCATCCGCTCCTCGCCGACGAGGTGCGGGTCGGCAACGACGTCGAGGTCGGCCCGCCCGGCACCTTCCTCCTCGTCACCGGCTCGAACATGAGCGGCAAGAGCACGCTGCTTCGGGCGCTCGGCGTCAACGCGGTGCTCGCCCAGGCCGGCGGCCCGGTGTGCGCCCGGGCGATGCGCCTGCCGCCGCTCGTCGTCGGCACCAGCGTCCTGGTCGAGGACTCGCTCGCCGACGGCGTCTCGTTCTTCCTCGCCGAGCTCCGGCGGCTCAAGGGGGTGGTCGACCTCGCCGCCCGGGCCGAGCGGGAGGGGCGGGTGCTCCTCTTCCTCCTCGACGAGGTGCTGCGCGGCACCAACAGCCGCGAGCGGCGCGAGGCCGTCCGCCGGGTGCTCGCCCACCTGATGGAGCGCCCGGCGATCGGCGCGCTCTCCACCCACGACCTCGAGCTCGGCGGCGTCCCCGAGATCGCCCGCGCCGCCGTCCCCGTCCACTTCCGCGAGACGGTCGCGCCGCCGGGCGCGCCGGGTCCGCCGATGACCTTCGACTACCGCCTCCGCCCCGGCCCGGCGACGACGACCAACGCCCTGCGGCTGCTCGCCGCGGTCGGTCTCGGCGGCGGCGGGCCGGCCTCCGGCGGCGCCGCCTGAGCCGCCTCCACGCGCCTGGCCCCGCGTGCTCGAGCGGGCCGGCCGGCGCGGCGCTTGCTACTCCATCTGCCCGAGCACCGACCACCTCACACACTTCCTCCAGGAGGGACGACCCATGGGCATCTTCGACTTCGTGAAGGACGCCGGCAAGAAGATCCTCGGCCAGGACGACGAGCCGCAGCCGAAGGCCGCACCGTCGGCGCCGCAGCGCGGCGTGGCCGACGTCCACGCCGAGCGCAACCGCCGCCTCGGCGGCGAGATCGTGCGCTTCATCCAGGGGCTCGACCTGCCGGTCGAGGACCTCGCCGTCCGGGTGGACGGCGACACCGCCCACGTCAAGGGCAAGGTGCCGACCCAGGACGACCGCGAGAAGGTCATCCTCGCCGCCGGCAACGTGCGGGGGATCGCCCGCGTCGACGACAAGGTCGAGGTGACCGGCGGGGCCGGCGGCGAGTCGACGATGTACACGGTCGAGAGCGGCGACACCCTGTCGAAGATCGCCAAGCAGCACTACGGCGACGCCAACGCGTACCACCGCATCTTCGAGGCGAACCGCCCGCTGCTGAAGGACCCGGACGAGATCTATCCCGGGCAGGTCCTGCGCATCCCGCCGAAGAGCTGACCCGGCGGGCGGCGGCGAGCCCGGGGCGGCGGCGACGACGGAGTAAGCTGGCGCCATGGGCTGGTGGTCGCGGCACGTCTTCCCCCGGCTGTGCCATCTCTCCATGCGCGGGGAGAAGGTCTTCGGGCCGCTCCGCCGGGAGGCGTTGGCCGACGCCTCGGGCCGGGTGCTCGAGATCGGCCTGGGCACCGGGCTGAACCTGCCGTACTACCCGCCGGCGGTCGACTCGGTCGACGGCGTCGACCCGAACCCCGGGATGGAGCGGATCGCCCGCCGCGCCCTCGGCGAGGCGTCTTTCCCCGTCGAGCTCCACCTCGCGGGCGCCGAGCGCCTGCCGTTCGCGGACTCCTCGTTCGACACCGCGGTCTCCACCTGGACCCTGTGCAGCGTCGCCGACGTGCCCGCGGCCCTGGCCGAGATCGCCCGCGTCCTCCGCCCCGGCGGCCGCTTCCTCTTCCTCGAGCACGGCCGGAGCCACGAGCCGCGGGTGGCCCGCTGGCAGCGCCGCCTGACCCCGATCCAGCGCCGCGTCGCCGACGGCTGCCACCTCGACCGCGACTTCGAGCGCCTGGTCGGCGAGAGCCCGCTCGCCGTCGACCGCGTCGACCGTTTCTACGCCCCCGACCTCCCGAAGCTGGCCGGCTACCTCTACCGCGGGATGGCCGTCCGCGGCTGACCGCACGCGTCCGCCGGGACGCCTTGCGATCCCCTCCCGGGTCGGAGAGACTGGGCGGCCGATGACCTCCTCCGCGCCCGCCTCGACCCTCGACCTCACGAAGTACCTCAACCCCGAGCAGGTCGCGGCGGCGAGGCACGGCGAGGGGCCGCAGCTCGTCATCGCCGGGGCGGGCTCGGGCAAGACGCGGGTGATCACCTACCGGATCGCCTGGCTGGTCGAGGAGCTCGACGTCTCGCCCGACGAGATCACCGCGGTCACCTTCACCAACAAGGCGGCGGCCGAGATGCGCGAGCGGGTCGAGGACCTGCTCGGGCTGTTCCCGCTGCCGACCTTCGTCGGCACCTTCCACCGCTGGGCGCTGATCGCCCTGCGCCGCTACGGCGAGCGGGTGGGGCTGCGGCGCGACTTCGCGATCCTCGACTCCGACGACCAGGTCAAGCTGGTCGGGCAGGCGCTCGCCGCCGAGGGGCTGTCGGAGTCGGCCTTCCGGCCGCGGTCGGTGCTGGCGGCGATCAGCGCGGCGAAGAACCGGCTGCTCGGCCCCGAGGAGTTCGTCGCCCAGGCCGACAACTACTTCGCGCGCAAGGTCGCCGGGGTCTACCGGCGCTACCAGGGCCTGCTCAAGGGCGCCTCGGGGGTCGACTTCGACGACATGATCGCTCTCGCCGTGCGGCTGCTGCGCGACGAGGAGGAGGTGCGCGAGCGGCTGCGGCGGCGGGCGCACTGGCTGCTCGTCGACGAGTACCAGGACACCAACCACGCCCAGCTCGCCCTGATCCGCGGGCTCGCCGGCGCCGAGGGCAACCAGACCGCGGTGGGCGACGAGGACCAGGGGATCTACCGCTGGCGCGGCGCCGAGCTCGACAACATCCTCCGCTTCGAGGACACCTTCCCCTCCGCCACCGTGCGCAAGCTCGAGCGCAACTACCGCTCGACCCAGAACATCCTCGACGCCTCGGGCGGGCTGATCGCCCACAACGAGGGGCGGCGGGGCAAGCGGCTGTGGACCGACCGCGGGGCGGGCGAGCCGGTCGAGCTGTTCAAGGCGGCCGACGAGGGGGACGAGGCGCGCTGGATCGTCGACACCTTCCAGTCGCAGCGCAGCGACCGTCAGCTCTCCGAGATGGCGATCCTCGTGCGCACGAACGCCCAGACCCGGGCGCTCGAGGAGGAGCTGCTCCGCCAGGAGGTGCCCTACGTCCTCGTCGGCGGCACCCGCTTCTACGAGCGCGCCGAGATCAAGGACCTCGTCGCCTACCTCCGGGTGCTGCGCAACCCGCGCGACGAGATCTCGCTGCGGCGCATCCTCAACCAGCCGCCGCGCGGCATCGGCAAGACCACCCAGGAGCAGCTCTTCGGCGAGGCCGCCGAGCGCGGCCAGCCGGTCTGGGACCTCCTCGCCCACGACGAGCTCGGCAGCTTCTCGGCCCGCGCCTCGCGCGCCCTGCGCGAGTTCCGCGACCTCGTCGTCGGCCTCCAGCGGGCGGCCGACGAGCTGCCGCTGCCGGCGCTCCTCGACCGCCTGCTCGAAGCCTCCGCCTACCCCGACCTCTACAAGAAAGAGGACCCCGACGACCTCGCGCGGCTCGAGAACATCCAGGAGTTCCTCTCCGCCGCCCAGGAGTTCACCGAGAAGACGGCGGCCAACGCACCCGACGACGACCAGCTCACCGCCTTCCTCGACCACGTCTCGCTCGTCGCCGACATCGACGCCTGGGAGTCCGACCGCGGCGTCAGCGTGATGACGCTGCACAGCGCCAAGGGCCTCGAGTTCCCGATCGTCGCCGTCGCCGGCCTCGAGGACGGCGTCCTGCCCCACTTCAACGCCCAGGGCACCCCCGAGGACGTCGAAGAGGAGCGCCGCCTCCTCTACGTCGGCATGACCCGGGCCGAGGACCGTCTCTACCTCTCCTCCTGCCGCCGCCGCCGCGTCGGCGGCCGCTACCAGGACCAGGCCGACTCCCCCTTCCTCCTCGAGATCCCCGCCGAGCTCCTGCGCGTTCGCCAGAGCGACCAGCTGATCACCTACGGCGCCGCCTCCCGCACCGCCTCGGTCGAGAGCTTCTTCGGCCGCACCAGCCGTTTCGCCCGCAGGGGCGCGGGCGGCGAGCAGCGAACCTTCGGCGAGGAGGTCGCCACCTCGATCGCCGCCGACACCGGCCGCAAGGTCCGCCGCGGCAGCCGCGTCCGCCACCCCAGCCTCGGCGAAGGGGTCGTATTGCAGCTGGAAGGGGAGGGCGATCAGGCCAAGTACACGGTCTTCTTCGACCGCGCCGGCAAGCGCAAGCTCATCGCGAAGTACGCGAACCTGGAGCTGCTGTAGCCGGGCCCCGCGGTCAGGCGACGTCGCGACGACGCGTGACGGTGACCGACACCTTGGCGCCGGCCCGGCCAAGCATCTCGACCAGCGAATCGACGCTGAAGCGGCCGATCTTGCCGCGGACCAAGTCGCTGACCCTCGGCTGCGTTACTCCGAGGAGCTCCGCGGCGGCGACCTGCGTCAGGCTCCGATCCTCGATCAGCTTCGCCAGCTCGATCATCAAGTCGGACCGGATCTTGAGGTTCTGCGCCTCGTCTTCGTCGAACCCGAGATCGGCGAAAACGTCTCCGCTCGAAGGATGAATCCTAACTGCCATTCACCGCTCCTTTCTGTTCCGCCGCTCCGCCTCGACCGCTCGGAGTCGGTCGCGCGCCAGGTCCAGGTCGGATTGGCGAGTGCGCTGCGTCTTCTTCGTGAAGGCGTGCAGCACGTAGACAGCCTCTTCGAACTTGGAGGTGTAAACGACTCTGTGCTCCAGGCGCCCTCGGACGCGGATCTCTGTCACCCCTGGCCCGATCGTGGTCATCGGTTTCCAGTCGGTCGGCTTCAGGCCTTGCTGCACTCGGCGGAGCTGGTACCCGACGGTCCGGCGGGCCTCGACGGGAAAGGCACGAACGTCCGAGAGAGACGAGCCCACCCAGAACAGCACCTTGTCCGACGCGACCCAATATACACCTGGTTGGATACCGCTGCCGCCCCGGCTGTCTTCACTCCCCCTGGCCGTAGAAGTCGCTGCGGAGGATCGCGTACAGCAGGTTGTCGACGCGCTTGCCGCGGAGGCGGAAGTAGGCGCGGAGGCGGCCTTCGCGGGTGAAGCCCGCCTTCTCGAGGAGGCGCTGGGAGGCGGTGTTGCCGACGGCGCAGCGCGCCTCGATGCGCTCGAGGGTGGTGTGGGCGAAGAGCTCGGCGAGGAGGAGGAGGAGGGCATGGGACATGACCCCGCGGCCCTGGTAGGCGGAGGTCAGGGCGTAGCCGACCTCGGCGAGGCCGTGCTCCCAGTTGGAGACGACGAGGGTGAGCCAGCCGGCGGGCTCGCCGTCGGCCTGGATGATCCACTGGAACTTCTCGCCGCGGCTCTTGTGGAGGTCGCCCATCCGCTGGCCGGCGACGTCGGAGCGTAGCTGGGCGGCGGTCAGGTCGTTGAGCGGCTGGTAGCGGCGGATCGACGGCTCGGTGCGCCAGCGGCGCAGGAGGTCGGCGTCGCGCGGGGTGGCCGGGCGGAGGGAGATGCGGACCTCGGGACGGGGGGCGCTGTCGACGGGGGCGAGGGCCATGGCGGGGTCTCCGGCCTCGGGGATCCTAGCTCTCGGCAGGGCGCTGGAGCGCCGGGCCGGCGACGCGGCCGACGGTGGGGCCGACGGAGAGCAGGAAGACGACCGCGTGGCCCTGGAGGAAGAGCCAGAGGAAGGGGAGCGAGGCCCACATGCCGGTGGCCGCGGCGTGGAGGAAGCAGGCGAGGAGGTAGAGGGCGAGGACGCCCTCGCCGACGACGGCCAACGAGCGTCCGGCCCGGTAGCGCTTGCGCTTCCAGTCCTCGCCGCGGTGCTCGATCCGGTACTTCGGGGTGCGCACGAACTCGCCGCCGCGCCGGCGCAGGCCGGAGACGACGGCGCAGGCGTTGTTGACCGACAGGCCGATCCCCACCGCCAGCACCGCCGGTAGCCGGGCGAGCTCGCGCCACCAGCCGCGCCGGCCGGTACCGGCCTCGGACACGCCGTAGAAGACGCACACGGAGACGGTCGCGGCGAGGAAGAGCGGCAGGTCGACGAGGAGGATCGTGGTCAGCGGACCGCCGCGGCGGATCTCCATCGCCGGGAAGAGGAGCACGGACAGCGCCACCATCAGCGGGTAGCTGGCGTTGTTCGTCAGGTGGATCGCCGCCTCGAGCTTGACCTTCCACGGC
>Ga0214468_1000073_pt1 | contig 28259 bp, 29 predicted proteins | sample RVTome_9_FD_187334 | JGI IMG/M metagenome (GOLD analysis project Ga0214468, IMG submission 187334) | Soil microbial communities from uranium-contaminated site in the Upper Colorado River Basin, Wyoming, United States - RVT155D38 HiSeq ...
CCCGCCTCGGGGTACGACGCACGCGGGTAACGGGAGGTCGCCCCCACCCCTACGATGCAAATCGTAACGGGGGGAAGCGCACGTGTCTGTGCCGCATCGTGCCGGCTTCGTGACGGAAGCGTGACGATTCCGGCGCAGCCCACCGGCCGGCGTCCCCGCCAACCACCGCCCGTAGAATGAGCGCATGGCGACGACCGAAGACCGCGCCGCGCGGGCCGCCGCGCGCGCGAGCGGCGAGAAGACCGGGACCGGCGCCTGGCGCGAGGAGCTCTACGAGCAGAAGCCCGAGCGCGACGCGCTCTTCACGACGATGTCCGGGCTCCCCGTGGAGCCGCTCGCCACGCCGGACACGGTCGACCTCGACTACGACCGCGACCTCGGCTTCCCCGGCGTCTATCCGTACACCCGCGGGGTCTACCCGTCCATGTACCGGGGCCGCCTCTGGACGATGCGCCAGTTCGCCGGCTTCGGCACCGCCGAGGAGACGAACGAGCGCTTCCGCTACCTCACCGAGCACGGCCAGACCGGCCTCTCGACCGCCTTCGACATGCCGACCCTCATGGGCTACGACTCCGACCATCCGAAGTCGCTCGGCGAGGTCGGCCGCGAGGGCGTCGCGATCGACTCGCTCGAGGACATGGAGCTCCTCTTCCGCGGCATCCCGCTCGACGAGGTGTCGACCTCGATGACGATCAACGCGCCGGCCGCGATGCTGCTCGCGTTCTACATCTGTGTCGGCGAGGAGCAGGGCGTCCCGGCCGACAAGCTGCGCGGGACGATCCAGACGGACATCCTCAAGGAGTACATCGCGCAGAAGGAGTGGATCTTCCCGCCGGAGCCGTCCATGCGGCTCTGCGTGGACATGATCGAGTACTGCGCGAAGGAGGTGCCGCTCTGGCACCCGGTCTCGATCTCCGGCTACCACATCCGCGAGGCGGGCTCGACCGCCGCGCAGGAGCTCGCCTTCACGCTCGCGGACGGGTTCGCGTACGTCGAGGCGGCGATCGAGCGCGGGCTCGACGTCGACGACTTCGCTCCACGGCTCTCGTTCTTCTTCAACGCGCACATCGACTTCTTCGAGGAGATCGCGAAGTACCGCGCCGCCCGCCGGATCTGGGCGAAGGAGCTACGCGAGCGGTACGGGGCGAAGAGCCCGCGCTCGTGGCTCATGCGCTTCCACACGCAGACCGCCGGCGTCTCGCTCACGGCGCAGCAGCCCGAGGTGAACATCGTCCGAACAGCGCTCGAGGCGCTCGCCGCCGTGCTCGGCGGGACGCAGTCGCTCCACACGAACTCCTTCGACGAGGCGCTCGCCCTCCCGACGGAGCACTCGGTGAAGCTCGCGCTGCGCACGCAGCAGGTGATCGCGCACGAGACCGGCGTCGCCTCGACGATCGACCCGCTGGGCGGCTCGTACTTCGTCGAGGACCTGACGAACCGGCTCGAGGCCGAGGCCTACGACTACTTCGATCGCATCCGCAAGCTCGGCGGCGTGATCCCGGCGATCAAGGAGAACTTCTTCCAGCGCGAGATCGCCGAGGCGTCCTTCCAGTTCCAGAACGAGGTCGAGCGGGGCGAGCGCGTGATCGTCGGCGTGAACCGCTACCAGGAGCCCGACGAGAAGCCGATCGAGATCCTCCACATCGACGCCGCGCTCGAGGCGAAGCAGATCGAGCGGGTGCAGGCGCTCCGCGGCCGCCGGGACGGAGCGGCCGCCGAGGCGGCCCTCGCGCGCCTCAAGGCGGACGCGGCCGTCGAGGACCGGAACCTCATGCCGGCGATCGTGGAGGCCTCGCGCGCGTACGTGACGATGGGCGAGATGTGCGACGCGCTCCGCGACGTGTGGGGCGTCTGGCGCGAGACGCCGGTCTTCTAGAGGACCCGTCCGCCCGCTATCACCCTTCGGGGTGATTCCGCGCCTCCCCGTTCCCGCCGACTTCCCAGAGGAAAGGCCAAGCCCCCGGCCACTGCGGCCGAGACTGGAGGACGATCGCCCCATGGAGCAGACGAACGGACCTCGCTGGGAGCGCCCCGACGCGCCGCTCGGCACGCTCGTCTATCGCGCCGGGCTGCTCTCGAAGGACAAGCTCGAGGCCGCGCTCGAAGAGGGTCAGCGCTCGGGCCGCCGCCTCGGCGAGATCCTCCTGCAGAAAGGCTGGATCGACGAGAAGGATCTCGCCCGCCTGCTCGCCGGCCAGCGTGGCCTCCAGTTCGTGAGCCTCAAGGGCCGCGGCTATGAGACCCAGGCCGTGCGTCTCCTCTCCGAGCGCGTGTGCCGGTACCACAACGCGATCCCGATCGAGACCTCGGGCGAATCAGTGCTCGTGGCGATCGCCGACCCGACCGACGAGGGCGCGAACGACGAGATTCGTGACGAGCTCCAGCGCGAGGTGAACTTCGTCGTCGCCACTGCGAGCGAGATCCGCTCCGCGCTCGACGAGGTCTTCGGCGGCGCGCAGCCCGCACAGATCGCCGTAGCCGGCGTGCCGACCGCGATCTCACCGATCGTTGCCGAGCACGGTCTGCGGATCGCGGCCCCGGAGTCCGAGCCCGACCCGGAACCGGAGTTCGAGCCCGAGCCCGAGCCGGAGCCGGTCGCCTCCGAGCCGGTCCTCACGCCTGTTCCGTCCCCTGAGCCCTACGCGGCTCCGGAGCCGGATCCCGAGCCCGAGCCGCTCGCTCCCGAGCCCGTCGTGACCCCGGTTCCCTGGCCCGAGCCGTCCGCGAAGCCGGAGCCCGAGCCCTACGCGGAGCCGGCGTTCGAGCCGGATCCCGAGCCGGTGCCGCTGCACGAGCCGCTGCCGGTCCTCCCCGGCCACGAGCCTGCCCCCGCAGCGGAGCACGCGCCGGAGCCGACGATCGAGCGCAACGAGGACGCGCACGTGAGCGTCGCCTTCCATACCGCGTCCGCCCCTCCCGAGCCCGCTCCCGAGCCGGTGAGGGCGGAGCCGGACCCCGAGCCCGCGCCGATGTCCGAGCGTCCACAGGATGCGTACCGCCTCGTGATCAACCTCGAGGACGACGAGGAGGTCGACGTCGCGCTCTTCTCCGACGAGAGTGAGGCGGTCGCGGCCGCGCGCGAGCTCGTCGCCGGGATCGCGAAGGAGGGCGAGTGGCCGCAGGTCGGGACGAAGTTCCTCCCGCCGGCGCGGATCCTGTCGGTCGAGATCCGCGAGAAGTCGCTCTACACCGACACCGGCGACCGGGCCGGCTTGGGCGCGACAGGCTCCTAGCCCGTCGTCCGCTCGACCTCGACGACGAGCCCGTCGCGCGCGAGCGGCGTCCCGTCCGGTGCCGGCAGCTCTGCGGGCCTGTGCGTGAGCAGGACGGGCCCGTCCGCAGCGGCGAGCGCCTCGGCGGCGGTCAGGTGGCCGCGCAGCTCGGGCTCGCCCGCCGTGTCGGCGAGCGTCGCCTCGCAGAGGAACAGGTCGGCGCCGAGCGCGAGCGCCGCGATCTCCTCGCCAGGTGCCGTGTCGCCCGAGTAAGCGAGGAGCGGTCCGCCCGGCTCGCGCACACGGAACCCGTACGCATCGAGGTGGTAGTGGCGCAAGCGCCGGGCCTCGACCTCGAAGCCGGCCGCCGTGAAGAGCGTCCCCGGCTCGTACTCGCGCACCTCGAACGCGCGCTCGAACATCGCCGCATTCCCCCAGAGCTCTGCGAACGTCTCCAGCTGCCGGCCGCCGCCCGGCGGCAGCCAGAGCTCCGTCCGCCCCGGCGGCGCCTGGCCATAGGCCACGAGCCACGCCCACGGGACGAGGTCGCCCCAGTGGTCGAGGTGGAAGTGCGTGATCGCGATCGCGTCGACGGCCACCTCCGCGCTCGCGCGCAGGCGCCCGAGAACGCCGGGCCCGCAGTCCAGAAGGAGCATGCCGGGACCCTCGACGAGGTAGCCGGACTGGGCGCTGCCGGGGTTCGGCCACGCCGGGGAGGAGCCGATGACCCGAAGGCGCACGCTCATATACTTCCACCCGTGGCCAGGAAGATTCGCGTCGTCATCGCAAAGCCGGGTCTCGACGGCCACGACAGGGGCGCGAAGATCATCGCCCGGGCGCTACGGGACGCCGGGATGGAGGTCATCTACACCGGCCTTCACCAGACCCCGGAGCAGATCGTCGAGACCGCGCTGCAGGAGGACGCGGACGCCGTCGGGATCTCGATCCTCTCGGGCGCGCACATGACGCTCGTGCCGAAGATCCTCGAAGGGCTGCGCGAGGAGGGCCTCGAAGAGGTGCTCGTCGTCGTCGGCGGGACGATTCCGAGGCCGGACGTCGAAGCGCTCAAGGAGCAGGGCGTCGCCGAGATCTTCACGCCCGGCGCGCCGGTCTCCGAGATCGTCGAGTTCCTCCAGGCGAAGATCCCGGTCGAGGCGTAGGCCGGAACGTCGTGACACGTCCGCGCGTGATTCGGCACGGTCGGTCACACATCCGTGCGAGTTTCCGCACTACCGTCGAAAGCGGGGGGAGAGGGGCCGAAGGCCCCCGGGGGGCAAGCTTTACGCGCGAGACCGAGAGGCGCCGCTGATGGCGATCGACGTCGCGCTCGAGGGCGGGATCGCCACCGTCACCGTCAACCGCCCGGACGCGCTGAACGCGCTCGACCTCGAGCACGCGGAGGCGCTGCGCGGGAGCCTCGAGGCGCTCGCGGAGGACGACACCGCGCGTGTCGTCCTGCTTACGGGCGCGGGCGAGAGGGCGTTCGTCGCGGGCGCGGACATCAAGTACATGCAGGCGCTCGGCGTCTTCGAGGCGCGCCGGTGGGGCGAGCTCGGGCAGGCCTCCGCCAACCTGCTCGAGACGATGCCGAAGCCGACCGTGGCGGCCGTGAACGGATTCGCGCTCGGCGGCGGCTGCGAGCTCGCGCTCGCCTGCGACATCCGCCTGGCGTCGTCGAGCGCGAAGCTCGGCCAGCCAGAGGTGAACCTCGGCATCGTCCCCGGCTGGGGCGGCACGCAACGCCTCGCCCGCGCGACGACGCTCGGCTTCGCAAAGGAGCTCTGCTTCACCGGCCGCACGGTCGGCGCGGAGGAAGCGCTCGCCCGCGGCCTCGTGAACGCCGTGCACGACCCGGAAGAGCTCCTTCCGAAGGCGCGCGAGCTCTGCGAGCTGCTGGCATCCAAGAGCCCGCTCGCTCTCGCGTACGCGAAGGAGGCGGCGAACCTCGCCCTGCAGGGCGATCACCGCGGCAACCTCGAGACCGAGGCGCGCCTGTTCTCGATGCTCTTCGCGAGCGAGGATCAGAAAGAGGGCATGGCCGCATTCGTCGAGAAACGCGAGCCGCGCTTCACCGGCCGGTAGCGAGCCATCCGGCGGCTACCATGAGGGAGACACGGGAGCCCCTGAGCGGGGGCTGAGAGGCGGCCACGGAGGCCGCGACCGCAGAACCTGATCTGGGTCATGCCAGCGAAGGGAGACGGGTGAGCGACACGCTGACGATCGCCGGGCGGGAGTTCCGCTCGCGCCTCATCACCGGGACGGGGAAGTACGAGACCTTCGAGGTCATGCGCGACGCCGTCGTGGCCTCCGGCTGCGAGATGGTCACCGTTGCCGTCCGGCGCATCGACTTCGACGCCCGTGAGCGCGACGCGGACATCACCGACTTCCTCCCGGAGGACATTCTCCTCCTGCCGAACACGGCCGGGTGCGAGACGGCCGAGGAGGCGGTGCGTGTCGCCCGGCTCGCCCGCGCCGGCGGCCTGCCGGACTGGGTGAAGCTCGAGGTGATCCCAGACGCGCGGCACCTGCTTCCCGACCCTGTCGAGACGCTCCGCGCGGCGGAGATCCTCGTCGCCGACGGCTTCACCGTGCTCCCGTACATGCTCCCCGACCCCGTGCTCGCGCGGCGGCTCGCCGAGGTCGGCTGCGCGACGGTCATGCCGCTCGCCGCGCCGATCGGCACCGGGCGCGGCCTCAAGCTCCGGGATTCGATCCGGATGGTGATCGAAGAGGCCGAGGTGCCCGTCGTCGTCGACGCGGGGCTCGGCTCGCCCTCGCACGCGGCCGAGGCGATGGAGCTCGGCGCCGACGCCGTCCTCGTGAACACTGCGATCGCCCGGGCCGACGACCCGGTCACGATGGCGCGCGCCTTCCGCCTCGCCGTGGAGGCCGGGCGGTCGGGACGCCTCGCCGGGCTCATGGACGAGCAGGTCACCGCGCAGCCGTCGAGCCCGGTCGGCGGGCTCGTGACGCAGCCGTGACGCCGACGTGCACCGTGAACGGGCGCGAGCACGAGCTCGAGCCGGGGGAGACCGTGCAGCGCCTGCTCGAGCGCCTCGGGCTCGGCGCCCGTTACGCGCTCGTGGAGCGGAACGGCGACCCGGTCGAGCGCGCCGCGTACGACCGCGTCGAGCTGGCGCCCGGTGACTCGGTCGTCGTCGCGCGGCCCGTCGCGGGCGGCTAGCCGCCGTGTTCGCCGACCGTCGGCTCTACCTCGTCGCGCCCGCCCGCCCCGGCCTTCTACACCTGATCGAAGCCGCGGTCGCGGGCGGCGTGGATCTCGTCCAGGTGCGCGAGAAGTCGCTCTCCGACGCCGCGCTCCTCGGCGCGCTCGAGGAGGCGCGCGAGGTGACCCGCCGCCTGGGTATCCCGCTCGTCGTGAACGACCGGCCGGACCTCGCCGTCCTCGCCGAGGCGGACGCCGTCCACGTCGGCCAGGACGACCTGCCTGTCGACGCGGTTCGCCGCTTCGGCCTCCCCGTGGGCCTCTCCACGCACGCGCCTGCGGAGATCGAGGCAGCGACGGACACGGACTACATCGGCGTCGGCCCCGTCTACGCGACGCCGACGAAGGAGGGCCGGCCCGCAGTCGGCCTCGAGCTCGTCCGCTACGCCGCCGCCCACGCGACGCAGCCGTGGTTCGCGATCGGCGGCATCGACCGGACGAACGTCGAGCAAGTCGTCGCCGCCGGCGCCACGCGCGTCGCCGTCGTTCGCGCGATCGCCGACGCCCCCGATCCCGAGGCCGCCGCCCGCGAGCTCCGCGCCGCGCTCGGCTAGTCCGGGTGTCCGCGGAGCCTGATTCGCTGCGCGGTCAGCACGCCGGGCTTCGCCCGCTGCGTCTTGAGCAACGGCTTGAACCACGGCGTCCAGATCGTCACGCGCTCGCCCTTCTTCGCCCCTTCGCGCTTCGCGTAGACCATCGTCCCGTCCGGGAGCTTGCGCTTCCAGACCGAGGTCTCGTCGTGCGCGAGCGTGATCGTCCGGCCGAGCCACTTGCCGCTCGTCCGCTTCTCGGAGATCGCGAAGCCGACCCGGTTCACCTTGAGCGAAACCGTCTCCTCGGTCGTCCCGACCACCGTGCCCATGAGGTCGAGCTTCGCCTGATCGACCCCGATCGGGCGCGCGAACAGGAGCCGGTCGGCGCGATTCAGGTGGCGGAACGGATTGACGGCGCGCCCTCCGTTCGGGCGCACCTCGAAATGCAGGTGCGGCGCGATTCCGCGCGCGTCGCCCGAGTTCCCGTTGAAGCCGATCAGCTGCCCGGCGCGCACCCGCTGGCCACTCTTCAGGCCGGGCGCGTAGGCGACCCCGACCCGGCAGTCCGTCGCGCGGTTGTCGTCGCGCCGCGTCAGGTCGTCGTTCAGGTGGATGTAGTAGTAGGTCGTCCCGCTCGCGCCGTAGAGGTAGAGCATGCACCCGGCGTTCCACGAGCCGCGGTAGATCGTCACCCGGCCCGCCTCGGCGGCCACGACCGGCGCTCGGCGCTTGGCCATGATGTCGTTCCCCTGGTGCCGCCCGGTCCCGCGCGGCGCGCCGAAGTCGTCGATGTACGACGCCGGGCCGACGACGGGGAACACGAGCGGCGGAACCGCTGCGGACGCGGCCGAGGGTCCCGTGAGGCTCCCGGCTACGAGAAGAGCGAGAAGAATGCTTCGGGCTGTCGTCCGGTGGCCTTTGAGCATGTGCTCCGGTGCGTCGGCGCGCGAAGGGCGGGACCTTAGCAGGAGGTGAACCGGGAAGCCGCCGGGAACGGGCCGATATGCTCGCGGCCGATGAAGATCGCCGTCTGCATGAAGGAGGTGCCGGACGCCGCCGCGCCCAAGCGGCTCGACCCGGGGACGAAGCGGCTCGACAGGAGCGTCGAGGGGGCGCTGAACGACTTCGACACGCACGCGCTCGAGGAGGCGCTGCGCGTGAAGGACGGCGCGGCCGACACCGAGGTGGTCGTCGTCTCGATGGGCCCGGCAAAGGCGGCGGAGTCGCTCCGCAAGGCGCTCGCGATGGGCGCCGACCGGCTGCTCCTCGTCTCGGACGAGGGGGCCGCGGGCTCCGACCTTCTCGCCACGGCCGCGGTGCTCGCGAAGGCGCTCGAGCGCGAGAGCCCCGACCTCGTCCTCCTCGGCCAGCAGGCGGGCGACTCGGACGGCGCCGTCCTCTGGGCCGCGCTCGCCGAGCGGATGCGCCTCCCGATGATCTCCCAGGCCGCGTCGCTCGAGCTGGACGGCGGCAAGGCGCGCTCGAAGCGCCAGACGGAGTACGGCTACGACGTGCTCGAGGCGCCGCTCCCGGCGGTCGTCGCCGTGTCGGACGCGATCAACGAGCCGCGCTACCCGTCCCTCAAGGGGATCATGGGTGCGAAGAAGAAGCCGGTCGACACCGTCTCGCTCGCCGACCTCGGCGTCGACGCGGGCGAGGTGGGGGAGGCCGGGTCGCGCACGACGGTCGTCGGCACCGGTGACCCGCCGCCGCGCGGCGAGACGCAGCGGATCGAGGACGAGGGCGGCGACTCGGCGGAGAAGATCGCCGCGTACCTCCAGGAGCGGAAGCTCGTATGACGACGCTCGTCTTCGTCGAGCACCACGAGGGCGAGGCCGCGAAGGGCTCGCTCGGCGTCCTCGCCAAGGCCGCGAGCCTCGGGGGCGACGTCGCCGCCGTCGTCGCCGGCGAGAACGTGCGTGGAGTGGCAGAGGGCCTCGGCGCGCACGGCGCGTCGCGCGTCTACGTGGCCGACGACGCGGCGCTCGCGGCGCCCCTCCCGCAGCCGCGCGTGGACGTGCTCGCGCGCCTCGTGCAGGACGAAGGGATCGGCACGGTGCTCTTCGCCGCGAGCGTGCTGGCGGCGGACGTCGCGGCCGGGCTCGCGGCACGGCTCGGGGCGGGGCTCAACTGGGACCTCGTCGAGCTCGAGAGCCGCGACGGCGAGCTCGTGGGGACGACGCTCGCCTTCGACGACACGGCGAAGGTCGAGGTCGGCTGGAAGGGCGAGCCGCGCATCGGCCTCGTCCGCTCCGGCTCCTTCGAGCCCGCGCCGGGGGACGGCGGTGCGCCCGACCTCCGCGACGTCCCGGTCGAGGTGGACGACTGGTCGCGTTCGACGGCGATGCTCGAGCAGGCGCACGAGGAGTCCTCGGGCCCGTCGATCGAGGACGCCGACGTGATCGTCGCCGGCGGCCGGGGACTCGGCGAGCCGGAGAAGTTCGCGCTCCTCGAGGAGCTCGCGAAGGCGCTCGGCGGCGCGGTCGCCGCGACGCGCGCGGTCGTCGACGCCGGCTGGTACCCCTACGCGACGCAGGTCGGGCAGACGGGCAAGAACGTCGCGCCGAAGCTCTACGTCGCGTGCGGGATCTCGGGCGCGATCCAGCACAAGGTCGGGATGCAGAGCTCCGGAACGATCGTCGCGATCAACAAGGACCCGAACGCCCCGATCTTCGAGTACGCCGACCTCGCCGTCGTCGGCGACCTGCACGAGATCGTGCCGAAGCTGACGGAGCTCGTCCGCCAGCGGCGAAGTTAGAGTCCCCCCGCGTGAGACCAGCCGACTTCCCGCCGCCGTTCAGCGCGTCCGAGTTCGTCGCCGAGCCGAGCGACCCGGCGGACGAGCGGATCGACGTCGGCATCCTCGTCGTCGGCGCCGGCCCGGCCGGCCTTGCCGCCGCGGTGCGGGCCGGGCAGCTCCTGCAGGAGCGCCCCGAGCTCGCCGAGCGGCTCGGCGACGTACCGATCGCCGTCCTCGACAAGGGCAAGGCCGTCGGCGCGCACCTCCTGTCGGGTGCGGTCGTCAACCCGCGCGCGTTCCGCCAGCTCTTCCCCGGGATGCCAACCGAGGACTTCCCGTTCGTCGGCGCGGTCGAGCGCGAGGGCGTCTACTACCTGACGAAGGGCTCGGCGATGCGGATTCCTGCGCCCCCGCCGATGTGGAACCACGGGAACTACGTCGCATCCGTCGGGGACATGTCCCGCTGGCTCGCGGAGAAGGCCGAGGAGCTCGGCGTCATGGTCGTCCCCGAGACGGCGGCGACCCACCTGCTCGTCTCGGGCGGCCGCGTCGTCGGCGTCCGCACCGGCGACAAGGGGCGCGGCAAGGCGGGCGAGGAGCTCCCGAACTTCGAGCCCGGCTCGGACATGAAGGCCCGCGTCACGATCCTCGCGGAGGGCACGCAGGGGCACCTGACCGGCGTCCTCCTCGACCGCTTCGGGCTCCAGTCGCGCCCGCAGGTCTGGGCGCTCGGCGTGAAGGAGGTCTGGAACGTCGAGCGCCCGCTCGAGCGCGTCATCCACACGATGGGCTGGCCGTTGCGCGGCGCGGCGCGCTACCGCGAGTTCGGGGGGAGCTTCATCTACCCGTTCGGCGACGACCGTGTGGCACTCGGGATGGTCGTCGGGCTCGACACGACCGACGCGACCGTGAGCGTCCACGACATCCTGCAGGAGCTGAAGACGCACAAGAAGGTCCGCGGGATCCTCGAGGGCGGCGAGCGGATCGCCTGGGGGGCGAAGACGATCCCGGAGGGCGGCTTCCTCGCGCTTCCCGACCGCTTCCACGTGCCGGGGGCCATGATCGCGGGCGACGCGGCGGGGCTCGTGAACGTCCCGGCGCTCAAGGGGATCCACTACGCCATGCGCTCCGGGATGCTCGCCGCGGAGACCGCGGTGAGCGCGGTGGGACCCGGGCAGACCGCCTGGTCGCCCGGCGCGCTCGAGGCCTACGACGCGGCGCTCCGCGAGAGCTACGTCTGGAAGGACCTCGAGCGCGTCCGCAACATGCGGCCGGCGTTCAAGAACGGGTTCGTACGCGGCGCGGCGCTCGCGGGGGCCGCGCTCAACTCGCTCGGGAAGCTCCCGCCGCGCGACCTCACGCTCGAGGGCGACGCCGAGGTGCCGGTGCGTGTCGGCGACCGCGCGTCGCGGTACCCGGCGCCGGACGGGAAGCTCGTCTTCGACAAGCTCTCGAGCGTCTACCTGAGCGGGAACAAGACGCGCGACGACGCGCCCGGCCACATCCGCGTGGCCGACCCGGTCGCCCGCGAGGTGGCGGAGGCCTGGGTGCACATGTGCCCCGCGCAGGTCTACGAGGTCGGCGGCGAGGCGGGCGACGGGCTCGTGCACGTCGAGGTGACCGCCTCGAACTGCGTCCAGTGCGGCGCGATCACGGCCAAGGGCGGCCGTCTGACGCCGCCCGAGGGCGGCTCCGGGCCCGAGTACTCCGGGCTGTGAGAACTCGTTTCGAAACGAAGCACTGAGCCGCCCGGCGACGAGTCGTCATTCCGAAACGAGTTCTAAGCTTGCGCGCATGAGCGACTCGTCGCTCCTCGTGACGCCGGACGACGTCGCGCGCGCCTCGCGGCGCGTCGCCGGGCGGCTCCACCGGACGCCGATGCTCTCGTCGCGCTCGCTCGGCGAGGCGTTCGGCGGGACGGCGTACCTCAAGGCGGAGCTCTTCCAGCGCACGGGCTCGTTCAAGCCGCGCGGCCTGCTCGCCCGCCTGGCGGGGCTCGACGACGAGCAGCGCGCGAAGGGCGTCGTCACGGTCTCGGCCGGGAACGCGGCCGCGGCGCTCGCGTACGGCTCGGCGCTCGAGGGCGTGGACTGCCTCGTCTGCATGTGGCGGGGCGCGAGCCCGCACAAGGTCGCCGCGACACGGGCCTACGGGGCGACCGTCGACCAGGAGGCCGCGAACCCGGAGGAGGCGTTCGCGCGCGTGCTCGAGATCGCCGAGACGACCGGACGCACCTTCGTCCATCCCTTCGACGACGGCGAGGTGATCGCGGGCCACGGCTCGCTCGGCTACGAGCTCGTCGAGGACGCGCCCGACGTGGACGTCGTCGTCGTCCCGGTCGGCGGAGGAGGTCTCGTCTCCGGCGTCTCGGTCGCCGTGAAGGACGCGCGCCCGGGGGCCCGGATCGTCGCCGTGGAGCCGGAGGGCTCGGCCGCCCTGCACGCCGCGCTCTTCGCCGGGCGGCCGGTGAAGATCGTCCCGACTTCGATCGCTGACGGCCTCAACGCGCCGTTCGCCGGCCGCCGCTGCGTGGCGGTCTGCCGCAAGCTCGAGGTCGAGACGATCACCGTGACGGAGGGCGAGATCAGAGACGGCTTCCGCTTCCTGTACGGCCGCGCGAAGCTCGCCGTGGAGCCCGCCGCGGCCGCCGGAGCCGGCGCGCTCCTCACCGGCAAGATCCCCGATCTCGAGGGCCGAACCGTCGTCTCCGTCGTCTCCGGGGGCAACGTCTCGGCCCGCATGGCCTCTGATATCCTGGCTCCCGATGAAGCCTGACATCCATCCCGAGTACGTGACCGCGACGGTCACCTGCTCCTGCGGAAACACCTTCGAGACGCGGTCGACGAAGCCGGAGCTCCACGTCGAGATCTGCTCGGAGTGCCATCCGTTCTACACCGGCAAGCAGAAGCTCATGGACACGGGCGGCCGGGTCGAGCGGTTCCAGCGCCGCCTCGAGCGGGCCGGCGAGGCCCGGAAGGGCTAGTCCACTCCCTTGCACGCCGGAACGCTCAAGGAAACCCCCCGGAGCGTCCGATAACGACAGACATGACCCTCCGTCGCCGACTGCGCCTGCTGCTCCCCTTCGCCTCCGCCGCCCCGATCGGCGGCCAGGCGGTGCTCGAGGGCGTGATGATGCGGAGCCCCTCCGCATGGTCGGTCGCCGTGCGCAAGCCGGACGGCGAGATCGCCGAGGTGAACCAGCCGATCTCGTCCTTCTCGCTCCGCCATCGCTGGGCGCGGATTCCCGTCGTGCGCGGGGTCGTCGCGCTCGGGGAGTCGCTCTCGATCGGCTTCCGCGCGCTCGCCATCTCGGCGAACTACGCCGCGCAGGAGGAGGGCGAGGACGGCGAAGACATCCAGACGGAGCTCACGCGCGGCCAGCTCATCTTCGCCTTCGGGCTCGCGATCGGCTTCGCGCTCCTGCTCTTCAAGGTCTCGCCCGCGATCATCACGAGCTTCCTTCCCGTCGACGGCACGTTCGCGTTCGTCGTCGTCGAGGGCCTGGTGCGCGTCGGGATCTTCATCGCGTACCTCCTGCTCATCTCGCTCCTGCCCGACCTGAAGCGCGTCTTCCAGTACCACGCGGCGGAGCACAAGGCGATCAACGCGCTCGAGGCCGGCGACGAGCTGACCCCGGAGCGCGTGCAGCGCTACTCGCTCCTCCACGTCCGCTGCGGGACGGCGTTCCTGCTCTACGTGATGGTGATCGCGATCTTCGTCTTCGCGTTCTTCGGCCAGCCCGCGTGGTACTGGCTGATCGCGTCGCGGATCCTGCTCCTGCCCGTCATCGCGGGCCTCGCGTACGAGGTGATCCGCTTCGCCGGGAAGCACCCGGAGCACCGCGCGCTGCGGACGCTCCTCGCGCCCGGCCTCTGGCTCCAGCGCCTGACGACGCGCGAGCCGACGCTCGACCAGATCGAGGTCTCGATCCGCGCGCTCCGGGAGGTCCTCCGGCTCGAGGGCCGCATCACTCCCGAGGAGCGCAAGGTCGAGGTAATGGCCTAGTCACCGACCTGAAGTCCGCCCGCTTCGCGGGCATGACGACTTCGGTCGGGAGGAAAGAGGCTCGGACGTTTTCGGAGCCGCGGCCGCCAGGTCGGCCGCGGCGGCGGGGTCGTGCGTCGGGACTATCCTCCCTCCAATGGCCATCGATGATCTCGTCGCGGAGCTGGAGCGCTCGCATGCGGAGGCGCAGGAGCGCATGTCCGATCCTGCGATCTTCGGGGATCACAAGACCGCGGCGGACGCGGGGCGGCGCCTGAAGGAGCTCGAGGGGCCGTTCAGGCTCGCGCAGGAGTGGCGGGCGGCCTCGGCCGATCTCGCGGACGCGCGCGCCGACGGGGAGCTTCGCGAGCTCGTCCCCGACCTCGAGGAGCGCGTCGCGCGACTCGAGGAGGAGCTGAAGCTCGCGCTCGTCGAGCGCGACCCGGCCGACTCGAAGGATGTGATCGTCGAGGTCCGGCAGGGCGTCGGCGGTGACGAGGCGGCCATCTGGGCCGGCGACCTCGTCCGCATGCTGACCCGCTACGCCGAGCGCCGCGGCTTCCGCGTCGAGCTGCTCGGGGGAAGCCCGAGCGAGGCGGGCGGCTACAAGGACGCGACGCTCGCGATCAAAGGCGACGGCGCGTACTCGGTCTTCAAGTGGGAGGGCGGCACGCACCGCGTGCAGCGCGTCCCCGAGACGGAGTCGCAGGGCCGCATCCACACGTCGACGGCGACCGTCGCGGTCATGCCCGAGGCGGAAGAAGTCGAGGTCGAGATCGACGCGAACGACCTCAAGGTGGACGTCTACCGCTCGACCGGCCCCGGCGGCCAGAGCGTGAACACGACCGACTCCGCGGTGCGGATCACGCACGTCCCGACCGGGGTCGTCGTGGCGATGCAGGACGAGAAGTCGCAGCTCCAGAACAAGCAGAAGGCCATGCGGGTGCTTCGTGCCCGGCTCTACGAGCTGGAGCGGCGCCGGCAGGAGGAGGAGCTCTCCGCGCAGCGCCGTTCGCAGATCGGAGGCGGCGAGCGCTCGGAGAAGATCCGGACGTACAACTTCCCCGAGAGCCGCGTGACCGACCACCGGGTGAAGGTGACGGTCCACCAGCTCGACCGCGTCCTCGACGGCGAGCTCGCCGAGTTCACCGAGGCGCTCACGGACGAGGAGCGCCGCCGCGCGCTCGAGTCCGCCGCGATCGCGTGAGACCTCCGGACGCGGTCGAGCGAGTCACCGCGACGCTGGCCGAGGCCGGCGTGCCCGACCCGCGCACGGACGCGGAGATCCTCGTCGCCGAGGTGCACGGCGTCTCCCGCTCGGAGCTCTTCGTCCCGAACGGGGAGCTCTCCGCCGCCGCCATGGCTCGCCTGGCGGAGCTCGTCGCGCGCCGCCGACGCCGCGAGCCGCTCCAGTACGTGCTCGGGGAGTGGGGCTTCCGCCGCCTGACGCTGACGGTCGACCGGCGCGCGCTCATCCCGCGGCCCGAGACCGAGGTGCTCGTCGAGCGCTGCCTCGCGCTCGTCGCAGACGTGCCGGAGCCGCGCATCCTCGACGTCGGCGTCGGCTCCGGCGCGATTGCCCTCGCCCTCGCGGACGAGCGCCAAGAGGCCCGCATCACGGCCGTCGACGCCTCCCCGGACGCGCTCTCGCTCGCGCGCGAGAACGCGGAGCGAACGGGGCTTGCCGACCGCGTTGAGCTCGTGCACGGCGACCTCTTCGTCGGTCTCGCGGGGCCGTTCGACCTCGTGGCGTCGAATCCGCCGTACGTCTCCGAGGCCGAGCTCCCGGCGCTCGAGCCGGAGGTGCGCGACTGGGAGCCGCGCCAGGCTCTCGTCGGCGAGGGGATCACCGAGGCGGTCGCCGACGGCGCCCGCGAGGTGCTCGCGCCCCATGGGGCTCTCGCCCTCGAGACCGCAGGCGGGATGGCGTCCGACGTCGCCGCGTACCTCGCGCGCCTCGGGTACGTCGACGTCCGCGCGTCGCCCGATCTGACCGGCACCGGACGGATAGCCGAGGGTAGGCTGCAGCACCAGGGACGAACCGGCAAGGAGGGAGCCGACCGATGATTCGCATAACACGATTGTTCGCGCTGCTCCTCGCGCTCGCCGCTCTCGGCCTCGCCGGCTGCGGCGGAGACGACGGCGACGACGACGCGGCCACGAACGGAGCCGAGACCACCGAGACGACCGAGGAGGCGGCCTTCGAGACGGTAAACGAGGGCGTCCTGACCGTCGGATCCGACATCCCGTTTCCGCCCTTCGAGTTCCGCGAGGGCGACGACCTGACCGGCTTCGACGTCGAGCTCGTAGAGGAGATCGCCTCGCGGCTCGGCCTCGAGGTGGAATGGGTGCCGACCGCGTTCGAGACGATCTTCACGCAGCTGGCCACGGGCCGCTTCGACATGGTTGCATCCGCAACGACGATCACGGACGAGCGCGAGGAGCTCATCAACTTCTCCGAGCCGTACTACCGCGCCCAGCAGGCCCTGATCGTGAACAGCGAGCAGACGTCCGACATCCGGTCCACCGCAGACGTCGGCGAGGGCGACACGATCGCCGTTCAGCGCGGCACGACGGGCGAGGCCTGGGCACGCGAGAACCTCGAGCCGCAGGGCGCCGAGATCCGCTCGTTCCCGCAGGCGCCGGACACCTACATCGCGCTCGAGACGGGGAACGTCCAGGGCGTTATCTTCGACGAGCCGTCCGCCGTCGAGGAGGCGGCGAACCGCGAGTCGCTCGAGGTCGTCGAGGCAATCGACACGGACGAGGACTTCGGGCTCGGCGTCAACCCCGAGAACGAGGCGCTGCTCGAAGAGGTGAACCGCGTCCTCGCCGAGATGATCGAAGACGGGGGCTACCAGCAGATCTACGACACGTGGTTCCCGGATGCACCTGCGGGCAGCGTCGCCGACGCGTCCTGAACGCGCTTAACCTTCACGCCTGACCAACCAGAGAGGGGCGGCCCCGGCGGGCCGCCCCTCGCAGGCGAGGAGGCGGAGATGAGCGAAGTACAAGGCGCAGGACCCAATCCGGGGATGGTGGCCGAACGGCGGATGCCGGACCGAGGCCTCCGCTACCTCGTCACGGAGCAGACGCCGCTTTCCGCGGGGATCGGCGCGCTCGGCGCGACCGCGCTCGCGACGCTCCTCGTCGGCCTCTTCGGGGTCGTCACCGCGTACGGGTGGACGCCGTCGGAGAACGTCGCCGAGGCGCTCACGAGCGTCGAGCTCGGGGCGGTCCTCTGGATCGCCGTCGTGCTCGGCGCCGTGGCCCTTGCGCTCGGGCTCGCGACCGCGCGGCGGATGCCGACGCGGGCGAGCCGGGAAGGGGCCGTGGCGGGCGCAGTCCTAGGCGGGCAGGGCGTCGCGTTCGCGCTCTTCCTCGTCTGGTTCCGGGCGAGCGCCGACGTCGAGCAATTCTCCCGAAACTTCTTCGAGTTCGTCTTCGTGACCGACTTCTGGGAGCGCTTCGTCCGGGGCGCCTGGAACACGATCATCCTCGCCGCCGGCGGCGAGGCCCTCGGGATCCTGATCGGGCTCGTGTTCGTCGTCTTTGCGATCTCGAAGCGGCCCGTCGTACGCGCGCCGGCACGGATCTACATCAACTTCTTCCGCGGGACGCCGCTCCTCTGGCAGCTGTTCTTCTTCTACTTCGGGATCGTGCTCGGCCTGCAACTGGACGTGACCGTCTACCAGGCCGCGATCCTCGTCCTCGGCCTGAACGCCGGCGCCTACTCGGCGGAGATCTTCCGCGCGGGGGTGCAGTCGATCGAGAAGGGCCAGTTCGAGGCCGCACGCTCGCTCGGGATGGGCTACATGCAGGCGCTTCGGCTCGTCATCCTTCCCCAGGCCATCCGCCGCGTCATCCCGCCGCTCACGAACGAGTTCGTGATCCTCATCAAAGACACGTCGCTCGTCTCCGTGCTCGGCCTCACGTTCGCCCAGCAGGAGCTGATGTCGGCCGGGCGCGAGATCTACGCGAGCAGCGGCAACGCGACCGCGTTTCTAGGCTCGGCGGCGGGCTACCTCGCCATTACGCTGCCGCTCATCTGGCTCGTGGGGCGGCTCGAGAAGAAGATGCGCAGCGGCCTGACGGGAATCGGGGCGTGATGAGCGACCGTGGACTCAACAACGACGGATCGCTCGTCAGGCTCGAGGACATCCACAAGTGGTTCGGACCGGAGCTCTACGTCCTGCGTGGCATCGATCTCGCCGTGGTTCCGAGCGAGGTGCTCGTCGTGATCGGGCCGTCGGGCTCCGGCAAGTCGACCCTGCTCCGGACGATCAACATGCTCGAGGAGCCGACCGAGGGCCGCGTCATCTTCGAGGGGCGCGATCTCACCGACGTGCGCGCCGACTTGAACGAGGCGCGCACGCACGTCGGGATGGTCTTCCAAAGCTTCAACCTCTTCCCGCACAAGAAGGCGGTCGACAACGTCACGATCGCGCTGCGCAAGGTGCTCGGCCTGAAGGCGTCCGACGCGAAGGAGCGGGCGCTCGAGCAGCTCGAGGCGGTCGGGCTCGCCGATAAGGCGAACGCGTACCCCGGCCAGCTCTCCGGCGGCCAGCAGCAGCGGGTCGCGATCGCGCGCGCGCTCGCGATGCGGCCGCGGCTCATGCTCTTCGACGAGGTGACGTCCGCGCTCGACCCAGAGCTCGTCCAGGAGGTGCTCGACGTGGTCAAGGCGCTCGCGGACGAGGGTATGACGATGGTCGTCGTCACGCACGAGATGGGCTTCGCCCGCGAGGTCGGGAGCCGGCTTGTCTTCATGGACGCGGGGCAGATCGTCGAGGAGGGCGAGCCGCGGGCAGTGTTCGAGAGCCCGCAGGAGGAGCGGACGCAGGCGTTCCTCTCCAAGGTTCTGTGAGCGCGGTCGAGGAGGCGGTCGCAGGGCTGCGCGCCGGCAAGCCGGTCGTGCTCCCGACGGACACGGTCTACGGGCTCTGCGCTGATGCCTACCGCGAGGCGCCCGTGCTGCGGCTCGGGCGGCTCAAGGGCCGGCCGGAAGGGATGCCTGTCGCGCTCGTCGGCGCCGACCTCGACGCCGTGCTCGACGCCGTGCCGGAGCTGCTCGGACGGGCCGCGGTCGCGGCGCGGGCGCTGCTCCCGGGCCCGTACACGCTCGTCGTCCCGAATCCGGCCCGCCGCTTCCGCTGGCTCTCGGGCGAACGGCCGGACACGCTCGGCGTCCGCGTGCCGGTGCTGCCGGAGCCGGCGCGGCAGGTCGTCGAGCGCGTCGGCGTGGTGGCGGCGACGAGCGCGAACCTCCACGGCGGGCGAGACGCCCGCCGCGTGGAGGAGCTGCCGCCCGAGCTGGCGGAGGCCGTCGCCGCGATCGTGGACGTGGGCGAGCTGCCGGGCACGCCCTCGACGGTGGTCGACCTGACCGGCCCGGAGCCGGTCGTCCTTCGGGAGGGCGCCGTCCCGGCCGCCGAGGCGCTCAGGGCTCTCGGCGCGACCTGACGGGAGCCGGTGCGAGGCGGGGCCGGAGGACGGCGACGGCGAGCGCGTACGCGAGCAGCGTCACGACCACGGTCGCGATCCACCGGACGGGCGGGTGCGCGGCGAGCGGCAGCGAGATCGCGAGCCCCACGCCGAGCGCGGGAAAGAGCGAGAACGACGTGCCGAGGGCGGCGAGCCGGCCGATCCCCCATTCGCGCCGGAACGCGAGGTACTCGCGCCCGAGCGGCACGAACACCGCGAGGGCGAGGATCACGAGCGGAAATGCGGTTTCAGGGGTCATCGCGGCCTCGATAGCCTGAACGCCACATCCCCTAACCGGGTTACGCCGAATATCACTCGCCCGAGGGATGCGTCTCCCTCGAACGAGGCAGGCGCTAGTCTCCGGGCGTGGCGGTGGCAGAGGAGACCTTCCAGCATCTCCGCGAGGCGCGGCTCGACGAGCTCGACGGAGACGTCGCGGCCATGCTGGGCCGCGAGCTCGAGCGCCAGCGCAGCTACATCGAGCTGATCGCGTCGGAGAACTTCACCTGGCCCGCGATCTTCGAGGCGCAGGCGAGCGTCCCGACGAACAAGTACGCGGAGGGCTACCCGGGCAAGCGCTACTACGGCGGCTGCGAGGTCGCCGACGAGATCGAGGGGCTCGCGATCGCCCGCGCGAAGGAGCTCTTCGGCGCCGACCACGCGAACGTCCAGCCGCACGCGGGCGCGCAGACGAACATGGCGGTCTACTTCGCCTGCCTGAAGCCGGGCGACACCATCCTCGCCATGCGGCTCGACCACGGCGGCCACCTGACGCACGGGCTCAAGGTGAACTTCTCCGGGCGGCTCTACGACGTGGCGACGTACGGCGTCGACCGCGAGAGCGGGCTCATCGACTTCGACGAGGTGCTCAGCACGGCGAAGGAGTGCCGGCCGAAGCTCATCGTCTGCGGCGCCTCTGCGTACCCGCGCACGATCGACACGGAGCGCTTCCGCGAGATCGCGGACGAGGTCGGCGCGGTGCTCCTCTGCGACATGGCGCACATCGCCGGGCTCGTCGCCGCCGGCCTCCACCCGAGCCCGGTGCCGCACAGCGACTTCGTCACCTCGACCACGCACAAGACGCTCGCCGGTCCGCGCGCCGGGCTCATCCTCTGCACGGCCGAGCACGCCGAGGCGGTGGACAAGGCGGTGTTCCCGGGGATGCAGGGCGGGCCGCTCCTGCACACGATCGCCGCGAAGGCGACGTGCTTCAAGATTGCGATGTCGGAGGGATTCCGCGTGTACCAGCGGCAGATCCGCACGAACGCCGACGCGCTCGCCGAGACGCTCCTCGAGCGCGGGCACGAGCTCCTGACCGGCGGGACGGACACGCATCTCGTCCAGGTCGATCTCCGCCGGAGCGACTGGACGGGCCGCGACGCCGAGGAGCGCCTCGACGCGGTCCGGATCACCGCGAACCGGAACACCGTTCCGTTCGACGAGCGGCCGCCGACGGTCGCGTCGGGCCTCCGTCTGGGCACGCCGGCGGTCACGATGCGCGGCTTCGGCGCGGACGACCTGCGCGAGGTGGGGGAGATCATCGCCTCGGCCCTCGCAGCGGACGCAGATCTCGGCGCGCTTCGCGCGCGGAGCGAGGAGCTCTGCCGGCGGCATCCGCTCTACCCGGGCTTCCGCGGCTACGCGACGTACGTAACGGGATGAGCGCGACAGTCGCCGGCACCGTCGTCGAGGTCTCGCACCCGCTCGTCCGGCACAAGGTCGGCCTGCTCCGCGACGAGTCGACTCCGACGCAGCTCTTCCGCCAGCTCGTCGACGAGCTCACGCTGCTCCTCACGTACGAGGCGACGAAGGACATGGCCACGGAGGAGGTCGTCGTCCGCACGCCGCTCGAGGAGACGACCGTCGAGCGGATCTCCGGCAAGAAGGTGGCCGTCTGCCCGATCCTCCGCGCGGGGATCGGGATGCTGGACGGAGTCCTCTCGCTCATCTCCGGCGCGCGGGTCGGCTTCATCGGGCTCTACCGCGACGAGGAGACCCTCGAGCCCGTCGAGTACTACGTAAAGCTCCCGCAGGACATCGCGGCGCGCGACGTGCTCCTCCTGGACCCGATGCTCGCCACCGGCCACTCGACCGCGTACGCCACGACGCTCGTGAAGGACGCAGGGGCGGCGAGCGTTCGGCTGATCGCGCTCATCGCGGCGCCGGAGGGCGTCCGGCACATGCAGTCCGAGCACCCGGACGTCTCGATCGTCGTCGCGGCGATCGACCGGCAGCTGAACGAGAAGGGCTACATCCTCCCGGGCCTCGGCGACGCCGGCGACCGGCTCTTCGGCACGAAGTAGCCGCGCTAGCGCGCGGCCGGAGCCAGGAGGCCCGGGCGGGAGAGGGCGTCGAGCCACACGGCCCTGGCCTCCTCGCGGCTGCCGCGCTCCGGCAGGCGCTCGAGCACCCACGCGGGGGCGGTGGTCGGCACCTCGCCCTCGATCGGGGCGATGCCCTGAAAGCGCTCCGCACCGACGTCCTCGCCGGGGCCGGTCAGGATCTCGCTCATCGTCTCGCCGGGGCGGATCCCGACCACGTCGACGGACGGGGAGCCGCTGCGCCCGGCCGACGTCCAGATCCGCTCCGCGAGCTCGCCGACGGTGAGCGTGACCGGGTCCGCGGCGGTGGCGAGCCCGACGCCCTCGCGGGCGAGGAGCGCCGAGTGCGCCGCGAGCGTCGCCGCGTGGGCCATCGTGATCCAGTAGCGCGCCATGCCGGCGTCGGTGACCGTCAGCGGGACGTTCTCGCGGGCCTGCCGCAGGAAGAGCTCGGACACGCTCCCGGCCGTGCCGAGCACGTTCACGAAGCGGACGGCGATCCGGCGCCCGCCGGTCTCGCGCGCGGCGAAGGCGGTGAGCTGCTCCATGAAGCGCTTCGTCCGCCCGTAGACGCTTGCGGCGAAGGCTGCCTTGTCCGTCGAGGCCACGACCACGGTGTCCACGGCCGCCCGCTCGGCGGCGCGGAGGACGTTCCAGCTCCCGGCGAGGTTCGTATCCACGAACTCCTCGGGGTAGAGCTCCGCCCAGTCCACGTGCTTGTACGCGGCGAGGTGGAAGACGACCTCGGGGCGCGCCTCGGCGACGACGCGCTCGACGCGCCCGGTGTCGCGGATGTCGCAGAGAACGTGCGAGACGCGCTCGACCGGCTCGCGGGCGCGCCGGTCGGCGGTGAGGGCGGCCTCGTGCGTGTCGAGGAGCGTGATCCGCTCCGGCCTGAGGCCGCCGAGGAACGACGCGAGCGCCCGGCCGATCGAGCCGGCGCCGCCGGTGACGAGCACGCGGCGGCCGCCGAAGCGCTCCTGCAGCTCGAGCAGCGCCGGCACCGGGTCGCGCCGGCCGAGGACGACCGACCAGTCGGTCGAGCCCGACGGGAGCCGGCGCGCGGGCCGGCGGAGCGGCTCGGCGGGCGCCGTCAGCGCCCGCTCGATCCACCGGTAGCCGGCCTTCATCGCGGGCGAGCGGGCCGGATCGGGCTCGTTCACCTCGGCCACGACGAACCGGCAGAGCTCGGCCAGGCGGCGCACGACGGGGTCGAGGTCGAGCTCCCCGTCCCCGAGCGGCAGGCCCTCGCCGAGCAGGCCGTGCGCGTCCGAGACGTGCGCGACCTCCAGCGAGGGTGCGAGCTCCTCCACGTAGCGGGCGAGGTCGAGCTCCTCGTCCGACTCCAGCCCGAAGAGGGACGGGTACGCGGCCGCGAACGTGCGGAAGAGGCCCGCGTGCGAGGTGTCGAAGGTGAAGTGGAGCTCCGGCACCCGCGCGTGCCAACGGCGCAGGTCGCGCCAGTGGCCGCCGACCTGGGAGAGGAAGACGCCGCCCACGCGCATCCGCAGGACGGGCGGGACGTTCTCGACGAGCGGCCTGACTCCGCCTGCCTCGCAGGCGACCGCGAAGAACCGGAGGAACTCCTGCACGGCCTCCTCGTCGAGCGGCGGTGCGCTGCGGAACTCCTCCGGCGCGAGCGGCGCGTAGAGGTGGATCGTGAGGACCGGCGAGCCGATCGACTCGGCGAACCGGGCGCTGCGCTCGATGCCGGCGCGCGCCTCGTCCGTCAGGCGGTCGACCCGGACGAACGCGCCGCTCGGCCACGAGACGGGCGCCTCCGCGGTGAGCGCGAGGTCGTGGCCGTCGGTTCCGCGCCGCACGGCCTCGATCGCGCGGGCGAGAGAAGCGTCGTCGGCGACGTCGGGCGGCATGAGCGCGAGCTCGAGCCCACGCCACGGCCCGCCCTCGAGCCGCTCGGCGATCTGGTCAGGCCTCGGGGCGGCCTTGAGCTGCGGGATGGCTGCGGAGCCAGCCGACATAGCGCTCGATTCCCTCCTCCAGCGGGACCGGTTCGAACCCTAGCCACGCCGGCGGCGGGGACGCCTGGTAGCTCTCGTTCTCGCCCGGCGCGAGCTCGCCGCCGGGCGTCTCGACGAGCGCGTCGCTGCCCGCCGCGCGGAGGACGAGCTCCGCCGCCTCTCGGAGCGGCGTCGAGGAGCCGCGTGCGAGCGTGAGCGTCTCGCCCCAGCGGCCCGCGGCGACGATCCGCTCGAGCGGCACGACGAGGTCGTCGACGAGCACGAAGTCGCGCGCCCGGTCCGGATCTCCGGGAATCACGATCGGCTCGCCCGCGAGCGCGGCGGCCGCGAAGCTCGCGACCGCGCCGGTCGCGCCCTCGGCGGCGACCTGGCCCGGGCCGAAGACGGACGTCAGGCGGACGACCGTTGCGCGCGCGGGGTGGAGGCGGCAGGCCTCCTCGCCCAGCCGCTTCGAGAGCGCGTAGGCGTCCGGCGGGGGCTCGAGCGCCGCGCGGGCGGTGGACGGGTAGACGAGCCCGGCGCCGTGCTCCGCGCACGCCTCGAGGAGGTTCAGCGTCGTGCCGGCGTTCTCGCGCACGGCGCGGGCCGGGTCGGCGCCCGCCGCGGCCGGGTTCGGGACGCCGGCGAAGTGGAGCACCGCGTCGCACCCGGCGACCAGCTCGCGAGCGGCAGGGTCGCCCGCGTCGAGGCGGACGAGGCCTTCGTCGCCCGCCGCCGCGCGAGGCCGCCCGCCCGGTCGTGCGAGCCGGATGACGTCATGCCCTCGCTCAGCGAGCAGGTCGGCGATCCGCGACCCGAGAAATCCCGTCGCGCCGGTCACGAGGAGCCTCATCCGGAGATCTCTCCTGCGGACGCGCCCCGCGCGGCCCCGGGAGGGCCTGACCCCGGTCGTGTCTGCGGAAGACGAGTCACGATCGGCGGGCCTCGTCCCGCGCGGACAGGTAGTCGGCCACCCGGTGGCGATACGCAAACGGGCTCGCGAACCGGAACGGCGCGTCGGCGGCGGGCTCGCGGCCTTCGGCGAGCGCGGCGACGTCCGCGACCGTCAGGGTCTCGGCGGCGACGTTCTCGGCGGCCACGCCCTCCTTCGGCTCCGCCTCGAGCAGGATCCGCGCCGCGTCGTCCACGTGCACGACGCCGATCGCGGCCCGCCCGCCGCCCTCGACCGGAAGCGGCTCGCCACGCGCGGCCAGCCGGCGGAACGTGTCCACGACCGTCACCGACTCGGGGCCCTCGTGCTCGACCGGGCTCGGCCCGTAGACGATCCCGAGCCGCAGGAGCGCTAGCGGCACGCCGGCCCGCCTCAGGTGGAGCGCGAGCACGAGCTCCGCGTAGACCTTCGTGAGGTGCGCGAGGTCGCCCTGCTCGCCGTACGGCTGCTCCGGCCCGATCTCGCCCGCGAGCCCGCCGCCGTACACGTGGAGCGACGAGCCGAAGACGACCGGCGGCCCTCCGCGGGCCGCGACCGCCTCGGCGACGAGCCGGGCCCCCGTCGCGTTCGTCCGCTCCGTCCGGTCGGGCTCGCGCTCCGCGATCGGCCGGCTCGCCTGCGCAGCGAGGAACACGAGCCGGTCGGGGCCGCGCTCGAGCACCCGCTCGAGGTCCTCGCGTCGCGAGACATCCGCCGTCTCGACCCGCGCGCCCCGCTCCTCGAGGGGCCGCACCTGCTCCCTCCGGGTGAGCGACCAGTCGTCTGCGAGCACGACCTCGTCGCCCCGGTCGAGCGCGAGCTCGGCGAGCCGCGAGCCGATGTACCCGGCGCCGAGGACGAGGAGGGAGCTCAACGACCCGCCGGTCTAGATGCGGTGCACCGACGGCCCGTCGGGCACGACGTTCCGGGAGTCCACGATCCGCGCGGCCGCGTCCCAGAGCGGCTCGTCGAGGAACTCGCGGTGGTTCGTGAGGAGGACGACGCAGTCGGCCCGCTCGACCTCCTCGCGTGTCCACGCGACGCTCCGGTGCAGGGCGCCGTCCAGCTCGAGCTCGGGCACCCACGGGTCGCAGTAGGCGACGTCGCCGCCGCGCAGGAGCAGCAGGCGCATGATCTCGAGGGACGGGGACTCGCGTGTGTCGTGGACGTCGGCCTTGTACGCCATCCCGAGCAGGAGGAGCCGCGAGCCCTTCACCGGCTTCCCGTCCTCGTTCAACGCGTCGGCCACCTTCCCGACGACGTAGCCGGGCATGCTCGTGTTGATCTCGTGCGCCGCGTCGATGAGGCGCGGCGAGTAGCCGTACTCGCGCACCCGCGCCGCGAGGAACTGTGGCACCACGGGGATGCAGTCGCCGCCGAGCCCCGGTCCCGGGTAGTGCGGGAGGAACGCGAAGGGCTTCGTCGCCGCGGCCTCGATGACCTCCCACGGCGAGATCCCGAGCCGGTCGCACATGAGCGCGAGCTCGTTCGCGAGCGCGATGTTCACGGCGCGGAACGTGTTCTCGTGCAGCTTCGCGGTCTCGGCGACGATCGGGCTCGAGACCGGCACGACCACGTCGACGATCTGCCGGTAGAGGAGCTCCGTCCGCCGCCGGCACTCGTCCGTCACGCCGGCGACGAGCTTCGGCGTCGTCTTGATCGTGAACTGCCGGTTGCCGGGATCCACGCGCTCGGGGGCGTAGCCGAGGAAGACGTCCGTGCCGACCGTCGCCCCGGCGCGCTCGAAGATCGGGCGGACGATCTCCTCGGTCGTCCCGGGCGAGGTCGTCGACTGGAGGACGACGAGCTGCCCCGGCCGGAGGTTCGCCGCGACCGACTCCGCGGCCGAGACCACGTAGCCGATGTCCGGCGTGCGCGTCTTCGAGAGCGGGGTCGGGACGCAGATCGTGAGCGCGTCGAGCTCGGCGACCGCGGAGTAGTCCGTGGTGGCCGTGAGCTGCCCCTCGAGGCCTTCGTAGCGCTCCGCGGGGACGTCGACGAGGTACGAGCGGCGCTCCTGCACGGCGCGGACCCGCTCCTCGCTCAGGTCGACGCCGGTCACGTCGAACCCGGCTTCCGCGAAGGCCATCGCGAGCGGCAGCCCCGCGTAGCCGAGGCCGACGATGCCGACGCGCGCCTCGCGGGTCGCGATCCGCTCGTCGAAGGTCATCGCGCTTGTCGCGATCTCGCTCATCGGGCTCGGATGCTAGCTACCGGAGGCAGGGTCCGACTCCTGCCCGTTCGGCCAGACCGTCCCGCGAGGCCCGCCGGGTGGCCGGAGGTCTTGCGATAATCGTCCGGGTGACGTTCCTCGACTCGCTCGAGATGCTCGTGCGCGAGGGGACGGTCGTCTGGGGTTTCCTCTCCGCGGCCGTGATCGTCCTCCTCCTGACGCCGGTCGTGACGTGGCTCGCCCCGCGCATCGGCGCCGTGGACGACCCTGCGCACAGCGACCGGCCGCGCGTGCACCAGCGGCCGCTGCCGCGGATCGGAGGCGTCGCGATCGTGCTCGGGATCCTCGTGCCGGCGGCGATCCTGATCCGGCCGGAGGGCGCGTTCCGGGGGATCCTGATCGGGACGGCGCTCGTCGCGATCCTCGGCTTCGTGGACGACGTGCGCGGCATCTCGCCGAGCATGAAGATGGTCGGCATCGTCGCGATCGCGCTCATCCCGGTGGTGGGCTGGGACGTGACGTTCGACGGCCTCTCGGCGCCCTTCATCGGAACCGTCGACTTCGGGCCGCTCGCCGTCCCGCTCACCGTCCTCTGGATCGCCGGGCTCGCGAACCTCGTGAACCTGATCGACGGGATGGACGCGCTCGCGGCCGGGATCGTCTCGATCGCGGCGTTCTCGTTCGCGATCCTCGCGATCTCGTTCGGCCGCCTGAACGCGGCCGCGCTCGCCGCGATCGTCTGCGGCGCGACCCTCGCGTTCCTGCGCCACAACTACCACCCGGCCCGCATCATCATGGGCGACACGGGCGCACTCGCGCTCGGGTTCGTGCTCGCGACGATCGCCGTGCAGGGCGTCCTGAAGACGGCCGCGTCGATCGCGCTCGTCATGCCGCTCCTCGTCCTTGCCGTGCCGATCCTCGACACGTCGTTCGTCGTCCTCAAGCGGCTCAAGTACCGCAGGCCGCCCTGGAACGCCGATCAGAACCACTTCTACCACCGCTTCATGCGGATCGGCTTCTCGCAGCGGCGCACGGCCGCGTACCTGCACGTCTGGGCCGGCCTCCTCGCCGCTTGGGCGATCCTCGTGCGCTTCGTTCCGCCGCGCCCACGCGGGGAGTGGGATCTCGAGAACACCCTCGTCGTGGGCGCGGTCGGCCTGGCCGTTCTCGCGGCCTCGCTCTGGATGGTCTACACGCTCGAGATCCTCAAGGCCCGCCACCTGCGCGCGTTCGGCCTCGGCCGCTTCGCCATCCGCGAGGAGGAGCGCGAGGCGGCGGTCGAGCGGGTGCTGACGGCCGGCCCGGCGGCCGAGCGCGATGAGGAGCCACGGGCGGCCACCGGCCCGCGCTGAGCCCGGTTGACCGACGCGCGCAGCCTGGGCCGCGGCGCGGCCGCCGCCCTCGCTGTCGCGCTCGCGGTGAACATCGCGTGGGGCGCGACGCCCGTCCTCACGCGGATCGCGGTCGAGGACCTCGAGCCGCTCGTCGTCGCGGTGCTCCGGACGGTGCTCGCCGGGCTCGTGGCGGTGCCGATCCTCGCGGCCATGCGCACGTCGCTGCCGGTCGTCACCCGTGCGCGCGGGCTGCTCCTCGTCTCCGCCGTGACCGGGTTCGTCGCCTTCCCGGTGCTCTTCACGATCGGCCAGGAACGCACCTCGGCGACGCACGCGGCGATCATCCTCGCGGCGCTCCCG
>Ga0214468_1000076_pt1 | contig 28029 bp, 25 predicted proteins | sample RVTome_9_FD_187334 | JGI IMG/M metagenome (GOLD analysis project Ga0214468, IMG submission 187334) | Soil microbial communities from uranium-contaminated site in the Upper Colorado River Basin, Wyoming, United States - RVT155D38 HiSeq ...
GGCCGCGGACGCGGCCGCCGCCGAGCGGGAGCGGATCGCACGCGAGCTGCACGACGTGCTCGCCCACTCGCTGAGCGTGATGGTCGTCCAGGCGTCTCTCGCCGAAGACCTCGTCGCGCGTGACGCGGAGGGCGCGGCCGGCGCGATTCGCGAGGTCCAGCACATCGGCCGGGACGCTCTCGGCGAGACCGGCCGTCTCCTCCGCCTGATCCGCGACGACGGGGACGAGCTCGGCATGCAGCCGCAGCACTCGGTGGCCGATCTGTCGGCGCTCGTGGACGACTACGCGCGGGCGGGGCTGGAGGTCGAGCTCGTCGTCGATCCCGCCGCCCGGTCGGTGCCGATCGGTGTCGGCCTGTCCGTCTACCGGATCGTGCAGGAGGCGCTGACGAACGCGCTCAAGCACGCGCCGGGCAGCCGTGTCGCCGTGCGCCTCGAGCGGCGGGCGAACGAGCTTGCGGTCGAGGTGGAGAACGGTTCGGGAGCGGGCGAGCCGGCGGTGCGAGTCGAGAGCGGCCACGGCCTCGGGGGCGTGCGCGAGCGAGTCGCGATCTTCGGCGGCACAGTCCGCGCCGGCCCGACCGAGGGTGGCGGGTTTCGACTCGTCGCGACGCTGCCGACGCCGACCGAGACGGCATGACGAGCGTCGTCATCGCCGACGACCAGGATCTCGTACGGAGCGGCCTTCACGCCCTCCTCGACGCCCGCGGGATCGAGGTGCTGGCGGAAGCGGCGAACGGACGCGAGGCGCTGAAAGCCGCGCGGGAGTGTCGCCCGGACGTGCTCGTCATGGACATCCGCATGCCGGTCCTCGACGGCATCTCCGCCACGCGCGAGGTGTCCGCGAGCGGGCTTGCCACCAGGGTGCTCGTGCTCACGACATACGACCTCGACCAGTACGTGTACGAGGCCCTGAAGGCCGGGGCAGCGGGGTTCATGCTCAAGACGAGCCCACCCGACCGTCTCGCACAAGCGGTCGAGGTCGTGGCGGCCGGCGAGGCGCTCCTCGCCCCCAGCCTGACGCGGCGGCTCATCGCGGAGCACATCCGCCGCCCGCCGCCGTCCGCCGGGGTCCCCGAGCCCCTCCGTGAGCTGACCGCGCGCGAGCGAGACGTGCTCGTCCTCGTGGCCCGCGGCCTCGCGAACGACGAGATCGCCGCCGAGCTCGTCGTCAGCCTCGCGACGGTGAAGACCCACGTGAACCGGATCCTCGCGAAGCTCGGCCTGCGCAGTCGCGCGCAGGCGGTCGTCGCCGCCTACGAGAGCGGGCTCGTACGACCGGGCGAGGCGATCACCCCCGACGAGCCGACCGCTTCGAGCTGACTCACGACGGCGAGCCTGGCGGCCGGTCGGAGGACGAGAGCGGGTGGCGCTCCTTGTCGAGCGCCCGGCGCTCGAGCGCCTCCACGTACGCGGCCTTCGCCTCCCAGTAGGAATCGCGGTCGGCGGCCGACGCGGCGGCGGCCCGCTTCACCTCGGCGTACCGCGCCGCCTCCTCCGGATGCGCGCGGAGGAAGTCGCGTACCGCGACGTGCCGGCGCCAGTGCCCGCGGCCGTGCTCGACCGCGTGGACGTGGTGCGTCCGGCGGCCGCCCTCCTCCTTCCGAAAGAAGATCCGCCCGGGCAGGCCGAACTCGCCGAGGCACCCGTAGCCGAGCGCCTCCATCGCCCGGACCTGCTCGGGCTCGACCGAGGCGCGCTCGAGCCCGGCCAGCAGGTCGAGTACGGGCTTGGCGACGAGCCCGGAGACGGCGGTCGACCCCACGTGCTCGACCGCGACCGCGCCGAGCGCCTCCCGCACGCGGGCGGCCTCCTCGGCGGCCGCGGCGGCCCAGCCCGGGTCGTGCTCGGCCAGTTCGACCTGCTGTTCGTCCGGCCGGAGTCGCGCGACCGCCTCCGCCAGCGCGTCGCCGGCGCTCGCGCGCACGACGAGCGCCGCACGGTCGTCGACCCACGTCGGATCCCGGTTCACCACGGCGACGGCGCCGCCCGCGTCGAGCGTCTCCTGCGGGAGCCCCGCGACGGGGTACACCTCGAGCGACGAGCCGACGACGAGGAGCAGCGCCGCCTCCCGCGCGAGCTCGAACGCCCGGTCGATCGCCTCCGGCGGAAGCAGCTCGTCGAAGAAGACGACGCCCGGCTTCAGCACCGCCCCGCACCGCTCGCAGTGCGGCGCGCCGTCACCCTCGGCGAGCAGGAGCTCGACCTCGGCGAGCGGGTACTCGGCGCCGCACCCGGGACAGCCCGAGACGCGGATCGACCCGTGCACCTCCACCACGACCAGGCTCCCCGCGCGCTCGTGCAGCAGGTCGATGTTCTGGGTCACGACCGCGCGCACGAGCCCGAGGCGCTCGAGCTCAGCGAGCGCCCGGTGTGCGCGGTTGGGCTCAGCCGACCCCAGCATCGCGAACCGCGGCGCGTAGAACCTCCAGACCTTCTCCGCGTCACGCCGAAACGCCCCGAGCGTCGCGTACTCCCGCGGGTCGAACTCCGCCCAGATCCCGGTCGGCGAGCGAAAATCCGGGATCCCGCTCTCCGTCGAGATGCCGGCCCCGGTCAGCACCACACAGGGTTGGCGCTCGCGGATGAGCTGGGCAAGGCCCCCGATGGTGTCGTCCGACGTCACCGAGAAGAGTCTGCCCCAGGGTCGGAGAGCACGGCGTTCGACGTGAAGCGGAAGTTTCTCTTCCGTACCCGGGCGTTGCGACAATGATGCTCGCATGGAGATGGAGTCGGATCTTCCCCGCCGCTGGGCCGAGGCGTGGAGCGCGCACGATCCCGAGGCCCTCGCGGCTCTCTTCACAGACGACTGCGTCTACGAGGACGTCACGTTCGGAGCCGAGAGCCCCGGCCTCGATGGAGTGACGGAGTGGGCGGAGGGCTTTCTCGCCGCCTTCCCCGACCTCGACGTCGAACCGATCTCGACATCCGGCTCCGATCGGCGTGCCGTCCTCGAATGGCGAATGGGCGGCACCCATCACGGCCGCCTCGCGGGCATGGAGCCGACGGGCAGACGGTTCGAGGTGCGCGGGGTCACGGTGTTTCTCTTCGAAGGTGACCGTATCGCCCGATGCTCCGACTATTGGGACATGGCGACAGTCCAGCGACAGCTGGGCTACGCCGCTGCGCCGGCTGACTCCTCGCGCTGAGCAGCGTCGAGCGTCCTGCGGGCCTCGAGGATGCGGCAGTAGAAGCCCACCGACCGCTCGAGGTCCGGAGCTGCGGGGCGCGCCCGCCGGCCCGCTCGGCGGACGCGCCCCGACGTCCTCCACGCTACGCCGCGAAAACGCGCAAGTGACGCGCCAGACGTCGAGAGAGTGAAACGGCCCCGATACGATTTCGCACATGGCCTCCGAGAACGCCGAGCCGCAAGCCGACCAGTACGTCGCGTACACGCTCTACCGGCTGGACCCGGCCTGGCGTCGCCTCCCGGTCGAGGAGCGCGCCGCCGCGAAGGACGCGTTCGCCGAGGTCGTCGAGGCCTGGGCCGAGCGGATGGACGTCCGGACGTACAGCCTCGTCGGCGTCCGGCCCGAGGCGGACTTCATGTTCTGGAAGCTGACCGAGCGCTTCGAGGACCTTCGCGAGCTCGCCACCGACCTCAACGGGACGCCGCTCGCCGGCTGGCTCGAGACGCCGTACAGCTACCTCGCCGCCACGCGCCCGTCGAAGTACTTCGAGCGCGACCCGCGCCGCCCGCCGCGCCGCGTGATCCCGCGCGGGGCGCCGTACCTCGTCGTCTATCCGTTCGTGAAGATCCGCCCCTGGTACGCCCTGTCCATGGAGGAGCGCGGCCGCGCGATGCGCGAGCACGCTGAGGTCGGCGCGCGCTTCGTGACGATCACGAACCACACGACGTACTCGTTCGGGATCGACGACCAGGAGTTCATGACGGCGTTCGAGTGCGAGGCGCCCTCCGACTTCCTCGAGCTGATGATGACCCTCCGCGAGACCGAGGCGAGCCGCTACACCGAGCGCGACACGCCGATCTTCGTCGGGGAGGCCCTCCCCGTCCGGGAGATCCTCGACTCGCTCGACGGCGCGAAGGCGCGCGTCGGCGCCCGCGACGGCTAACGATCGGAGCAGCTCGCGGCGCCCGGGCAGCTCGCGAGCATCCGGACTCGCGGCCGCTCGCCCGGCGCGCGCGTGAGCTCGAGGAGGACGGACGACGCGTTGTTCTCGTAGTCCGACTCCCGCAGGAACCCGCCCGGGTTGGCGCGGTGGGCGAGGACGTAGCGCCCCGCCCGCACGCCGCGCAGGCTCACCCACTGGCCGTGGACGCCGGGCGCGTACGCGTCGCCCCAGCCGACGGAGATCCCCTGACGGATGCGCGTCAGGTCGCGTCGCCCGAGCCCGCACTGGTGGTGCCAGCGCTGAGGTGCGCTCGGGACGAGCACGGAGCGGTAGCGGTCGCCGAGGCAGAACCCGGCCTTGCGTGCGCGGACACCGGCCGTCTCGCCCTCGGCCCGCAGCGAGTAGCGTGCGAAGCGCGTCAGGTGCCAGTGCTCGTGACCGTTCAGCGCGTGGAAGGCGAGGAGCGGGCCGAGCGCCCGGACGCGGCTCGGGCCGTCGGTGCGGCGGATGATCTGTCGGGCCTCCATCACCGGCCGGGCACCGGCCCGCCGGCCGGCGATCGCGAGCGGGCCCTCGCCCACGTTCTCCGTCGCGGACGCGAAGGCGAGGAGGTAGCGCCCGTGGCGCTCGACGACGCTGACCTTGTACGGCGCCTTCTGCACGAGATCCGGGAGAAGCGGGCGCGCCTCGGCGAGACCGGCGGCGGCGAGCGCGGCCAGCGAGGCAAGCCAGGCCGCGAGTGCGGGCCGGAGCGTACGCATCAGTATCCGTACGTGTGCTGGTCGCGCCAGGTGCGGACGAGCGCGTAAGCGCAGGCGCCGAGCACGCCGAAGAAGACGACGGCCTCGAGCGCCCCCTCCGGGTAGGTCGTCACGAAGTTCGCGAGAACGTTTGCGAAGGCGAGGGCGGCGGCCCCGTAGAAGACGACGCGGGCCCGGCGCGGCCACTCGGCGATCTCCTCACGGCGCGACCGCCAGAGCCGGTAGAGGACGATCGCGATCACGACGAGGAACGCGATCCGCAGGACGAGCAGGAAGGTGCCGAGCGCGATCGCGCCGCCCCGCCCGGCGGCCGTGACGAGCGCCGCGACGGCGAGGATGATCAGGAAGCCGCGGAGCGTGCCGTTCGTGCGGGGATCCCAGTCGGTCATCCGGTCGTGTACGCGCGGATCGAGAGGGCGGCGGCCACGAGGCTCGCGCCCGCGAACCAGGCTAGCCGCCGCGCTGGCACCGGCGGCGCGTAGAGCCACGGCGAAAGGACGGCCAGGAGCGCGAGCGTCCCGTACGTGTAGTGCAGCCGGTCGGTCGTGCGAAGCCCGTCCGAGAGGAGCAGGAGCCCGAGCGCGACCTGCGCGATCACGAGGGCCTGCGCGCCCGCGAGCAGGTGCGCGTAGAGGCGCCCCGGCGTCCGCTTGCGGAACGCGTAGACGCCGCCCCACCCGGCGGAGAGCGCGAGCGCGACGATCACGACGAGCGCGTTCCAGGCGTGGAGGTCGAGCACCGCGCGGAGCGTACCGCGCGGGCGCGGGGCGTCTCACGGTCCCAGCGGCGTGAGCGTCCAGGTGAATCGTGTCATGCTGCCCGGCGGCGCGAGACCTCCGGGCCTGATCCCGCCGCGCACGAGGAGCACAGGCGCCCCGGCGGCGCGCAGCAGGGCCGCGCGGGTCGGCCCGACGCCGCGGCCGCGCCAGCCGTCGGGCAGCCCGGCGACGACCGCCCGGGCGCCGGAGGTGACAGCCCCGAACTCTTCCTCGTCGGGCGCCGCGAGCGCCGGCTCGGTCGGCACGTCGGCGATCTGCTGCACGAGCAGGGCGACAGTCGCGAGCAGCCGGCTTGCGTCGCGCCTGTCCGCGCGGGCGTCCTCGGCCGTCCCGAGCAGCCGGAGCGGCCGTCCCTCCGCCTGGGCGAGCCACGCGCCGATCTCGGCCGCGGCCCACTCGTGTTCGGCGCCGCCGAAGGGAACGATTACCGGCGCCCCGTCGCCGACCTCGGCCGGCGTCGCCGCGAACGGAAGGAGCGCGACGTCGCTCGGCGCGGAGACCAGAACCTCGGTCACGCCCGCGTCGAGGCCGCCGTCCTCCCGCAGGCAGCCGGGCGCGGCTACGAGGAGGAGGGCCGCGTCGGCCTCCGAGGCCAGGCGGACGACGTCCGGCCCGGGACTCGAGGACGTGAAGGCGGCTCCGCGTGCGTGAACGCCCCGCTCGGTGAGTGAGCGCCGCAGCACATTCGTCCGCTCGGCCGCCGCAGGCAGCCGGGCGGCATCGCCGACCGGAGCGACGAGGACGAGCTCGTAGTCCTGGTGCCGCGCGAGGGGCTCGGCGAGCCCGAGCGCGTCGTCGAGCGCCGTTCCGTCGAGCGCCGCGGCGAGGAGCGCGCGACGGCCCGGCTCGACGGACGGCCCACCCGCTGGGAACTCCAGCACGGCATCCTGCCGAAGCATCGCGCCCTCGAGCTCGCGGAGATCGCGGCCCGGCTCGATCCCCAGCTCCTCGGCGAGCCGCGCCCGCGCCGCCCGGTATTGCGCAAGCGCGTCGGGCTGACGGCCCGACCGGTAGAGCGCAAGCATGAGCTGCCCCCGGAGCCGCTCGCGCAGCGGATGCTCGGCGACGAGCGCCTCGAGCTCCGCGACGAGTTCCCGGTGGCGGCCGCGCGCGAGGTCGGCCTCGATCCGCTCGTCGAGCGCCGCCAGCCGGATCTCCTCGAGCCGCGCCGCCTCGATCGCCGCGAATCCCTCCGAGTCGACGTCGGCGAGCGGACGGCCGCGCCACAGGCCGAGCGCGGCCCGCAGGGCCTCGGCGCCCGCCTCCCCCTCACCGGACGCGAGCAGTCGCCGCCCGTCCTCGACGAGCCGCTCGAACTGCTCGAGGTCGAGCTCGCCCGGCTCGACGCGGAGGAGATAGCCGGGCGCGCGCGTCAGGAGTCGCTCCGGCGGGAGGGCACGGCGCAGATGCGAGACGTACGTCTGCAGGACGTTGACGGCGCTCCTCGGCGGGTCGTCGGGCCAGAGCTCGTCGATCAGCCGATCGCGCGAGACCGCGACGTTCGCTCGCGTGAGGAGCAGCGCGAGGAGCGCGCGCTCGCGCGGCGGCCCCAGTTCGACCGCGCGGCCGTCGCGCACGACCTCCAGCGGGCCCAGGATCCTGAACTCGACCGTCAAGTGCCCCTCAAGCCTCCTTCAAGCGCCCGCCCGCATTCTCGCCTGCGACCGTCGAATCGAGAAGAGGAGGAACCGACATGACCAGACCGACCAAGATGATGATCCTCGCGCTCGTCGCGCTGTCCGCGCTCGCCGCCACGGGAAGCGCAGGCGCGGCCCCCGCGCAGGAGTACGTCCCGTTCGTGACCGACTTCCCCCAGGCGGGCGGGAGCGAGTACGTCCCGTTCGTGACCGACTTCGGGATCGAGCCCCGCTCTCCGGGCGAGCCGGTCGTGCTCGGCCCGACCCGGAGCCCGGAGCCGGTCGCGCCCGGCTCGCGCGACTGGGGCCCGATCGCGCTCGCCTGGAGCCTCGGCTTCGGGTTCGCCGTCCTGCTCGGCGGCGGGGTGTTCGGGCTCCGGCGCCTTCGCCCGGCGCACTGAGCCTCCTTGAGGACGGACCCCCTGCGGCGCATAGTGACGTGGCAGACGATGGCGACCGGCACCCTACTCGGCCCGGGAACGAGACTCGCGAGCTACACGGTCGAGTCCGTTCTCGGGCGGGGCGCCATGAGCGTCGTCTACGAGGCCCACGACGGGCGGCTCGGGCGCCGGGTCGCGTTGAAGGTGCTCTCGCTCTCGCGCGACGGCGGGACGCGGCTCCGCGAGCGGTTCCTGCGCGAGTCGCGCCTCGCCGCGTCCGTCGACCACCCGAACGTCATCCCGATCTACGAGGCGGGCCAGGAAGGCGACGTCTTCTTCATCGCGATGCGACTCGTGCGCGGCACCGACCTGCGCGGCCTGCTCGCCCGCGAGGGGCCGCTTCCGCCGGAGCGGGCGCTCGCAATCGCGACCCAGGTGGCGGACGCACTCGACGCCGCGCATGCGCGCGGCCTCCTCCACCGCGACGTGAAGCCGGGGAACATCCTGCTCGCGTCGGAGGACGGGGCGGCCGACCACGTCTACCTCTCGGACTTCGGGCTCGCGGTGCCCGGCGGTGGCACGCTCGCCGCGGAAGGAGGCGGGTTCCGCGGGACTGCCGAGTACGCGGCGCCGGAGCAGATCGAGGGCCGGGCCGAGCCGCGCAGCGACCTGTACGCGCTCGCCTGCGTCCTCTTCGAGTGCCTCGCGGGCGAGCCGCCTTTTCGCGACGCGCGGCTCCTCGCCCTCCTCTGGGCGCAGGTGAACGAGGAGCCGCCGAGGCTCTCGGAGCGCCGGCCCGGCTCGCCGCCCGCCGCGGACGCCGCGCTCGCGGCAGGCCTGCGCAAGGCGCCGGCGGAGCGGCCGGAGACATGTGCCGCATACGTCGCGGACGTGCGAGCGGCCTTCGGGCTCGACCGCGGCACGCGGGCGCGGCGGCGGCTCCTCGTCGGCGTCGCGGCCGCGGTGGCGGCGACCGCGATCGCGACGGCCCTGGCGAGCACGCTCGTGCGCGACGAGCCGACCCGGGCGGCCGACGCCGACGACACGCCGAGGATCTCGGTCGTCGCCGGGACGGGCGAGCGTGGGACGACAGGCGACGGCGGACCTGCAGTCGCCGCCGCGCTCTCCCAGCCGCTCAGCGTCGCGGTCGACCGACAGGGCACCGTCTACGTGTCCGAGGCCACGCGACACCAGGTTCGGCGGATCGGCGCGGACGGGACGATCACCACAGTGGCTGGGTCGGGGCGATACGGCTACGCAGGCGACGGCGGGCCGGCGCTAGAGGCGGAGATCACCGAGGTCGACGTCGCGGTCGGCTTTGACGGAGACCTCTACCTCGTGGACCTCTGGTTTTCCTCCGTCCGGCGGGTCGACGCCCGCGGGCGGATCACGACGGTCGCGGGGACGGGCGCCGCCGGGATCCTGGAGCCGGGCGTGCGGACCGTCTCCGACCGCCTCTGCGCTCGCCCGCAGAGCCCTGCCTTCGACGCGCGCGGGCGCCTGTATCTCGTCTGCGATCCGGCCAGCCGGGTCATCCGCGTCGAGCCCGACGGAACATTCACGACCGTGGCAGGATCGGGTGAGGCCGGCTATTCCGGCGACGGCGGCCCCGCGACGGCGGCGAGGCTCAACCACCCGACCGGGGTCGCGGTCGACGCGGACGGCAACGTCTACGTGGCGGACTTCCTGAACCACCGGATCCGCAGGATCGACCCGGACGGGATGATCATGACGGTCGCGGGGACGGGGCGGCCCGGTCTGTCGGACGACGGCTGGCGGGCGACCGCGGTCGACATCTGGTCCCCGTCGGACGTGGCCGTGGACGCGCACGGAAACGTGTACTTCGTCGAGGCGCCGATCAGCCGCGTCCGCATGATCGACAGTCGCGGCGTGCTCCGGACTGTCGCCGGCACGGGCAGGCCTGGCCGGGCGGCGGACGGCGAGCCTGCGGCGTCCGCGTCGCTTTTCAACGTGGCCGACGTCGCCGTGACGGCGGATGGAACGGTCTTCCTGGCCGAGGCGGGCAACCACCGGGTTCTGCGGATCGACGCCGCGTCGCGCTAGCTCGGGCGGCGCGAGCCGACGGGCAGGAGCTACGCTCGCGGCCCCGAGGAGAGGAGGACGCGAATGGCAATCGAGGAAGGACAGCGGGCCCCGGACTTCGAGCTCGGCTCGGACAGCGGCGAGCGCGTGCGCCTCTCCGACCTGCGCGGGAAGCCGGTCGTTCTCTACTTCTATCCTCGTGACGACACACCGGGCTGCACGCGCGAAGCCTGCGGCTTCCGCGACGCGTACGGGGAGTTCGAGGAGCGCGGCGCTGTCGTCCTCGGTGTGAGTCCCGACGACGAGGCCTCCCACGCGAAGTTCAAGGAGAAGTACGCGCTCCCGTTCACGCTCCTCGCCGACCCCGAGCACGAGGTGGCCGAGGCGTACGGCGCGTGGCGGGAGAAGAAGAACTACGGGAAGACGTACTGGGGCGTCCATCGCTCGACGTTCGTGATCGGCGCGGACGGGACGGTCGTGCGCGCGATGTACAGCGTGAAGCCGGACGGGCACCCGGAGCAGGTGCTCGCGGCGCTGCCCGAATAGACGGTCGCCCGTCGCGCGCCTTCGGACGCGCTGCGTGCATGCCGCTCCTGCCCGGCATCCGCCCCGGGGTGCGCTCGACGCGCCCAGGACGCTTTGGCTGCGCCCACGGCATTACCCGGCGCCCGCCCGGGACGTGCCGGAATTTTTCCGGTTCCGGCGCGAAATCGGCACGAACCGGCCGAGGCGCTCAGCGCCGCCGAGGCGTAGCCTCCAGGTGGGCGGCGGGTGGTGGCCCCCTTCCCCTCCCAGGGTGGGGCTTTGGCCGGAGAACGCCTCGGTTTGGCCGGGCGGCCCGGGCTAGGCCGGCCCCCGGGCGGCGGGCTCCTCCGCGCGCTCGGCGACGCCGCTCGACGCAATCAGGTTCCGCAGCTCGCGGACGCCGACCGAGAGGCGCGCCAGGTCGAGCCCGCCGCCGCTCCGGATATCCGCGAGGACGCGCAGGCAACGCTCGGCGGCGGCCGCATGCCGCTCGAGCCATGTCTCCACGCGCTCGCGCGGGTCGCCCTCCGTGCACGTCCCGACGACCGCGCGCGCGAGCGCGGCCTGCTCCGCGTACACGTCGTCCCGGAGCGCGGCCCGCGCCATCGCCTCCCAGCGTGTCCCGCGCGGCAGCGCGACGACCCGGTCGCGCAGCCAGTGGAGCTCGAGCCGAGCGCCGAGCTCGTAGTACACCGTCGCCGCCTCCACGAGCCCGAGGCCCGAGCCGTCGGCGAGCTCGACGAGGTCGAGCGCCGGGACGAGGGCCTCCAGGTGCGCCACGCGCACCGCGAGCTCCTCCGGAACGCCCTCCCCCACGAGCGCGTCGGCCCTCGCCCGAGCGGCCTCCGCCTCACCCCTGCCGAGCAGCCCGGGAACCGCCTCCGCGAGCTCCGCCGCGCCGGGAGCGAAGCGCGCCACGATCGCCTCGACGTCGAGCGGGCGCGGCCGGTTCCGCAGGATCCACCGCGCCGCCCGCTCGAGCAGGATCCGCGCCGCGAACGTCATCGTCACCTGCACCTTCGCCTGCACGACGCCGTCGAGCGTCTCGATCTCCGTCCAGAGATCCCCGAGCCGGAACACGTCGCGCACCGCCGCGTAGGCGCGGGCGACGTCCGCCGTCCCGGCTCCGGTCTCGTCCCCGAGACGGAACGCGAACGTCGTCCCGGCACGGTTCACGAGCTCGTTCGCGACCCGCGACGCGACGATCTCGCGCCGGAGCGGGTGCCGCGCGATCTCGTCCGCGAAGCGCTCCCGAAGCGCCGCCGGGAAGTACCGCTCGAGCTCGCGCGCGAAGAACGGCTCGTCCGGGGCGGACGAGGCCACGAGCTCCGCCGCGAGCGCCGCCTTCGTGTACGAGAGCAGGATCGCGAGCTCCGGCGCGGTCAGCCCGCCGCCCGCGCCGCGCCGCTCCGCGAGCGCCTCGTCTCCCGGCAGGAACTCGAGCGCGCGGCTCAGCGTGCCCGACGCCTCGAGGCTGCGGAGGTACCGCTCGTGCACCTCCGCCATCGACGCCGCCTGCGCGAGCGAGGTCGAGAGCGCTTGCGCCTGGTCGTAGTTGTCGCGCAGCACGAGCGCCGCCACCTCGTCCGTCATCTCCGCGAGGAGCGAGTTGCGCTGCTTCTCCGTCAGGTCGCCGGCGCGCACGACCGCGTCGAGGAGGATCTTGATGTTCACCTCGTGGTCCGAGCAGTCGACCCCGGCGGAGTTGTCGATCGCGTCCATGAAGATCCGCCCGCCGGCCAGCGCGTACTCGACCCGCGCGAGCTGCGTGAACCCGAGGTTCCCTCCCTCGCCGACGACGCGGCAGCGCAGGTCCGCGGCGTCGACGCGCACGGCGTCGTTCGTCTTGTCCCCCACCTCGGGATGCCGCTCCACCTCGGCCTTCACGTACGTGCCGATCCCGCCGTTCCACAGGAGGTCGACGGGCGCGCGGAGGATCGCGCGGATCAGCTCGTTCGGCGTCGCCGTCTCGCCGGGCACGTCGAGCACGGCGCGAGCCTCCGGCGAGAGCGGGATCGACTTCGCCGTGCGCGGGAAGACGCCGCCGCCGTGGGAGATGAGGTTCTCGTCGTAGTCCGCCCACGAGGAGCCGGGCAGCGCGAAGAGCCGCTCGCGCTCCGCGAGGCTCTTCTCCGGATCCGGGTCGGGGTCGAGGAAGACGTGCCGGTGGTCGAACGCGGCGACGAGCCGGAGCGAGCGCGAGAGCAGCATCCCGTTTCCGAACACGTCGCCGGACATGTCGCCGATCCCGACCGCCGTGACGGGATCACGCTCGGGGTCGAGCCCGAGCTCCCGGAAGTGCCGCTTGACGGACTCCCAGGCGCCGCGCGCCGTGATGCCCATCGCCTTGTGGTCGTAGCCGGTCGAGCCGCCCGACGCGAAGGCGTCGCCGAGCCAGAAGTCGTACTCGTCCGTGGAGATCGCGTTCGCCACGTCGGAGAAGGTCGCAGTGCCCTTGTCGGCTGCGACCACGAGGTACGGGTCGTCCTCGTCGTGTCGCACCACGTCCGCCGGCGGCACGGTCTCGCCCGCGCGGATCGTGTCCGTCACGTCGAGGAGCCCGCGCATGAAGTCGCGGTAGCACGCGACGACCTCCTCGAGGAGCGCCTCACGGGTGCCGCCCGCGGGCGGCCGCTTCACGACGAACCCGCCCTTCGCGCCGACCGGGACGATCACGGCGTTCTTCACCGTCTGGGCCTTCATGAGCCCGAGGATCTCCGTGCGGAAGTCCTCGCGCCGGTCCGACCAGCGGATCCCCCCGCGCGCCACCTTTCCGCCGCGGAGGTGGACGGCCTCGACGCGAGGCGAGCAGACGAACACCTCGTAGAGCGGCCGCGGCTCCGGGAGGTCGGGCAGGAGCTCCGGGTCGAGCTTCAGCGCGACGAACGGCCGCGGCCGGCCGTCCTCGCCGGTCACGAACCAGTTCGTCCTGAGCGTCGCGCGCACGACGCGGAGGAACCCGCGCAGGATCCGGTCCTCGTCGAGGCTCGCGATCTCGTCGATCGCCGCCTCGGTCTCGCGGTCGAGCGCCTGGGCCTTCACGGCCGTGTCCTCGTAGCGCTCGGGGTCGAGGCGCAGGCGGAAGAGCTCCACGATCCGCCGCGCGACGAGCGGGTGCGCGGCCAGCACCGCCTCCATGTACGCCTGGCTGAACGTCGTTCCCGCCTGGCGAAGAAACTTCGCGATCGTCCGCAGCACCTCGATCTCGCGCGCTGTCAGCTGCGCGGAGAGGACGAGCGCGTTCAGGCCGTCGTTCTCGATCTCCCCCCGCCACGCCCGGGCGAATGCGTCGGCGAACGTCTCGCGCACGCGGTCGGCCTGGAACTCCGCGCCCTCGTCGTGGCGCAGGCCGAAGTCGTAGATCCAGACGGGCTCGGCGCCGTTCGGGCGGACCTCGTACGGACGCTCGTCCTCGACGCGCACGCCCATGTTCTCGAGCAACGGCAGGACGTCCGACAGGAGCATCGGCCCGCCCGTCCGCAGGAGCTTCAGCCGCAGCCCGCCGCTCTCCGCCTCGAGCGGGGTGTAGAGGCTCATCCCGAGGTCGCCCTCCGGGTCGAGCCCCTCGATGCGCAGCGCGTCGGGCACCGCCTGGCGCGCGTGGAAGTCGTCCATGTAGGCGCCGGGGAAGGCGTCGCCGTAGCGGACGAAGAGCGGTGCGCCGCGCTCCTCGCCGAGCTCGGCCTCGAAGGCGACGCGCAGGTCGTCGCGCCAGGCGCGCGTGGCGGCGGCGAGGCGCGCCTCGAGCGCGGCTGCGTCCACCTCGGGCGTTCCGCCGGGCGGGAGCCGGATCACGAACTCGAGCCGCGCGAGCACCGAGTCGGTGACCCGCGTGGTGTAGTCGGCGCCGACGCCGCCGAAGGCGTCGAGCAGGATCTCCTCGATCCGGCGGCGGTTCTCCGTGTGGAAGCGGTCGCGCGGGATGAAGACGAGGCACGACACGAACCTGCCGAAGCGGTCGGGCCGGCAGAAGAGCCGGACGCGCGCCCGCTCGCCGAGCCGGAAGATCCCGAGCGCGTTCTCGGCGAGCTCGTCCTCGCCGGCCTGGAAGAGCTCGTCGCGCGGGTACGTCTCGAGGATCTCGACGAGCGCCTTGTGGTCGTGACCTCCGGGCGGAAGCCCGGAGCGGTCGACGATCCGCTGCGCCTTGCGGCGGAGCACAGGGATCTCCCACGGGCTCGCGCGGTAGGCGGTGTGCGTGTAGAGGCCGAGGAAGCGCCGCTCGCCCGTCACCTCGCCGTCCTCGCCGAAGCGCTTCACGCCGACGTAGTCGAGGTACGCCGGCCGGTGGACGGTCGCGCGCGCGCTCGCCTTCGTGAGCGTGAGCGGGGTCTTCTCCCGGGCGATGCGGCGGAGCCCGGGCGGAAGCTCGGAGAAGCTCGCGGAGACCTCCGGCCCGTCCAGCCGGCGCAGGACGCCGAGGCCCGACCCGTGAACGCCACGGAGGACGTCCTCCCCGCCCTCGGTCGCGATCTCGAACTCGCGGTAGCCGAGAAACGTGAAGTGGTCGTCGTGGAGCCAGCGCAGGAGATCGCACGCCTCGCGCAGCTCGTCCGGCTCGACGGGCGGCGGGCGCTCGGCGAGCTCCGCGGCGGCCTCGAGCATCCGCTCGCGCATCGCCGGCCAGTCGGCGACCGCGGCGTGCACGTCGCCGAGCACGCGCACGAGCCCGGCGTGCAGCGCCTCCAGCGCCTCCGGGTCGCTCTGGCGATCGAGCTCGACGTGGATGAGCGACTCGTCTCGTCCCTCGCCGGCCTCGGCGTCGGCGATCAATCCCTCCGGGTCACGGGCGATGCGGACGATCGGCCGGACGAGCAGATGGACGGCGTGCCCGTGCCTGAGCACCTCCATCGAGACCGAGTCGACGAGGAACGGCATGTCGTCGGTGACCGTCTCCACGACGGTGTGCGGGCACTCCCAGCCGTGCTCCTCGAGCGTGGGCGAGTAGGCGCGGACGAGGATCTCGCCGGGCTGCCGGACGCGGGCGAGCTTCCAGTGCGCGAGCGCGGCCCCGTAGAGGTCGTCCTCGCTCCGGCCGGCGAGGTCCTCCGGCGCCGCATGCTCCCAGTAGCGGCGGAGGAACCGCTCGACCGCCGGGGCGCGGTCCGCCTCGACCCGCTCGCGGACGAGGCCGGCCGCCGCGTCGAGCAGTCTCGCCTTCGCGTCCTCTACGCCCGTCGCCATACCTCCCTCACGGGGAGTATGACCCCGCTCGGCGCTACGCCGCGAGCGCGCGGCCGAGGAGCACGCGCCCGCCGCTCCAGGCGAGCGCGCCGAGGAGGACGGTCGCACCCGCGAGGATCACGAGCACCTGCGCGGCGACGGCGAAGCCGATCGCCTGGGTGGTCGAGAGCCCGGCCGCGACGAGGACCGCGGCGCCGGCGCCCGCCTGCGTCGCCGCCCCGGCGGGCGCGACGGGCAGCGCGCCCGAGGCGGCCGCCGCGCAGAGGAAGAGCAGCGCGAGCGGGAGCGAGAGCCCCACGCCGAGCGCGCCGAGCAGGAGCAGGAGGCCGGCCGCCCGGACGAGCCAGGAGAGCGAGATGAAGACGGCCGCTGCCGAGGCCTCCCGCGCGCACGTGACCCGCGAAGAAAGCCAGCGCACGACGCGGAAGCGCTGCAGCCGCCGGCTCGCGCCGAGGCGAGGCAGCCCGAGCACGACGCCCGCGGCGCCGAGCCCGGCGGTCGCGACGACGGCGAGCCCGATGCGGACGGCGAGCGGCACCTCGCCGGTCGCCGCGGCGACCGACGCGAACGGCGCGAGCGCGATCGTGTCGATCAGGCCGAGCATGAAGAGCGAGAGACACAGGGTTCCGACACCGGGCTTCCGGCCTGGGTAGCGGCGCAGGAAGGCGACGCGAATGGCGTCATCCACGCGTCCCGGAAGCGCCGCGCCGCCGACGGATGCCGCACCGGCCGCCGCCGCAAGCGCGAGCCGGCCGGGCCGCTCGTCGGGCGCGAAGAGCCGCTGCCACCCGAACGCCTTGAGGCCATACGCGAGGAGGAAGAGGACGCCGGCCGCCGCCACGAGCCGCGGGTTCGCGTTCGCGAGCGGCCAGCCCGTCTGGGAGAAGTGCCGCACGGCGAAGACGAGCAGCACGGCCGCAACGGTCGCCGACAGCCCATTGAGCACGAGCCGGCGCCGCGAGCTCTTGTCCCGGAGGAGCCTCACGGTCAGCCCATCGGCGCCGCACGGCGGCGGGGCAAGACGTGAACGGGGGAGCCGGGGCTCCCGCATGCGGATGAGAAGCTGCTGCACGAGGACTGCGAGACCCCGGCCGGCGGGAGCCGGCGCGAGGCGGACGGTATCAGCGTCCCATCCCCCTCGCACCGGTTCCTCAACCGCCGCGGTTCGCGTCCGCTAGCTCAGCGCCGCGCAGACGTCGACCCGCTGCCCGTTCGTGTTCGACCTCGTGATCGTGTCCGTCGAGGTGTCGAGGATCTCGCTGATGCGCCCCGTGATGAGGAAGAGGCCCGCGCCTCCGACATCCTGCGGCAGGAAGAAGAAGAGGTTGCGACCGCTCCCGGTGATCGCGAGGTTGCCGTCCTCGAGCGGCGTGAACGTGACGACGCCGGACGTGTCGAGCACGATCGACTCCTGCGTCTCGAGGTTGGTGAAGCGGGTGCTTCCTTCACCGGTGATGTGGAACCGGCCGCTCGCGAAGAACGTGATCGACTCGTTGCCCGAGACCGATTCGCCCAGGACCGGGAACGGGCAGACGACCCCGGCCGGGAACTCCATGGGCTCGCTCACGAGCGGCTCCTTGACCGGCGGCTGGGCGAGGCCCGCCGAGGCGAGCACCGCGCCGAGCACCGCCACGGCGACCAGAAGACCGAGCCGCAGCTTCATGACATCTCCTTTCGGACGACGACGAATCGGCAACCCTTGCATCATCTGCAGCAAGGAAACAACTCGCCATCCGGCCAGGAAAGCAGTGCGGATGAGAGGACTTGAACCTCCACGGGCCGAAGCCCACACGGACCTGAACCGTGCGCGTCTACCAATTCCGCCACATCCGCGTGGCGTGCCCGATTGTAGCGAGGCCTCGTACGGGCCTACCGGCGCGAGGAGCGGTCGTCCGGGGCGTCGATCACCGGGAGGCTCGCGAGGTCGCGCTCGACGCTCGCGGCGAAGTCGTCCTGGTCGGCCTCGTCCCCCGTGATCAGGGTCAGCTCGGCCTTGCGCCGGCGGCGCGAGCGCACGGCCCGCCCGTCCGCGCCGAACCGGCCCGCGATGCGCGGCCATTCGGCCCCGACCACCAGGAGGACGGCGCAGGCCAGAAAGACGACCGCGAAGATCCCCACGTTTGAATTGTAGAGAAGCCACCTGGTCTCCGGCGGCCTTCGCGCCCACTCAACGACCGAGCCTCCGCTGCCGATGGGAGCTGTGTGCGCCCGGACGTCTGGATCCCGCTCCTCGTCCTCCTCTCGGGAGCAACCGTCGCGCGCACGCTGCTCGTCTCGGCGCGCAAGCTTCCCGCGACCTGCGCGCGCTGCGGGCTCAGGTTCGAACGCCGGGCGCTCGGCGAGCCGGTCTGCCGCTGCAACCGCTAGGAGGGCTAGGCCGCCGCGCCGGCGCCGCGCCGCCTGCGCACCCAGCGCACCGCCTCGACGGCGGCGGTGACCGCAAGAGCGACCCCGAATGCGAGCGCAAGGCCCTTGAGAGGGCTCTCCTCGAACGTCCGGCCTCCGAAGAATCCCAGCGAGGCCGCGTACGAGGCCCAGATCACGCCCGCGGCGATGTCCCAGGCGATGAAGCGGCGCCAGGGGAACTCGAGCGTCCCCGCGGCGAGCGTCACGGCGGTGCGCCCGCCGGGGATGAAGCGGGCGACGAGGATGAGATATCCGCCCCGTTGCGCGAGGCCCCGCTCCGCCTGGTCGAGCCGCTTGCGGCGGTCGCCGGAGAAGTACCGCGCCGCGATCCGGTGCCCGACGGTTCGCCCGATGAAGTAGGAGATGTTGTCCCCGACGATCGCTCCCGCCGCCGCGACGAGGATGACGAGGAAGAGCACGAGATCCCCGTTCGCGGCGAGGACGCCCGCCGCGATCACGGACGTTTCGCTCGGCACGATGGGGAAGAACGCGTCGATCGCAGATACGGCGAAGAGGTACGCGTACGTCCACGGCGAGCCGGAGACGAAGTCTGTGAACGCTTCGAGCACGCCCAGCAGAACCTACGGGAAAAGGTCGCGCTCGGGCGGCATCACCAGGGCGCGCGCGGAGCCCTCGCCGGGCGGGACGCGATACCCGCGGATCCGCGCGGCAGGGACGCCCGAAGCCTTGCCGAGAACGAGCTCCGCTGCGCCCGCGAGCTCGTCCGCGACCGCGATCTGCGTCGAGCCGAGCACGCGGCCGCGCGCGTCGGGTGTCCCGCGCAGGTCGAGGAGCGGCGAGAGCCCCGCGACGCCGATCGCGACGTCGGTCGTCCCCTGACGCCAGGCGCGGCCGAACGAGTCGCTCACGATCACCGCGGGCGCGGCGCCGAAGCGCGCCCCTAGCTCGTCGCGGAGCTCGCGGGCCGAGGCGTCAGGGTCGCGCGGGAGGAGGACGGCCCAGCCGTCTCCCGGAGAATTCGAGCGGTCGACGCCGGCGCTCGCGCAGACGAACCCGTGCTCCGTCTCGGCGATCACGAGGTCGCCGCGCCGCCGGCGCACCGCCTGCGCCTCGCGGAGGATCAGCCCGACCGTGTCGTCCGTCTGCGCGACGCGGCCCTCCGCCTTCGACACGGCTTTCTGCGCGATGACGATCACGTCTCCGCCGGCGAGGCCGCCCGCGCGCTCGAGCGCGTCTCCGACGAGTCGCGCGAGGTCGTCGCCCGGCCGGATCTCCGGGATCCCGGCGAGCGGAACGATCTCGACCCCGCTCACGGGAGACCGGTGACGACGATGCCGCTGTGCGCCTTGTAGGCGCGGTTCACGTTGATGAGGACGGCGGTCACCGGCTCGAGCCAGCGCGCGACCTCGAGGCGGCCCGCATCGACGGCCCGGCCGGCGACGACGAGCTCCGCGAGCCGTGCCACCTCCGCCTTCGCCTCGGCGTCGTCGCCGGCGAGGAGGACGTCCTCCTCGAGCGGCGCATCTCCCGCGAGCGTCTTCGCGCTCACGGTGTGGAACCCGGCCACGACCCGCGCGTCCGGCACCGCCCGTGCGGTCAGCTCCGCGAGCGAGACGTCGCCCGGTTCGGCGCCCGGCTTCCCGTCCCGGAAGACGACCGGGCTCGCCACGCTGACGACGATCTTGCCGGCGAGCACGGGCGCGAGCGCGGCCGACATCGACTCGACGCCCTCCGGCGGCACCGAGAGGAAGACGACCGCCGCATCCGCGCAGGCATCCTCGTTCGCGACGAGGTCGTCGCGGGGCGTGCGGGAGCCGAGTGCAACCTCCTCCCCGGCCGCCCGCAGGCGCGCGCCGAGCCCGCGGCCGAAGTCGCCGCTCCCGCCGACGATCCCGATCATGCCGGCACCGTCGCCTCGAGAATCGCCCGTCCCACGTCGCCTCGCACCGCGGGGTCAACCATAACGATGGGCGTCACGACGGCCTCGAGGCCGAGCGCCTCGACCGCGGGCGCGAGCGCCGCGTCGGCCGGGTCGAGGACGAACGTGCTCGCCAGGCCCTCGTACAGCCGCGCGACGCCGAGCGCGCCCGCCTCGTGGCCGAGCGTCTCGAGCATCTGCGCCAGCGGGCCGCGCAGCGCCTTCCCCGCAACGAGCGGCGAGACGGCGACGACCGGGCCTGCCCGCTCCGCGACGGCGTCCGCGACGCCGGGCACGGCGAGGATCGGCCCGATCGAGACGAACGGGTTCGAGGGCGCGAGGTACACGACGTCCGCGTCCGCGATCGCCTCGAGCACGCCGGGAGCCGGCCGCGCCTCCTCGGCGCCGTGGTAGCGCACGGCCAGCACGCCGTCCGCGTGGCGACGGCGTACGAACCACGTCTGGAAGTCGAGCTCGCCGTCCGCCGTCGTGAGGATCGTGCGAACCGGGTCGTCCGAGACAGGAAGCAGCCGGACGCGGACGCCGAGCCGCTCCGCGAGCCGGGCGAAGACGTCCGAGAGCGGCTCACCGGCGCGCAGGCGCTCCGTGCGCACGAGGTGCAGTCCGATGTCGCGGTCGCCCAGCGTGAACCACGTCTCGGCGCCGAGCGCCTCCACCATCCCGAGCGCGCCGTACGACTCGTTGCGCACGCCCCAGCCACGCCCCTCGTCGAGCAGCCCCGCCAGCGTGTAGAGGACGGTGTCGAGGTCGGGCGAGACATGGAGGCCGTGGACCTCGAGATCGTCGCCGACGTTTCCGATCGCGGTCACCGATTCCGGCCGCGCCGCCCGGGCGAGCGCGTCGACGAAGCGAGAGCCTCCGAGCCCCCCGCAGAGCACGGTGATCCGAGCCATTCCGCCGGGACGCTATCCGCCCGGCCCGCGGCCCATGGATCTCCACGCACGCGGGAGACCGGGCCCTGGGGCCCTCGGGAGCCAGCGTACCGCCCGTAAGCGCACGCATCGTGCCGGCTTCGTGCCGGAACCGCGACGGCGTGCCGCTCGCCGTTGACACACCGGCCCCGGCGCGCGAGGATCGAAGGCCGTGGGGGTCTTCGGCTCTCTCCTCCGCCGCACCGCGACCCGCCTCGACCGCCGCTCCGGCTGGGACAAGCTTCCTAGGCTGGTGGCGATCCTGGCGCTCGTCGGGCTGCGCAGCCGCCTGCGCAAGGAGAACCTCTACGACACGGAGACCGTCCACCCCCTCGAGCCGGCCGGCGACCCGCCCGAGCGCGCCCTGCGTGCGCGGACGCTCGACGGGAGCTTCAACGATCTCGACTCCCCGCGCATGGGTGCGGTCGGAGCGCGCTTCGGCCGGAACATCCCGATCGACCGGACGTTCCCGGAGCAGCTCCCCGCGCTGCTCGAGCCGAGCCCGCGCGTCGTCTCGCGCGAGCTCCTGACCCGCCGCGAGTTCATCCCGGCCACGACCGTGAACCTGCTCGCCGGCGCCTGGCTCCAGTTCGAGGTGCACGACTGGTTCAGCCACGGCGAGAACGAGCCGGAGGGGCCGTGGGAGGTGCCGCTCGCGGACCGCGACGACTGGTCCGAGGACCCGATGCGGATTCCGCGCACGCGCGTCGACCCCACCTCGGACGACGACCCGACCACGCCGCCGACCTTCGTGACCGCGGACAGCCACTGGTGGGACGCGTCGCAGATCTACGGCTCCGAGCAGGGCTTTGCCGACGCGATCCGCTCCGGCGAGCACGGCAAGCTCCGGCTCGACGAGCGCGGCCTCCTCCCCGCCGACCTCGAGAAGCACGTCAACCTCGAGGGCGTTGCCGCGAACTTCTGGCTCGGGCTCGGGCTCCTGCACACGCTCTTCACGCGCGAGCACAACGCGATCTGCGACGCGCTGCGCGCGGAGAACCCCGACTGGGACGACGAGCGGCTCTACGACACCGCGCGGCTCGTGAACGCAGCCCTCCTCGCGAAGATCCACACGGTCGAGTGGACGCCCGCGATCATCGCCCACCCGACGACGACCTTCGCCATGAACGCGAACTGGTGGGGCATCGCCGGCAGGCGGGTGACGCAGCGCGTCGGCCGCCTGGGCCGCGGCGAGGTCCTGAGCGGCATACCGGGGTCGCCGACCGACCACCACGGCGCCCCCTACTCCCTCACGGAGGAGTTCGTCGCCGTCTACCGGATGCACCCGCTGCTGCCGGACGACTTCACCTTCCGCTCCCTCGACGACGACCACGTCCTCGAAGAGCGGACGTTCCCCGAGCTCGGCGCGCTCGAGACGCGGACGCGCCTCGAGGAGCTCGGTCTCGCGAACGCGCTCTACTCGTTCGGCCGCTCCCACCCCGGCGCGATCACGCTGTGGAACTACCCGCGCTTCCTCCAGCGGCTCGAGCGTCCGACGGGCGAGGTGCTCGACCTGGCCGCGATCGACGTCATGCGCGTCCGCGAGCGCGGGGTGCCGCGCTACAACGACTTCCGGGAGCTCTTCCACAAGGGCCGCGTGCGCTCGTTCGAGGAGCTGACCGGCGGCGACCGGGAGAAGGCCGACGCGCTCCGGGCCGTGTACGGCGACGTCGACCGCGTCGACCTCATGGTCGGCCTCTACTCGGAGCCGCTGCCCGCGGGGTTCGGGTTCAGCGACACCGCCTTCAGGGTGTTCGTCCTCATGGCGTCCCGGCGGATCAAGAGCGACCGCTTCCTCACGCGCGACTACCGGCCGGAGGTCTACTCCCCGGCCGGCTTCCGCTGGGTGAAGGAGCAGACGATGCGCGACGTCCTGCTCCGCCACGCGCCGGAGCTCGAGCCGGCGCTGCGCGGCGTCACGAACCCGTTCGCACCCTGGACCGCGGTCGCGTGAGCGACGACCGGGTCACCCAGCTCGCGCCCGGGCTCTGGGCGATCGCGCAGAAGAAGGGCGGCCGCGTCCACGCGTTCCTCTGCGAGGAGGAGGGCGGCGAGCTGACGCTCGTGGACACCCTCTTCGACACCGACGGCGCGCGCGTCCTCGAGCAGATCGGGCGGATCGGTCACGAGCCCGCCGACCTGAGGCGCATCGTGATCACGCACGGGCACCGATCGCACCTCGGGGGCCTACGGGCGCTGAAGGAGGCGACCGGGGCGACGGTTCTCGCGCATCCGTGGGAGGCGGACATCGTGGCGGGCGACCGGAAGGCGCAACCGGTGTCGCTCCTGCCGAAGCGGCCGTTCCGGACGTACTTCCCGTTCCAGTTCGCTTCGTCGCTCGGCCTCGGCGCGCATCCACCCTGCCCGGTGGACGAGCACGTTGCCGGCGGCGATCGCGTCGGCCCGCTCGAGGTCATCGACTCGCCGGGGCACTCGCCGGGGCACCTGGCGTTCCTCTGGGAGGACCGGCGGACGCTCATCGCGGGCGACGCCGTCGCCACGTGGCCGAGCTTCCTGCCGGGCTGGCCGTCCTTCACCCTGAACGAGCACCGCCACCGGGAGTCGCTTCGCCGGCTCGCGGAGACGGAGCCGCGGGTCCTCGCCGTCGGCCACGGCCCTCCGATCACCGAGGACGGCCGCGAGCGGCTGCGCGACCTCGTCGACGCTTTGGGTCGCTGACGCCTCGGGAGCGTATGCTCCGCGCGTGCTCGCGATCGTTCCGGTCAAGAGGCTCGAGGATGCGAAGTCCCGGCTCGCACCGGGGCTCTCGGAGGCGAAGCGCCAAGTCCTCGTGCGACGCATGCTCGCCTCCGTCCTGGCCGCCTGCGACGCCGCACGGCTCGTCGACGGCGTCCTCGTCGTCACGCCAGATCCCGGGCTGGCCCCCGGACGCGACGTCCTCGTCGATCCCGGCGTCGGACACGCGCTTGCGATCGCCCTCGCGCTCCGCGACGAGCGCGCCCGGTGCGGTGCCGTCGTCGTGATGGCCGACTGCCCGTTCGCGTCGCCGGAGTCGCTGGACGCGCTCGTTGAGGCAGCGCGGCCTGTGGCCCTCGTCCCGGCGGGGGACGGCGGGATGAACGCGCTGGCCCTCGCCGATCCCACCCTCTTCGAGCCGGCGTTCGGACAGCCGGAAAGCGCGCGCGTGACGGCCGCACGGGCCCGCTCGGTGGGAATCGAGCCGCGCCTCCTCGACGACGCCGGCCTGGCGTTCGACGTCGACCGCCCGGAAGACCTCGACCTCGTGCGGCCGCTGCTCGCCGCATGAGGGCGCTCCTCGACCGCCCTCTCGGCGACCTGCTCACCGAGGCCCAGGGCCTCCGCTCGGAAGGCCACGGGCGGCTCGTCACCTACTCGCCGAAGGTCTTCATCCCGCTCACGAAGCTCTGCCGCGACGTCTGCCACTACTGCACGTTCGCGCAGCCGCCTCGGCGCGGCGAGCGCGCGTACCTCGATCCCGGCGAGGTGCTCGCGATCGCGAGGGCGGGCGCCGCGGCCGGGTGCCACGAGGCGCTCTTCACCCTCGGGGACAAGCCGGAGCTCCGCTACCGGGCCGCCCGCGAGGAGCTAGCGGTGCTGGGCTGCGAGACGACGGTCGAGTACCTCGTGCGGAGCGCCGAGCTCGTCCTGACGGAGACCGGGCTGCTCCCGCACGCGAACCCCGGCGTGCTCGGCGCGGCGGAGCTCGCCGCCCTCCGAGGGGTCTCCGCGTCGCAGGGGATCATGCTCGAGACGCTTGCGGACCGGCTCTCCGCGCAGGGAGGGCCGCACTTCGGCTCGCCGGACAAGGTTCCGGCCCGCCGGCTCGAGACCCTGGAGGAGGCCGGTCGCCTCGCGGTCCCCTTCACCACCGGGATCCTGATCGGGATCGGCGAGACACGGGAGGAGCGGCTCGACGCGCTCGTCGCGATCCGCGACCTCCACGCCCGGCACGGTCACGTCCAGGAGGTGATCGTCCAGAACTTCCGCGCGAAGCCCGGGACGAAGATGGCGGGCCACGCAGAGCCCTCGCTCGAGGAGCTCCTCTGGACGGCGGCGGCGGCGCGCATCGTGCTCGGGCCGGCGATGAACGTCCAGGCGCCGCCGAATCTCTCCTACGACGACTTCCCGCGTCTCCTCGACGCGGGGATCAACGACTGGGGCGGCATCTCGCCGGTCACGCTCGACCACGTGAACCCGGAGGCGCCGTGGCCGGAGATCGAGCGCCTGCGTGCAGCGACCGAGGCGCGGGGCCTCGAGCTCGCGCCACGGCTCCCGCTCTACCCGCAGTACGTGGCGGACCTCGAGCGGTGGGCCGACCCCGGCGTAGCCGCCGCCGTGCGCCGGCGCGCGGATGCCGGTGGGCTCGCCCGCGTGGACGCCTGGGCCGCCGGAGACCCTCATGTCGCACCGCCGGACGGAGACCTCCCGGGCGATGTCGGCGCCGCCGGCACGAACGGGAAGACGCGCGCGGGTAACGGGGGCCCGCCCCCTCCCCTCGATTTCATCGTATCGCCCAACGGCGCCCGCGTCGGCGTCCAGAGTGCGCCGGAAGTGCGCCTACCCGTCCACAGGCCGGCCGCCGCCGGGCTCTCGCCGGCCGTCGCCGGTGCGCTCGCGGCCGTCGAGGCCGGCGCGCTCCTCGACGAGAACGCGGCGACCGCGCTCTTCGAGGCGCGCGGCCGGGACTATCGCGCCGTCCTCGCCGCCGCGGACGGCCTTCGCCGGGAGACGTGCGGGGACACGGTGACGTACGTCGTCACCCGGAACGTGAACTACACGAACGTCTGCTACTTCCGCTGCGGCTTCTGCGCCTTCTCGAAGGGCAAGCTCGCGGCGAACCTCCGCGGCGAGCCGTACCTCGTCCCGACGGAGGAGATCGTCCGCCGCGCTCGGGAGGCATGGGAGCGCGGCGCGGTCGAGATCTGCCTCCAGGGCGGAATCCACCCGGCCTTCACCGGCGAGACTTACCTCGAGATCTGCGCCGCCGTGAAGGACGCCGTCCCGGGCCTGCACGTCCACGCCTTCTCCGCGCTCGAGGTCTGGCAGGGCGCGGCGACGCTCGAGGAACCGCTCGACACGTACCTTCCACGCCTCCGTGACGCAGGCCTGGCCTCGCTCCCGGGGACGGCGGCCGAGATCCTCGACGACGACGTCCGCCGCGTCCTCTGCCCGGACAAGGTCTCGACCGCTCAATGGCTCGCCGTGCACGACACCGCACACCGTGCGGGCCTGCGCTCGACGACCACGATCATGTTCGGCGCCGTCGAAGGGCCCCGCTCGTGGGCGCGCCACCTGCTCGCCCTTCGCGACCAGCAGCGCGTGACCGGCGGCTTCACGGAGCTCGTGCCGCTCCCGTTCGTGCACATGGAGGCGCCGATCTTCCTCAAGGGCCTCGCGCGGCCCGGGCCGACCTTCCGCGAGGCGATGCTCATGCACGCGGTTGGCCGGCTCGTCCTCCACCCCTGGATCACGAATGTCCAGGCGTCCTGGGTGAAGCTCGGCGTCGCAGGGGCCAGGGCCGCCCTCCACGCGGGCGCCAACGACCTCGGCGGGACGCTCATGAACGAGTCGATCTCCCGCGCCGCCGGCGCCGCGCACGGCGAGGAGTTCCCGCCGGAGGCGATGGAGGCGGCGATCCGCGCCGCCGGCCGGACGCCGCGCCAGCGGACGACGCTCTACGGGACACCGCCCGCGGAGCGAACGCAAGCGAGCTTCGCCGCCCCGCCGCTTGCGGCGCCCTGGAACCCGAGCGTGAACGACGCGAAGCTGCGCCGCCCACGGCGGCTCGTCCGCCCCGGGCTGCCGGTCGGCTGAGCCGCTACGGGGCCGCCGCCCAGCCACGCCATTCGGTGAGCTCCACGAGAATCGCCGGCCCCGGCGGCGGCGCCTCGCGGTACTGCGGATACCTCGCGTCGAGGAGGGCGAGCGCCCGCTCGAGCTCGGGCCCGGACTCGACGACCCTCGCCCGTCCGCGCAGGCGCACCCACCAGAGCCGGCTCCAGTCCTCGGCGTACTCGTCGACGACGAGCGCGACCTCCGGGTTCGCGCGGACGTTCACGAGCCGCTGCGGGCGCGACGACGCCTTCGGCTTCGCGTCCACCGCCGTGACGAGGATCTCGCCGTCCAGGGCGAAGCAGACCGGCACGACGTGCAGCCGCCCGGCCGGGTCGAGCGTCGCGAGGCGGGCGACGCGCGCGGCGTCCACGCGCCGCCGCATCTCCGCCGCGTCGAGCGCGTGGACGCTACGCGAACGCAGGCATCACCTCGTCGTGGATGAGCTGGAGCTGGCCGCGCACGTCCGGGACGCCTTCGAGATCGCGCGCGGTGAAGGCCTTCACCATCGCCGGGTCGGTGATCGCCAGGATCATGTGGTTCACGCCCGCGCCGGCGATGTCGTCGCGGATCTTCTGCGCGACCTCCGCCGGCGTCCCCGCGAGGGAGAGACGTGCGGCGACGTCGGGCGACGTCAGCTCGATCGCCTCGTCGATCGCGCCGCGGCCGAGAGCCTCGACGATCGACTGGAGATCGTCCGCGTCGAGCCCGTGGCGCGCGAGCTGCTCTCGCGGCATGGACGAGATGTAGAAGCCGACCATGCTCCGTGCGGCCTCGCGCGCCGCGTCGCCGTCGGACGAGACGACGCACACGCACCAGGCGCCGATGTCGAGCTCCTTCCAGTCGCGGCCGGCCTTCTCGGCGCCGGCGCGCACGTTCTCGACGAGGTAGTCGTACGCCTCGCGCGAGTAGCTCAGCGCGTGGTGCACGCCGTCCGCGGCCTCGCCCGCGAACTCGAACGACTTCGGGCCGCGCATCGCCCCGACGAGGATCGGCACGTGCTCCTGCACAGGCCGGGCGAACGTGAAGAGGCCGCTGTAGTTGTAGAACTCGCCGTCGTAGGTGATCGCGCCCTCGTCGAGGAACGTGCGCATCACGTGGTGCGCCTCCTTCACGCGGGAGAGCGGCTTCACCTTCGCCCAGTCGATCCCGTACTGCGCAAGAAGCCCGAAGTTCCCGATCGAGAAGACGAGCTCCGCGCGGCCGCCGGTCAGCTCGTCGAGGGTCGCGAGCGCCTGGACGATGAGTGTCGGCTCGCGGAGCCCGATCGGGGAGAGGCTGGGCCCGAAGCGGATCGTCTTCGTCTTGTCGGCCGCCGCCGCGAAGAGGAGCCAGAGGTCCTTGTGCCAGGTCTCGTCCGCCGCGTAGCAGCCGTAGAAGCCCAGCTCGTCCGCCGTCTTGATCATCTCGAGCGAGTCCGCGAGCGGGTAGTCGGGGAGCATCACGTAGCTGAACCTGAGTCCGTTGCCGTTCACGCCTCCTCCTTTCCTCGTCTGGTGCGTTTGCGATCCCTGACCGCCCCCGATCTCGCTCGGGCTCTCGGGCCCGCGAGCCGCCGGCCTAGCCGCGCCCCTCGCTCGACGGGTCGACCCGGTCGACGTCCTCGGCGCTCCCC
>Ga0214468_1000079_pt1 | contig 27882 bp, 23 predicted proteins | sample RVTome_9_FD_187334 | JGI IMG/M metagenome (GOLD analysis project Ga0214468, IMG submission 187334) | Soil microbial communities from uranium-contaminated site in the Upper Colorado River Basin, Wyoming, United States - RVT155D38 HiSeq ...
GACGGCGGGGAGGCGGCGGCGGAGGGCGGGGACGAGCGCGGCGAGGGCGAGGAGGACGAGGCCGGCGAGCGCGCCCCACCACCAGGCGAGCTGCCAGGTGCCGCCGAGCGGGGGAACCGCCGAGACCGCACCGGCCAGGGCCAGCGCGCCGACCCCGAGCGCCGCCGCGGACCGCGTGCCGAGACCGCGGCGGGCGAGCTCTTCGACGGTCAGCCCGGCGGCGACGGCGACGGCGAGGACCCAGACGAGGCGCAGCCGGGAGTGCGCGGCGTGCTCGAGGAGCGGCACGGCGCGGAGAAGCGCGCCGAGGGGCCAGGCTTCGTGGGAGGCGAGGAGAGCCGCGGCCCCGCCGGCGAGGACGGCGAGCGCCCGGCCGCGCCGCCAGAGCGCCCCGAAGAGCGCCAGCAGGGTCGTCACCAGGCCGGCGTAGACGGGGACGAGCTCGTTGAAGTTCCACGGCCCGGCCCAGTCGCCGTCCCGCGGGCTGCCGAAGACGAACGGGTCGAGCAGCGGCAGCAGCGTCCGGGGCTCGAAGGGAGGCGGACCGAACGAGCCTGGATCGTCGACCAGGACGGCGGTCCGCTGGCTCTCCGGCAGCGCCTCGAGCACCGGGCCGAGGACGGGCAGCGAGATCGCCGCGGCGAGGAGCGCCGCGAGAGCGGCCCGGCCGGCGAAGGTCAGCCGCTCGGACGGCGGCAGGCACCAGGCGAGGACGGCCGCGAGCACGCCGCAGACGAGGGCGGCGTGGGCCAGGGTCTCGGGGTGGCCGCTCGCCGCCATTGCCACGGTGCAGATCAAAAGGCCGGGGAGGGAGCGCGGCTCGCCGCGGGACAGCGCGACGACCCCGAGCACGACCCCGGGCAGCCAGGCGGCGGCCATGCCGATCGGGTAGAAGAGCCAGACGACGGCGAAGCAGGACAGGCCGTAGCCGACCGCCGCGACGGCCGCCGCGACCGGCCGGGCGCCGAGGGCGAGGAGCAGGCAGTGGGCGAGCAGGGCGCCGGTGAAGAGCTGCCAGCCGGCGGCGACCTGCATGCCGTCGAGCGGCGGCAGCGGCAGCGCCGCGAGGTGGAACGGGGCGAACGGCGCCGACTGGGCGTTGCCGAGGAGCGGCTGACCGGTGCCGAGCTCGTGCGCCCACAGCGGCGCCTCGCCGGCGAGCAGCCGCTCGCGCACGAGCGTGCGGAAGGGGAGCATCTGGAGGACCGGGTCGCTGAGCAGCGGGTTGGCCGGTTCGACCCTCCCGGCGACCGTCTCCTTCCACGGCCGCACCTGCCAGAGCAGGTCGGTGGCCGTCTGGTGGCCGGCGGTGCCGAGCCCCGGCGCGAGGAAGGCGCCGGCGAGGAGCGCGTAGCCGGCGGCGTCGCGGAGGCGGAGCTCGGGCCGCCACCCGCGGACCGCGAGCGCCCACAGCGCACACCCGGCGAGGTAGAGGAGGAGCTTCACGCGGGGCCGCCGCCGGGGAGGTGTCGGTCCGCGGCGGGGCCGGTCGGCGTCAGCCCCGGGCGCCCATCGCCGCGAGCATCTCGCGCACCGCCCCGCCCATGCCGGCGAGGACCGAGCGGGCGACGAGCCAGTGGCCGATGTTGAGCTCTTCGACCTCGGGGAGGGCGGCGACCGGGCCGACGTTCGCCGTGGTCAGGCCGTGGCCGGCGTAGACCGCGAAGCCGTGGCCGGCCCCGCGGCGGGCGGCGTCGTGGACGCGGCCGAGCTCGCGGTCGCGGCCGTCGGCGTCGCCCGACTCGGCGGCGCGGGTGTAGAGGTCGGTGTTGATCTCGAAGCCGGCGAGGGGCGCCCCGGCGGCGGCGAGGGCGGCGAGCGCGTCGACCTGGTCGGGGTCGGGGTCGAGAAAGACGGAGGTCTCCACGCCGGCCGCGGCGAGGCGGTCGGCGGCGGAGGCGATCGCCTCGCCGTGGTGGAGGACGTCGAGCCCGCCCTCGGTCGTCACCTCGTCGGGGCGCTCGGGCACCAGGCTCACCTGGCCGGGCCGGACCGCGCTGGCGAGGTCGAGCATCGCGGGGGTCGGCGCCATCTCGAGGTTGAGCTTGCCGGCGATCTCGCGGCGCAGGCGGGCGACGTCGTCGTCCTGGACGTGGCGGCGGTCGGCCCGCAGGTGGACGGTGATCCCCGAGGCGCCGGCGGCCTCGGCGGCGAGCGCCGCCTCGACGGGGTCGGGGTAGGCCGCCAGGCGCGCCTGGCGCAGGGTGGCGACGTGGTCGACGTTGACCGAGAGCCGGACCGGCCGCCCGGCCGCCCGGCCGCCCGCGGCGGTCATTCGCCGATCTCCGCGCAGATCGTCGCGGCGATCTCCTCGGCCTGCCGGTCGATCGTCTCCTGCTCCGGCCCCTCGATCATCACCCGCGCCAGCGGCTCCGTGCCGCTGTAGCGCAGGACGAGCCGGCCCTCGTCGCCGAGCTCGCGGCGGACGCGCGCGACCGCGGCCGCGACCTTCGGCAGGCCGTCGAGGTCGGGCTTGCGGGCCACGCGCACGTTGAGCAGCACCTGGGGGAAGCGGCGGAAGCCGGCGAGGAGCTCGGAGACCGGCCGGCCGGCGTCGCGCACGGTCTTCGCCACCTGGACCGCGGTGAGCAGCCCGTCGCCGGTCGCCGACAGGCCGAGGTGGACGACGTGCCCCGACTGCTCGCCGCCGAGCACGATCCCCTCGCGGTGCATCGTGTCGACGACCTCCCGGTCGCCGACCCCGCAGCGGACGACGCCGATCCCCGCGGCCGCCAGGGCGCGCTCGAGGCCGAGGTTGGACATCGAGGTGGCGACGATCTTCCGCCGCGGCAGCTCGCCCGCCGCGTCGAGGGCGCGCGCCCACAGGTAGAGGATGGCGTCGCCGTCGCGCACCGCGCCGGTCTCGTCGACCAGGATCGCGCGGTCGGCGTCGCCGTCGAAGGCGAAGCCGACGTCGCAGCGCCAGGCCTTGACCGCCTCGGCGAGCCGGCCCGGGTCGGTCGAGCCGCAGCCGCGGTTGATGTTCTGGCCGTCGGGGCCGTCGCACAGGACCTGCACGCGGGCGCCGAGGCGCTCGAACAGGCGGCGGGCGTAGGGCGAGGCGGCGCCGTTCGCCGCGTCGAGGGCGACGCAGAGCCCGGCGAGAGGGGCCGGGGCATCGTCCGTCTCCGCGCCCTCGCCCTCCGCGTCCGCGCCCCGGCCGTCCGCGCTCGCGGCGACGAGGTCGAGCCAGCGCTCGGCGGCCTCCTCGTCGGCCTCGAGCCGCGGCAGCCCGTCGCTCGCCCAGGGCTCGGCGGCACGCCCGGCCGCCGAGGAGGCCTCGGGGTCGGCGGCGATCGCCGGCCGCTCGCTCTCGGCGATCCGCGCCTCGAGCCGCCGCTCGGCCTCCTCGCTCCACTTGGCCCCGCGGCGGTCGAGCAGCTTGACCCCGTTGTCGGGCAGCGGGTTGTGGCTCGCCGAGACCGCGACCCCGGCGTCGGCGCCGAGCTCGGCGGCGAGCCGGGCGATCGCCGGGGTGGGCGCGACGCCGAGGTAGCGCCAGCGGGCGCCGCCGGCGGCGAGGCCCGCCGCGACCCAGCGGCAGATCTCGGGCGTCGACTCCCGGGTGTCGCCGCCGAGGACCACGGTGGGCGGGGCGCCGTCGCTCGCCTCGCCGAGCGTGGAGGCCAGCGCGGTGGCGACCGCGGTCACCGTGTCGCGGTCGAGCGGCGGCGTGCCGAACGGGGCGCGGATGCCGTCGGTGCCGAACAGGCGGAGCGGGGTGTCGGTCATGTCTCGGTCCTCTGGCACTCGGTCCTCTAGGAACCGTCGCCGGCGCCCTCGCCGCGCGGACGGGTGACCCGCAGCGGGACTCGCACGGTGACGCGCGAGGGCTCGACCTGGCGGACGGTGACGTCCTCGGGCACGACGACGGCGACGACCTCCTCGAACGACAGGGCGTGGCCGTCGAGGCGGACCGGCGAGGTGGGCAGCGACTCGAGCTCGTCGACCTGCGACTGCGGCCCGACGACGTCGACCTGCGGCGGCAGCACCTCGACGTCGCCGACCATCGCGCCGGCGGCGGGCTCGCCGGTGAGCTGCGGTTCGACCGGGATCCGGCGGGTCACCTGGCGGTCGATGTGGAGGGTGAAGCTCGCCGGCGCGATCGACTGCACGCGCAGGCCCGACGGCAGGGTGATGTTCTGAGGCGTCAGGCTGACGGTGAGCGGCCCGGGGCGGGCGCCGCGGACGTCGACCTGGGCCGAGACGTCGGCCGGGGTCACCCGGTTCACCGCGTCGCGTGGGCCGGACAGGGTGACCTCGACCGTCTGGCGCTGGTCGAGGATGGTCAGGTCGTCGGGCCGCAGGTAGCTGACCGAGGCGTCGACCACCTTCTCGCTCGTCTCCTCGCGCCGCTCGAACGAGAGCACGAACCAGAGTGCCAGCGCGATGGCCAGCGCCAGGAAGCGCAGGCCCCAGATCCGGCCCGTCCCGCTCACGCCGCCTTCCGCTGCACCGAGGAGCCGCGGTGGGGGCCGGGGCCGCGCGGGTAGAGGTCGGTCACCAGGTACTCGTAGAGCGTGTTGCGCAGGCTCTTCGCGTCGAGGTCGCGGATCAGCCGGCCGTCGCGGGCGACCGACAGGTTGCCGGTCTCCTCGGAGACGACGACGGCGAGCGCGTCGGTCTCCTCGGTGATCCCCAGGGCGGCGCGGTGGCGGGTGCCGAACTCGGTCGACAGCTCGGGGTTGAAGGTCAGCGGCAGGAAGCAGGCGGCGGCGGCGATCCGGTCCTCCTGGACGATCACCGCGCCGTCGTGCAACGGCGTGTCGGGAATGAAGGTGTTGATCAGCAGGTCGTAGGAGACGATCGCGTCCAGCGCGATCCCGTTCTCGATGTAGGTCCTCAGCCCCTCGAGCCGCTCGATGACGATCAGCGCGCCGATCCGGTGCGAGGCGAGGTGGGTCGCGGCGAGGACGATCTGGTCGAAGGTCGACTCGACCTTCTCCTGCTTGGTCAGCCCCCAGAACGGGTTGCGGCCGAAGCGGGCGAGCGCCCGGCGGATCTCCTGCTGGAAGAGCACGATCGCGGCGATCGGCAGCAGGATCAGCAGGCTCTCGAGGATGCGCTCGAGGGTGGGCAGCTCGATCACCTGCGCGAAGTAGTAGAGGGCGCCGATCAGGGCGAGGCCGATCAGCATCTGCACCGCGCGGGTGCCGCGGATCAGCTTGAGCAGGTAGTACATGACGATCGACACCGCCGCGACGTCGATCGCGTCGCGCCAGGTCAGGAGCTCGCGGATCTCCTCGAAGCTCATCGCGCAGCTCCGGCGGCCTCGCGGTCGCGCACGGGCTCGGGGTCCGACGCCCGGTCGAGCTCGGCCCACACGGCGAGCGCGCCGACCGTGTCGCGGACGTCGTGGACGCGGAGGATCGCGGCGCCTCGCGCCGCCGCCCAGAGCGCCGCGGCGAGGCTGCCGGCGAGCCGCTCCGCGGGCGGGCGGCCGGTGAGCTCGCCCAGGAAGCTCTTGCGGCTCGCGCCGACCAGGAGCGGCCGGCCGAGCCCGGCGAGCTCGGGCAACCGGGCGAGCAGCTCGAGGTTCTGCCGGCCTGCCTTGGCGAAGCCGATCCCGGGATCGAGCACGGTCTGGCCGCGGTCGATCCCCGCCGCCTCGGCGCGGGCGAGCGCCTCGGCGAGCTCGGCGCGCACCTCGCCGGCCACGTCGTCGTAGCGGGCGTGCTCGGGCATGGTCGCCGTCGTGCCGCGGCTGTGCATCAGGACCACCGGGCAGCCGGCCTCGGCCACCGCCTCGGCGAGCGACGGGTCGGCCAGCGCCGAGACGTCGTTGACCAGGTCGGCGCCGGCGGCGAGCGCCCGGCGCGCCACCACGCCCTTCCTCGTGTCCACCGAGATCGGCAGCCGGGTCGCCGGCCGCAGCCGGTCGAGGACCGGGCCGAGCCGCCGCCACTCCTCCTCGGCCGAGACCGGCTCGGCGCCGGCGCCGTAGGCCGCGCCCGCGGGACGGGTCGACTCCGCGCCGAGGTCGAGGAGGTCCGCCCCCTCCTCGGCGAGCGCCAGGGCGTGCTCCACCGCCCGCTCGGCGTCGAGCCACAGCCCGCCGTCGGAGAACGAGTCGGGGGTCACGTTGACGATCCCCATGACCAGCGGCCGCCCGCCGAGCGCCAGCTCGCGCCCGCCGGGCAGGCGCAGGGTCCAGCGCCGGTGCGGGTCGCGCCGTACGGTGTCTTCGCGGGTGGGGACGGTCATCGGAGGCGTGGGGGGGCGCCTCGGAGTCTATCGCGCCCGCTGTGGGGGGAACCCGCATTTCTCACCACGCTTCTGCTGCGCCTGCGAATCTGCCCATGTCTGCTGCGTGTCGGGCGGTCGGCGTCCTCGACGTACTTCGAGTACGCCTGTGGCGCCTCCTCGCCCGACGCCTTGCATCCACGGGCATCTTCGCCGGCTCGCGACGAACCGTGGTGAGAAATGCGGGCTAACCGGTGGGGGAGCGGCGCTGGGCGGCGGCGACCTCCGGCTCGTCGGCCGCCTCGACGGGCGGCGGCGGCTCGTCGACCGCTTCGGGGGGCGGCGGCAGCTCGCCGGCCGCTTCCTCCGCGCCCTCTTCGTCGTCGCCGTCCGGCCTGCCGGCGCCGCCGCGCCCGTTGCCGCCGGCCTTGCGCGCCGCCTCCTCGCTCCCCTCGATCGTCGGCTGCGGCCCCTCCGGGGTGATGTCGATCGCCTCGCGGGGGAGCTCGGGCTTGGCCGGGGTGACGTCCTCGCCGGTCATCTCGCGGATCAGCTCGTAGACGTACCTGCCGTCGACCGACTCCCGATCGAGGAGCTCCAAGGCCAGCCGATCGAGCACCGGCCGGCGCTCTGTGAGGATCTTCTGGGCCCGCTCGTAGCCGCCCTGGACGATCGCCTCGACCTCGCGGTCGATGCGGATCGCGGTGTCCTCGGAGTAGTCGGCCCGCTGGGCGATGTCGCGGCCGAGGAACAGCGGCTCGTCCTTGCCGCCGTAGGAGAGCGGGCCGAGCTGGCTCATCCCCCACTCGCGGACCATCCGCCGCGCCATGTCGGTCGCCCTCTCGATGTCGTTGCCGGCGCCGGTGGTGATGTCCTCCTGGGTCAGCTCCTCGGCGACCCGGCCGCCCATCAGGATCGAGATCTGCGACTCGACGTAGGACTTCTTGTAGGTGTACTTGTCCTCGGTCGGGAGCTGCATGGTCAGCCCGAGGGCGCGCCCGCGCGGGATGATCGTCACCTTGTGCAGCGGGTCGGCGCCGGGGGTGAAGGCGGCGACCAGGGCGTGGCCGGCCTCGTGGAACGCGGTGACCCGCCTCTCCTCGTCGGTGAGCATCAGGGTCTTGCGCTCGACCCCCATGAGCACCTTGTCCTTGGCGAACTCGAAGTCCTCCATCTCGACCTGCTTCTTGTTGCGGCGGGCGGCGATCAGGGCCGCCTCGTTGACCAGGTTCGAGAGGTCGGCGCCGGCGAAGCCGGGGGTGCCGCGGGCGATGACCGCGAGCTCGACGCTGTCGGCGATCGGGATGTTGCGGGTGTGGACCTTGAGGATCCCCAGGCGGCCGTTGATGTCCGGCCGGTCGACGACGACACGGCGGTCGAAGCGGCCGGGGCGGAGCAGCGCCGGGTCGAGCACGTCGGGGCGGTTCGTCGCCGCGATCAGGATGACCCCCTCGTTCGACTCGAAGCCGTCCATCTCGACGAGGAGCTGGTTGAGGGTCTGCTCGCGCTCGTCGTGGCCGCCGCCCAGGCCCGCCCCGCGGTGGCGGCCGACGGCGTCGATCTCGTCGATGAAGATGATGCAGGGGGCGTTCTTCTTGCCCTGCTCGAAGAGGTCGCGCACCCGCGAGGCGCCCACGCCGACGAACATCTCGACGAAGTCCGAGCCCGAGATCGAGAAGAACGGCACGTTCGCCTCGCCGGCGATCGCCCGGGCTAGGAGCGTCTTGCCGGTGCCCGGCGGGCCCATCAGCAGCACGCCCTTGGGGATGCGGCCGCCGAGCTTCTGGAACTTCTGGGGCTCCTTGAGGAAGTCGACGATCTCCGAGAGCTCGTCCTTGGCCTCCTCGACCCCGGCGACGTCCTTGAAGGTGACCTTCTTGCCCGAGGTGTTGAGCAGCTTCGCCTTCGACTTGCCGAACGACAGCGCCTTGTTGCCGCCCGACTGCATCTGCCGCATGAAGAAGATCCACAGCGCGACGAGCAGCAGCACCGGCGCCCAGGTGATCAGGATGGCGAACAGCGGGTTGTCGCTCGACTTCTCGCCGCGCACGTCGACGCCGGCGTCGCGCAGCCGCTGGGTGTAGGCGCCGTCGGCCTCGAAGGGGAGGATCAGCTCGAACGGCTTCTCGTCGGTGTAGGTGCCGGTGAGCTCCGACTGGTCGGTGATGGTGACCGTGTCGACCCGCCCCTTGGCGACCGCCGCCTCGAACTCGTTGAAGTTCAGCTCGTCGGGCTTCGCCTGGCCGGCGTTCAGCGTGTTCCACAGCAGGATGGCGACGAGCAGGATCGCCATCCACAGGAACAGGTTCTTCAGGGTGGAGGAGCTCAAAGGTCGGTCTCGTCTCGGTCGGTGTCGGTGCGGCGGTCGGGGCGGGCAACGGTGCGCCGGGGCGCTCCCGTCCCTACCAACGGGTCCCCTACACTACGGATTCCCCCTCGGCAAGGGTCCCGATGTAGGGCAGGTTGCCGTGGCCGCCCCGGTGCTTGAGGCCGTAGCCGACGAGGATACCCGGGCCGGAGTCGGAGAACACGCGGTAGTCGACCTCGAGGTCGGTCTTGCGGTCCTCGGCCTTGTCGACCAGCGCGGCGATCCGCGCCTCCCGCGCCCCGTGCTCGCGGAGCTGGCCGAGGAGGTAGGTCTCGATCACCCCGCTGGCGACGACGTCCTTGAGCAGCAGCAGGCTCTCACCGCGCACGGAGAAGTCGACCGGGTAGTGCAGCGTCAGCAGCGACCCCTCGTCGCCGCCGGCCTCGGGGCTGCCCAGCCCCATCTCGACGTGGAGCAGCTCGTAGCGCACCGGCCGCGGGATCGAGCGCACGAGGTCGGCGAGGAAGATCGCCGAGCCGCTGACCAGCGAGACGATCAGCACGTCGGCCGGCAGCTCGCGGTCGAGCCGCGCGCCGAGCGCCGCGACCTCGCGGGCGATCGTCTCGGCGGCGTACAGCGGCTCGACTCCCGGCCGCCGCCCGCCGCCCTCCCCGCCGCCCGCGCCGCGCGCCTCTCCGGCGTCCGGGTCGGGCCTGCGGTCTGGGCTCTCGTGGTCGGTCATCCGCGGCTCGCGATCTCCGCCACCCAGGCGAGACCGGCGTCGGCGCCGGGCGGCGGCAGCCGGCAGCTCTCGTCGACCGTCACCCCCGGCACCCAGGCGATCCGCTCGCCCCCGCCGGGGTCGCGGACGCAGACGAGCGGCAGCCGGTCGCGGTCCTCCCGCGGCACCCGCCGGTCGATCAGCACGTCCTTCAGCCGGCGGCTGCCCGGCGCCCCCAGCGGGTGGATGCGGTCGCCGGGCCTGCGGTTGCGGATCGTCACCTCGTCCCCCGGCGCCAGCGCCAGGCCGAGCCCGGCCCGGTCGGGCGCCCCGCGGAGCATCCAGCCGGCCAGCGGCTCCCGGCGCAGGCGCACGACCGCGCCCGACTCGGGCACCGCCACCTCGCCGGGTACCCGCAGAGTATACGAGAACGGTGGCGGGGACGGCCGGGCGCCGGCCCCCGGCGGCGCCGCGTCGACCAGGACCAGCTCGCCGCCGCGCGACTCCCACCGCCACCCGCCGCCGCAGTCGCAGCCCACCGCCGTGCCGTCCCCGCGCCAGCCGGCGAGCTGCCGCGCGAGCTCGGCGACGGCCTCGGCGGGCGGCGGGTAGGGGAGGCCGGCCCGGGCGTGGAGCAGCGCCGCGGCATGGGGGAGGAGCTCGCCGGGCAGGGCGGACAGCCCGGCGAGGGGGAGCGCGGCGAGGCGATCCGCGGTCGCCGGATCGGTTGCCGAGGCGGCGGAGGGGCCGGCCCCGAGACGCTCCGTCAGGGCGCGGTCGATCGCGCCGACGGCGCCGCCTGCCGTTTCGGCGAGGGCGGCGAGCCGGTCGGCGAGGGCGGAGGCCGCGGTCCCCTCGCTACGGGCGAGCGACGAGAGCAGGAGATGGCGGACCAGGTTCCGCGGCACGGAGACGTCGCGGTTCGTCGGGTCGTCGAGGGGCTCGATTCCGATCCCGGCCCCGACCTGGGCGGCCGCGGCCGCGATCTCCGCCCGGGACAGACCCAGGAGCGGTCGCAGGAGTGCCGGCGAATCGTCTCCATTCGCCAGCTCTCTTCGCCGGTGCGGCTCGGCCGAGCTCTCGCCGCCGGCCGGGGCCGGCAGCTCGCCGCTCGGACGGATCCCGCCGAGCCCCCGAAGGCCGCTGCCGAAGAGCAGGCGCAGCAGCACCGTCTCGGCCTGGTCGTCGCGGTGGTGGGCGGTCGCCACCCAGGCGGCGCCGCACTCGCCGGCCGCCCGGCGGAGGAAGGCGTAGCGGACCCGCCGTGCCGCCGCCTCGAGGCTCTCGCCGCCCCGGCGCTCGGCCGCGACCTCCCGCCGCGCGGCGACGAGCGGCACCCCGAGAGCGGCCGCCAGCCGCCGGGCCGCCTCGGCCCGTCCGGCCGACCCCGCGTCGAGCCCGTGGTCGAGGTGCGCCGCGGTCAGCCCCGTGCCGAGCCGCCGGGCGCGGCGGGCCGCGGCGGCGAGCAGCGCCGTCGAGTCCGGTCCGCCCGAGAAGGCGACCAGCCCCGGCCGGCCGGCCAGCGACGGCGCCGAGGCGGCGAAGAACCGGTCGAGAGCCGCTTCGATCCGGTCGAGACTGGGGCGGGTCACCATGACGGGGATCGTACTCCGACCGTTCCCGACTCGGCCTGCGTCGCTGCGTCGCCGCGCCGTTCCCTCACGGCTCGCGAGCCGTGCGATGCCCGCGCAGGAGCCGCAGCCCGTTGCCGGTGACGAGGAGCGACGCGCCCATGTCCGCGGCGATCGCCAGCCACAGGGTCGCGACGCCGGCGAGGGCCAGGGCGAAGACCGCCGCCTTGACGCCGAGGGCGAAGGCGATGTTCTGCCGGATCGTCGAGAGGGTCCGTCGCGAGTGGCGGACCAGCCAGGGCAGCCGGGTGAGGTCGTCGGCCATCAGCGCCACGTCGGCGGTTTCGATGGCGGCGTCGCTGCCGGCGGCACCCATGACGATGCCGAGGCTCGAGCTGGCGAGCGCCGGGGCGTCGTTGATCCCGTCGCCGACCATCGCCACCGCGCCGTAGCGGTCGACCAGCTCCTGGACGGCCGCCGCCTTGTCCTGCGGCAGCAGCTCGGCGCGGACGACGTCGATCCCTGCTGCGCGGGCAACCTCCCGCGCCGTGGGGAGGTTGTCGCCGGTGAGCATCGCCAGGTGTCGGATTCCCAGACCTCGCAGCTCGTCCATGGTGGCCGACGCCTCCGGCCGCAACGCGTCGGCGAGGCCGAGCAGGCCGCAGACGTGCTGGTCGTCGCCCACGGCCACGGCCGTGCGGCCGGCGCCCGAGATCGCCTCCAGCCGGCGGTGGATCTCGGCCGTCTCCTGTCCCCGCTCCTCGAGGTAGCGGTGCGAGCCGATCCAGTACGCCTTCCCTTCGACACGCCCGGTCGCTCCGCGTCCCTCCAGGGCCTGGAGGTCCTCCGCGGGGGTGAAGCCCACGCCGCGCGACTCGGCGTGCGCCAGGATCGCCCGCGCGATCGGGTGCTCGCTGCGGGCCTCGAGCGCCGCGGCGCGGGCGATCAGCGCGTCCTCGTCGTGGCCGTCGAACGGTACGACCTCGACCACGGCGAAACGGCCTTCGGTGAGGGTGCCCGTCTTGTCGAAAGCGATCGCCCGCAGCCGCGCCGGCGCCTCCACGAAGGCGCCGCCCTTGATGAGCACCCCGGAGCGGGCGGCGGCGGCGAGCGAGGCAACGACGCTCACGGGGGTCGAGATGACCAGCGCGCACGGGCAGGCGATGACCAGCAGGACCAGCGCACGGTACAGCCAGTCGCTCCACGGGGCGCCCGCCACCAGCGGCGGTAGCAGGAAGACGGCGACCGCGAAGGCGAGGACGGCCGGCGTGTAGTGTCGCGCGAAGCGGTCGACCCAGCGCTCGGCGGGTGAGCTCCGGGCCTGCGCCTCCTCGACCAGGCGGATGATGCGGGCGAGGGTCGTGTCGCCGGCCTCGTGGGTCGCGCGCACCTCGAGAGCGCCGGAGCCGTTGACGGTGCCGGCGAAGACCTCGTCCCCCGGCCGCTTCGACACAGGAACGCTCTCGCCGGTGATCGGCGCCTGGTCGACGTGGCTGGCACCGGTGACCACCTCGCCGTCGAGCGCGATTCGCTCCCCGGGGCGGACGACGAAGACCGTTCCCGGGCGGACCGCCGAGGCCGCGACCTCGCTCTCGGCGGAGCCCTCCCGCACCCGAACGGTATCCGGCGAGAGGTCGAGCAGAGACTCCACCGCCCGCCGCGCCCGCCCGACGCTCCAGCTCTCCAGCACGTGGGAGAGTCCGAAGAGAAACGCGACGGTCGCCCCCTCGAGCCACTCGCCGATCGCCACCGCGCCGGTCACCGCCACGGCCATCAGCAGGTTCATGTCGGGGCGCAGCGACCGCGCGGCGTACCACGCCTTGGGCAGCACGAACCAGCCGCCCGTGAGGATCGCCACGAGGTAGAGCAGGCGCGCCGCGAGCGGCACGGCGTGCACCGCGCCGGCTCCCTCGCCGGCGAGCGCCGCCAGCGCCCCGCCCGCCAGCCCGGCGTGGACGACGAAGCCGGCGGCGAGCAGCAGCCCGGACGCCGCGACCGAGACGGTCCGACCGCGGCGCTGCCAGAAGGCCTGCTCGGTCCCCGACTCCCGCCACGGCTCGGCGCGCATGCCCGTGCGGCTCACGGCCCGCCGGATCTCGTCGAGCGAGCCTTCCCGCGCCGTCGGCAGCACCGTCATCTTGCCGCGCAGAACGTCGAAAGCCAGATGCTCCTCGCTCCCGACCACCGGGCCGATCTCCCGCCGGAGCACCGCCACCTCCTCGGCGCAGTCGAGGCCGTGGACCTTCAGCTCCAGGCCGCGCTCGCGATCCCGGCTCCCACTCATCGAGAGGGCCCTCTCTTCGGAGTCTCGAGCCGCGCGACGGTCAGCATCCGCGGCTCGCTTCGCAGCCGTTCTCCTCGAGCTGGACGGTGCTGTGCTCGATGCCGAACCGCTCGCGAATCAGATGTCTCATCTCCTGGAGAATCTCCTGTCGGCGGTGACCCTCCACCCGAGCATGCACGGACAGTGACTCGAACCCGGAGGTGATGGTCCAGATGTGCAGGTCGTGAATCTGTTTCACGCCCTCCACCGAGGCCAGCGCCGCCCTGACGTCCTCGGCATCGAGGTGGCGGGGGGTGGCTTCCATCAGCACGTTGACGGAGTCCCGCAGCAAGCTCCACGACGACCACACCACCAGCGAAGCGATGAGAACCGCGGCGATCGGATCGGCGATGTCCCAGTCGAAGGCCCAGATGAGTGCCCCCGCACCGATCGCCTGGACGCTGCCGAGGGTGTCGGCCACGACGTGGAGCCAGGCGCCCTTGACGTTCAACGACTCGTGGCGGCCCTCGCGAAGCATCCACATGCCGGCCAGATTGACCACGAGCCCGCCGACGGCGATCCACAGCATCGTCCGCCCGTCGACCTGCCGGGGATTCTGGAAACGGCCCCAGGCCTCGACGACGATGTAGGTCGCGACCGCCACCAGAGTTGCGCCGTTGAGCAGGGCCGCCAGGATCTCGGTGCGGTGATAGCCGAAGGTCCTCTCGGCAGACCGCGGCTTCTGGGCGATCCAGAGGGCGAAGAGGGCGAGGGCCAGCGAACCCGCATCGGAGAGCATGTGTCCCGCGTCGGCGAGCAGGGCGAGGGAGCCGCTGAGCCACCCTCCGACGATCTCCGCCACCATGTAGAGGAGCACCAGAGCGAGCGTCCAGCCGAGGCGCTTCATGCTGCCGCTTCTCCCTCCCCCGTCAGGGTTGGGCGTTGGGCCTCGATCGCTCAGAGTGCTTTCTCGAGCCGGACCCTCCATCAGATCTCGACCTCCTTCCTCGGCGCGGCGAACCACGCGTAGACCGTGGGCAGCACCAGCAGCGTCAGCAATGTCGAGGTCACGAGGCCGCCGATCACCACCGTGGCGAGCGGCCGCTGCACCTCGGCGCCGGCGCTCGTCGCCAGCGCCATGGGCACGAAGCCGAGCGACGCGACGAGCGCGGTCATCAGCACCGGCCGCAGTCTGACCAGCGCGCCTTCGCGGGCGGCCGCCGCCGCCGGCAGGCCCTCTCGGCGCCGCTCGACGACGTAGGAGACGAGCACCACCCCGTTGAGCACCGCGATGCCGAACAGGGCGATGAAGCCCACCCCGGCCGAGATCGAGAACGGGTAGCCGCGCAGCACGAGGGCGAGGATGCCGCCGGTCACCGCGAGCGGCACGTTGAGGAAGATGAGCACCGCCAGGCGCGCCGAGCCGAACGCCGAGTAGAGGAGCAGGAAGATGAGGAGCAGGGCGAGCGGCACCAGGAACGTGAGCCGCTCGGAGGCCGACTGCAGGTTCTCGAACTGACCGCCCCACTCGAGCGTCCAGCCGGGCGGCAGGTCGACCTGCGCACGAACCGCCTCCCGGGCCTCGGCGATGAACGAGCCGAGGTCGCGGCCGCGGACGTTCGCCTCGACGCTGATGCGCCGGCTGATGTTCTCGCGGCTGATCTGCGCGGGTCCTTCCTCGATGGAGACGTCGGCGACCTGCGTGAGGGGTACGAGACGTCGCGGCCCGCCGGGCGCGGTGGGGGGCGCGGCGACTCGGAGGCCGCGGATGCGGTCGAGATCGGCCCGCACGTCCTCGCCGAAGCGGGCCTGCAGGAGGAACCGTCGCTGGCCCTCGAGCACGACTCCGGCCGGCACGCCGCCCACCGCCTCGACGACCTCGAGGATCTCCTCGGCGCGCACGCCGAGCCGGGCCGCCGCCTGCCGGTCGATGCGCACCCGCAGCATCGGGAGTCCCGTCGTCTGCTCGGCCTTGACGTCGGCCGCTCCGGGGATCGCTTGCAGCGCTTGCGCCACCTCGTTGGCCTTGCGCTTCAGCAGTGGCAGGTCGTCCCCGTAGATCTGCACCGCCACGTCCGAGCGCACCCCCGAGATGAGCTCCGAGACGCGGAGCTCGATCGGCTGGGAGAAGCTGAAGATCGCGCCGGGCACGCGCTCGTTCATCGTCTCCTCGATCGCCTCGACCAGCGCTTCCTTGCTGCCGAACCGCCACTGTTCCCTCGGCGCCAGCATCAGGTAGGTGTCGCTGATCTCGACCCCCATCGGGTCGGTCGCGATCTCGGCCCGCCCCGTCCGGGACACGACGGTCTCGATCTCCGGATCGAATTCCTCCAGGAGCACCTTCTCGGCCAGCGTCGAGATCTCGTTGGACTGCTCGAGCGAGATCGACGGCAGACGCCAGATCTGCATCGCGACCGCGCCCTCGTCGAGCCGCGGGATGAACTCGGTGCCGAGGAACGGGGTGAGCAGCAGGCTGGCGAGGAAGACGCCCACGGCCACGCCGACGGTGGCCTTGCGGAAGCGTAGCGAGCGGTCGAGCAGCGGCACGTAGAGCCGCTTGGCCCAGCGGAAGAGGAACGGCTCCTTCTCCGATACCCGCTTCAGGAACAAGCTCGCCAGCACGGGCATGAGGGTGAGCGCGAGGAGGAGGGACGCGGACAGCGCGAAGACCACCGTGAGCGCCATCGGCCGGAACATCTTCCCCTCGACGCCCCGCAGGGCGAGGATCGGCAGGTAGACGATGATGATGATGCCGACCGCGAAGACCACCGGCCGGGCCACTTGGTGCGCCGCCTCGCGGACCTTCTCGAGATGCGACACGCCGGGCTCCTCGCGCCGCTCGTGGAGCCTGCGCACGACGTTCTCGATCATCACCACCGAGCCGTCGACGATGAGGCCGAAGTCGATCGCGCCGAGGCTCATCAGGTTGCCGGAGATGCCGAGCTGCCTCATGGCGATGAAGGCGGCGAGCATCGACAGCGGGATCGCGGAGGCCACGATCAGGCCGCCGCGCAGGTTGCCGAGCAGGAGGAGCAGGACCAGGACCACGAGCAGCCCGCCCTCCGAGAGGTTCTTCGCGACCGTGCGGATGGTGCGTCGCACGAGGTCGGTGCGGTCGTAGAAGGTGTCGATCACGACCCCTTCGGGCAGCGTGTCCTCGATCTGCTCGATCTTCTCCTTGACCCGGTCGACGACGACGCGGGAGTTCTCGCCCATCAGCATCATCACGATGCCCACCACCGCCTCGCCGCGCGCGTCGCGGGTCACCGCGCCCTGGCGGATCATCGGTGCCAGCTCCACCGTGCCGACGTCGGCGACGGTGACGGAAGTGCCGGCCTCGTCGTGCGCCAGGACGACGGCGCCGATGTCCTCGAGCGTCTCCACCAACCCTTCGCCGCGCACCAGGTACTGCTCCCCCTGGTGGGCGATGTAGCCGCCGCCGACAGCCCGATTGCTGGCCTTGAGCGCCTCGAGGATGTCGCCGACCGAGAGCCCGTAGGCGGTGAGGCTCTCGGGGTCGAGCGTGACCTGATAGGTCTTCAAGAAGCCGCCGAACGAGTTGACCTCGACGATGCCGGGCACCGAGCGGAGCTGGTAGTTGACGAACCAGTCGAGGATGGTGCGCAGCTCCATCTGGGTGTAGCAGGACTCGGTGTCCGGGCCGCCCTCCGGGCAGGGCATCTCGGCCCTGACCTCGAACTGGTAGATCTCGCCGAGACCGGAGGAGATCGGGCCCATCTCCGGCTCGCCGTAGCCCTCCGGGATCGCCTCGCGCGCCTCCGTCAGGCGCTCCGAGACGAGCTGGCGGGCCCAGTAGATGTCGGTCCCCTCCTCGAAGACGACCGTGACGACCGACAGCCCGAACTTCGAGACCGAGCGGATCTCCGCGATCCGCGGCAGCCCGCTCATCGCGGTCTCGACCGGGAAGGTGATGAATCGCTCGACCTCCTCGGGGGCGAGGCCCGGGCTGTTGGTCAGCACCTGGACCTGGACGTTGGTGACGTCGGGGACGGCGTCGATGGGAAGCTGCAGCATCGATCGTAGGCCGAAGCCGGCGACGAGCAGCCACAGCGCCACCGTCAGGAGGCGGTTGTCGAGGGAGAGGTCGATGACGCGTCGGATCACCTCGTCCTCCCCTCAGTGCCCGTGGCCGCCGCCCAGCTCCTCGCGGGCGAGCTCGGACTTCAGGAAGAAGGAGCCCGTCGTGACCACGGGCGTACCCGGCTCGAGGCCCGAGAGCACCTCGACCCACTCGCCCTCGCGCCGGCCGAGCTCGATCTCGCGGACCTCGAACGAGCTTGGACCGGCGGGCACGAACACTATGGCCTCGTCGCCGCGGCGCACCACGGCCGAAGCGGGTATCGAAAGGGCGTCGGTCGCGCCGCCGTGAGGATCGGAAAGCCGTACCCGCGCAAACATGCCGGGGCGAAGCCGGCCCTCCGGATTGGCGACGTCGATCCGCGCCCGAACGGCGCGGGTCTCCGCCGAGACTTGCGGAGCCAGGTAGGTGACCTCGCCGGCGAAGACCTGCGCCGGGAACGCGTCCACCCGCACCTCCACGTCGTCGCCGAGGTGCACCGCTGCCAGATCGCCCTCGAACACGTCGATCCAGATCCACACGTGGCCGAGGTCGGCCACCGTGAAGAGGTTGTCCTCCGGCGCCACCAGCTCCCCGAGGGTGACGTGCTTCTCGACCACCTCGCCGGCGATCGGCGACCGCACCGGCAGCAGGGAGCCCCCGGGCGACCGCGGCCCGCGCTCGCCGGCCCCGACGCCGTAGAGCCGCAGGGTCTCCTCGACGCTCTGCCGTTCCGAGGCGGCCTCCTGGTAGGCCGCCTTCGCCTCCAGCATCTCCCGCTGCGAGGAGATGCGGTCCTCGTAGAGGGTGCGCTCGCGCTCGTAGGTCTCGCGGGCGAGGTCCTCGCGGACGCGTGCCGCGGCGTAGGCGGCTCGGGCCTGCCCCAGCTCTACCGAGTCGAGGACCGCCAGCGTCTGGCCGCTCCGCACGCGGTCGCCGAGCTCGGCGGCCACCCGCTGCACCCGTCCCGGGATCCGCGGGCTGACGTGGGCCACGCGCGCCTGCTCGAAGTCGACCTGGCCGGTCGTGGCGAGCTCGGCCGCGAACGGCCGCGGTGCCGCCTCCGCGGTCTCGAGATCGAGCTCGGAGAGCTTCTCCGGCGTCATCTCGAGGATGCCTTCGGCGTGTTCGCTCTCGTCGGCGGCGCCCTCCGCGTGCTCCGCCTCGTCGCCGGCCCGGTCGGGGCCCTGGCAGGCCACGAGGCCCAGAGCGATCAGGGAGACCATCCCCGCGGCGAACGCGGCGGTGAATATCGGCGAAGTCACTTCGGTTCGGCAGGTCTCGGCGATCATCGGACGTCTCCAGGTGTCGATACGGGAAGGACGTCGGGCGATCCCACGGCGAGCTCGAGCTCGGTCCGGGCGACGAGGGCTTCGCCGAGCGCGCCCAGCGCCTCGCGGCGCGCGTCGAAGAGCTCCCGGCGGAGCAGGAGGACCTCGGTCGTGCCGATCTTGCCGGCCTCGAGTGCGCGGCGCAGCAGGTCGAGGCTCTCCTCGAGGGTCCCGACGACGAGGTCTCGAAGGTCGCGGTAGGCCGCCGCCGCGGCCTGGTAGTGGGCGAAGACGACGGCGACCTCGCGCCCGACGGCGAGCTCGGCCGCGGCGAGCTCGGCCGCGGCCCTATCCACGGCGGCGCTCGCCTCGGCGACGCCGCCCCGGTTGCGGTCGAAGAGCGGGATCGGGACGGTGACCGCCGCGCCCACGACGTCGGCTCCCTCCTCGCGCCCGGAGAAGGCGGCGACGCGCAGATTCGGTCGCCCGAGCGCACGCTCCAGCGCGACCTGCCGGCGTGCCGACTCCACCTCGTCGCGGAGCGCCCGCAGGTCCCAGCGGCCGGCGAGCGCGCGGGCGATCAACGGCTCCAACGACGCGTCCGAGGCAGGCGCGGGAACCGCACCGGCGGCCTCGGGCTGCGGTGCCTCGATCGCCGGGATCCCGATCGCCTCGGCGAGGCGGGCCCGGGCCTCGAGCCAGTCGGCCGTCGACTCGTGCAGCCGCCGGGATGCCAGGCCGGCGGCGGCGCGGGCGACGTTGAGCGCGAGCTGCGTTCCCGCCCCGGCCTCCAGCCGCCGCTCCTCGAGCTCGACCATCTCCCGCATCAGCTCGGCCTCGGAGGCTGCCAGCTCGCGCAGCTCGCCGGCGAGGAGAGCCTCGGTGAACACCCGGGTCACAGCGGAGGTCACCTCCAGCCGGCGCCGGTTCAGGCGCGCCTCGGCGGCCTCGAGGGCCGACCGCGCGACCGCGGTCCGCTTGGCGCGCCGGCCGGCGGTCTCGATCTCCTGCGAGATCGCGAGGGACCGGTCGGTGTCGCTCCCGTCGGGCCCGGAGCGCTCGGCGCCCTCGAGCTCGATCTCGGGGTTGTGGGGATAGGTGCGAGCGGTCGTCAGCCGCGCGCGGGCCTCCTCGACGGCGGCCGCCGCGGCCGCGATCTCCGGGCTGCGCTCCAGGGCCGCCGCCAGCGCCGCGTCGAGCGTCCACCTGCGCTCCGAAGGGGGTCGGTCCTCCTGCGCGGCGACCGACGGGGCGGCGAGCGCGAAGGCGAACGTGATGACGGCGGCCATCCGCCGTCTCGTCGCTGAATCCATGGGTTCCTCCCTCGCGAGACACGCGAGAGCCATGACTGCCGGTGGGGCGCAGCGCGCCCCGGCTTCAGGGCAGGCGCGGGAGGAGGGTCGCTAGAGCGACTTCTCGGGCTCCGCCCGCCGGCTCAGACCTGCGGAGGACGGTCGAGGGGAGGGAGGAAGGGGGAGCGAGGCGCCGCGCCGCCGCCGGAGGCCAGCGACGGCTCGGGAGCGTCCGCAATCGTCGAGGACGGCGGAGGAGCCGCCGCGGCGGGCGCCGTGTGGCAGCAGGTACAGAGGTGGAACGTCCCTGAGCAGCCGTGCTCGCGGCCGTCCGGGGCGTGGTCGGCGCCGGCCTCGGCCGCATGCGCCTCGTGACCGCGCGTCGCCAGATGCCACAGATTCTCGGTGACCTCGACGACGCCGGGCGTGACGAGCGCGGCGAGACCGAGGACCGCAAGCTGGCTGAGACGGCTCATCGAATCGCACTATAGCAGCAAACAAAGAGATGGTGGCGGTGAGGGGACTCGAACCCCTGACCTAGCGATTATGAGTCGCTCGCTCTGACCGGCTGAGCTACACCGCCCCGGTGGTCGGACGGACCGAAGGGTCCGGAAAAAACACGACGACCCGCGGCTCGGAGCACACGGGTCGCGGTCGCGCCGCGGGGGCGCGGGCGGACGCCCGCTGCCGGGCCGAGTATATCCGGCGCCGGCGGGCGGGCGGATCAGGCGGGGTTCAGCGCAGCTCTTCCTGGCAGCTCCGGAACTGGCCGAAGAACTGCCGCATCGAGCCCGACAGGGCCTCGTCGTTGAGCCGGTAGATCACGTTCTGGCCCTGCCGCTGATCGAGGACCAGGTCGGCCTCCTTGAGCACCGACAGGTGCCGCGAGATCGTCGGCTGCGACAGGTGGAAGTTGCCCACGATCTCCCCCACCGTCCGCTGGTTCGACTCGAGCAGCCGCAGGATCTCCTGGCGCGTCCCGTCGGACAGCGCCTTGAAGACCTTCGTCATCTGCCGGCCGTCGAGGCCGTGCATGACACTTCCGTTGAGGGCGTGGCCGTTTCCGGTCCGCGAGAGCATCGGTTCAACCGCCATCCTCTACCTCCTCACCCTTTGCCAGGTCGTTAGGTGTAGAGGGGAACTCTAGAGATCGCGGGTTGAAAATTACTTGAAAATCTCGTGGTGGCTTCGCACCGGTGCGCCAAGCTCATGAGCGCAGACGTGCAAACTTCGCAATTTCCGACTTTTAGCCCCTTCGGCGCGCCGCCGGGATTCAGCCGAGCGCCCGCTGGTACCGCTGTGCGACCTCGGGCCAGTTCACCACGTTCCACCAGGCCTCGAGGTAGTCGTCCCGCTTGTTCTGGTACTTCAGGTAGTAGGCGTGCTCCCAGACGTCGACGCCGAGGATCGGCGTCTTGCCGTCCATCAGCGGGCTGTCCTGGTTCGGCCGCGAGAGCACCTCGAGCCCGCCGCCGCTGCCGACCGTCAGCCAGCCCCAGCCCGAGCCGAACTGCCCCGACGCCGCCGAGCTCAGCTTCTTCTTGAAGTCGTCGAGGCCGCCGAACGCGTCGACGATCGCGTCTTGCAGGCGCCCGTCGGGGCCGCCGCCGCCGTCCGGGCTCATCACCGTCCAGAACAGGCTGTGGTTCGCGTGCCCGCCGCCGTTGTTGCGCACCGCGGTGCGGATGTCCTCCGGCACCCGGTCGATGCCGCGCAGCAGGTCCTCGACGCTCTTCGCCTGCAGGTCGGGGTGCCCGTCGAGCGCCGCGTCGAGCTTCTTCACGTAGCCGGCGTGGTGCTTGTCGTGGTGGATCTCCATCGTCCGCGCGTCGATGTGCGGCTCCAGCGCGTCGAACGGGTAGGGCAGGTCGGGGACCTCGTGGGCCATCGAGCTCTCCTTTCGGGGTCGTTGCGGAGATTGCCTGAGAAGCGGCATGCGGCGCCGGACGCACCGGCGCCGGCCGCGAGCCTACGTCGCTACCCCGGAACGGCGTGCGAAACCGGTGCCGGGGCGGTCACAGCCGCTCGCGGAGCGGACAGCGGTTCGCGTCGACCGGCACGTCGGGAGGGCTGCGCGGACATCGTAGCCGCCCGCTCGATTGCTAGAGTCGCACCGTGGCCGGCGACATCGAGCAGGTGCTGGAGACGCTGGGGCGGGCCGGGGTCCGGTTCCTGGTCGTCGGTGGGGTAGCGGTGGTCCTGCACGGGCACCTGCGGGCGACGGCGGACCTCGATCTCGTCGTGCAGCTCGAAGAAGAGAACTTGCGGCGGGCTCTCGACGCGCTCGAGAGCCTGGGCTACAGGCCGCGGGCGCCGGTGTCGTTCCGGGCATTCACCGACCCGCAGACGAGGGAGCGCTGGATCCGGGAGAAAGGGCTGACCGTGTTCTCCCTGTGGAGCGAGCGGTTCCCGCAACTCGAGGTCGACCTCTTCGCCAGGGAGCCCTTCGAGTTCGGGGAGACCTACGGTCGCTCGGTCCGCGTGCCCCTCGGCAGGCAGACGGTGGCCGTCGCTTCGCTCGACGACTTGATCGCCATGAAGGAGGCGGCCGGGCGGCCGCAGGACCGAAGCGACGTCGAGGCCCTCCGCACCCTACGCGACGCGAGGACGGGCGGATGACCCGCGACGAGCCAGCGACGAGGCGCAGCGAGCACGGCTGGAGCTTCGAGGAGACGGCGGGTCGGCAGCTCCTCGAGGGTCTCGCGCTGACTCCGCTCGAGCGCCTGCGCTGGCTCGATCGCCGAAAGAAGGAGCTCCAGGGGCTTCTCGGCCGCGCCGCGACGGCCGAGCGCGAGGGCTGAACGAGCGGGCGGTACGCCGCTGGCGAGCGTGCCATGGCGAGCGTCCCGAGCGCCGTTGACTTGCTTCGACCCCCTGTGTACCATTACGCTCCTTCTGCGGGCTGGGAGGTTAGCTCAGCTGGCAGAGCACCTGCTTTACACGCAGGGGGTCGCGGGTTCAAATCCCTCACCTCCCACCAGCGGTCGCCAGATCCGCCGCGCCCGACCGGAAGCGCCCATCTGGAAACATGCGGGGTCGTAGTTCAGTTGGTTAGAACGCCGGCCTGTCACGCCGGAGGTCGCGGGTTCGAGTCCCGTCGGCCCCGCCACCAACGCCTTTCGAGGACGACGCCATGCGCGAAAAGATCAAGCTCGTCTCTTCCGCCGGGACCGGCTACTTCTACACGACGACGAAGAACAAGAAGCTGGCGACCGAGAAGCTGCGCCTGAAGAAGTACGACCCGAAAGTGCGCAAGCACGTCGAGTTCGTCGAAGAGAAACTCAGGTAGTTCCCCCCCTTTTCCTAGTTCGCCAGGTAGCCCAGGGCGCGGAGCTCTTCGCGGAGCTCTTCGGGGATCTCCTGCGTCTCGACGCGGCGGCGTAGGCCGGCGAAGCGGCGGTCGATGAGGGCGGCGAGCTCGGCGACCTGGGCCGGGTTCGCCTCGGCGAGGTTCTCGGTCTCGCCCGGGTCGGCGGCGAGGTCGTAGAGCTCGACCCGCTCGAGCGGGTAGTGGCCCTCGGGCGCGCCGGCGACGCAATAGGGCTGGTGGCCGGTCGGGTTCCACACCAGCTTCCAGTCGCCCGCGGCCACGGTGTGGAGGAGGACGGTCCCGTACTCGCCGAAGGCGGGCCGCCCCGGTCCGCCGCCCGTCCCGCCGCCTCCCGCGCGCTCCAGGTAGGGGACCAGCGAGACGCCGTGCCGCTCGGCGGGGGCTTCGACGCCGACGAGGTCGAGCAGGGTCGGCAGGACGTCGCCGAGCTCGACCCGCTGGCGCACCCGGCCGCCGCCCTCGACCAGCCCCGGCGCGAGGACGGCGAGCGGCACGTGGAGGGTCGTCTCGTAGACCGAGCAGGCGTGGTAGAGGTAGCGGTTGTGGTCGTAGAGCTCCTCGCCGTGGTCGGCGAGGACGACGATCACCGCGTCGTCGCCGAGCGCCCCGAGCTCGCGCAGGCCGCCGAGCAGCCGCCCGGCGAGCCGGTCGCTGCCGATGACCGCCGCGTCGTAGAGGGCGTCGAGGTGGGCGACGTCGCGGTCGTCGAGCGGGACCTCCTCCTCCATGATGCGGTCGAGCTGCCACTTCTTCGGGCCGACCGGGCCCTCGTAACCCGGGTCGAGCTCGTTCGCCGCCAGGCCGCCGCCGTTGTAGTACGGCCCGTGCGCCCCGAACAGGTGGACCCAGAGGAGCCACGGCCGGCCGTCGCCCTCGCGCTCGGCGGCGGCGACCCACTCGAGGGCGCGGGCGATCGTCTTGCCGTCCTGCCCGCCGCTGCATGCGAAGGCGTCCCACCCCTGGTGGTTCGCCTTGCACATGTTCGACAGGAAGGCGCCGGTGCGGTAGCCGGCCTGGCGGAGGACGAGCGGCAGGGTGGGCAGCCCCTCGGGGAGCGCGTAGCCGTTCTCGACCACCCCGTGGCCGCTCGGGTAGAGCCCGGTGAGGACGGTGGCGAGCGACGGCCAGGTGGTCGCCCGCGGGGCCGAGGCGCGCTCGAAGAGGACGCCGCCGGCGAACAGGGCGTCGAGGTTCGGGCTCGTCGTGCGGACCGCGTAGCCGTAGGCGTTGAGGCGGTCGGCGCGCAGGGTGTCGACGGTCAGCAGCAGGACGTCGCGGCCGGCCGCTGCGCCGGCGAGCGGCCGGCGGGCGTCCTCCACCGCGTCGCCTTCCTCGCCTCCGCCGCCGCCGCAGGCGACGAGGAGGACGGCGCCCAAGGCCGCCGCGCCGAGCCGCCCGGCGGTCGCCGGCGGCCGCCGTCCCCGCCGCGGCGTCGGACCGTGGGCGTGCCCCCGCGGCCGGAGGCGGCCGCGTCCGCGAGGCTCGTCCGCGCCCGGCTTGACGTCTGCCCGCGCGTCTGCTACGTTGCGCAATCTCTCCCCTGTGGTGCGTCGTAAGCGGTCGCGTGGACCGCCGTGCGTCGCGCGGCCGGCCCGCCCGTGGCGAGCCGGCCGCCCGGCGTCTCCGCTCCCTGAACTCACGGAGCGGAACATGCATTCCTCGACCCTCGTCCCCGCGGCGCCGGCCGGCGCCGCCGTCCCCGATCCTGTCACCGAAGCCCCGGCCGGCCGCCGGGCGCGCCCCGCGCGGCCGCCCGCCGGGGCCCGCGACCCCGCCGGCTGGGACCGGCTGGTCCGCCGCCACCGCCGCCGCGTCGCCGGCGCCGTGCGCCGCGTGCTCCACCGCGCCGGCGCCCGCCCGCTGCCCGAGGACGTCGACGACCTCGTCCAGGAGGTCTGGTACCGGCTGCTCGAGCGGTGCGGGCCCGGGCTCGGGCCGCTCGGCGGCCTCGACGAGCCACGCGCCGGGGCCTATCTCGCCCGCGTCGCGCGCAACGCGGCGTCCGACCGGCTGCGCCGCGAGCGGGCGGTCAAGCGCGGCCGCGGCTGGCTGCGCCGCGACGGTCTCGCCGCGGAGTGCGCGGCGGAGTCCGTCGCCGACCCCGCCCCCTCGCCCGAGGAGCGCGCCCTCGCCGGGGAGCGGCGGCGCCGGTTCCGCGCCGTCTGCCGCCGGCACGCCCCGCGCGGCCGGCGCGGCGCGCGGGACGCGGCGATCGCCGAGCGGGCGCTGGTCGACGGCTGGAGCAGCCGGCGGATCGCCGCCGCCCTGGGGGGCGAGCTGACGCCGTCGAGCGTCGACTCGGTCGTCCACCGGATGCGCGCCGCCCTGGCGCGCGAGGGGATCGAGCTGCCGCGCCGCGGCTCGGGGTGAGCGGGGCGGGCGGCGGGCGTCCGCTACGATCGCGCGGTGCGCGTCTTCACCGACCCCCGCTGCCTCGCCCATCGCCCGCCGCCCGGCTTCCCGGAGCGGCCCGAGCGGCTGCGGGCGATCCTCGACCATTTGCGGGCGGAGGGGTTCGAGACCGTCGAGCCGGTGCGCGGCGAGGACGCCGCGGCGCGCGCCCGCCGGGCGGTGACCGCGCTCCACCCCGAGGAGTACGTCGCCCGGTTCGAGCGGGCGGTCGCCCGCGGCGACGCGCTCTTCGACTCGGCGGACAACCCGCTGTCCCCGGGCACCGCGGACGCCGCCTGGGGCGCGGTCGAGGCGACCCTGGCGGCGGCGGACGCGGCCGCGGCGGGCGAGCCGGCCTTCGCCGCCGTCCGCCCGCCGGGCCACCACGCCGAGCGGGCGACCGCGATGGGGTTCTGCTGGCTCGGCAACGCCGCGGTCGCCGCCCAGCACCTGCTCGACGCGCACGGCATGGAGCGCGTCGCCGTGTTCGACTTCGACGTCCATCACGGCAACGGCACCCAGCACCTCTTCGAGGAGCGGGCGGACGTCTTCTACGCCAGCACCCACCAGTTCCCCTTCTACCCGGGCACCGGGGCGGCCGGGGAGCGGGGACGCGGGGCGGGCGAAGGGGCGACCCTCAACGTGCCGCTGCCGGCCGGCACCGGCGACGACGGGTACCGCGAGGCGATCGAGGAGCGGGTGCTGCCGGCCCTCGCCGCCTTCCGGCCCGACGCGCTCGTCGTCTCGGCCGGGTACGACGCCTGGCGCGGCGACCCGCTCGGCGGCATGCGGGTGAGCGAGGAGGGCTTCGCCGACTGGGGCCGGCGGCTCGGCGAGCTCGCGGCCGAGGCGTGCGGCGGGCGGCTCGTCGCCGTCCTCGAGGGCGGCTACGACGTGTCGGCGCTCGGCCGGCTCGTCGCCGCGACGCTGCGCGGCTTCGCCTGCGACCAGGTGAGGTAGCATTCGCTTCCATAGACCACTTTCGACGTGTCGATTGACGAATCCCAAAGCCTATGGGTAGAATCGCCGGAACAGCTCACGTGGTACTTGAAGTTTCCGCGCGCGGAGGAGTCCGACCATGAGCCCGACCCGGTGGCTGACGTCGTCCCGCCGAACCCCGTTCCCTTCCCTGGCCCTCGCCGCCGGCCTCGCCGTGGCGCTCGTCGGCGCCGCCGACGCGCGGGCGCAGCTCCCCGAGCAGCCGTTCGGCTCGTTCAACCAGCTCAGCGGCGGCAACGCGGCGGGCGGGGTGATGCCGATCGTCGGCTGGGCGCTCGACGACGACGGCGTCGCCGCGGTCGACGTCCTGGTCGACGGCCGGGTCGTCGGCCGGGCGATCTACGGCGGCTTCCGCCCCGACGTCACCGCCCTTTTCCCGGGCTTCCCCGACACCCCGCTGCCGGGCTTCTCCTTCCAGCTCGACACGACCCGCTTCCTCAACGGGCTGCACACCGTCTCTGCCCTCGTCCACACCGAGACGGGTGAGCGCGTCTTCCTCCGCCCGCTCGTCTTCGAGTTCCTCAACCTGACCCACAACCTCAAGCCGTTCGGCCGCATCGAGCAGCCGCTGCGGCAGGCCGAGCTGTTCGGCACCTGCAACCCGAACGAGCCGCTGCGCCGGCTGACGGTGGTCGAGGGCTGGGCGCTCGACGTCGGCGTCGAGATCGGCGACATGGGGATCGGCTACGTCGAGCTGATGGTCGACGGGGTGATCCTGTCCAACAGCAAGGTCCACTGCGCCTTCGTGCCGCCGCTCGGCGGCCTGACCGACTGCTACGGCGTCCGCCGGCTCGACATCGAGAACCGCTTCCCGCTGGTCAAGGACGCGCCGAACGCCGGCTTCCGCTTCGTCATGGACGTCGGCGACCTCGTCGCCTTCGGCTTCGCCGAGGGCCGCCACACGCTGACCATCCGCTCCGGCGACATCTCCGGCCAGGTCGCCGACGTCGACGAGATCCCGGTCGTCTTCCGCTGCGCCGACGCGACGATCAACGACCCGTCCCGCGGCGGCGTCGACCTGCCGGAGGGCGGCCTGTTCTTCGGCGGCATCGTCGAGATCACCGGCTTCGCCGTCGACTTCCAGGGCGTCGACCGGGTCGAGGTCTACGTCGACGGCGTCTTCGTCGGCAACGCGCTGTACGGCCTGCCGCGCCCCGGCGTCGCCGGCCTCTTCCCCGGCTTCCCCGACTCCGCCGCCGCCGGCTGGACCTTCGGCCTCGACACCACCGAGCTCGCCAACTCCTTCCACCACATCCAGTTCATCGTCGTCGACGACCTCGGCGACCGCACGTTGCTGGGCGAGCGTACCTTCCTCGTCCAGAACTGACCCCGAGAGCGCGGATCGCACGCGATCTCGGGCGGTCCTCCCTCCTTCCTCCCTGCGGCGTACTGTCGTACGCCTCAGTCGGTCGTCGGTCCGGGTCGCCCGATCTCACGCACGCTCCACGCTCTCGGGCGGTCCTCCCTCCTTCCT
>Ga0214468_1000080_pt1 | contig 27684 bp, 21 predicted proteins | sample RVTome_9_FD_187334 | JGI IMG/M metagenome (GOLD analysis project Ga0214468, IMG submission 187334) | Soil microbial communities from uranium-contaminated site in the Upper Colorado River Basin, Wyoming, United States - RVT155D38 HiSeq ...
TGGTGGCGAGGAAGCGCCTCCTCGCCGACGTGCTGGAGGCGGCCGACGGCGGCGACGAGGGGCTGCTCCGGTACAGCGACCACGTCGCGGGGCGGGGCGAGGACTTCCTGCGCCAGGCCTGCCGGCGCGCGGTCGAGGGGGTGGTCTCGAAGCGGGCGGCCAGCGGCTACGCCGAGGGGCGGAGCCGCGACTGGCGGAAGGTCAAGTGCGGCGACCGGCAGGAGTTCGTGGTCGGCGGCTTCACCGGGCCGTCGGGCTCGCGGATCGGGTTCGGGTCGCTGCTGCTCGGCGTCTTCCCGCCCGCCGGCGGAGGCGGCGGGAAGCTCGTCTACACCGGCCGCGTCGGCACCGGCTTCGACCACGCCACCCTCGAGGCGCTACGCGAGCGGCTCGGCGAGCTCGAGGAGGACGAGTCGCCGTTCGACGATCCGCGGCGGGCGGCCGGGGGGTGGAGCGCCCGGGCCAAGGGCGTCCACTGGGTGCGCCCCGAGCTGGTCGCCGAGGTGAGCTTCACCGAGTGGACCGAGGACGGTGTCCTCCGCCATCCTTCGTTCCGCGGTCTGCGCGAGGACAAGGCGGCCGAGGAGGTGGTCCGGGAGCCGGCGGAGATCGCGGAAGACGACGAGGGGGGGCCGGGGAGCGGCGGGGGCACGAGGTCCGCCGAGGAGCGCAAGGAGGAGAGGATGGCGAAGAAGGTCAGCCGCGAGGCGGCGCGCGAGGACGGCGGCCGGGGACGGACGACGCGGAAGGCCGGGGACGGTCCGGTGGAGGTCGCCGGCGTCCGGCTCACCCACCCCGACCGCGTCGTCTACCCCGACCAGGGGGCGACGAAGCGCGACCTCGCCGTCTATTACACGTCGATCGCCGAGCGCATCCTCCCCCACCTCGCGGGCCGCCCCCTGTCGCTCGTCCGCTGTCCGAAGGGGCGCGCGGGGGAGTGCTTCTACCAGAAACACGTCGACGAGCACTTCCCCGACGCGGTGGTCCGGGTGGAGGTGGCGGAGAAGGACGGCCGGGAGGTCTACGGCATGGTCGAGTCGGTCGAGGGGCTCGTCGCCATGGTCCAGATGGGCGTGCTCGAGCTCCACACATGGGGGGCGCGGCACGACCGGATCGAGCGGCCCGACCGGCTGGTCTTCGACCTCGACCCGGAGGAGGGGCTCGGCTGGGAGCGGGTCGTCGAGGCCGCCCGCGACGTGCGCGACCGGCTGTCCGGCCTCGGCCTCGAGAGCTTCGTCAAGACGACCGGCGGCAAGGGCCTGCACGTCGTCGCCCCGATCGAGCGGCGGACCGGCTGGGACGACCTCAAGGGCTTCGCGCGCGGGGTCGCCGAGTCGATGGTGCGCGACGCGCCGGGCCGCTACACCGACAACATGTCGAAGGCGAAGCGCCAGGGGAAGGTGTTCATCGACTACCTGCGCAACGGGCGCGGCGCGACCTTCATCGCCGCCTACTCGACCCGCGCCAGGCCCGGGGCGACGGTGTCGGTGCCGGTGCGCTGGGACGAGCTCGCGCGGGTGCGGCCGGACGGCTACGACGTCGGCAACCTGCTCCGCCGCCTCGCTTCGCTGAAGACGGATCCCTGGGCGGGCTTCGACGACCTCCGCCAGTCGGTGACCGCGAAGATGCGCCGGGCGGTGGGGGCGGTCTGATCTGGCACGTCGCTTGCCCCTATGGGGCGGCATGCCGACGACCCCATGCCGCACCGCGTACGCTCTCGCCCTCCCGCTCCTCCTGGCCGCCCTGCTCCTCCCGGCGGCCGCGTGCGGCCCGGGCGACGAGGAGTTCTCCGCCGAGACCGCCGGCTACCTGCGGGCGGCGCTCCACGACGTCCCGCAGGACGGCGACGACCGCGTCCGCTCGGCGATGGCGCGCTTCTACGCCCAGCGGTCCTACGCCCCCGCCTGGGTCGAGCGCCAGGGGGTCACCGAGGCCGGCGAGGAGCTGCTCGAGACGCTGGACTCCGCCGGCGAGCAGGGGCTCGACCCGACCGATTACCGCACCGACGCCCTGCGCGCCTCGATCGAGGCCTTCCGCGAGCAGCGCACCGACGACGCCGAGCGCGCCCGCCGCGCCGCCGCGCTCGACGCCGAGCTGACCTTCGCCTTCCTCACCCTCGCCTCGCACGTCGGCAACGGCCGCACCCGACCGGAGGACGCGGGGATCGCCTGGCACATCACCCCGCGCGAGCTCGACCTCGCCGCCACCCTCCAGCGGGCGATCGACGACCACGGCGTGCGCGGCAGCCTGCGCGCCCTCGAGCCCCCGCACGCCGGCTATCGCCAGCTCGCCGAGCTCCACGAGCGCTACCGCGCGCTGGTCGAGAAGGGCGGCTGGGAGCCGATCCCGGACGGTCCGGCGCTGAAGGAGGGCGACACCGGCCCGCGCGTCGCCGCCCTGCGTCAGCGTTTCGCCGCGACCGGCGACCTCGAGTCGGCCGGCGAGGGCGAGGCCGCCGCGGCGTACGACGAGGAGCTCGCCGCCGCCGTCGGCCGCTACCAGCAGCGCTACGGCCTCGAGCCCGATGGCGTCGCCGGCCCCGAGGTCCTCACCGCGCTCAACCTGTCGGCCGAGGAGCGGCTGCGCCAGATGGCGGCCAACCTAGAGCGCTGGCGCTGGCTGCCCGAGGAGCTCGGCTCGCGCTACGTCCTGGTCAACGTCCCGCGCTACGAGCTGACCGTCGTCGAGGACGGCGAGCCGGTCCGGGTGATGCGCATCGTCGTCGGCGACGAGTACAACGCGACCCCCGTCTTCTCCGAGGAGATGGCCTACCTCGTCTTCAACCCGACCTGGAACGTGCCGTCGTCGATCGCCCGCGAGGAGATCCTGCCGCAGCTCGCCGCCAACCCCGGCCACCTGGCCGAGAACGACATGCAGCTCGTCCGCGGCTGGTCGGACGACGCCGAGGTGCTCGACCCCTGGCTCGTCGGCCCCGAGGTGGCGGCCGGCGCCGGCAGCGACGGCTCCGACGTCCGCATCCGCCAGCTCCCCGGCCCGTCGAACCCGCTCGGCCGGGTCAAGTTCATGTTCCCCAACGAGTTCAACATCTACCTCCACGACACCAACGCCCGCCACCTCTTCGCCCAGACCGACCGCAACCTCTCCCACGGCTGCATCCGGGTCGAAGACCCGGTCTGGCTCGCCTCCTTCGTCCTCGGCGAGCCGGAGAGCGAGATCCGCCGGCGGATGGCGAGCCCCGAGACCGAGAACGTCCAGGTCCCCCGGAAGATCCCCGTCCACATCCTCTACTGGACCGTCTTCGTCGACGAGGAGAGCCAGGCCAACTTCCGCCACGACCTCTACGACGTCGACACCCGCGTCCTCGCCGCCCTCGACGGCGTCGGTCCGGCGACGCTCGACCTCGAGATCCCCGAGGAGCCGATGGCCGTGCCGGCCGAAGGCGAGGGCGAAGAGGCGGACGAGGCCGAGCCCGAGGGCGACGCCGAGGACCCCCCGCCGTCCAAGCCGAAACAGGCGGCCTGAGCGGCGCGGGTCCGGGTCCGTTCGGCCGCCCTCAGGCCCGAGCCCGCGCCCGGCGCGCCCGGTGGAGGTCGAACGCCGTCTTGGCCAGCGTCGCGCCGAGGATCACCCCGCCGCCGGCCAGGCCCCACGATCCCGAAGCCTCGCCGTGGACGAGCCAGGCCCAGATCGGGTTGAGCACCGGCTCGACGAGGAGCAGGAGCGAAGCCTCGAAGGCGCCGACCCGGCGGATGCCCCGGGTCAGCAGCGCGTAGGCGACCGCGATCTGGACCACGCCGAGGAAGGCGACGAGCGCCCAGTCGGCGGCGGTGGCGGCGGCGAGGGGCGCACGGTCCGCCAGCGCCGGCGGCAGGGCGGCGACGAAGGCCACCCCGTTGCCGAGGACGACCGCGAGCGCACCGAGGTCGCCGCCGCCGCCCGCCTCGTCGCGCCCGACCCAGCGCAGGCCGAGCAGCGTCAGCGCCCAGGTCAGCCCGGAGAACGCCGCCACGACGTTGCCCGCGAACGGGTCCGGCGCCAGCGCGTCCGGCGCCCGCTGGCCGACGAAGAACATCCCCATCCCGACCGCCAGCGCCGTCATGTACACGAGGTCGCGCCGCCGCACCGTCTCGCGCAGCAGCCAGGGCGCGAGCAGCAGCACCCAGAGCGGTGCGGTGGACTGCAGGAAGATCGTGTTCGCCGCCGTCGTCAGCTTGTTGCCGAGGACGAACGACAGCATGGTCACGCCGTGCGCGACGCCGACCGCGACGAGCGGCCACCCCCAGCGTCGCCGGAGCGCCCGCCGCGCCGCCGGCAGCAGGACCAGGAGCGCCACCGCCGCGATCCCCGACCGGAAGCTCGCCACCTGCCAGGCGGTCAGCGACACGCCCTTGATCGCCGCCCCGCCGGTCGAGAACAGCAGCGCGGCGGCGAGGAGCTGGAGCCGGGGAACGGCGCCCGTCCCACCCGAGATCACCGGTCGGCACGGCATCCCGGGATGCTACGACGATGCCCGCGGAGAGGGTTGTCAGGCCTCTTTCGCCGCCAGCGGGTCGTCCATGGCCCCCAGGGCCTTGAGCCAGCGCAGGTGGGCCACGAAGGCCTCGGTCACGGTCCGGCGTTCGCGGTAGACCAGGCCGAACTCCTCCGCCGTCTCCTTGAGGATCTGGCTCAAGGCGGGGTAGTGCACGTGGCAGATGCGCGGGAACATGTGGTGCACGACGTGCAGGTTGAGGCAGCCGAGGAGCCAGTTGGCGAAGGGGTTGCCGCGGGCGAAGTCGGAGGTGGTTTCGAAGACGTGGTCGACGAAATTGTTGCCGACCTGGCCGTCCTCGCCGGGCCGTGGATAGGTCGTGCCCTCGGTGATATGGGTGGGTTGGAAGATCAGCGCGATGGTGAAGCCGATGAAGGCGTGCATGACCACGAAGCCGAGCAGGACCACGTACCAGGGGACGCTCAACAGGACCAGCGGCAGCACCAGCACGTAGGTGTAGTAGAAGGCCTTGGTGAGCAGCATGAAGAGGATCTCCCCGCGGGGATGACGGGCGATCCTGCGGTTGCCGAAGCCTCCCTTGTAGAAGAGCCAGCGGAAGTCCTTGCTGAGCACCCAGTCGAGGGTCGAGAGACAGTAGAGGAGGGGCCCGTAGAGGTGCTGGTAGCGGTGGTGGCGGCGGCGCTTCTCGTGAGGCGAAAAGCGCAGGACGTTGCCCGAGGCCAAGGCCGTGTCGCTGCCGTCGATGTTGACGAAGGAATGGTGCGAGTCGTTGTGCAACAGCCGCCACATGTAGGAGCTGACGCCCACGAGGTCGAAGACGCAGGAGAACAGGCGGTTGACCCGGCGGCTGCTCGAGTAGCCGCCGTGGTTGGCGTCGTGGGCGATGTTGAAGGCCATGTAGAGCTGGGCGAAGCCGTGCACCACGTAGAGGGTGACGACCCCCGCCGCTGAGAAGCGGTCGCTGATCAGCAGCAGGTAGGTCGCCACCCAGAGCGCGAAGCCGAGGACGGTCTTGGCGATCATCGCGGCGTTGGCGTGGCGGGAGATCCCGCGATCCTGGAAATAGGCATCCACCCGCTGGTTGAGCGTCCTGGCGAAGCCGGACGAGGTGATCTTCTCGCCGAATCGGATCGGTTCGGTCGCGGACATCTCGAGAGCCCTCCGTAAGGGCGAGGCCGCCTAGGTCAAGGCCGACGGCGGCTCGGCGGCGATCGGCGAGCCGTTGGCATTTTCGCGCTTGCCAGTATATCGCGGAGCTTCCCGCGCTGCCCGCCGGGCGGGCGGATTCCCGCCGCCCACACGGGGATAGGACAGTACCCCCGGTCGCGCCGCAGGTGCGTCTACGGTAGACTAGCGCCCGTCCCCGATGCGATGTTTACCTGCTGCCCTCACGGTGATGGCTTGCGTGCTCGGCGCGGCTGAGACCGCCTCCGCCGCGACGTTCACGGTGACGACGACCAGCGACGCGCCGGGGCCCGCCACCGCCTGCACGACACCCTCCTCGCCCTGCTCGCTGCGGGATGCCCTGCGAGCCGCCAACACCGCTCCCGACCTCGATCAGATCGTCTTCGCGATTCCGGAGAGCGATCCGGGCTTCGGCGGCGGCCACTGGACGATCTCGCCGGAGAGCCTACTCCCCGCGATCGAGCACCCGGTGGCGCTCGACGCTACGACCCAGGCGGGCGCGTCGTGCGCCCCCGCCGAGGGCGCGCCGCACGTCCTGCGCATTCGCCTCGATGGCTCTCGGGCGCCTCACACCCCTACCTCCAATCCCGGTTTCAACGTCTTCCCGTCCGCGGCCGGCTCGACGATTCGCGGCTTCTCGATCACCGGGTTTCGCGGCGTGGGGCTCCTGCTGCAAGGCGAGGCGGGTGTGCTCTGCAACTACCTCGGCCTGGCCCCCGACGCCAGCCCGGCGCCCAACAGGCTACACGGGGTCGCGGTGGTCGGCCCTGGCGGCCACGTCGGCGGTCGCACATCCGCCGCGCGCAACGTCATCTCCGCCAACCCGCAATCCGGCATTCGCGTGACCGCCCATGCCACCGACACCCTGATCGAGGGCAACTACATCGGCACCGACCCTACCGGCGCGACGGTGCCCGGTCCGCAGTTTTCTGGGGTCCTACTCCTCGATCTCGCGGCTCGGACCCTCATCGGCGGCACGGCGCCCGGAGCCGGGAATCTGATTTCGGGGAATCAGGTCGGCGTCGAGGTGGGAAGAGTGTTCGACGAGGCCAGCGTGGCGTTCGCGACCGTGATCCAAGGCAACCGCATCGGCACCGATTGGCGAGGCGAGCGCGCGCTCGCCAACCTGCAAGACGGCGTGGCGATCACGTCACCCGACACGGTGGTGGGCGGCGCGGAGCCGGGCGCGGGCAATCTCATCGCCGGCAACGAGCGGGCCGGCGTGCACGTCCTCGCCCGAGCCAAGCGGCCACGGATCGAAGGCAACCGGATCGGCGCCGGCGCCACCGGCGCGGCGCTGGGCAACGGCGCGGACGGCATCTGGACGGAGGGGCCGGTCGGCACCATCGGCGGCCCGGGCGCGGCCGCCAACGTCATCGCCCACAACGGCGGGGCGGGGATCTCGGTTCGCAAGCCCGCCGGCGCCACCGATCCCGGCTCGGCGCTGATTCTCGAGAACAGCATCCACTCCAACCGCGAGCTGGGAATCGACGTGTCACAGAGTCTCGCGCTCGACGGCGTGACGCCCAACGACGCCGCCGAGGCGACCAATCCCCAGGCGCTGAACTGGCCGACCCTGACGTCAGCGACGACCGGGGCGTCCGGCACACGGGTGACCGGCGCGCTCGACAGTCAGCCGGAGAGGGAGTTCGAGCTGCGGTTCTACGCCAGCCCGGAGGCCGACCCTTCGGGCCACGGCGAGGGCCAAGCGTATCTCGGTGCGGTGCGCGTCACGACCGACGCCGCCGGCAACGCGACGGTGGCCGCCGACTTGCCGACGACGGCGACGGCCGGCTGGTTCGTGAGCGCCACCTCGTCGACCGTGAGCGGCAGGCTCGAGACCTCGGAATTCGGCCCCACCGTGGGGGTCACCGCGGCACCAAGGACTGCGTCGCCACCGATCCTCTTGGCCGTCGCGCTCACCGCCGCGATCCTGCTCGCCTGGCTCCTGCGGCGGCGCCGGCGCCCCTAGCAGCCCGGGAAGGGGGCCCGGCCCACGGGCCCCCGAGAGCCGCCGACGCGGCGCGGCGCCGTCTACCCGAGCAGCCGCAGGCCGAGCTGGAACTGGCGCGGGTCGCCGGTGCCGCTGCGCACCGTGCCGTCGAAGTTGAACGCCAGGCTGGTCACCTGGGGGCGCAGGAAGTTGTCCGAGTCGAGGGCGTTGAAGACCTCGAAGATCGGCTGCACGGTGCAGTCGCCCCAGGCGAAGTCCTTCGCCAGCCGCAAGTCGGGGGCCGACTGCCTGTTGTCCTTGCGCCCCAGGTTGCGGCGGGTGATCGAGCCGTCGGGATTGATGCGGTCGGGGGCCGGAGTTGACGAGACACGCGTTTTCGCGAGCGGTCGACTGGGCGGGCAACCGTTCCTCGTCGCCCGACGATAGAGGATCGGGCCGTCCGACCGGAGGCCGGCCGGCCGCGCACGGACGCTCGGATAGGCTCGCGCGACCGGCCGCGGCCGGCCGATCCCCGAGGCGATACGCGTGGACCCGTTCGAGACCGACTTCGAGATCGACGACGACATCCGGCGGGCGTCGACCGCTCCCGCCGACCTCTATCACGGTGCGGCCCGCTTCGAGCACCTGCGGGAGGCGGTCTTCGCCCGGAGCTGGCAGTTCGTCGGCGACGTCGACGGGGTGCGCGCCCCGGGCCACGTCGAGCCGCTGACGCTGCTGCCCGGCTTCCTCGACGAGCCGCTGCTGCTCGCCCGGGACGCCGACGACGAGCTGCGCTGCCTGTCGAACGTCTGCACCCACCGCGGCAACCTCCTGGTCGAGAGCGGCGGCCGCTGCCAGGTGCTGCGCTGCCGCTACCACGGGCGGCGCTTCGGGCTCGACGGGCGCTTCGTGTCGATGCCCGAGTTCGAGGAGGCGGAGAGCTTCCCGAGCCCGTCCGACGACCTGCCGCAGGTGCCGCTCGCGCTGTGGGGCAAGCTCGCCTTCGCCGCGCTCGACCCGGCCCAGGGCTTCGACGAGCTCGCCGGCCCGCTCCGCCGCCGCCTCGCCTGGCTCCCTCTCGACGAGCTGAGCTTCGAGCCGACCCGCTCGCGCGACTACCTGGTCAGGGCCCACTGGGCGCTCTACGTCGAGAACTACCTCGAGGGGTTCCACGTCCCCTTCGTCCACCCCGGCCTCTCGAAGTCGCTCGACTACGCCGCCTACGCCACCGAGCTCGACCGCTGGTCGGTCCTCCAGCTCGGCATCGCGGCCGCCGGCGAGGAGACGTTCGACCTACCCGCCTCCTCGCCCGACCACGGCCGCCGGGTCGCCGCCTACTACGGCTGGCTCTTCCCCAACACGATGGTCAACGCCTACCCTTGGGGGATCTCGGTCAACGTGGTCCAGCCGCTGGCCCCGGACCGCACGAAGGTCCTCTTCCGCACCTACGTCCACGACCCGGCGCGGCTGGAGTCGGGGGCCGGTGCCGCCCTCGACCGGGTCGAGCGCGAGGACGAGGCGATCGTCGAGACCGTCCAGCGCGGCGTCCGCTCCCGCCTCTACCGCCGTGGCCGCTACTCCCCCACCCGCGAGCAGGGCGTCCACCACTTCCACCGGCTGCTCGCCGAGGCGCTCGGGGGCGGGGATGGGCGGTAGAGCCGGCTGCCACTCCATCCTCACTTGACGCAAACCGTCGGCAGAATCTGAAATCTGCCGGCGTCCTGCGTCACGGCCCGGTCCGCAGATCGACGTGGTTGATCGTGTCGATCACCTCCCCTCGGCCGGCTGTCGCCCGCGCTCCTTGCGCTCGAACCCGAAGCAGGCGATCCAGCCGGGGCGGCGGCCGGCCTCGATCTCCTCCTCGGTCGGGTAGCCCTCGCAGCAGTCGTCGTCGACGACCAGCTCGACCCGGTGGCGCATCTCGAGGTCGTCGCCGGTGGCGGTGGGCAGGGCGCCTGGGGGCGGCTCGTCGGGCCGGAGGGCCGGCTCGCCCTCGGCCGGCGGCATCGGGCGGGAGGGGGACGGGACGTGGACCTCGGCCGCCCGCTCCCGGGCCTCCTCGCCCGTCTGGGCCCGGCCGAAGATCCGCTCGAGGAGGCCGGGGCGGCGCTCGCGGCCGGCGACGCGGGGCTCCTCGCCGCCGCCCATCGGCGGCTCGGCCGGCACCAGCTCGCGCCCGCCCTCCTTCGCCGCCACCAGGCTCGGGAAGGGGTCGACCGGCCGGCCGTCGGGGCGGCGGAGCTCGAAGTGGAGGTGCGGAGTCGTCGCCTCGGCGTTGCCGCTGTCGCCGACCCAGCCGATCACCTCGCCGGCGACGACGCGGGCCCCCTCGCGCACGCCGGGGGCGATGCCGACCGCCCGGCCGTCGTCGGTGCCCGGGGTGTCGTTGTTGAGGTGGATGTAGCGGCTGCGCCAGCCGTCGTCGTGGAGGAGGGCGACGTCGCAGCAGTTGCCGCCGCGCTCGTCGTGGACCCAGCGGACCTCGCCGTCGGCGACCGCGACGACCGCGACCATCCGCTCGGCGAGGATGTCGACCCCCTCGTGGGAGCGGCTCCGACCCCGCGCGTCGCCGAACGAGTCGGTCAGCACGTGCGCTCCGGCGACCGGGAAGACGAGCGGGTAGAGCGGTCCGCCGGCCGCGGCGCCGGCCGCGGGTAGGCGGCCGGTCGACAGCAGGAGGAGCGCGAGGAGGAGGGCGCCCAGCCGGGTCCGGGCTCGCACGGCCGGTCCTCGCTCAGATCGCGCTCGCGGGCAGGAAGTAGAAGACCATGGCGAGGATCAGGTAGACGGCGAGGAGCAGCACGCCCTCGAACCAGTTCGACCGGCCGTCGCCGGCGATCTGGCCGGTGATCGCCACGGCGAGGACCACGGCGACGACCTCGACCGGCGTGAAGACGAGGTCCATGGGCCGCGGCGCGATGACGTAGGACAGGAGCACCAGGACCGGGGCGACGAAGAGCGCGATCTGGATCGAGCTGCCGACGGCGATGGTCAGCGCCAGGTCCATCCGGTTCTTCGCCGCGACGAGGATCGCCGTCGAGTGCTCGGCGGCGTTGCCGATCACCGCGACCACGACGACGCCGACGAAGACCTCGGTCATGCCGAGCGTCTCGGCGGTCTCCTCGACCGAGCCGACGAGGATCTCGGCGACCCAGGCGATCAGCGCGGTCGCACCGAGCAGCACGGCCATCGACTTCCGGACCGGCCACTGGCCGACGTGCCCGTCCTCGCGCTCGGCGGCGGCCGCCTCGCCGGAGTGGCCGGCGAAGAGGTTCTTGTGGGTGTGCAGGCTGAACAGCAGCCCGAGCCCGTAGGTGACGAGCAGCACGATCGAGATGTCGATCGACAGCCGGCTCTCCCGCAGTCGGACGTCGGGGCCGGCGATGAAGTGGAAGGCGGCCGGGGCGACGAGTCCGATCGTGGCGAGGGTCAACAGTGTCGCCTGGGTGCGCGCGCCGAGCGGGTTGAACTCCTGGTTCTTGTAGCGGATGCCGCCGACGAGGAACGAGAGGCCGAGCACGAGCAGGATGTTGCCGATGATCGACCCGGTGAGCGACGCCTTGACGATCTCGTTGAGCCCTCGGCGCAGCGCCATGAGGGCGATGATCATCTCCGCCGCGTTGCCGAAGGTCGCGTTGAGGAGCCCGCCGATCCCCTCGCCGGTGCGCTCGGCGAGGTGCTCGGTCGCCTTGCCCATCCAGCCGGCGAGCGGCACGATCGCGGCGCAGGCGGTGAAGAAGATCCAGGTGTGAGCCTCGGGCCGCAGGAATTCCAGCCCGACGGCGACCGGCAGCGCGACGAGCAGCCAGTCGAGGCGCGGCTTGAGCAGGGAGCGGACGGTCGGCATCGCGGGCGGAGTCTGTCAGGAGGCCCCGCCCTCTGTCATCCCGCGGCGCCGGTCACCGCAGGTCCACCCGCCCCGAGGCGTCGATCGGGATCCGGGTGTCCTCGAGCCACTCGACCGGTGCGGTGAGGTCGGCGGTGCCGGTCAGCCGGTAGTCGATCCGCCCGCCGGAGGCGAGCGCCTGGGCGACGGCGCGGCCGGCCTCCCCGAAGTCGATCGACAGCGGCAGCTCCCAGCGCTCGCTGCCGCCGCGGGCGACGCTCACCGCCCGCGCGTCGCGGGTCGAGAGCACCCGGCTGCCGGCGAGCTCCAGCGCGTAGTCGAGCTCGCGCAGGGTGAACGGAAAGTCGTTCGGGTTGTCGATCTCGAGCGCCAGCGCGAGCTCGGCGCCGCCGGCGGAGACCCGGCGCACGTCGAGCGAGCGGACCGACAGCCGCGGCAGGCGGACGACCGGGAAGTCGCCCTGCCGGGTCAGCGGGATGCGCACCGGGCCGAGCACCGGCACCTCGAAGGTGAACCCGGCGTCGAGCCGGTAGCCGGTCTCGCCGCCCGTGCGCACCGACCGGTAGATCGCCGCCAGGTCGTCCCAGGCCACCGACAGCGGCAGGTCCGCCCGCGAGCGGCCGCCGGCCGGGACGGCGAGCTGCTCGCGCCGGTCGCCCTCGGCGAGCGGGGTGCCGGCCACCGTCAACCGGTAGTCGAAGCCGTCGAGGCGGACGCCGAGTGCGTTCGGGTTGTCGATCTCGAAGCCGAGGAGCAGGTCGACGTCGCGGGTGGAGATCGACTGGAGGCGCGTCGAGTCGAGCGCCACGCTCGGCCGCTCGATCCCGGCCGCGCCGAGCAGGCCGCAGCCGCCGGCGGCGAGCGGCAGGACGAGGGCGAGGACGGCGAGGGCGCGGGACGGTCGGTGGGGCTCGGGACGGGGGATCATTCGCGGTACCTCCTCGCCGCCGGAGGTGCAATTCCCTTACCCGCCGGGGCCTCTCCGATCGCTTGTCCTCGCCCCCCGGCTGCGCTAGCCTCCTACCCGCCTCCCATGCCGAGACCCGCCGCGAGACCGCCCAAGATCTTCGTCCTCGACACGTCGGTCATCCTCTACGACTCGAACGCGATCCACAACTTCCAGGAGCACGACGTCGCGATCCCGATCACCGTGCTCGAGGAGCTCGACAGCTTCAAGAAGGGCGGCTCGGTCATCAACCTCCAGGCGCGCGACTTCATCCGCCGGCTCGACCGGCTCTCCGACCACAACATGCTGCGGGACTGGATCCCGCTCAACGGCTCGGCGCGCGGCAAGTTCCGGGTGATCGCGGCCGAGGACGAGGCGGTCGACGCCTCGCAGGTCTTCGGCGCGAAGAAGAACGACCACCGCATCCTCAACGCCGCCCTCGGGCTGGCCCGGCGCGAGGCGGACCGGCGGGTCATCCTGGTGTCGAAGGACATCAGCCTGCGGGTCAAGGCGCGGGCGCTCAACCTCGCCGCCGAGGACTACGAGACGGTCCGCATCCGGGACGTCGACCACCTCTACTCGGGCAAGAGCGAGCTCCGGGTGGCCTCGGAGCTGATCGACCGCCTCTACCAGGACGGGTCGATCGACCCGCTCGAGCTCGCCGCCGAGGCCGGCGCCGTGCCGGGGCCGGACGGCGCCGTCTGGCCCGACCACCACTACTTCATCCTGCGCGGCGAGAAGAGCTCGGCGCTCGCCGTCTACGACCCGAAGGCCGGCTCGATCGAGCGGGTGCCCAAGGGGTCGGCCTACGGGATCACCCCGCGCAACGCCGAGCAGACCTTCGCGCTGCACGCGGTGCTCAACCCCGAGGTGCCGCTGGTCACCATCTCCGGGCCGGCGGGCACCGGCAAGACGCTCCTCGCGCTCGCCGGCGCCCTCGAGCAGCGCCGCCACTTCCGGCAGATCTACGTCGCCCGCCCGGTCGTGCCGCTGTCGAACAAAGACCTCGGCTACCTGCCCGGCGACATCAAGAGCAAGATCAATCCCTACATGCAGCCGCTGTGGGACAACCTGTCGATCATCAAGAACCAGTTCCCCGAGCGCGACAAGGACTACAAGCGGATCGACGACATGGTCGTGCAGGAGAAGCTCAACGTCGTGCCGCTCGCCTACATCCGCGGCCGCAGCTTCACCAACATCTGCTTCGTGGTCGACGAGGCGCAGAACCTCACCCCGCACGAGGTGAAGACGATCATCACCCGCGCCGGCGAGCGGACGAAGATCATCCTCACCGGCGACATCTTCCAGATCGACACCCCTTACCTCGACGCCCAGTCGAACGGCCTCTCCTACATGATCGACCGCCTGAAGGGCAAGAGCCTCTACGCCCACGTCCACCTCGACAAGGGGGAGCGGAGCGAGCTGGCGAACCTGGCGAGCTCGCTCTTGTAGCCGGCGCCGATGGCGACGGGCACCTGGTGGTGGGCGGCGGCGGTCGGCGCCGGGGTGCTCGTCGCGCTCGAGCTGCTCCTCGTCCTCGCGCTGCGCCGGCTGAACGGCTTCCGGCTGCGCACGCTCTACCACCTGTGGGCGGCAGCGACCGCAGTCTTCGCGGGGATCGCGGTCTCCACGGCCGAGCCGCTGGGCACGCTGCCGCGGCGGCTCGTGGCGACCGTGGCGCTGCTGCTCGGCGCCCTCGTCCTCTTCGCCGTCGTCGAGGCCCTCGTCCTCCGCCGCGCCTGGGGCCGCGACCGGCCGCCCCTGCCGAAGCTGGCGCGCGACGTCCTGCGGCTCGCCGTGCTCGTCGCCGTCGGCCTGTTCGCGGTCACCGCCATCCTCGGCCAGCCGCTCAACGCGGTGCTGGTCTCTTCGACCGTGCTCTCGGCCGTCGTCGGCCTGGCGCTCCAGGACACCCTGAAGAACGTCTTCGCCGGCATGGCGCTCGACCTCGAGAAGCCGTTCCGCCGCGGCGACTTCCTGCTGCTCGACGGCACCACCCCGGTGCAGGTGCTCGACATGTCGTGGCGCAGCGCCCGGCTGCTCAGCAAGGAGGGGGTCGAGATCCACGAGCCGAACGCGAACCTCTCGGTGTCGCGCATCGTCAACTACGGCTCGGGCGCCCGGCCGGCGGCGATCCCGCTCGAGGTGGGCCTCCCCTACGGCGTGCCGCCGGCCGAGGCGAAGGAGGCGCTGCTCGGCGCCGCGCGGTCGGCGCCCGGCACGGCGGACTCGCCGGAGACCCGCGTCTTCCTCGACCGCTTCGACGACCACGCCGTCGTCTACCGGCTGCGGGTGTGGACCTGGAACGTCGGCGACCTGGCGAGCTTCCGCAGCGACGTCTACAGCCGCATCTGGTACGAGCTCAAGCGGCGCGGCCTCTCGATCCCCTTCCCCGTCCGCACCCTGCACCACCACCAGGTCGCCGACGACGCCGAGCAGCGGGAGCGCAAGGCCGAGCGCAAGGCGCGCGAGCTGCTCGACCGGGTCGACCTCTTCGAGGGGCTCGGCCCCGAGGTCCTCGCCCGGCTCGCCGCCGCCTCGACCCGCCGCCTCTTCGACGCCGGCGAGGTCCTCGTGCGCGAGGGGGAGGCCGGCGACTCGCTGGGCGTCCTCGAGCGCGGCGCCGTCCGGGTCCTCCGCGCCGACTCCGACGGCCGCGGCGAGCCCGTCGAGGTCGCCCGCCTCGGCCCGGGCGACTTCTTCGGCGAGGCGTCGCTGCTCACCGGCCAGCCCCGCGGCGCCACGCTGACCGCCGCCGAGCCGTGCTCCGTCCTCGAGCTCTCGAAGTCCGCCCTGGCGCCGATCCTCGAGGAGAGCCCGGCCCTCGTCGAGACCCTGGGCACCGCCCTGGCCCGCCGCCAGGCCGAGGCCGACGCCGCCCTCGCAGAGCGCCGCGCCGAGCGCCCCGCGGCCCGCATGCCCGAGGACCCCGAGAGCCTGCTCCGCCGCATTCGGACGTTCTTCTCGCTGTAGGGCCCCGGCCCGGCGGGCGGCGCCGACCACTCATAGATCCTCCGGACGCCTCCATAGGCTCTATGAGCCAGCGGCCACACCCCTTTCCAGGGAAATCGTTTGATTTCAGTCGTTTACCGATTTCGCGCGACTTGGCGCGAGCGTTGCGAAAGAACCGCTGCACCATGCCACGAGCCCGTACCCTCCGCCGCGTCGCCCCCGCCGCCTTCCTCACCGTCGCCGCCGTCCTCGGAGCGCCCAGCCACGGCTGGGCCCAGGGCTGAGTCGCCGCGCGCCTCGACGCGCCCGTGCTCGGCGCGTTCGACCCCGTGACGGGAGCCCTCCAGAAGTGGCAGGTCTCCCTCGGCTATCGCTACCAGCGCTCCGACCGGCACTTCCGCGGGACGCACGAGGAGGCGAACCGGACGGCCGAGGGGAGCGAGGTGATCAACACGCTCAACCTCGTCGACCTCGGCATCCGCTACAACTTCACGCCGCGGGCGAGCCTGTCGATCGGCATCCCCTATCTCTACGCCGACCGCTCGAGCCCGATCCGCGACGACGACCGCGTCGTCATCGACCGGAGCATCGTCCAGGCCCAGGAGATCGGCGACGTCACCCTGACGGGCCGCTACCTGCTGTGGGACCCGGCGTCCCAGGCGCGGGGCAACGTCCAGCTCGGGCTCGGGATCAAGGCGCCGACGGGCGAGCACGACGTCGTCGACGTCCGCGAGCGTCTCGGCGACGACGGCGAGCGCATCCGCACCGTCGAGACCGTCGACCAGTCGATCCAGCCCGGCGACGGCGGCTGGGGCGCGATCGTCGACCTGAGCGCCTTCCGCGCGCTCGGCTCGACCGGCGAGTACGCCCTCTACGCCTCGGGCGCCTACCTGGTCAACCCCGAGGGCACGAACGGCACCCCGACCTTCCGCGGCCGCGAGAGCGAGGCGATCATGTCGATCGCCGACCAGTACCTCTTCCGCACCGGCGCGATCGCCGCGCCGGCGAGCTGGAAGGGCTTCGGCGTCGGGCTCGGCGGGCGCATCGAAGGCGTGCCGGTGCACGACCTCTTCGGCTCGAGCGAGGGCTTCCGCCGCCCCGGATACGCGGTCTCCGTCGAGCCCTCGCTGAGCTGGACGAGCGGCGTCCACTCCTTCTCGCTCTCGGTCCCGTACGCCGTCCAGCGCAACCGCCAGCGCAGCGTTCCCGACCTCCTCGAGCCCGGCCGCCACGGCGACGCTGCCTTCGCCGACTACGTGGTGCTGCTCGGCTACTGGCAGCGGTTCTGAGGAAGGGCGGACTGACGGGAGCGCCCTCAGACCTCCTTCTCCGCCAGCACCTTCCGCGGCTGCGGCTGGTCGGACGGCTGCCACTTCAGGCCGAAGCGGGTGGTGACGGTGCCGAGGATGCAGGCCATCGCCTGGTCGGGGTCGTCGGTGGCGAGGATGCGGTCGAAGTCGGCGGCCTCGATGGTGCCGGAGCGGACCATCGGGCCCTCCATGAAGTCGAGCAGCGGGCGCCAGTAGTCGGTGCCCATCAAGACCAGGGGGAAGTCCTCGATCTTGCCGGTCTGGATGAGGACCGCCGTCTCGTAGATCTCGTCCATCGTGCCGAAGCCGCCCGGGAGCACGACGAAGGCGTAGCTGTACTTGACCAGCATCACCTTGCGGACGAAGAAGTAGTTGAACTCGATGAAACGGTCGAGGTAGGGGTTGGGCCCCTGCTCGCGCGGCAGGACGATGTTCATGCCGACCGAGCGGCCGCCGGCCTCCTTGGCGCCGCGGTTGGCCGCCTCCATGATCCCGGGGCCGCCGCCGGTGACCACGGTGAAGCCGGCCCGGGCGAGCCGGCCGCCCATCTCGCGGGCCAGCGTGTACCAGCGGTTGCCCTCCTGGAAGCGGGCGGAGCCGAAGACGGTGACGCAGGGGCCGGCGAAGTGGAGGTTGCGGAAGCCGCGCAGGAACTCGCGGCCGATGCGCAGGGTGCGCCACAGCTCCTGGAGCCGCGCCTGCGGTCCCTGGAGGAACTGCTCTTCGTCGAAGGAGCCGGCCACCTTGCCCCACCGGCGGTGGCCCTCGCCGGCCGACGGCGCCGCGCAGCCCTGCTCGAGCGCCTCCTTGGCGGCGCGCTCCTCGCCGGGAGGTACCGAGGGCTCGGGGGTGTCCTGGTCGCGCTCGGGTTCCATGTCCTGTCGAAGTGTAGCGCCTCGTCTCGGGCCGCGGGCGGCGCGCCGGAGCGGCCCCTCGGTGGCGTGGGTCGTGCAAACTCGCCGGCGTCGAGCTGCCGTCCGCGCCCCGGGCCGGCCCGCGCCTGCTATAGTTTCCGCGTCCCACGAGACTCGGAACCGCCCCGCCGAACGACTGGAGAATGCACACAGCATGACCTGCCGTCTCAGCAGAGCCTCGTCTCCCCGGCCCGCACGCGATCCGTCCCGAACGCTCGCCGCGCTGGCCGCGGCGACCGGGGCGGTCGCCCTGCTCGCCGCTCTCCCGCTGGCGCCTCCGTCGGCCGCCGCCGAGCGCTCGGCGCTGCACCGCAGCCCGCCGAACGTGCTGTTGATCACGGTCGACACGCTGCGGGTCGATCGCCTGTCGGGCTACGGATACCGCCGGCCGACCTCGCCGGCGATCGACCGCCTGCTCTCCCGCGGCGCGCGCTTCGACCAGGCGCGCACCGTCGAGCCGCTGACCAACCCGGCGTGCAGCTCGATGCTGACCTCGCTCTACCCGCACGAGCACGGCGCCACCCGCAACGGGCTGCGCATGCGCCCGAAGCTCCCGTCGGTCGCCAAGTCGCTCGACGACCAGGGGTACGTGACCGCGGCCTTCATCGGCAACTGGACGCTCAGGGACAAGATCTCGGGGCTGGGCGAGCACTTCCAGACCTTCGAGGAGGTGCTCACCCGCAAGCGCTGGCTCGGGCTGGTCGCCGGCGAGGCGACGGCCGAGGACGTCAACGAGGCCGCCCTCGCCTGGCTCGACGACCACGCCGGGCGCCGGCGGCCGTTCTTCGCCTGGGTCCACTACGTCGAGCCGCACGCGCCCTACGAGTTCCAGGGCGACGTGGCGAAGCGGCTCGGGGTCGACCGCCGCAGCGACTCGAAGTCGGACCGCTACGACACCGAGGTGGCGTTCGTCGACCTCTACGTCGGGCGGCTGGTCGAGCGGATCGAGAAGGACCCGCGGCTGGCGGGCAACACCCTGATCGTCTTCACCTCCGACCACGGCGAAAGCCTCGGCGAGCACGGCGAGTGGGGCCACGGCCGCACCCTCTACGACCCGGCGCTCCAGGTGCCGCTCGCCTTCTACTGGCCGGGCCGCATCCGCCCGCAGCGGGTCGCCGCGAACGCGACGAACCTCGACATCGCGCCGACCGTCCTCGGCCTCCTCGGCACCGAGCGGCCGGGCTCGTTCCGCGGCTTCGACTGGACGCCGGTGCTGGCCGGCGAGGCCGAGCCGCCGCGCGACCGGCCGACCTGGTACCAGGCGCACAAGGGCGCGGTGCTCAGCCTGACCGACAGCCGCGACGCCCGGCGCGACGGCCTGCTCGAGCTCGGGCTGGTCCGCGGACGCCGCAAGGAGGTCGTCCAGGTCAACCGGCGTGAGCACCGGGTCTTCGACCTCCGCCGCGACCCGCGGGAGCGCTCGAACCTCAACGGGCAGGAGTACCGGCCGTCCGACGAGCTCCAGCGGTGGATCGAGCACGTCGAGGAGGCGCTGTCCGACCGCGCCGACGCGCCGCCGGTCAAGCTCGACCCGGAGGACGTCGAGCAGCTCCGGGCGCTGGGGTACGTGGGATGACCCGGAAGCCCGCCGCTTGATCGAGCGCGACGATCGCGGCCGGATCGCCGTCGTCCGGCTGGCGCACGGCAAGGCGAACGCGCTCGACCTCGAGCTGTGCGAGGCGCTCGCCGCGACCTTCGGCGAGCTCGCCCCGGCGGACGGCCCGGCCGCGGTGGTCCTCACCGGGCGCGGGTCGATCTTCTCGGCCGGCGTCGACCTGTTCCGCATCGCCGGCGACCGCGACGGCGCCTACACCCGCCGCTTCCTCGTCGCGCTCGACGCCGCCCTCGCCGCCCTCCTCGACTTCCCGAAGCCGCTCGTCGCGGCGGTCAACGGCCACGCGATCGCCGGCGGCTGCATCCTGACCTGCGCCGCCGACCGCCGGCTGATGGCCCTCGGACCGGGCCGCATCGGGGTCCCCGAGCAGCGGGTCGGCGTCCCCTTCCCCACCCTGCCGATCGAGATCCTCCGCGGGGCGCTGCCGCCGCCCACCCTCCGCGACCTCGTCCTCACCGGCCGCACCGTGCCCGCCGACGAGGCACGGCCGCTCGGCCTGGTCGACGAGGTCGTCGCGGCGGACGAGCTGCCCGACCGCGCCGTCGAGGCCGCCGACCGGCTCGCCGATCTCCCCCCGGAGGTCTTCCGCCACACCAAGCGCCAGCTCTGGGCGCCCGCCCTCGACCGCCGGCGCACCGACGGCGGGGCCTGGGAGGCCGAGGCGCTCCGCCAGTGGGACTCCGAGGCGTCGCGCGAGCGCATCCGCGCCCACCTCGAACGGACGGTCGGGCGGTCGTCGTAGCTCGTTCCACGGGCGGTGGGGGCGGCCCGGGCCGAGGAGGACGCGGCGCCGACCGTCGCGGTCCCGGCCTCGCCGCCGCTCCGGCAGCCCGTCCTCGACGGCGTCACCGGGCGCCGGCGGCCGCCTCCGTCCCGGCCGTCCCCTCCGCGGCCGCCGCCGCGACGAGCGGCCGCAGGTGCGGGGCGACGACCTCCGCGACCCGCCGTTGCCCCTCGACGTTCGGGTGGATGCCGTCGCCGAGGTTGAGCGACGGCTCGCCGCCGACGCCCTCGAGCAGGAACGGCACGAGCGGCACGCCGAGCTCCTCGGCGAGGCGCGGGAAGATCTCGGCGAAACGGCGGGTGTAGTCCGGGCCGTAGTTCGGCGGGATCCGCAGGCCGACGAGGAGCACCTGCGCCCCGGCCGCGCGGCTCCGCTCGACGACCTGCCGCAGGTTCTCCTCGACCGGCGCGAGTTCCAGCCCGCGCAGACCCTCGTTCGCGCCGAGCTCGACGACGACCACGTCCGGCCGCGTCCTGAGCACCCAGTCGAGCCGCCGCAGGCCGCCCGCGCTGGTGTCGCCGCTCACCCCCGCGTTGACCCCCTCGAACGGCAGCCCTTCCGCGGCGAATCGCTCCTCGAGCACCGCCGGCCACGCCTGCTCCTCGGCCAGCCCGTACCCGGCCGTCAGGCTGTCGCCGAGGAAGACGACGACGGGGAGCTCCTCCACCACCGCCTCCTCCGCCGGGCCCGGACTGCCGGCCCCGGCATCGGCCTCCGACTCCGCGGCGGGCGGTACGGCGGGGGCGGTCGCTTCCGGGGCCGTCGCCTCGCCGCCGGACGCCGCCGGCCTCTCCTCGGGCGCCGGTGCACAGGCGAGCGCCACCGCCAACCACGCCGCGGCGGCCGGGGCGGCCGCACCCCGGGCAGCCCGGCGGACGACGAGGCGGATCATTCGACCCGGAAGGTGCCGCGCTGCACCCGCCGTCCGTCGAGCCAGACGTCGACCCGGTACTCGCCGGGCGGGTAGCCCTCCTCGTAGTCCAGGTGGAGGGTCAGCCAGCCCGCCGGCGGCACCGCCTCGCCCTCCGCGACGTCGCCGACGGCGAGGACCTGCTCGCTGACCTTCTCTCCGTCGCGGTACCAGAGGTGCGCGACCTCGTCGTCGGCGTCGAGGTCGAAGAACTCGACGCCCGCGTAGATCCGGGGAACGCCGGCAGGGAAGCGGTCGCCGGTCTCGAGCGCCTCGTCCCCGCCGAGACCGAAGACGATCCGGTCGATGCGGGGTCCCGGCGCGACCCCCGGCGCGGGCTCTCCGGCGACCTCGCGCGGCGCCGCCGGACCGGGCACGGCCGTCTCCTCGCTCGCCAGGATCGTCCCGAGGAGATCGATCCGCGGCCCGCCGCCCTCGACGGCGACCTCCAGGGTGTGATACCGCCAGGTGCCCGCCTCCTTCGTCGCCTCGACGTAGAGCGTGCCCTCGCCCGCCGGTCCCTCGAGCGGGATCGCCAGGCTCGCCTCGCCGCTCGGGCCGCTGACGTTCACCGAGCCGCTCACGAACCACCCCGGCTCGACCGGGTCGCCGAGCGCGGTCACCACGTCGGGATGGGAGCGCGCCCGATCCACCGCCTCCCTGTACACGTCGGACCGCTTCAGCGCGCCGAAGGCGACGAACAGGATCGCCGCCGCCGCGAGCACCCCGAGAACGACGAGGCCGCCGCAGCCGAGGACGACCCACTTGATCCACGACCGCGACTTGGCGGGCGGCCGATCCGTCGACTCTTCGTTCATGTTCCTGCTCCTCACCGCCGATCGGCGATAGATTTCACCCCGGAGGCTATCCATTCGAGATGCCAGCGTCGACCGCTCGTCTCTTCGGCCGAATCGGACCAATCCTCGCATGACCGCAGCCCCCGCGGCGGAGCAGCCGCCTGCCGTCTGGCGCTGGTACGTCCTCTTCTGCGGCGGGTGGACGATCCTCTGGCTCGTCGTGCTCGGCGTGTCGCTGTTCCTCGTGCTCGGCGCTCGTGCGACCGGCGAGATCCCGCCGACCGGGCTCGTCGTCTGGCTCCTGCCGTGGACGCTCTTCTGCGGGACCGCCGCGGCCGCCTACGGCCTCGGGCCGTTTCTCCCCCGGCGACCCGCCGCCTGGATCTACGGGATCGTCCTGCTCGCCTTCGCCTCGCTCGGCGGCTGCTTCGTCGTCTCGGTCCCGCTCCTCGTCGTCTGGCTGCGGCCGGCGACGCAGGCGTTCTTCGGCAGGGCGCGGGCCGCGGCGGTCCCGGCACCCGCCGGCGCACCCGCGGTCGCGACGCCGCCGGTCCGCGGGCCGGTGCCGGGCCGCCCCCCGGTCTGGCGGTGGTACGTGGTCTTCTGCGCCGTCTCCCTGCTTCTCTATCTCGCGCTCGGCCTGGTCGGCGTCGTCACGTACTTCGACCCGGCGCTCGCCGACGAGCGTTTCGAGAACGCGGCGCTGGCGGTCGTGTCGCTGTGCATGGCGCCCTGGTTCGCGGTCGCTCCGTTCGTCCCGCTACGGCCGTGGGCGTGGACCTACGGCGCGGCCATGCTCGTGCTGGGAATGCTCGTGTGCTGCACGTTGCCGGCGGCGATCCCGCTGCTCGTCCTCTGGATGAACCCCGAGACCCGGGCCGCGTTCGGCCGCACTCCCCTCTGAGAGGCCCGGGAGAGGGAAGTTCGGCCAGGGCCGAGCGACGGTGGCATCCGGTCGGGTGATCGGCCGCCCTCCGACGGCCGCGGAGTAAGCTCCGTCCGATGGGCGTGCCACGGATCGAGCTCGTCGGGCTGACCCGGCGCCTGCCGTCGGGCGGGCGGATGCTGACGATCGTCGACCGGATCGACCTGGCGGTCGCGGCCGGCGAGTTCGTCGCGGTGCTCGGGCCGTCGGGGAGCGGCAAGTCGACGCTGCTGGCGCTCATGGCCGGGCTCGACCGGCCGGACGAGGGCGAGGTGCGGATCGATGGCGAGCCGATCCAGGACCTCTCGGAGGACCGCCTCGCGCTGCTCCGCCGCCACCGCGTGGGTTTCGTCTTCCAGAGCTTCCGGCTGCTCGGCAACCTGACCGCACGCGAGAACGTGCTGCTGCCGCTCGAGCTGCTCGACGCGGACGACGCCGAGGCGCGGGCGGACGAGCTGCTCGCCGCGGTCGGCCTCGACGAGCGCGGCCACCACTACCCGTCGCAGCTCTCCGGCGGCGAGCAGCAGCGGGTGGCGCTCGCCCGCGCCTTCGCGCCGCGGCCGGCCGTGCTCCTCGCCGACGAGCCGACCGGCAACCTCGACTCGGCGACCGGCGCCCGCGTGCTCGACACCCTGACCGAGCTGCGCGGGCGCGAGGGGTCCACGCTGGTGATGGTCACCCACGACCCGGCGGTCGCCGGGCGCGCCGACCGCCTGATCCACCTGCGCGACGGGCGGATCGAGCGCGAGGAGCGGCGCCGGCCGGCGCCGCGGCCCGCGGGCGAGGACGAAGCCGAGCCGGCGCTCGCCGGCGCCGCGACGTGAGCCCGCGCCTCGCCCTCCGCATGATGCTCCGCGAGAGCCGCGGCGCGCGCGGCCGGATGGTCTTCTTCGCCGCCTGTCTGGCGGTCGGGGTGGCGGCGGTCGTCTCGGTGGCCGGGATGTCGGCCAGCCTCGAGGACGGCATCCGCTCGGAGGCCCGCCAGCTCCTCGCCGCCGACCTCGCGGTCTCGGGCCGGCAGCCGGCGCCCGAGGACCTCTCGGAGCGCCTGGCTCGCCTCGGCGCCGCCGACTCGGCCACCCTGGTCGAGACGGTGACCATGGCCGCCGCGCCCGGCACCCCGGAGCGGCCGGGCGCGAGCCAGCTCGTCGAGGTCAAGGCGGTCGAGGGCGGCTACCCGTTCTACGGCGAGCTCCGCCTGGCGCCCGACCGGCCGCTCGGCGAGCTCCTCGGACCGGACGCCGCGGTCGTCGCACCCGACCTGCTCGCCCGGCTCGGCCTCGGCGTCGGCGACCGGCTCGTCGTCGGCGGCGAGGCGCTGACCATCGCCGGCACCGTCCTCGGCGAGCCCGACCGGGTGAGCGTGGGGCTGGCGATGGGGCCGCGGGTCTTCATCTCGCTCGCGGCGCTCGAGCGGGCCGAGCTCGTCCGGCCGGGCAGCCGGGTCGAGTACCGCACCCTGGTCCGGCTTCCCGCCGGTGCCGGCGCCGACGAGCTCGCCGCCGCGGCGGCCACCCTGCGCGAGGAGCTCCCCGCTTACCGGGTCGAGACCTGGCGCGAGGCCCAGCCGTCGCTGCGGCAGGGGGTGCGGCGGGTCGACCGCTTCCTCGGCCTCGTCGCCCTGCTCTCGCTTCTCGTCGGCGGCATCGGCGTCGCCCAGACCGTGCGCTCGTGGATCGCCGGCCGGCTCGACGCGATCGCCGTCCTCAAGTGCCTCGGCGTGCGGCCGCGCGAGGTGGTCGGCCTCTACCTCGGCCAGACCGCGCTCCTCGGGCTCGCCGGCAGCGCCGCCGGGATCGTCGTCGGCGTCGCCGTGCAGCTCGCCCTCCCCTACGCCTTCCCCGACCTGATCCCCGAGCGCTTCCTGCGCCCCTGGCAGCCGCAGGCGATCCTCCGCGGCCTGGCGCTCGGCCTCGGCGTCGCGGTCCTCTTCGGGCTGCCGCCGCTCGCCGCCGTGCGCCGGGTGCCGCCGGCGCGGGTGCTGCGGCGCGACGCCCAGCCGCTGCCCGTGGCCCGCTGGGCCGTCGGGGCGACGGCGGCGACGCTCGCGGCCGGGGTCGTCGGCATGGCCGTCCTGCAGTCGGGCTCGCTCCTTCTCGGCCTGCAGTTCGCCGGCGGGCTGGTCCTCGCCGCCCTGCTCCTCGCCGGCGCCGCGCGGCTTCTCGTCGGCGCCGTCGGCGGGCTGACCCGCGCCTCCCGGCGGCTCCTGCCCGGCCGCCGCGGGCTGTGGCTGCGGCACGGGCTCACCGCCGTCGCCCGCCCCGGCGCCGGGACGCTCTCGGCGATCGTCGCCCTCGGCCTCGGCACCCTCGTCGTCCTGGCGATGGGCCTGGTCGAGCGCCGCCTCTCCGCCGAGCTCGACGCCGACCTGCCGGCCGAGGCGCCGAGCGTCTTCCTGGTCGACGTCCAGCCCGACCAGTGGCCCGAGGTCCGGCGCCTGCTCGAGGCCGAGGGTGGCGAGGACGTCGAGTCGGTGCCGGTGGTCATGGCGCGGCTGCGGGCGATCGAGGGCGCCGGGGTCGACGAGCTGGTCGAGCCGGCCGCCCGCGACGGCGCGGAAGACCGGGCTCGCGGGCGGCGGCCCGGCGGGCGCGAGGGGCGAGGAGGCGACGGCGGCGAGGAGGACGACGAGGACGACGATCGCCGCTGGGCGATGACCCGCGAGCAGCGGCTGACCTACATGGAAGAGCTCCCCGAGGACAACGTCGTCGTCGCCGGCGAGCTGTGGTCCGACCCCGCCCGTCCCGAGGTGAGCGTCGAGGAGGACTTCGCCGACGACCTCGGCGTCGGCCTCGGCGACCGCCTGACCTTCGACGTTCAGGGCGTGCCCGTCGACCTCTGGGTGACCAGCGTCCGGACCGTCGACTGGGGGACCTTCGGGATCAACTTCTTCCTCGTCGTCGAGCCGGGCGTCCTCGACGATGCGCCGCAGCAGCGCCTCGCCGTCGCCCGCCTCCCCCGCGACCGCGAGCAGGCGCTCCAGGACCGCCTCGCCGCCGGCTTCCCCAACGTCACCCTGCTCCGCCTGCGCGAGATCCTCGAGAAGATCGTCGCCGTGCTCGACCGGATCGGCCTCGCCGTCGGCTTCCTCGGCGGCTTCACCGTCCTCGCCGGCGTCGCCATCCTCGCCGGCGCGGTGTCCGCCGCCGCCGCCCGCCGCGGCCGCGAGGTCGCCCTGCTCAAGACCCTCGGCTTCACCCGCGCCGGCGTCGCCGCCGCCTTCGCCGTCGAGCAGGCCGCGATCGGCCTCGTCGCCGGCACCATCGGCGCCGCCGGCGGCGCCGTCCTCGCCTGGGCCGTCCTCACCCGCGGCATGGAGATCGCCTGGCAGCCCGACCCCCTCCCCGTCGCCCTCGCCCTCGCCGGCACCGCTGTCCTCACCGCCGCCGCCGGTGTCGCCGCCTCCGCCCGTGCCCTCACGCGCAGGCCGATCGCGGTCCTGCGCGAGGAGTAGGATCCCTCGACACCGCCGCCGTGCGGACGGTCCCGGAATCGCAACGGCGAGCTCGGATCCGAAGGCTCGGACGCCGCCCTCCGGGACCTCAGTCGCCGGGCTCGAGCAGCTCCCCCACGGTGACGAACCGGTAGCCCTTCGCCCGCGCTGCCGGGACCTCCTCGGCGAGGACGGCGAGGGTCTCGGGGTGGGGGTGGCCGATGGCGATCGCGGAGCCGCGTTCGGCGGCGAGGGCGAGGGCGCGGCGGAGCTGGCGGCGGATCGCCTCGCGCTCGACGCGGCCGTCGAGGAAGACGTCGCGGCGGGCGGCGGGGACGCCGAGGGCGCGGGCGGCGCCGTAGCCGACGGTGTCGGCGGTGGTCCGCGAGTCGAGGAAGTAGAGGCCGCGACCGGCGACCTCGCCGAGGACCGCCCGCATCGCCCGGACGTCGGCCGAGAGCACCGAGCCCATGTGGTTGTTGACGCCGACGGCCCCGGGGACCGCGTCGAGAGCGGCGCGGGTGGCGGCGGCGAGGTCGGCGGGGGGCATTCCGGCGGCCAGGGCGCCGGGGCCGGGGTTGGCGCCGCCGCGCCCCTCCATCGGCAGGTGGACGAGGATCTCGGCTTCGGCCTCGGCGAGCGCTGCGAGGACCTCCGGGGTCAGCCGCTCGAAGGGGAGGACGGCGTAGGTCAGCGGCACGCCGAGCCGGCCGAGCCTGCGGACGTCCTCGACGCTGCGGCCGAGATCGTCGACGACCAGTGCGACGTCCGCGCCCGAGGCCGGAGCGAGGGGGACGGTGGGCAGAGGATCGCGACCTGTGGCCGCCCCGTCGGCTTCGAGGGAGGCGGCCGTCTCGCTCACCCGCTCGGACGGCGATTCCTCGGGATCGGCGCCGCCGGGCTCCGCCGTCCCCGCAGGAACGGCGGCGGTCTGCGGGCCACTCAGGCTCGGCTGGGCCCGGCCCCACCCGAGCCAGAGGAGGACCGCCGCCGCCACCCCCGCGGCCAGGAAAGCGACGACCCCGCCCAACCCGATCCGCCGGGCCGCACGGCGCCGTCTTCTACGCACAGCCATGGTCGTGGGTCTCCTCCGCCCGCTTCTGCCCGAGCTCCGTCGGCGGGCGACCCCTGGGGGCTCACCGCCGCGGCTCGCGCGCGACCGCCGCCGTCCGTCCGCCGCTCACCGGGCGCGGGCTGCCGCCTTCTCGTCGCTCACCGTTCGGGGCCCGGCCCGACCGCGCTCAGGCCGCCCTGGCGACGCCCTCGTCGGCCACCCCGCGGAGCCGCTCGAGGCCGCGGCGGTGGATCAGCTCGGAGAGCGGCACCTCGCGCTCCTCGTAGCCGCGGGAGGCGAGGTCGACCGACTCGTCGGGCTCGAGGCCCTCGTCGAGCGGCGCGCCGTCGGGGCCGGTGTAGAAGGCGCTGGTGAAGAACAGGCGGCCGGACGACAGCCGTGCCTCCTCCTGACGGCCGGCGTGGCCGAAGGTCGTCTCGCCGACGAGCTCGGCGTCCGCCCGCTGGCGCAGGACTTTCGCCAGGACCTCCGCGGCACCGAGGGTGCCGCGGTTGACGAGGACGACGATCCGCCCCTCCCAGGCCGGCCGCTCACCGCCCTCGAAGGTCTGGATCGTCTCGCCGCGCTGGACCAGCCGGCCGAGCTCGCCGGAGGTGAACAGGACC
>Ga0214468_1000081_pt1 | contig 27669 bp, 31 predicted proteins | sample RVTome_9_FD_187334 | JGI IMG/M metagenome (GOLD analysis project Ga0214468, IMG submission 187334) | Soil microbial communities from uranium-contaminated site in the Upper Colorado River Basin, Wyoming, United States - RVT155D38 HiSeq ...
GTTGTCGATGGCGCCCCACTCGCCGTCCTCGGTCAGGCCGACGCACAGCGAGCGTCCGTCGACCTCGAGGACGCGGACCGTGCCCGGCTCGACGTCGCCGGCGTGGGCGACCGTCACGAACCCGCCCGCGGCCCGCTCGATGGCGGTCATGCGAACGCCTCCGTCGTGCCGATGCGGCGGGCCAGCGCGGCAAGGATCCGCTCGCGGATCGTCTCGTCCTCGATCTGCGCCACGACCTGCTCGAAGAAGCCCCGCACGATCATCCGCTCCGCGGCCTCGGGGTCGAGCCCGCGGCTCTGCGCATAGAAGAGCTGCGTCGGGTCGATGGCGCCCGCCGTCGCCCCGTGGCCGCAGCGCAGGATGTCGTTCGTCTCGATCTCGAGCACCGGGATCGGCTCGGCGCCGGCCTGCGGGCTGAGCAGGAGGTTGCGGCACTCCTGGTAGGAGCTCGTCTGCGCCGACCCGGCCCGGACCTTCGTCACGCCGTAGAACGCGGCCCGTGCGCGGTCGTAGAGCGCCGACAGGTACAGCAGGTCGCTGGTCGTGTAGCTCGCGTGCAGGTCCTGGTCCGAGTTGATGTCGATGTGCTGATCGTCGCCGGCGGCCAGCAGCCCGAGCAGCTTGCTCGTGCCGCCCTTGCCGGTCATCTGCACGTCCAGCCCGACCTTGGTCACCTTCGACCCGACCTCGGCGTTGAGCGTGGTCACGGTCGCGTCCTGCCCGACCTCGACGCGCTGCGCGCCGATGTTCCAGGCGCCGTCGCCGAGCTGCTGCAGGTTGGCGTACCGCAGGCGGGACGCCTGCCCGGCCCGGATGTCGACGATGCCGCCGAACCAGCCCGTGCCGCCGTCGGGGGAGACGACCTCCTCCAGGACGGTGGCGCTGCTGCTCTCCTCCGCCACGACGAGCGTGAGCGGCAGGTAGGTGACGTCCGCGCGGTCGAGCACCGTGCGGGCGACGATCGTGCCGTCGACGGTCACGTTGCGCGGGACGTGCACGAAGAGCCCCCCGGTCCAACCCGCCAGGGCCAGGGCCCAGAAGTGCGCGTGCGAGGCCTGCCCCTCGGACTGCCCGAGCCAGCGGCGCACGAGGTCCGGGTGCTCGGCGACGGCCGTCCGAAGGTCGGAGACCACGACGCCGGCCTCGGCCGCGCCCGCGGGAAGGGAGATCTCGACGGAAGGTGGGTCGAGCAGCAGCTCGCCGTCACGCGGCAGCGGCGACAGGTCCGTGCGGCGCCACTCCTCCTCCAGGCCGGTCGGCGGCGGCGTCTCGCCGGCCCGTCGCCACCAGTCGGCGCGGAGGGCACGCAGCCAGTCGGGCTCGTCGAGGTGGTCGCTGATGCGAGAGATCGCCTGGGCGTCGAGCGTCAGCGCGGTGGGAACGGAGGTCGTCACCCGACCGCGCCCTCCATCTGGAGCTGGATGAGACGGTTCATCTCGACCGCGTACTCCATCGGCAGCTCCTTGACGATCGGCTCGATGAAGCCGTTCACGATCATGGCGCTCGCCTCGGCCTCGGACAGCCCCCGGCTCATCAGGTAGAAGAGCTGCTCGGAGCCGACCTTCGAGACGGTCGCCTCGTGGCCGATGGTGACGTCCTCCTCGTCGATCTCCATGTAGGGATACGTGTCCGAGCGCGCCTGCTCGTCGAGGATCAGGGCATCGCAGCGAACGGTGGACTTCGACTTCTCGCAGCCGGGGTAGACCTTCACCAGGCCGCGGTACGAGGTCCGGCCGGTGCCCTTGGAGATCGACTTCGAGGTGATCAGCGAGGTCGTGTTCGGGGCGGCGTGGATGATCTTGCCGCCGGCGTCCTGGTGCTGCTCGTCGCCGGCGAAGGCGATCGACAGGACCTCGCCGTGGGCCCGCTCGCCGAGCAGGTAGATGCTCGGGTACTTCATCGTCACCCTGGAGCCGAGGTTGCCGTCGACCCACTCCATCACCGCGTCCTCGTGGGCCACGGCGCGCTTGGTGACGAGGTTGTAGACGTTGTGGCTCCAGTTCTGGATCGTCGTGTACCGGACCCGCGCGCCCTTCTTGACGATGATCTCGACGACGGCGCTGTGCAGGCTGGCGGTCGAGTACGTCGGTGCGGTGCAGCCCTCGACGTAGTGCACGCTCGAGCCCTCGTCGGCGATGATCAGCGTCCTCTCGAACTGGCCCATGTTCTCGGTGTTGATCCGGAAGTAGGCCTGGAGCGGCAGCTCGACGTGGACGCCCGGCGGCACGTAGATGAAGCTCCCGCCGCTCCACACCGCGGTGTTCAGCGCGGCGAGCTTGTTGTCGTTGGCCGGGATGACCGTGCCGAAATGCTCTCGGAAGATCTCCGGGTACTTCTTCAGGGCCTCATCGGTGCCGAGGAAGATGACGCCCTGCTTCTCGAGGTCGGTGCGGATGTTGTGGTACACGACCTCGGAGTCGTACTGCCCGCCGACGCCGGCGAGGTACTTCTTCTCCGCCTCCGGGATGCCGAGCTTGTCGTACGTGCGGCGGATGTAGTCGGGCACGTCGTCCCAGCTCTGGGCGGCCCTGTCGGTCCCGGTGACGTAGTAGTAGATGTCCTGGAAGTCGATCGGCGTCAGGTCCGCGCCCCACGTCGGCATCGGGCGCGCCTCGAAGTGGCGATACGCCTTCAGGCGCAGGTCGGTCATCCACTGTGGCTCGCCCTTGATGCGGCTGATCTCGGCGACGACCTCGGCGCTGATCCCCTTCTCGAACGTCGTGGGGGGCTGCTCGGCGTCGTGCCAGCCATACTTGTAGCTGTCCGGGATCTGGCCCAGGGCAGGATTGGGACGGGCAGGGTTCGGAAGGGCCATGCGCTCCTCGTTGGCTCCGTCGGGACCGATCGCGACAATCCCGACTGAATTGGTCGGTGTTACGCTCGCATTGTCCCCCGATCCGGGCTCCCGGTCAACCGAGCCGGCGGGTGCCTCGAGGCGTGGCTCGTTGCCAGACTTGACTCCCCGGTGCCGTTTGGCAACGGAGCTGCGGCGTTACTGCCACATGTGAGTCTGCAGGTCCACTAGGCGACGGCCGCTGCGCCGATGCTGCCAGATCTGACCCATCTGGTCCGTTATGCGGCGGAACCGGCCACGATCGACCCCGGTGGGATGCCATCCACGCTCGAACGCGGCGTTGCAGCTGATGCCGCCGACCTGCCCACCGGCCTAGCGTGCGTGGGACGCAAGATTGGCAGCGTCGCCGGCGGCAACAAGCTCGCGGGCGCGTTCCACTGGCATCGCCGCGTCGATGATCGCAGCGCCGACCAGCCGGTCGGCGTCGAGGTAGGCAAGGACGCCCTCGGCGACCCACTTCTCCTCGCTCCACGGCTCCACGGCGCCGATCACGTCGATCGAGTGACCCGTCACCTCGGAGAAGACCCACGGCGCCGGATCGGGACCGATCTCGAGGCCGAGCATCGAGCGCGCTGCCCGCTCCCCACCTTCGCGGGCGGCGTGCCAGTGCTCGATCCGCCGTCCGGCACGCCTCGCCACGTCGCCGGCCGCCCACACGGCCGGATGGCTCGTCCGATGCGCCGCATCGGTCACGATGCCGTCCTCGACCTCGAGCCCGGCCTCCGCCGCCAGGCCGTCGCGCGGGCGCACCCCGATGCCGGCAACGATGAGCGCCGCCTCCAGACGCTCGTCACCGATCCAGGCGCCGTCCGGATCCACGCGCGTCACGGCCGCGCGCAGCCGCACACCGATGCCGCCATCGGCCAGCGCGCCGAGGGCCCAGTGTGCCAGCTCGGTGCCGAGCGAGCCCGACCACGGGGTGTCGCCAAGCTCGATCACGGTCGGCCGCAGCCCGACGGCTGCCAGCGAGGACGCGACCTCCAGGCCGATGAAGCCGCAGCCCACCACGACCACCGGCGCACCGGGTCCGGCCGCCACGGCGGCCTCGCGCAGCCGTCGCGCATCGGCCAGGGTGCGGAGGAGCAGGGCATGTTCACCGCCGGGCACCGCCAGGCGCCGCGGATCGGCGCCGGTCGCGAGGAGGCATCGGTCGAAGCGGATGCGGCCGCCGTCGTCGAGCGTCGCCTCCTGCACCTCGAGGTCCAGGCCGGACACTCGCCGCCCGGTCAGGAGCTCGACGTCGCGGCGCTCGTACCAGCGCGCCGGCTCGGCGAGGACGAGGTCGTCAGGCAGGTCCTCGCGGAGCAGCTCCTTGCTCAGGGGCGGCCGGTTGTAGGGCGGAACCGCCTCCTCACCGACGAGCGTGATCCGCCCGTCGAATCCTTCCTTCCTGAGGGCTCGCGCGCATCGGACGGAGGCCACGCCCCCTCCGACCAGGAGCGCATCGGTCTCGAGTTCCGGCATCCGGCCATCCTAGGCCGCTCGCCGGTCACGAGCAGCCGGGCTGCTCCTGCAGCCACGCCAGGGCTGCCTCGAGGATCGCGTCCGAACCGGTTGCCCGCGTGTCGCCGATCAACTCGTCCGGCATGACGTTCGCGGCATGGGCAGTGCCATCACGGTCGACCGGCACCCAGGTCGGGATGCGCAGGACGGCCCCATCTGCCATCTCGACGTTCGGTGCCACGATTGGCCGACCGCCGGTCGGAGCGCCGAAGGTACGCGTGCTCTCGCGGCCGAGAAATGCCACGAGGGTCTGCTCGCCACCACTGATCGTGCCGTTGCCGACCAGCAAGGCCACCGGTACGTCCCCGGCCGGGCGGTACGACGCTTCCTCACCGATCGCCGAGGCGAGCGATCGATCGCGCTGGATTTCTGCGCCGTAGGTCGCGATGTACGGCGAATCGATCTTATCGTCTGCCGCGTCGAACCCATCCGCGGTCACCACGCCCGCATCATCGATCTCGAGCCACCACTCGCCCGCCGGCGAGCGGAAGGTGACGGCCCGGCCGTCACCCAGCAGCCCGGCCGTCGCGAGCATTGGCGGCCCCCATGCTCCGCCGTCGTAGTCGCGCAGATCGACGACCCAGCCACACGCCGGCTCAGCCGTCTCGGCGGCCGCCATGGCCTCAGCGGCAGCGCCGACATAGTCCGCCAGGTCATCGGACCCACCGGGAGCCGGCAGCGCGAGGTGCGCGACTGCGCCGATGCGCTCAACGCTTGGGACCGCAAATGACGCGTCTCCACCGGCCTGGCCACCGGGCGGCACGTCCCTCGGTCGCACCAGGACGGTATTGAAGGCGTCGAACGTCCCGATCGCCCGCTGAATCCGCGCGTGAGCCTGGTCCTGGGTGGGCTCGGCGGGCAGGCCGTCAAGCGCGGCGGCGCGAGCGGTCGCCCAGTCGATGTTCGCGCTGTTCCAGTGGTACGCCTCGAGGGCGTCGAGGGCTGCCTCCACGTAGGCGCGATAGTCGATCTCCGCCTCAATGCCTGGCCCGAGCGGGAAGTCCGCTGGCAGGCCGAACGATGCAGGGTCCGGGACCCGTTCGACATCGGGCGGTTCGATCGGATCGCCGTCGGTGATCGTGTACTGCAGCCACCCATGCGTGGCGTTGGCGTTGAAGTCGCCATCAGGGTCGACGGATCGATCCTCGCGCTCGAAGGTCCACGAGCGCAGCTCGCCGCCGGGACCGATCGTCCAGCGCTGGATCAACGGGGCGCCCGTCCACTCAGACTCGAGTTGCCATTCGACCCCGCCATCGGGAAGGTCGTCACGCTCGATCCGCGCCTCCGACGGATCGTCCAGCGACGAGACGAGCCCGTCGAGCGGGCGCCAGGGCAGAATGGCTCCATCCAGGATGGCCAGGCCGAGGGCGCCGGTGCGAAAGCCGTCGTCGCGCGCGGCGACCTGCCAGTCGCCGGCTTCGTTGGTGAAGAACGACTCGTCGCCGACCTTTGCCTGGATGAAGGTGTAGATGCGCTGGCCGGTGGCCGGCGGCGCGCCATCGGTCACCATCCACCAGCCCGTCTCCGTCACGTCGAGGTCCTGGCGCTGAACGAGGACCTGGTCTCCGTTCGCCCGCCAGTCGAACCAGGTCACGGCGCCGATGACCCCGTCGATCTCGACCTGCTGGCGCCCCTCGACACCCGGTGCAGCACGGAGAACATCCACCGCATCAAGGAGCGCCACACCCAGATCGTCGATGGTCGGCTCGACCGATGCGCTCGGCGTCGGAGAGTTGGTGGCCGGTGACGGACCCGGGCCGACATTCGGACCCTGGCCGATGAAGAGCGCGACCGCAGCGATCACCGCCACCCCGGTCGCGATCGCGACCGCCGGCATCCACGCGGCGAACGGGGATCGGGAGGGCCCGGGGTCGTCGATGGCCGCCATCACCGACGACACGAAGCCGTCCGGCGGGCGCTCGCGTCCACGGGCGCGCAGGTAATCGATGATGGGCTCGTCGGTGGTCATGAGGTCACCTCGTTCGTCTCGACGTCGCGCAGCGGGTCGGTGAGTTCGCGCCGCAGCGCGACGAGCCCGGCGGAGAGGCGCGACTTCGCCGTGCCGACGCGGACGCCGAGCGCGTCGGCGGCCTCCGCGATCGACAGGCCGATCGAGTAGTGCAGTGCCAGCACCGCTCGCTGGTCCGGCGTCAGCGCCTCGAAGGCCGGCTCGAGCACGGTTCGGGCCTCGACCGCGCCGCGGAAGTCACCGCCCGGGTCGGGCAGCACGGCCGCCGTCGCCTCATCGGTGACGTCCACCACGGCGGGCGGCCGGCGGGAGCGGGCCCGCAGCCAGTTGCGCGATCGGTTCACGCAGATCCGGCGCAGCCAGGCGCGGAAGGTGGCGGCGTCACGGAGCTTCGGCAGCTGCTGCCAGGCGGTCACGAAGCTCTCCTGCGCCACGTCGGCGGCATCGGCGCTGCCGACGATCGCCGCGGCGAGCCGATACGTCTCGGTCGCGTGCTGCTCGACGAGCATCTCGAACGCCTCCCGGTCGCGGGCCTGGGCACGGTTCACGAGGTCCAGTGGATCTCCCTCCTTGGGCCTTCACGCAAGAGGACACCAGTTTCGGCCAGGGTGTTCGCCACCGATGCCTCCGATACACTCCGGGCCGATGAGCTCCTCCGGCGGCCCGCCCATGCGCGACGCGACGCTCGACGACCTGCCCGCCATCGCCGGCCTGCGCGAGTCGGTCGGCTGGGGCGTGAACGAGTGGGCGCTGCGCATCGTGATCGGTCAGCCCTTCGCCCGCTGCGTCGTGGTCGACGGCCCGGACGGAAACGGGCTGGCGGGCGTCGGGTCGGGCATCGTCTACGGCCCGCTCGGATTCGTCGGCAACATGATCGTCGCCGAGGCGCACCGGCGGCGCGGGATCGGCTCGGCGATCCTGGCGGCGGTGGCGAACTACCTGACCGACGCCGGCTGTCGGCGCCTGGAGCTCAACGCCACCTCAGACGGGCGCGCGCTGTACGAACGCCACGGCTTCGCGAGCATCGGGCGCAGCGCCGCGACCCGGCTGCCCCGCCACGTGGAGCTGACGCGCGACCCGACGGTGAGCCTCGGGCGGACCGATGCCGGTCGGGTCGCGGACCTCGTGGCCTACGACCGGCCGCGCTTCGGCGGCGACCGGAGCCATCTCTTCGAGCATCTGCACGCCGATCCCGGCGTGGCGTTCGTGGCCGCCCGACGCGGCGGGACCATGGTCGGCTATGCCTGCCTCCGGACCGATGCCCCTCGCGTCGGCCCGCTGCTGGCTGACGAGCCATCGGTGGCCGCGACGCTGCTGGCGGAGACATTCGACCTGCTTCCCGATGCGACCGAGCTGCGCCTGAACCTGCCGCCGAACAACCGACCCGGCGCCGCGTGGCTGCGCGGGCTCGGCGCCTCGATCGAGCCGTGGGACGGACGGATGGCGCGTGGAGACGAGCTGCCGAAGCGGGACGAGACGATCTACGGCATGACGGTGGGTGCGCTCGGATGAGCTCGACGTCCGGGCTCGTCCTCCGCGCGCGCTCCGGCTTCTACACCGTCAAGACCGACGAGGGTGACCTGCTCGAGGCCCGCCTGCGGGGACGCGTGAAGAAGGAGCGGCAGGCCTCGGACCTGGCGGTCATCGGCGATCGCGTGCACGTCGAGCGACTGCCGGACGGGACCGGGTCGATCGACGCGGTCGAGCCGCGCCACCGGCGTTTCGGCCGGCGCCAGCCCGGCCCGCGGGGCACCTGGCGCGAGGACGTAATGGTCGCCAACCCGGACCTCGTGGTGCCGGTCTTCTCCTGCGCGCACCCGCCCCCCAACCCGCGGCTCATCGACCGGTTTCTCGTCGTTGCCGAGTACGACGAGATCCCGATCCTCCTCGTGGCCAACAAGGTGGACCTCGTCGGTCCCGAAGCGGCACGCGAGCGGTTCGGTCCCTACGAGCGCATCGGCTACCCGGTGGTCTACGCCTCCGCGAAGGAGCGCATCGGGCTCGACGAGCTGCGCGAGCGCCTGGCCGGCAACCTCTCGATCGTCACCGGTCCGTCCGGCGTCGGAAAGTCGACGCTCCTCAACGCGCTCCAGCCGGGCCTGCAGCTGGCCACCGGCGAGGTCTCCGAGGCCCTCCACAAGGGCCGCCACACGACCTCGCATGCCGAGCTGCTGCCACTGGCCGGCGCGCGCGGCGGCTACGTCGCCGACACGCCCGGGATTCGCGAGCTCGGGCTGTGGGAGATCCCGACGACCGAGCTGGCGTGGTGCTTCCGCGAGTTCCGCGACCACCTCGGCGCCTGCGCCTTCAACGACTGCACCCATCTCCACGAGCCGCGGTGCGGGCTGCGCGCCGCGGTCGCCGCCGGCGGCGTGGGCGCGGAGCGCTACGACTCGTACCGGCGACTGCTCACCGGCGATCTCGTCGGCTGACACGAATCGCGTCGGCCACGCGACACCGGACCCTTCCGCGATTCGACAGCGGCACGGTCGGCTGGGCGCTCACGCTCCGGCGCGGCTCGCCCGGATCATGGGCGACGTCCGATGGAACGGAACGCACGGGAAGGAGTCCCTCCAATGATCGGCCCGAGCCGCATGAGCTACGACATCGCCCGCAGCAGGCACCAGGAGCACCTGAGCCATGCGAGCCGGATCCGCGAGATCCAGCAGGCTCGCCGCGATGGCACCCTGACGCCCGACCGCACGACGCATCGCCGCCAGACGGCCGCCCGACTGCTCGCCGTCGCCACGGCGCTCCGCGCCTCGCTCCACCTGTAGCACACGCCGGGCGGCGGACCGGGGTCGCTCCACCGGCCCCGGTGCCGCGCCGCCATCCGCCGATCAGCGGCTGAGCGCCCCCCGGTAGAGGTCGAGGAGCCGGGACCCGAGCCCCGGCCCCGACCCGACCAGCTCCGCGAACCCGTCGGCATCGAGCGCATAGAGCACGCCGTCGCTGGTGGCCGTGACGCTGGCCGTCCGGGGCACGTCCCGCAGCAGCCCGATCTCCCCGAAGACCGATCCCGGACCGAGCTCGCGCAGCACGGCCTCATCGCCGTCCCGCGCCTGCGTCACCCGCAGCGTGCCGGAGTCCACGAGATAGAAGCGGTCGGCGGCCTCGCCCTGGCGGATCACGGTGTCGCCCGCCGACATCGGCACCGGGGCGAGCCGCCGGGCGGCCGACTCGAGCCGCGCCGGCGGCAGGCCGGCGAAGATCGGCTGGTCGAGCAGCTGGACCCGGACCGGATCGACCGGCTCCGGCGTCGGGGCCACCTCGGCGAGCAGGAGCGCGACCGCCACGCCGGCCACCACGATCACGCCCGACGCCACCAGGACGAACGGGACGCCGAGGACGTCCGCGAGGATCGGCATGACGAGGGAGCCGAGGGCGTACACGACCGCCGAGCTCGTCTGCAGCAGCCCCATCGCCCGTCCGCGCTGCGCGTCCGGGATGAGGCGCTGGATCATCGTGGTGTTGACGACGTCGAGCAGCAGCAGGCCGGCGACGGCGACGGCCATGCCGATCATCGCGGCCACGAGGCTGCCCGATAGCGCCAGCCACGCCAGGCCCACCCCGCCCACCGCCCCGCCGATGACGAGCGGGACCCGCATCGTCCGTGCGAGCAGCGCCCCGCCCGCGATGCCGGCGACGACTCCGCCGACGCCGGTCGCGGCCTGGAGGAAGCCCGTGCCCGCCTCACCGGCGCCGAGCACCTCGACCGAGAGCAGCACCGTCAGCACGCCGACGCCGCCGAGCACGAAGCTCGTGGCGCCGTCGAGCACGAGCGGGCCGGCCATCGAGCCGGCCATCGCGCGCCATCCGGAGGCGGGCGCCTGCGGCGTCGGGCCCTCGCCGTCGGCGGCGGCCGCACGATCGGGCACTGGCAGGCGCCACAGGACGACGGCGACGACCGCGAAGGTCACCGCGTTGATGAGGAACGCGAAGGCCAGGCCGCCGGCGGCGAGCAGGATCCCGGCGAGCGCGGGACCGATGATGAAGGCCACGTTGTCGAGCGTCGCCCATGCACTGTTCGCCGGGCCGAGGTCGCGCTCGTCGACCAGCGTCGGCACCAGCGCCGCGATCGCCGGGTTGAAGAACGTCGAGAAGCAGGCGGCCAGGATCGAGATCGCCACGATCACAATCACCGGAGCGCCGACCACCACGGCCGCCGCCAGCCCCAGCATGAGCAGCCCGCGGGCGACGTCGGTGACGAGCAGGACCATGCGACGGTCGAAGCGGTCCGCCACGATGCCGGCCGGCACCGACAGCAGCACATACGGGAGGATGCGCGCCGCCCCGATGATCCCGAGCAGGACCGGCGAGTTGCTCTCCGCGTACACCACCACCAGGATGGCCACCAGGTACAGCCAGTCGCCGATGCCGGACACGAACTCGCCGGCGAGCAGCCGTCCCAGCGCAGGGTGCCGGCGGAACAGGTCCCGGTAGGTCCGCGCGACGTTCACCCGCCGGCCTCGCGGCGGTGTCGCCAGGGGTGCCGGCGGCCCGGGTTGTCGGCGACGCTGGCGAGGATGGCCTTGATCTCGAAGGGGGTGAGGCCGGGGTGCTTCGACACGATCCGGGCGACCAGCCCGGCGACGTGGGGCGCCGCGAAGCTGTTGCCCGTGGCAACCGTGGTCCCGCCGTCCTTCCACGCGATCGGGACGTCGACGCCCCAGGCCCCGAACTCCACCGGCGGTGACGGGTTGTAGTAGACCCGCTCCGGATCCGGCTCGCCGTGCGCCGCCACGGAGAAGACCGAGGAGAACAGCGACGGATAGCTCGGGGCCGGGACGTTGTTGGCCGCGCTCACCAGCGCGATCGAGCTGAAATAGGCGCGGTCCACGAGGTCGTGGAAGATCGGGTACAGCGTCTCGCTCTTCGACGACAGGCTCAGGTTGCAGACCTGCAGGCCGTGCTCGATCGCCCACTCCAGGCCGGCGGCGAAGGCGGTGCCCTTGCCGCGCAGGTCGGCGCCCAGGACGCGGATCGAGACGAGGTCGACCTCCGGGGCCAGCGACAGGATGATCCCGCCGCAGGCGGTGCCGTGCCCGAACAGGTCCTTCGGCTCGTCTGCCACCACGGTGGGGCCGTCATCGGTCATCTCCACGGCCACGTTCTCGACGACGCGGCCGCGGAGCGCGGGATGGTCGTTCTCCAGCCCGGAGTCGATGATCCCGACGCGCACGCCGGCGCCGGTGGCGCCGCCCCACGCCCAGTCGCGGGTGACGCCCCGCAGGCGCAGGCTCCTGCGCAGCTCACGTCGTGGTTTGGCGAACGGCTCCGACCAGGCCGGCAGGACTGGGTCGGTCATCCTCGAGGTCGGGGCCGCTTCGACCGGTCGGCGTGGTCGGCCAGCACGGCGAGGATGTCGGCCACCAGGGCCGCCTCGCGATCGCTCAGGTCGCGCAGGCGCGCCACCTGCTCCACGAGCCGCCAGAACGGACGGTCGTCGTCGGCATCCAGGTCCGCCGTGGCCCGGGCCACCAGCGCATCGAGATCGTCGTCGCCGGCGTCGGGAGCCAGCTCGCCCAGGACGCTGCGGACCAGGCGGCCGGTGTCGCGCTGCACGCGCGCCGCCGCGATGGCGACCGTCGCCTGACCGGCGAAGACCGCCAGCAGCTCCATGTCGGCCAGGGAGAAGGCGGGCGACCCCCGCTTGTCGAGCACCTGCAGCACGCCGATGGTCCCGTGCTCGTCGAGGAGCGGGACCGCGGCGATGGACCGCGGAACATAGCCGGTCTGCTCGGCCGCATCGCGGTTGAACCGCGGGTCGCTGGCGACGTCCGAGAGCGCCAGCGCCTGGCCGGTGGAGTACACGTAGCCGGCGATCCCCTGCGTCGGCGGCACGGTCAGGCCGATGGCTCCGGCGCCCTTCTCGCCGGCGGCCACGCGAAACTCCAGCCGATCGGGATCGGACTCGAACAGCGCGATCGAGGACGCCTCCGCGTCGAACAGACGAGCGGTGGCGTCCACGATGCTCTGCAGCAGGCGAGTCTCAACGTCGCCGGAGAGACGGCGCCCGACATCGGAACGCCGCGCGGCCGCGACGAGCGCGGCCAGCGCGGCATCAGTGGGCGGTCGTGCCACGGATCGCTACTTGATCCGTGGCGCGTGGCCCTCAGTGTCGTCCTCGTCCTCGGATGCCCGCAGCCAGTTGCCCTGGATGTGGCCCTCGGTGTCCTCGTCCTCGGTGCCCTTGAGCACGGCATGGCCCTCGGTGTCATCGTCGGTGCCCTTGAGCATACCGTGACCCTCGGTGTCGTCGTCGGCCTGCAGCCGGCCGTGACCCTCGGTGTCCTCCTCGTCCGCCTTGAAGACCGCGTGACCCTCGGTGTCCTCTTCGTCGGCCTTGAAGACCGCGTGACCCTCGGTGTCCTGGTCCTGTCGCTGATCGTCCATGATGTGACCCTCTACTTCATCGTCGTCCATTGCCTCCCCGCCGAGTGACCCCGGTCGCGAGAAGCCCTCCATCGGCGGTCGCCGCCGGAAGTTGTCCACCTGTACCTCCTTGCCTGCCTGGCAGCGCCCATGCCTGTGGCACCATCCTACGGTGGCCGCCTGGCTCTCCGAATCGCTCCGACGACACGCGCGGTGTCGGCTGCGCGACAGGTCATCGGCCGCTCCGGAGCTCGAGCTCTTCGAGGTCGTTGATGATGAGCGCGTCACGCTCGATCGTGAGGTGGCCGGCGTCGACGAGCTCGCTCAGGACGCGATTCACGCTCTGCCGGGTTCCGCCGATCATGGCGGCGAGGTCCGACTGGGTGAACGGCCAGTTCAGCTCGACGCGCCCCGTGGCGGTCGGATCCACGTCCCGCGCGAGGCGCACGAGCCGCATGGCGAGCCGGCCGGCCAGGTCCAGGAAGTGGAGCTCCCCGACGTGCCCGGTCAGGCGCCGAAGCTCGCTCGCCAGCACGTGGAGGAGCGCCTGCACGATCTGCGGGTCGTCGGCCAGGAGGCGGAGGAACTGCTCGCGGGGCAGCGACAGCGTCTCGGTCGGCTCGATGGCCGTGGCCGTGGTCGAGCGCGGCGCGCCGTCCAGGAGGGCCAGCTCTCCGAAGAACTCGCCCGGCTGCAGGCTGGCGATGATCGCCTCCTCACCCTCCTCCGAGGGCAGAACGATCTTCACTGAGCCGCTGATGACCACCTGGAGCGAGTCGCCGACGTCGTCCTGGTGGAAGATGACCTCGCCGCGGCGGAACCGACGCCGGCGCATCTGGGACGCGAGCGCCCGCAGGCCCTCGGCGTCCACGTGGGCGAAGAGGATGCAACGGCGAAGGGTATCGACCGCCATGGACGGTTCGGGCACGGGAACCCCCGGTCGCGAGCTTGGCGCAGCGCCTCTACTCTCTCCCGCCCCACCGCTCGCGTCAAGGTCGAGCTCCCCGGCGGGCGCATGGACCCGGGTCGGAAAGCCGCGCTAGAATGCTGCTCCCGGCGGGAGTAGCTCAGCTGGCAGAGCGCGACCTTCCCAAGGTTGAGGCCGCGGGTTCGATCCCCGTCTCCCGCTCCACTCGATCCGCATGACGAATGGCCCGGCTCTCCGCCGGGCCATCGTCGCGCTCGGGTCCGGACGTCAGGCCGGACGCACGTTCTGGTTCCGGTGGAAGACGTTCGCGGGGTCGTATCGGCGCTTCACCCGGGCAAGGCGCTCGTAGGTCTCGCCGGGGTACGCGGTCCGCACCCGGTGCTCCCCCTCGTCCTCGAGGAAGTTCACGTACACGCCGGTCGCCCGCGGCTCGAGCGCCGCGAACAGCGCCCGGTTCCAGGCCGTGGCCTCCGCCGCCGACTCCGGCGTCGGGAAGCCGTTGATGATCACGACCTGGACCGCCGCCGAGCGGTGCGCGAAGGCGGTGGCATCGGCCGGGACGCGGCCCATGGCGCCCCCGAAGACGCGGAGCTGGACCATGGCCCCCTCCGGCGCCCTGGCCATGGCGTCGAGGATCGCGTCCACCGAGGCATCGTCGAGGACGTCGAGGAAGACCGACCGCGTGGTGCTGGCGCCGCGCTCCCCGCCCTCCTTCGTGAACTCGTAGATGCCCGGGTACGGCATCGGCAGGGCGGCCACGCCGTAGGGCTCGGCCATGGCGGTGAACGGCGCGATCGCCGCGCGGCCGTCGGCCGGGTCGCCGGCGTAGACGAACATGACCACCAGCGCCGGGCGCCCATGGTGCTCCTCCGGGACGAACGGAACCGGCGGGATCGGCATCAGGAAGCTGATCGTCGTCAGCTCTTCCGGCGCGCTCATGGCCAGCGGCACGAGGCTGCGCACCACGTCGCGCGTCGGTGGCAGGAACAGCGCCCCGCCGAGCACCTCGCCGACCGGCGAGAGGCGGTACGAGAAGCGCGTCACGATGCCGAAGTTGCCGCCGCCGCCGCGCAGCGCCCAGAAGAGGTCGGGATGCTCATCGGCGGACGCGGTCAGGACGCGACCGTCGGCGGTCACGATCTCGGCCGCGACGAGCGAGTCGATCGCCAGGCCGTACTTGCGCGCCAGCCAGCCGATGCCGCCGCCGAGCGTGAGCCCGGCGATCCCGACGGTGCCCGTGTCGCCGAACGGGACGGCCATGCCGTGCTCCGCCAGCGCGGCCGTGACCTCGCCGGCGGTGAGGCCGGCACCGGCCCAGACGATGCCCGCCCCGAGGTCGACGTGCAGGCCGCGCAGGCCGCGCATGTCGATGGCCAGGACGCCATCTCCCGAGCCGTGCCCGGCCAAACTGTGCCCGCCGGACCGCACCGCGATCTCCAGGTCGTTCCGCCGGGCGAACCCGACGGCGGTGGCGACGTCGCCGGCGTCGACGGCGCGGACGATGGCGAGGGGCCGGCCCTGGTGGGCGGCGTTCCAGACGAGGTGATCCTCGGCGAAGGTCGCGTCGGTCGGTCGGACGAGGCGGCCGTGCAGGGCGCCGCGGAGCGCTTCGAGGTCGGTCGGCCCCGAGGCGACGTGCATGGTGACGGCGGTATCCATGGTGGGCTGAGGCTCCTGTGAGGAGATGTGGTGGTGGACTGCGATCCATCCTCACCGCGGGCCCGCGGGCCCGCATCGGATGGGGCGCCGCACCGGCGTACGACCTTTGGCGCACTATCCTGTCGGCGTGAGCGACACGTCAGCGGTGGACACCTGGCGCCACACCGCCCGCTGGCCGGTGCGCCAGTACGAGCTCGACCAGTACGGCCACGTGAACAACGCCGTGTACCTCAACTGGGTCGAGCAGGTCGCCACCGACCACGTCGAGGCGCTCGGCTTCGGCCGGGAGTGGGCCGCTGGCGTCGGCGGCGGATGGGTGGTCCGGGAGCACCGGGTGACCTACCACCGCCCGGTGGTCTACGGCGACGTGGTGCTCGTCACGACGCTGCCGCAGCAGATCGGCGGGGTTCGCGGCATTCGGCGCACGGAGATCCATCGCGAGGCGGACGGTGCCCTCACGACCGAGGTCGACACCATCTGGGTCTGGGTGCGGCTGAGAGACGGCCGCCCGATGCGCATCCCGAACGAGCTGCTGCGGCGCTTCGAGCGCTGAGCAGCGGCGGTCAGGCCTCGGGCGCGATCGTGGCGAGCAGCCCGATCCAGAGGAGGACGGCGGCGATGAGTGAGAGGACTTCGGGGGTCGGCATGCCGATGAGACGCCGCCGAACCCGGATCGGATGCGCGACATCCGTCGAACCTTTCGCCGGCAGATCGCCGTACGTGTAGCGGGGGCCGTATGGGAGCGCAGCGACCGCCACCCCAAGCAGGCACCGAGGAGAACCGGACCGATGCAGCACGGCGACTTCACCCACGTCGAGATCCCGGCCGACGACACCGGTCGGGCCAAGCGCTTCTACGGGGAGCTGTTCGGATGGAGCTTCCAGGAGGTGCCCGGCTTCGAGGGCTACCACCTGTTCGTCACGCCCGCCGGCCAGGAGGGCGTGGGCGGCGCGATCGGCCAGCGTGGCGCGTCGGCCCCCGACACGATGCGCACCTACGTCCATGTCGACAGCATCGACGCGCTGCTCCCCCGCGTGCCCGACGCCGGCGGACACGTCGTCGAAGCCAAGCGCGAGGTCCCGGGGCAGGGATGGTACGCGGTCCTGGCGGACAGCGAGGGCAACGAGATCGCCGTCTGGGAGAGCGCGCCGCGGAGCTGAGGCGGGTCGCCTCGGTCGGCAGCGCGGTGGCCCGCGGAATGCTGTGGGGGCCGTCATGACGACCACTCCCGTGACCGACCACGTCGACGCGGCGTCGTGGGCCATCCGGCTCGAGCAGCCCGTGGACATCGATCAGATCCACGACCTGCATCGGGTGGCCTTCGCGGGGCCGAGCGAGGCCGAGCTGGTGGACACCGTGCGCAGCAGCCCGTGGTTCGTGCCCGAGCTCTCTCTCGTCGCGGTGACCGACGACGGCAGCGTGCTCGGTCACGTCCTGATCAGCCAGATCGACCTCCAGCCGGCCGTCGGCGCCGCGCAGATCGAGGTCCTCGCCCTGGCGCCCATCGCGGTGCTGCCCCAGCACCAGGGCCGGGGCATCGGAAGCGCGTTGATGCGGGCGGCGCTGGCCATGGCCGACGAGCGCGACGAGCCGATGGTCGCCGTCCTGGGCGCGCCCTCGTTCTACGGTCGCTTCGGGTTCGAGCCGGCCGCCGACCACGGCCTGGAGGGCCCGTACGACGCCGCCGGCGAGGCCTTCCAGGTCCGCGCTCGTCCGGGAGCCGAGATCACGCCGGGCAGGCTGGTCTACCCGCCCGCCTTCGCATCGGGTTAGCCACCACCGCCGGGGCCGCTGTTCCCTCCGCCGCCCGGGCCGCTGTTGTCGTCGTCATCGGGGTCCTCGCTCTCGCTCGGCTCGGGGGTCTCGACCTCGTCGTCCTCGCTCTCGCTCGGCGATGGCACCGGGCTGGCGGGCGTGGGCGACGGTGAGGGGCTCGGTGTCGGGCTCGGGCTGAGGGTCGGCGTGGGCGTGGGGCTCGGCGCGACGGGAGGGGCGGTCAGCGTCGGCTGCGGCGATGCTCCGACGTCCGCCTGGCGGACCCAGCCGATCAGCTCGCCGAACGCCACGGCCCCGACGATCGCCACGACCACCACGGCCGCCGCGGCGACCGCCCTGGCCAGCCCCGACCCGCCGGCCCACCCGCTGATCGCGGCCCACGGACCGCGGCGAAGGGGCTCGCGGTCGATGCGCTGGCGGATCCGATCGGCCAGGTCGGACGACGGGACGCCGACCTCTTCCGCGGCGTACCGCTCGAGGCGTGCGGCGAGCGCCTCGAGGTCGGCATCGGGACGGTCGAGCTCGCTCGGATCGAAGGGATGCCGCGTCATGACCTGCCCTCCCGGGGGCCGATGAGCGGCCGGAGGCGGTCGAGACCACGCCGCAGGTGGGTCTTCACGGTGTTGATCGGCCGGTCGGTCGCCTCAGCCACCTCGAACAGCGAGAGATCGGCGAAGAAGCGCAGCGCCACCACCTCACGGTATGGCTCGGGAAGCGCGGCCACGGCGGCGCGGACCGCTCCGCGCTGTTCGGCGACGGCGGCCCGCCGGCTCGGATCGGCCTCGAGGTCGGCCAGTCGCGACTCGGGAACGGCGGCCAGGTCGGCCTGCGGGCGCCGCTGCGACAGGCGGCGGTACGCCTGGCGCGTGGCGATGCGAAGCAGCCAGGCGCGAAGGGACCCGTCTCCCCGGTAGCTGCGGATCGCCCGGAAGGCCGCCACGAACGCCTCCTGCGTCACGTCCTCGGCGTCGTGCGGCGACCCGAGGATGCGACGGCAGGCGCGATACACGGCGGGCGTCTCGCGATCCACCAGGACGGCGAAGGCCTGCCGGTCACCCGCGCGAACGGCATCGACGAGGGCGCGTTCCTCCACGCCCTCATCGTGCCATGTCGTCCACATCGAGCCGGACGAGGTGATCTCAGTCGTCCCGATGGTCGTCGTCATCATCCCCGTCACCGGGGCCCGATCGGTCGTCGTGGTCGTCGTCGTCGGCGTTTCCCGGCCCGGAGTTCTCGCTCGGTCCGGATCGGTCGTCGTCGTCGTCATCGTCGTCGTCGTCATCGGGCGAGGCGGAGGGGCTCGGCGAGGCGGATGCCGTGGCCGGGGGGGACGCCGCGGCGTTTGCCGGCGCACTTGGCGAGGCGGACGGGCTGGCCTCCGCGGACTCGCCCGGCTCCCGAGCGTCGGGCAGGTCGGCCGAGGCGGACGGGCTGGGCGATGCGGTCGGCTGGGGGGAAGCGGTCGGCTGGGGCTCGACGCTCGCGCCGGGCGTCGCCAGCACGGTGCCGCTCGGCGTTCCGACGACCACGCCGCCCTCGTCGGATGACCCCCCGGCCAAGACCGCCCCGGCGACGATCAGCAGCGCGCCCGTGGCGAGAACGATGCCTCGCGCTGATGCATGAATGTTCACGTCGTGGCTCCTCGATGACGTCCCGCCGCGGTGGTGCGGCGCTTCATCGATATCGAGCCATCGACCCCCCGAAAGGTTTCACCGACTTGGCCCGCGGCCGGGACTCAGTCGTGGGGCTCCTCGACCGTCGAGTGCACGCTGAGCTCGACGTTGCCGGCGAGCGCCCGCGAGACCGGGCAGCCGTCCTTTGCCTCCTGCGCGGCGGCGTCGAATCCGGCCTCGTCGAGACCCGGGACGACGCCCACCACGTCGAGCTCGGACCGCGTCACCGTCCACTTCTCGCCGACCTTGTCGAAGGTCACGGCGGCGGAGACGTGCATGTGCTCGGGCGGCGTGCCGCCTCGCGCCAGCGCCCCGGAGAGCGCCATCGCGAAGCACGAGGCGTGCGCCGCGGCGAGCAGCTCCTCCGGCGATGTCCGGCCCTCCGGCTCCTCGGTGCGTGACGACCACGACACGGGAAGGTCGGTGAACTGGCCACTGGTCCCGGAGCTCACGGTCCCCGAGCCCTCGGCGAGTGATCCGTTCCAGGTGACGGTGGCGGTGCGGGTGGCGGCCATGGGTCTGCTCTCCTTCGCTAGACTCGGGCAGGTGGCAAGCCTACCGGAACGGCGCCCGATCATCCGCGACGAGGGGGTACGCCCACGGCGCGCCGAACGCGACGAGTGGGCCGCGTCCCGAAAGTTCGCTTGAGCGGCGTGCTCGACCTGCCGGGCCGCGTCGCACGGCTGACCGGGGCGGCGCGGACGCGGGCGGATCGGCTGCTCGACGTGCGGGCCTCGACCGGCCGCACCGATCCGCCACCCGAGCTCGAGGGCTGGCTGCGACGCACCTTCGGCTCGGTGGAGGCGGTCCGCGAGCAGCCCCTCGTGAAGGTCACCAACCTGGCGACCCTGGAGGCGACGCTCTTCGCGCCGCTGCGCGGCCGGCGTCCGATCGACGCCGACGGCGACCCGGCCAGCCTGGCCGGCGAGGTGGCCGGGACCCGGGGCGGCCCGTTCTGCCATCCCGAGACGGGGACGCCGGCCGACACCTTCGGCCGGGTCCGCGGCGACCACGTCGTGACCGGCGCGAACGCCGCGCTGGCCGACACCCACCATGCCGTCCTCGTCTTCGACACCCACGACCCGCTGGCCTTCGACCCCGACCGGGTGCGCGACGTGCTCGCCACCGGCCGCGCGTGGGCCGAGCGCGCGCACGATGAGGACCGAGAGGCCGCGAACTACCTGCTCGTCTGGAACTGCCTGTGGCGCGCCGGCGGCTCGATCGTGCACGGGCACGCCCAGGCGCTGCTTGGCCGGGGTCCCCACTACGCCCGCCTCGAGCGCTTCCGGCGCGATGCCGCCTCGTACGCGGCCATCCACCACGCGGCGCTGCCCGACGAGCTCGTGGCGCTGCACCGCGATCTCGGCCTGGCGGTCGACGGCGAGCGCGGAGTCACGACCCTGGCCCACGTCACGCCGATCAAGGAGCGCGAGGTGCTGGTGGTCGGGCCTGCCGAGATGGACGAGCGCGACCCGGCGTTCGGCGACGCGGTGGGCGCGGCCCTCGTGGCGCTGCGGGATCGGCTGCGGGTGCGCTCGTTCAACCTGGCGCTGTGGCGGCCGCCCCTCGCCGACGCGAGCGGCTGGGAGGGGCTGGGGCCGCTCGTCCGGATCGTCGACCGCGGCGATCCCGCGTCGCGGGCGTCCGACATCGGGGCCATGGAGCTGTACGGCACGCCGGTCGTCGGCAGCGATCCATGGGAGGTGGTCGCCGCCCTGAGATGAGGGTCCGTTCGGGTACGATGCGCCCGTGTTCGAGCTGCGTCGCGACCCGGTCACCGGCTGGTGGTCGGCCATCGTCGCGGACCGCGCGTTCGAGCGCACGGCCTTCGAGGTCGGCGCCCAGCCGGTCGAGGGGAGCCACTGCCGGCACTGTGACGAGTCCCCCGGCGACGCTCCACCGCACCACGTGCGCCGCGTGCCGCTCCGCTCGCACGCCTTCCACCGGATCGACTCCTCGAAGCAGCAGGCCGCCCAGCTCTCGCTCAGCGAGGTCGAGCGCGCCACCGGGTCGTGGGAGATCCTCGTCGGGCCCCGCGATCACCACGAGCGCCTGGCCGACGCCGCGCCGCAGCTCGCCGGGTCGCTGATCCGCGCCGCGCGCGACGCGATGCGGGCCATCGCCGGCGAGCCACGCGACACCGACCCCGAGGGCCGCCCCGAGCCGCTCTACACGCAGGTCGTGCAGAGCTACGGACGCCAGGCAGGATCGCGCAGCGGCCACCTCAACCTGGAGCTGTACGCCATCCCGCAGGTCCCGCACTGGGTCGCCGAGGAGATCGGCGGCGGCGCGCGACAGATGATCAAGTCGCGCCGCTGCGTCTGGTGCGCGCTGGCCGAGGCCGAGGAGGAGAACGGCGAGCGGCTCGTCTTCTCCGACCACCACGCCGTCGTCTTCGCCCCGGCCGCCAGCCGATCGGCCTTCGAGATGATGGTCGTGCCGCGGGCGCACGCGGCGGACTTCACCGCCCTCGACGACGAGGCGGTCGCCGACACGACCGCCACGCTGCAGCGGGCGCTTCACGCGCTCGACGTGCTGGGCGACCCGCCCTACAACCTCTTCCTGCACACCGCCCCTGCGGGCGAGCGGCTCGAGGGCACCTTCCACTGGCACTGGGAGATCCATCCACGGCTGCGGGTGATCGCCGGGCTCGAGCGCGCCACGGCGCTGGCGGTCAACCCGGCGGCCCCCGAGTACGCGGCGGAGGTGCTGCGCGGGCACCTGGATCGGTAACAGATGCGACGGACGCTGCGTCACAACCGGACCAGCAGGGGGCGATGCGTGCGGAGGACGAGGTGCATTCGATGGCGCTGCCCGGCCACGCGCCGTGGGAACCGACGGCCGTGAGCCGGCGTGCGGTCGATCCGCGGGAGGCCGCCTTTCAGCACCTCTTCGAGGAGTTCTCCGCGCCGATCTACAACTACGTGCTGCGCATGGTCGCCGACCCCGACCGCGCCGCCGACATCACGCAGGACACCTTCATCAAGGCCTACCGAAAGCTCGACACCCTGACCGATGCGACCTCGACGCGCTCCTGGCTGTACCGGATCGCCACGAACACGGCGATCGACGACATGCGCCGCCGGCGCATGGTCAGCCCCATGGGCGACGACAGCCCCGCCTACGCCAACCGACCGGACCACCGTCCCGGGCCGGAGGCCGAGGTGATGGCCGCCACGCTCGATGAGCGCGTGCAGCGTGCCCTGCTGCGGCTGCGACCGAACCATCGGCAGTGCCTGCTGCTGAGCGACCTCGAGGACATGAGCGCCAAGCAGATCGCCGAGGTGATGCAGCTCTCGTACGCCGCCGTGCGAACCCTGCTGTGCCGGGCGCGCGGCGAGATGCGGCGCGCCCTCGCGGCGGAGGGCTTCGCCCGATGACCGGGCCGGGCATGCGCCACACCGAGTACGAGGAGCTCATCAGCGCGTCGCTGAGCGGCGAGCTGAGCGCTGACGAGCGCCGCCGCCTCGACGCGCATCTCGACACGTGCGACGCCTGCCGCGGCACGCTCGCCGCGTTCGCCGACGGCCGACGCATCGTGGCCGGCCTGCGCCACGTGCCGGCGCCCCGGGACCTCCACGCGCGCGTCCGCGGCGGCATCGAGCGCGGACGGTTCGCCACGCTGCCCTGGTACCGCCGCCCGGCGGTCCTGTTCGCCGGCATCGGCGGCGGGCTGGCCGCGGTGGCCGGTGCGCTGCTGGCCATCGTGCTCCTCGGTGACTCGTCGGCGCCCGTCGGGGAGGCGACGCCCAGTCCGACGGCGACGGCCGTGGCATCGGCGACGCCGGTCGCGAGCGCCAGCTTCCCGGCCGGGCCGACGCCGACGCCGGCCGAGTCGACGCCGGTTCCCTCAGCCACCCAGCCGCAGGCCACGTCAACGCCGGAGCCGGAGCCGGCGTCACCCGAGCCGGACGCCTACCTGGCCCTCACCGGCCCGATCGACAACCGGGCGCTGACCGTGCGCGACGGCCCGACCGGCGAGACGATCGCCGAGGTCGACACACCCCCCGGTCCGCCGGTCGCCGCCGAGCTGTCGCCGGATGGCCAGTGGATCGCGTACATCACCCCGGTCGGCGAGAAGGGCACCCACGAGGTCCGGGTCAGCCGCATCGGCGAGGCCGTCGCCGGCGACGGCCCGGAGGCTCCGGCGCCGATCGACTCGCCGATCGAGCCGGGCGAGACCGTGCTCCTGGGCGAATCCCTCGCCGGGGACCCGTTCGCCGAGCAGCTCTTCTGGTCGTCGCCTCGCGGCGCCCACCTGGCCTACACGCTCACCGATCCGGAGTCGGGCAGCACCGACGTGTGGCTGTTCGAGCCGGAGATCGGCGAGTTCCGTCAGCTGACGGACGTCGGCAACGCGTACGCCGCCAGCTGGACCGGCGACGACGCGAGGGCGGCGTCATCCCTGTGGGTGAGCGTGGCCGATGCTCGCCCGGTGAGCTACCTGCACGGCTTCCCCTTCGACGCCGGCCCCGAGCCCCTGGATCCGGCGCCGACCGCGCTCGCCACGGCGGACGGCGTGTTCCAGCCGCTGCTCAGCCCGAACGGGAGCCTGGCGATCTACTGGAAGGGCGCCATGGACCGCGCCGGCGACGGGACGTGGCGGTTCGTCAGCGGTGCCCAGCCGTACCTCGCCGAGCACGTACGGGAGGGCGATCGGGTCGTCTTCGACGACGAGCGGCGTATGTTCAGCGACCTCAGCATCGGCCGGGAGGCGTTCACGTCCGCCGCCATGGCCTGGGGCGAGGACGGCGATGCCTACGCCGTCTGGAACGTGCGCTGGACGGGTGAGCCGCAGAGCGGCAGCGGCGAGGATCCGTACCCGGACGGGTCACGGGTGTACTTCGGCCACGCCGCGGATGCTCGCGGGCTGACCCGCGCCCACGCCATCGACCGCGACGACCTGCCGGAGGGCTGGTCGGTGATCGACGTGAAGGTGTCGCCCACCGGCGAGCACCTCGTCGTCACCGTGGCCGAGCCCGTGGGCGGCGTCCTCGACGCGGCGCGGGCGAGCGTGCTCTTGATCGAGCGCAATACCGGGAACGAGCCCGACGAGGTCAGCGACCTCAGGTCGGAGCCGGACCAGTGGTTCGGCCCCGCGGCGTTCGACCGGCGGTCGGACGGGGATCGGCCCTAGCGCATCGGGTATCCTCTGCGACGAGCCCTTTAACGCGGTCCGGCGAGGCCGCCAAGGAGAGATCCCGCATGAGCGAACGCCGCATCCTCGGCGCCGACGACCTGCGCCGCGCCCTGACCCGGATCGCCCACGAGATCGTGGAGCGCCACGGTGGCGTCGGCGATCTCGTCCTCGTCGGCATCCGCAGCCGAGGCGTGCCGATCGCCCAGCGCCTGGCCGCCCTCATCGAGCAGCACGAGGGCACGCCGGTCCCGGTCGGCTCGCTCGACATCACCTACTACCGCGACGACCTGACGCGCATGGCGCACGCCCCGATCGTGAAGCGCTCCGACCTCGAGGCCGAGGTGAGCGGCCGCACCGTGGTCCTCGTCGACGACGTCCTGTACACCGGCCGGACCGTCCGCGCCGCGCTCGACGCGCTGACCGATCACGGCCGGCCGCGGGCGGTGCGCCTGGCGGCGCTGGTGGACCGTGGCCATCGCGAGCTGCCGATCCGTCCCGATTTCGTGGGCAAGAACCTGCCGACCAGCCCGTCGGAGAGCGTGCACGTCCGCCTGGTCGAGACGGACGAGGTCGACGAGGTCGTCATCGAGCGGCCGGACGAGGCCGCATGATCGTCGACGCGCCGCCCGCGCGCACGCCGATGGGCGGGCACCTGCTCGACGTCGAGGGCCTCGCGGCCGCCGCGCTCGACCGCCTGGGCGACCTGGCGGTGGAGATGCGCGAGGCGCGCGCCACGCGGCGGCATCGGTCCCTGCTCGAGGCCGAGACCGTGGCCCTCGCGTTCTTCGAGCCCTCGACCCGGACGCGCGTCAGCTTCGAGCTGGCGGCGAAGGCGCTCGGTGCGACGACCGTGGACCTGGCGGTGGAGGCGAGCAGCGTCCGCAAGGGCGAGTCGCTGGTCGACACGGTGCGGACCCTGGAGCGAACCGGCGTGACCACGCTCGTCATCCGGCACGCGGCGGCCGGGGCCGCCCACCTCGCGGCGCGGACGACCGGGATGCGCGTCGTGAACGCCGGTGACGGGGCACACGCCCATCCGACCCAGGCGCTCATCGATCTGCTCACGCTGCGGGAGGCGCTCGGGTCGGTGGCCGGACGGACGATCGCCATCGTCGGCGACGTCGAGCACTCCCGCGTCGCGCGCTCGAACCTCCACGCGCTGACCAGCATGGGGGCCCGCGTTCGCGTGGCCGGCCCGGCCGCCTGGGTGGCCGGCTTCGAGGCGTGGCCCGGGGTCGAGGTCGCGACCACGCTGCAGGCGGCGCTGCGCGGCGCCGACGCGGTGATGACCCTTCGGGTGCAGCTCGAGCGCGACGCGACCAGCGGGCCGGCCCTGACAGACTACGTGCGCGACTGGCGCCTCGACGACGAGCGGCTGACACTGGCCGCCCCCGGTGCGCCGATCCTTCACCCCGGGCCGACGAACGAGGGCTGCGAGATCACCGCCGAGCTCGCCAACGGCCCGCGGAGCCTCATCGGCCGGCAGGTGGAGAACGGGGTACCGGTCCGTATGGCGGTGCTCGCGGCGCTTGCCGGCGCGGCATGACCGGGCGCCGGTTCGGCCACCTGACCGACCCGCCGGCGTCGTTCGTCATCGTCGGCGCGCGCATCGTCGAGCCCGGGACCGACGAGGTCCGCGACCTGGCCGTCGTCGACGGCGTGATCGCGGCCGATGCGACCGAGGAGGTCGAGCGGATCGACGGGCGTGGGCTCACCGTCGCGCCGGGGCTCTGCGACCTGCACGTCCACCTGCGCGAGCCCGGCACGGAGGGCGAGACCGTCGAGAGCGGCGCCCGCGCCGCGGCCCACGGCGGCTTCACCACGATCTGCGCCATGCCGAATGCCGATCCGGCACCCGACGAGCCGAACCGCGTGCGCTGGCTGCTGGAGCGTGGGGCCGCGGCGGCGTCCCGGGTCCGGGTCGTCGCACCGGCCACGCGCGGGCGGGCCGGAAAGCGAGCGTCGGACCTCGAGGACCTGGCGGGTGCGGGAGCGATCGGCTTCTCCGACGACGGCGCCGGCGTGCCGACCGATTCGCTCGCCCGCGAGATCCTGGAGCGTCTCGCCGCCCTGGACCTGCCGCTGATCGAGCACGCCGAGGATGCCGGGCTCGCGGCCGGGACCGTCATGCGGGCGGGTCCCACCGCCTCGCGGCTCGGCCTGGCCGGATGGCCGCCCGAGGCGGAGCTGCGCATCGTGCAGCGCGACCTCGCCCTCGCCGAGGCGACCGGCGCCCGCGTGCACCTGACCCACCTGTCCACCGCGGAGGCGGTCGAGGCGGTGCGGGGCGCGAAGGCGCGCGGGGTCCGGGTCACCTGCGACGTCACGCCGCACCACCTGGCCCTGACCGATGCCTGGGTCGCCGGCTCGCGAGACTTCGCGTGGGAGGAGCCGGGTCCCGGGGCGACGCTCGACCGCGCCTACGACGGCGCCACCCGGGTCAACCCACCGCTTCCCGACCGCGCCGATGCGCTGGCCCTGCTGGCGGCCGTCGAGGACGGAACCGTGGACGCCATCGCCACCGACCACGCGCCGCATCCGGCGCATCGCAAGACGGTCCCGTTCGCCGAGGCCGCGCCCGGCCTCATCGGCCTGGAGACGGCCCTGTCGCTCGGGTTGGCGGCGGTCGAGGCCGGGCGCCTGTCGCTGGCCCGGCTCCTCGCCGCCCTGTCCACGGGCCCCGCGGCGATCGTCGGCGAGACGCGCGGTCTGGCCGTCGGCGCGAGGGCCGACCTCGTCGTCTTCGACGCGGCGGCGCGCTGGCACGTCGACGAGGGCGCCCTGGCATCGGCCTCGGCGAACACCCCGCTGCTCGGGATGGCCCTGCCCGGCGTCGTGCGGATGACGGTCGCCGAGGGTCGGGTCACGTATCGGTCGTAGCGCGTGGCGGACGTGGATATGGGACCATGCGACGCGCCACACCCCGTCGGACCTGAGCGAGGAATGGCTTGTCGATTCGCTACAACGAGGACCTCGACCCGAACGAGGGGCCGGGATTCGGCTGCTTCGTCACCCAGGCGATCCTGTTCGCGGTCATCCTGCTGCTCATCCCGGTCGGCCTGTTCACGTTCAACTGGCCGGTCTGGCTCCTCGTCACGCTGCTCGTCATCGACCTCGTGCTGCTCTTCTTCGTGAGCATGACCAGCGTCTTCCTGCTGCGCGTCTTCTTCGCCGATCGCCGCCGCGGCCGCGGCCGCCGGACCGGCGTCGCCACGCCCCCGACGAAGGTGATCAGCACCGAGCGGGAGCCGACCGATGACGAGTAGGAAGCCGGGCAGCGCGTTGGGGCCCTCGGTGGCCATCGGCATCGGGATCGGCGTGGCGGTGGGGGTGGCGATCGGCAACATGGGGATCGGCATCGCCGTCGGCCTGGCCGCCGGGCTTGCCTTCGCCGCCATCCTGAACAGCAGGATGCACAAGGAGTGATGCGCCCGTGCCGCTGATGGTCACGTTCTTCAACGTCCGCAAGGGCCGCGACGCGCTCTTCAAGCGCGGGATGCGCGGCGGGTTCCCGACGCGCGGCGGGTTCCCGAAGGAGATGCGCCGGCTCGAGCGCGAGTACGGGATCCGCTTCGTCGGCTGGTTCAACGTCACCGAGGGATCGACGTGGAACAACGTCGTCATCCTCGACCTGCCGAACTACGCCGTCCTCGATCGGCTCTACGACGACTCGTCGACGCGCGGCATCGGCCATTGGATCGCGGAGTCGATCTTCGACTCCAAGCACACGATCTTCCTGCGCGAGCGGATGGGGCCCGACTTCGTGTTCAAGCCATGACCCGTTCGCAGGGG
>Ga0214468_1000082_pt1 | contig 27653 bp, 27 predicted proteins | sample RVTome_9_FD_187334 | JGI IMG/M metagenome (GOLD analysis project Ga0214468, IMG submission 187334) | Soil microbial communities from uranium-contaminated site in the Upper Colorado River Basin, Wyoming, United States - RVT155D38 HiSeq ...
TCTTCGCTGCCACGCTGTTTGTGACGGGCGTCACGTCCTCTGCGTGGGTGGTGTGGGCGATGTTCGCCATCAGCAGCTTCTTCGTGATGCTGTGGAATGTGATCACCGTCTCCCTGCGCCAGACTCTCATCCCCGATCGGATGTTGGGCCGGGCCAATTCGGTCTACCGGTTCGTGGGGTGGGGCATGATCCCGGTCGGGACCCTTCTCGGAGGCGTGGTGGTGGCGGCGGCCCAGCCTCTCCTGGGCCGAGCGGGAGCCTTGCGAGCACCTTTCGTCTTCGCCGCCGTCGTCCAGGCCGCCCTCTTCTTGTACGCGCGGCCCCGGCTCAACAGCGCCAAGATCGCCGAGGCGCGCGCCTCCGCCAAAGGGCAGGCGTCGGGGGTTGGCTCGGGTCAGGGAGACGACTGATGCTGACGATCCGAATCCTCCCGTTGGCTCCTGACCGGGAGACCGCTTCTGTCATGGCCCCGAGCGAAGAGGGCGGCTGACCGCGGCCCGACGGGACATGGATCCCTCACGGCTCCGATGTCTCGTCTTCGGGTGAGATAGGCGGGGATTCTTCCACGTTGTCGACTTCGTCGGCAGGGCCATCACGTGCGCCCAGGACCCAGAACGCCAGCGCGGACAGCGATGCGGCGCCAAGTGCGACTCCGAGCCAGAGCCATCGCTGGGTGCCTGGACTGCGCTCCTCCACCTCGGTCGTGCTCGGGGCCGCCCCCGGCTCGCTGGAGAGGTCCACGCCGAGATCGCTGATGGCCACCGGGTCCGATTGGGTGCCGGTCTCACCCAACGTCTCGAAGACGACCTGGTATTCGGCCATCTTCACCTCGGTGGTGACCCCGTAAGACCCGTCCTCGCGCGGCACCATGGGCAGGGTGATCGGGTCCTCGTCGGCCAGGGCGAGGTGAACCACGACTGAGTCCGCCGGCCCCCCGACTTCGACATGGAGGTCGACGATCATGGATTCATCGGTCGTGGAGACGACAGTTGCGGTGGCCGAGCCGAACCCTGCGCCCAATTCGACCGCGAGCATGGCCACTACGGCCAGTCTGATCATCGCGCCCGATGCTACCGCCCCTGGCGTCACAGGCTCGATGGGCGGTCCCTCCGACAGGGCCTTCCTCGCCCTGGCCATTGCCTTGGCTGTTGCCGCGATCGCGACCATCCTGGCCCGGCGCATCGCAGATGCCGAAACATCGGAGTTGTTGCATGATGGCGACTGAGACCACGATGGTATGCGAGGGGGTCCGCCGCGCCTATCACACCGATGGCGAGGTGGTATGGGCACTCTGGGACGTCGACGCCGTCGCCCACGCCGGGCAGATAACCGTCCTCGCCGGTCCGTCGGGGTCGGGCAAGTCGACACTGCTCCGGGTCATCGCCGCGATGGACAGGCCGGACGCGGGCCGGGTCGAGGTCGCCGGCAAAGACTTGACCTCGATGAGCGCCGGGGCCCGTCGCCGATTCCGCGCTCGTCACATGGGTTATCTGTTCCAGGACCCGGCGGCGAACCTCCTCTCCTATCTCACGGTTTGGGAGCACCTGGTCATGGCCGGGAAGATCAGAGGCGCCACGCCAACCAGGGAGCTCCTCGCCCGACTCGAGATCGAGGAGCTGGCGGACGAGCATCCGGCACGGCTGTCGGCGGGTCAACAGCAGCGTGCCGCCCTGGCTGCGGCGATGATCGGCGATCCCGACGTGATCCTGGCCGATGAGCCCACCGCCGAGCTCGACACCCAATCCGCTCACCTCGCCGTCGGCGCCCTGGTTCGGCTCCGCGATCTCGGCGCCACGCTGATCGTCACGTCACACGATCCGGAAGTGGTCGCGGTCGCCGACCGGTTGATCCATCTCGAGCACGGGACGGTGAAGGAGTGAGTCCCGTCGTGGAGCTGTCCGGGGTCACCAAGCGATTCCGGCGCGGTGAGACCGACATCGTCGTGTTGGAGGATCTCAGCGCCGCAGTCCGACCCGGGGAGGTGGTCATAATCAGGGGACGGTCGGGGTCGGGCAAGACCACCTTGCTCAACATTCTGGCCGGATGGCAAGTCCCCGACGACGGCACCGTGACCTGGGATGTCGACCATCCCGAGTCATGGGATCGCGTGGCGGTGGTTCCGCAGTCGCTGGGGCTCCTGCCCGAGCTCACCCTCGGGGAGAATATCGGTCTTCCCGGTCGGCTCGCCGACACCGAGAGCGACGTTAGCGGCGTGGCCGAGAGGCTGGAGATCCCCCAGTTGCTCGACCGGCCGGTAGGTGGCGCTTCCCTCGGGGAGCAGCAGAGGGCAGCGATCGGCCGGGCCCTGATCCGGCGCCCGTCGCTGCTCCTCGCAGACGAGCCGTCATCCCATCAGGACCTGGAGCGACTCCACCTGGTCTGGCGTCTCATCGACGAGGTCGCCGCGGAGGGGACCGGTGTCCTCGCCGCCACCCACGACCCGGACGCCTTCCACTACGCCGACCGCATCCTCGACCTGCACGAGGGCCGTCTCGTCCCCGCCTCCTGACCCCTACCGACCGAAACCTGAGGTTCCACGTAACACATACGTGACGCACAGCCTCGAGTTCGCCAGCCTTGCTCGGGCACTTCCGAACTCGAGAGAGTTCGTTGCACATATGCAACGCAGAACCTCAGGTTCGGAGAGGCCGCGCCTGACGGGTCACACCCAATCCCCCCGCTCCAACAGGACCTGCTTGAGGAGGTCGGGGCGGTCGGTGATGATGCCGTCGACGCCGAGGTCGAGGAGCTCGATCATCTCGCTGGTGGCGTTGACCGTCCACACGTGGACCTGAAGGCCGCGGGCATGGGCTGCTCCCAACAGTCGGCGATCGACGACCCGGACCCCACGCGACCGGGCCGGAAGCTGCAGCGCCCCCGCCTCGCCCCTCACCCCACGGCCGATCCGTGAGGCCATGAGCCAAGACCGGCTCGACGCGGCCCCGGTCGACGTCGCCACACGACCCCGGGACATATCGCGGAACTCGTCGAGTCGGCGGTCGGAGAAAGACCCGACGATGAGCCGGTCATGCAAACCGAGACGCTCGATCAGCCGAAGCAAGGGCTCGATCAGGCCGTCGGTCTTCAGATCGACCACGAAGGACACTTCGGGGAAGGCGAGCACGGCCTCCTCGAGGGCAGGCACCCGGACTCCCGTGCCGCGGAAAGCGTGTCCGTCAGGCCCAACGTGCCGAAACCCGGCGTCGAGAGCGGACAGCTGGGCGAAGGTGAGGTCGCTGACGCGCCCCGAGCCATCGGTGGTCCGATCCACGGTGAGGTCGTGGTGACAGACGAGAACACCGTCGGAGGTGAGATGAAGGTCGGTCTCCAGATGGCGGAGTCCCAGTGAGACGGCTCCGGAGAAAGCCACCATCGTGTTCTCGGGCCAGAGCAGACGGCTACCGCGGTGCGCGATCGCCACCGGCGGGGTCCAGCGATCGAGGCTCATGTGGGCAAAGTAATGGGCCCCGCCGGTAGACGGGGCCCGACAAATCCCGGTAGGGCTGGTCTATCTGGCGACGCGGTCCTTCAGGCCCTTTGAAGCAGAGAAGTGGGCGTACCTCTTGGCACCGATGGTGATGGTCTCCCCGGTGGCCGGGTTCCGTCCCTGACGGGCAGCACGATGCTTGGTAGCGAAGTTGCCAAACCCGGTGATGTTCACTTTGCGGCCGGCATCGAGCTCCACTGCGATGATTCCCTCGCCATCCTTGGTGGAGAAGATGATGTCGATGATCTCCGCAGCCTTGGCTTTGGAGATGTCCGCCCTGTCGGCGAGTTTGTCCGCCATCTCGGATTTGTTCACGGCCCCTCCTTGTGGGTCGACGATTGGCGCCGCCACAATTGCGACGATGCCGCTTAACGATAGGCGAAAAGGCAAGAATTGCCCGGCTTTCCGGGCTGGTTAGCCTTTCCCCGAGAGGAGGCGAATGAGCGTCGACTACCTACTCGAGGGTGACGTGGCCCTGGTCACCCTGAACCGTCCAGACCGATACAACGCCATCGATGCCTCCCTCGGCAATGAGTTGGCCGCGGCCATGTCCAGGGCGGGTGGGGAGAGTCGGGCGGTGATCCTCACCGGAGCCGGGCGGGCCTTCTGCTCCGGAGCCGACCTCAACGACCTGAAGGTCGAGTACGAGACCGGCGACGGACCCGACCTCGCCACCCTGCTCGAAGAGGTGTTCCACCCCGCGCTTCACTCGATCCTGGACTGCGAGGTGCCTGTGATCGGCGCCATCAACGGGGTCGCGGCGGGCGCCGGTCTCGGTATCGCTCTCGCCTGCGACCTTCGGGTGCTGTCCGAGGATGCCTTCCTCACCTCCTCGTTCACCGCGATCGGGTTGGTGCCGGATTCGGGGACCACCTGGTGGCTGACACACCATCTCGGTGTGTCCCGCGCCCTGGAGCTGACCCTGACCAATCGCCGACTACCTGCAGAAGAGGTTCGTGACCTGGGCCTTTGCCTCGACGTCGTACCCAATGAGGCCCTGCTCGATCGGACCAGGGAAGTGGCCACCGAGATGGCCGACCTGGTTCCCGACGCCCTGGTCAGCACCCGACGTCTGGTTCGTGAAGCCTCGGCCTCGTCGCTGGAAGCCGCTTTGCAGGCGGAACAACGCGAACAGGGGCGGCTCGGCAAGACGCCCGAGCATCGGGAGGGGGTCATGGCGTTCATGGAGAAGCGAAAGCCCGACTTCCGCTCGCCCTGACTATCCGAAAAGACCCATCCCCGAACGAGGCTCGGCGACGGACGGCGAGTCGGCCGGCATCACGAGCCGGATCCAATCGGCGAAAGCCGACACCACTCTCTGCAGCCGGCGCGATGTCTGCGGGTCGACCAGCTCGCCGTCGCCGTCTAGTAGCGCTTCGACATGGGGCACGAACAGGGTTGGGTCGGACATGACCACCGCCTGGACCGAAAGCAACATCTGCCGAAGCGAGGTTTGGGCGATCCGCGTCCCCCACGGCCCGGTCGAGGCCCCGATCACTGCGACGGGAAGACCGGAATAGTCATCCTCGCGAGAGAGCCAGTCGATCATGTTCTTGACCACGCCGGGCACCGACTGGTTGTACTCGGGTGTGGCGAGGAGCAGCCCGTCGGCCCGGCGCAGGGCCTGGCGCAACGAGACAACGCCTTGGGGTGGCTCCGCTTCGAGGTCCTCGTTGAAGACCGGGACCGTCTCCAGCCCTTCGTAGACCTCGACGGTCACCCCATCCGGAGCGAGGCGCGAAGCGGCGCGGAGCATCGCCCGATTGTGCGACTCGCGCCTCAGGCTCCCCGCGATGCCGAGGATCCGAACCGGGCGCTGGCCGTCGGAGCCCGATTCGATCATGAGACGTCCGACCCGGGCGATACCAACGCCTCGGTGAAGAACCGGGCGATGGCGTCGCAGGCGGGGCCGATCAGGACAAGGTCGTCGTAGAAGTCGATCTGCCCCTCGGACTCGAGCCACAACTCCGACTTGGGCACGTCGAGCCTGGCAAAGAACTCGTGGGCCAGATCTGGGGACAGTGCGTTCTCGGAATGGACGACCAGGGTGGGAACCCTGATCCGCTTGGCGGCTCCAAGGGCGTCGAAGGGGAGCGTATAGGCATGGGACTGGACCGCGAACCCGTTCGTGTAGTTGGCCACGGCACCGCGTGGGGTCCCGTAGAACTCATAGGCCTCGCCCAAGGGCATGGCCACGTCGCCACCTTCCGCTGCGACCGCAGGGATGGTCTCCGCCTCACCGGTCTCCTCGAACCGCTCCTCCGCGGCGACCGCCCGGCTCACCATCGACTCGTAGGCTTCGCCGAACCAGGATCGGGTCTGCGCCGCATCGGAGTACACGCCGGCGACACCGGCGAATGCGCTAACTGCTGGCTCCTCGGCGACAGCCCGGGCCATGTAGCCGCCTCCGGCGCAGATGCCGACGGCCACGAGCGGTAGCCCTCTGGTTCGATGGTCATCGGCGAGGGCCGTAGCAGCGGCCCGGATGTCTTCGAGCTTGGCCACCGGATTCTCGAACTGGCGCGGGCGCCCGCCGCTCTCCCCGTAATAGCGGTGATCGAAGGCAAGAGCGGCGAAGCCGCGCTCACCCAACGCTCGGGCATATGCGCCCGCCGCCTGTTCCTTGACCGAGGTGAGGGGCCCGGTGGTGACGACAGCGGCGCTGGGGCGGCCATCGGGCAGGTTGATGACCCCAGCCAACGACTCGCCGTGGCTCTCGAACTCGAATCTCTCTTGTCTCATCACGTGTCTCCTTCACTCGCGTCGTCACCCCGGCTCAGCATGCGGCTGGTACGCCCCACCCGGCGCTCGCCGTTACGGCCGATGGGGTCGGCGCCCCGTCCTCTTCGGTCTGCCGGTCCAGCGAGAGACGCTGGATGAAGTACTGGGAAAGTGGGCCGATCGACCCGGCGTAGAGGAGTGTCCCCAGCCCTACCTGGCCACCGAGAGCCCATCCCACCGCCAGCACGCTGATCTCGATCAGTGTGCGAACGGAGCGAATCGAGCGCCGGGTGCGGGCAGCGAGACCGGTCATGAGCCCGTCGCGCGGCCCGGGGCCGAGACCGGCGCCGATGTAGAGCCCGGTGGCAACCCCATTGGCCACGATCCCGACACTCAGGATGAAGAGCTGGGCGGCGATGCCGCGTGCGGGCGACAGCACACCCAGCGCTACGTCGGCCACGAGCCCGACGACAACGGCATTGGCCAGTGTCCCGACGCCGGGACGTTGCCGTAGCGGGACCCAGACGATCAGGACCAGAACGCTGATCGCCACCACCACCCAACCGAACCCGACACCTGTTGCCCTCGCCAGACCCTGGTGGAGGACATCCCAGGAATCGACGCCGAGACCTGCCCTCAGCATCAGAGCAATACTGATTCCGTACAGGACCAGGCCGGCACCGAGACGCGCCAACCGACGCAGGCTCAGCGAACTACTGATCGAGGTTCTCACGACCGCTCCTTTACTTGACACATCATATAACTCCATTACATGACATATCAACTTTTCCCTGTACAGTGTTATTCCCATGACATCGAGGTGGCTCGACGAGAACGAGGAGCGGGCGTGGCGGGCCTATCGCAGGATGTTCACCTTGCTCGAGGCCAGACTGGGCAGAGAGCTCGCCGAGGAAACGGGTCTCTCCATGTCCGAGTACACGGTCCTGTCGAACCTGGCCGAGGCCAACCAGCGGCGGTGGCGGATCACGGTCTTGGCCGACTACGTGCAGTGGTCACAGAGTCGGCTGTCCCACCAGTTGACGCGCATGGAGGTACGAGGCTTGGTCCGGAGGGAACAGGTCCGGGGCGACGCCAGGGGAGCCTATGTCGTGCTCACCAAACGTGGGCTCAGGGCAATCGCCGCGGCCACGCCAGCCCATCTCTCCGGGGTACGCAGGCACATGATCGATCTGCTCACACCCGAGCAACTCACGACCCTCGGTGACATCGGCGACATCGTCGTCGGGCATCTGAGCGAGTCGGAGCCCGAGCCGGCGGACAGCGGAACCTTCGGCGACCAGGGCGTCGAGCTCGCTAGGGGCGGGCCAGATACACCTCGACGGTGAGCTTCCCGGCCTCGCCCCGGCCGAAGGCGACACCAATCTCATTGTTGAGCCAGGCGAGGTCCTCGTTGCCGGTCTGGAACGTGAGCAGTTCCCTGGGCTCGGCGGACTGGTCGGGATTGGCGATGGAGACGCCGGCTCCCCGGTAGGAGACGGTGTCGCGCTTCTCACCCACGGTGGCATGGATGTCGAGCTCCATGTTCCCGTCGGACCGGACCGTGACGTAATCGATGCCGTCGACCGGGCGCTCGCCTTCCCAATGGGGACCGACCGCGGTCCCATGGAACGGGAAGTCGATGCGCATACCGGCGGGAGTGTTGCCGATGATCGCCCTCCCCATCTCGGCGGTGATGGTGCAGAACAACTCCAATGAAGGCATCCGGTCTACTCCTCGGTCGGTGAGGAGGAACGCTACCGGGGCTGTCGCGACCGCTGGAGAAGATCCACCACATCGGCGTCCGTGGTCGGAGAGAAGTCGTCGTACCAGGCGCCGACGGCCATGAACCTCCTCGGCTGCTCGAGCACGATGAGACGGTCGGCGGTCTTCGTCATCACCGGAACGACGTCGGGAGGGGCGACCGGGACCGCCAACCACACCTCGAGGGCGCCCCGGGCACGGAGGGCCTGGATCGCGGCCAGTGCCGTCGAGCCGGTAGCGAGACCGTCATCGACGATCACCACGGTGCGACCCTCGGGATCCACCGCCTGCACCGCGGCCCGGTATCGGCTCAGCCGCGCCTCGAGCTCTGCCCCCTCCGATTCCGCCCTCGACGAGAACTCGGCATCGTCGATCCCGACCGCGTCGATGATCTCCTGGTTCCTGATCACCACTCCCCCCTCGGCCACGGCTCCCATGGCCAGCTCGGGGTGAAACGGCACCCCGATCTTGCGCACGACCAGCACGTCGAGCTCACAATCGAGGGCCCGGGACACTTCGAATCCGACGGGAACCCCGCCCCGGGGAAGGGCGGCGACAAGGGGAGAGGAAGGACGATGGGTCGCCACCTCCCGGCCCAACCTCGCCCCCGCCTCGCGGCGATCGGCGAACCTCATCGGCTCAGCCGTAGCGGTCGATGTATTGCTGAAGCCAGGGTGTCACCTGAGCAAGGTAGTCCTCGGCCTCTCCCATCGGCAGCGTACGCGCCGCATAGTTCATCAGGATGATCTGTCGTGCGGCATGAAAACCGTCGAGCTGCTCGTCGTCCTCGATGGGCCACGGTGCTATCTCCTCGAACCCCTGACGGTAGGCGGCTCGTATCTCATCGCGACGGGGGCTGGCCCGGGATGAGTAGAGACACACCGATACATCTTGGCCCGCCGTTGCGATCATCACGTCCTCGAAGTCGAACGCGAAGAGACGGGAACGGACCAGATGCACGTTCCACTCGTGGAGGTCGCCGTGCACCACGTGAGGCATGTCATTTGCCCAAGCGTCTTTGATCACCTGCTCCGACAGTGCGGACGCATGACTCACGGTTCGACGACGGTGTGCGTCGAAGAGGTGGTCGAATCTCGAGTCCTCGAAGATCACAGGGTCCAGGTCCGAGTCGTAGTAGAAGACCCGGTCCCAGCGTCGCATCCCGTCCGGGTTGATGGGCTTCCAGGTTTGCCCGTGCTGCTGGAGTGAGGCGCTGATGCGCCCGAGGAGGCGGTAGCCGAACGAGCCGGCTCCCTCGGCCAAAGGCGACCCTGGCACCCAGCTGAAGAGGACACACGGCCGGGTCATGTCCGAGTCGGGCTCCCTGGCGTTGACGATGAAGGTCCCGTAGCCGGTGGGGATCGGAGACACGAGCTCGAGGTCGGTGTCCCGGTTCAGAGCAGCAAGCCAGGCGACCTCGTACTGGATGTTCGACCGTGAGCCGGCCTCCGGGCTCCCCACCCTGAGAACGCATTGGAAACCATCGGATGTCACCACCCGATACATGACGTTTGAATGAGTGGCCAGGTGCTCGACGCTCCGCACCTCGAACGGGTAGTGCTCGAGCGCGGCGTGAGCCAAGGGCAGCAAGCGCGCCGCCTCGTGGCCGATTCGATGCAGGTCCATTCCGGTTCGGAGCCCTCCGCAGACAAAGGGGAGACTTCCTACCCCCGCGGCTCATTGTGGTCGGTCCGGGCCTGGCTCACCACTGGCCTGCGGACCTATTGAGCCGCCTCCGGCAGGGCGTCTATTCCGAAGGGGCGGGCACGGGCTCCGGGAAGACAGACGGCGTCTCCCCGCGACGGCGGTGGTACCGATCCCACATCGCCAGCATCGAAGGCAGGACTACTACCGCGGCGATCAGAGAGAGACCGATGGCGTAGACCGTGACCTGGCCCATCTGGCGGAAGGGGATCAGGCTCGACGTGATCAGAACCCCGAAACCGGCCATGGTGGTGAATGCCGAACCGGCCAGGGCTCCCCCGGTGTGACGCATGGTCTGCCTCATCGCCTCGTCCGGATCGTCGTTGTCCCTGCGGTCCTCCAGGAAACGTCGGGCGATATGGATGGTGTAGGGCACCCCGATCCCGATGGCGAGAGCGGCCAGCGTCGCGGTGACCGGCCCGAAGGGGATGCCGGTGGCGTACATCAGCCCATAGGTCCAGAGCACGACGAGCCCGACCGGCGTGATCGTGATGATCCCGAGGAACCAGCGACGGGTCTCGACCGCGAAGGTGATGACCAGGACCAGTGCCGAGACCGCGATCGTGATGAATAGCGACCTGCTCTGTGACTCGGTCAGTGACCCGACCACCACGTCCCCGATCACATTCTGCGAGGTGGTGATGGCCGAGGCACCCGCGTCCCGTACCGGTTGGAAGCTGTCGTCGAGGCCGACCCTGAGCTCGCCCGGGTCCTCGCCGGCCGTCGTGGTGATGTCCCAGAGCAAGGCGTCGACCCCGTTGTTGCCGGCATGCATCACTCGCCCAGCTTGTTCGGGCGCCGTTTCGAGAAGAGCCTGGTACAGAACGGCGACGTCGGCCGAGCCCGCCACCTTCAGGTCCGGGCCCAACCCAACCTGCTCCGCCGCGGCGAACAGCCCCGGAGCAGAGGCGGGATCCCCGGAGAGAGCTTGGCCCAGGATCCCGATCGGGGAGACGGCGTTGACGAATTCCCCCTGCGGCGTCTCAACAGTGGCGACGTCGTCGACCCCGGTCAGCCCGGCGTTCGCATCGACCAGGGCGTTGTGGAGCGCGGCATCGATGGCGCCATCCTCAGGCGCCTCCACCAGGACCTGGGTGGTCTCTCCCAGCCCGCCGGCGAAATCCGCCTCGAGGATGTCGAGGGTCAGCACGTAGGGAGAGTCCGACGGCAGGAAGTCGGTGAACGAGAATCTCGTCTCCAGTTGGGTGAAACCGAGCCAACCCAGGCCACCGAGGGCCAGAGCCAGGATCAAGGTGGGCAGGGCGGCGTGCTCGGCGAGAACGGCCAGTCTCTGCATCGCCTTGGGTAACAGGCGGTCACCGTGCTGGTGCATGGTCGCCACCGGGAGGGTCCCTTTCCTTTCCGCCCGACGGTCGGCGACGATGCGCACCGAGGGGAGGAACACGAGCATCAGGAGAAAGGCGGCGAGGATCCCGACCGCGGCGAGGATGCCGAAGTCCTTCAACGCCGGTATCGGGCTGAACACATTGGTGAGAAACCCGATGACCGTGGTCAATGTGGCCAGAACCAGGGCGATTCCCACGGACTTGACGGCACCACCGATCGCATCGTCCACGGAGAGACCGTCACCTATTTCCTCCCGGTAGCGGGAGTTGAGGTGGATCCCGTAATCGACTCCGAGACCGACCAGGAGGATGGGGACGATCTGAGTGGGAGCAGAGAAGGCGTCGATGATCCCGGCTCGCTCGAGCAGCACACCTATCCCCTGCATCCACCCGATTGCCATCACGATCGATAGCAGGGTCACCGCGGTGTCGGCGAGGGTTCTCCTGCCGACCTTCAGCCAGCCGAGCTGCTCCGGCTTGAGCCAATAGACGAAGATCAGGATCACCAGGATCACGGCAAAGGCGAGGGCGAACAGCTCCCCCACCTCGGCAGTGAAGTCGTCTGTCCCGGTGAGCAAGAGGGCGAAGGAGAAAGGGAGGATCTCCAGCTCGGTGTCCAACTCTGCAAGATCCTCGGCCATGGCGGCCTCGGCGTCGACCTGGGAGTTGAACGATTCCTCGGCCTCACCGGCGGGCGGAGTGACGAAGGCGAGCACCATGCCGGCCTGCGCCGTCCCAGTGCTCGCATCGAGGTCCTGGGAGGCGAGTTGGGCGAGGAATGACGCCTGTTCGGGAGGGGCGTCGAAATCGCCGTCCCCATCGAGGGCCTCGGCGTAGGTCGCCTTGACCTGCTCGTCTGTGGCCTCGGCAGGATCGAGTCCCTGGGCGATCAACGCCTGCTCGACACCGCTCAGGAAGTGGAAGATCCCGGGGCGGTCGGGGCGGTCGGCGATGAGCTCGCCGACCATCGAGGACCTGATGGTCTCGGCTATGGCCATGGCGGTGCGCAGCCCCTCGGCAGTGATCACGTCGCCGCCCTCGTCCCTGATCAGAACCTGGAGGGCAGACTCGGACGTGGCGTCCCCGAACAGCTCGGAGATACGTTCGCTGGCCTGGATCTCGGGTGAGTCGGGAGCGAAGCCCTCATTGCCGGTGGCGACCTCGACCTGCCCGGCCAGATAGCCGAAGAGTCCCGTGAGAGCCAAGGAGAGGACAATGACCACCCATGGGGCGCGCTGGGCGAGCGACGCCAGGACCGAGACGATTGACTTCACGACTTCTCCTGAGTGAGCTGCGGGATCACCGCAGTAGGTTGCCGTGGCCGGGAGGACACCCCAAATCGGTCAGAGCCCTGCCACCACCTCGTCGAGCGCCCCCACGAATCGCTGGATCTCGGGCTCGGAGCCGATCGTCACCCGCAGCCATCCACCCGACATCGGGCGCACGATGACGCCCCGCTCGGTGAAGAGGGCCGAGGTTTCGTTGGCGGGCGGCGCCAGCTCGAAGTAGACGAAGTTGGCGTGGCTCTCCGAATGGGGAAGCGACCGTCCCTCCAAAACACCCAACACCTGGTTTCGTGCGATTCTGTTCACCTCGACCCTCCGCTCCAGCTCGCCCCGGTCGTGAAGCGACGCCGACGCCGCCACCTGAGCGATCTGGGTCACACTGAAAGGGGCCTGGGCTTTGCGCAGCTCGGTGATCGTCTCCGGCCGCGCCACTCCGTACCCGACCCGGTGTGCTGCCAGGGCGAAGATCTTGGAGAAGGTCCTCAGCACCACCACGTTGGGCCGACGAAGGGCATGTGGGATGGCGGTGGCGTGCGAGTCATCGGTCACGAACTCGTGATATGCCTCGTCGACGACGATCAGCACCGAGTCGGGCACCGAGTCGATGAAGCCGGTCATCTCATCCGATGGGACGATGGTCCCGCTCGGGTTGTTGGGATTGCACAGATAGACGACCGTCGTGTCCTCCCGGATGGCATCGGCCATCGCCCCTAGATCGTGCACGTGCGCGTCGTCGAGGGGGATCTCGACGACTTCGCTCATAGCCCAGCGGGAGGCGATGCGGTACATGACGAACGAGGGCCACGCATAGACGGCACTGGTCCCGGGGCCCCCGACTGCGAGCGCTATGTGGCCGAGAAGGCCGACGCTGCCGTTGCCCAGCCAGAGATGCTCCGCCGGCACATCGAGCCACTGCGAAAGGGCGGCGGTCAGTTCCACGTGATCGTTGTCCGGGTAGCGGTTCGAGACGGCGAGGGCCTCGGTCGCTGCCTCGATCACTCCGGGAAATGGACCGTCGGGGCTCTCGTTGGAGGCGAGCTTGACGATGTCGGCCGAGGCGACGCCGATCCGGGAGGCAACTTCCTCGATCGACCGTCCCGGCGCGTAGGCGCTCAAGGCGGCGATGTCCGGCCGGAACCTGGGCATGCGGTGAACCGTACTTGGTACTTGGTACCGAGTACAGGGACCGACATGCAACACTGCGACGTCAGGTCTCGGGAGACGGCGGGGCCGGTGGATCCGTAAGGTTATGAGCGAGACACCGGTCGCGACCTCTCCTCTTCCAAGGAGCAATGGTGACGACACGCAGGTCAGGTCTGGGCCGAGGATTGGAGGCTCTGATTCCGAGCGAGAACGAGTTGACCTCGAAGACGAGCGCCCTTCGCGTGATCGACCCTGACGGCCAACTCGTGGGCGAGGATCCCGGGTTGGCCCCCGACCTCTACCAGCAGATGTATCGCAACATGGTCCTGACCAGGGAGTTGGACCGCCGCATGCTCGCCTTGCAGCGTCAAGGGCGGATCGGCACCTATGCCATGCTGGAGGGGCAGGAGGCGGTGCAGATCGGCTCTGCCCTGGCCCTCGAGCCCGACGACTTCGTCTTCCCCTCCTATCGGGAGCACGGGGTCCAGGTGACTCGGGGTCTTCCCATCGAGGTGCTCCTCGCCTACTGGAAGGGCCTGCCCAACGCCCGATGGGACATGGAGAAGTACCGCACCGCCATCGTGGCCGTCCCCATCGCCAGCCAGCTGCCCCATGCCGTCGGTTACTCCTATATGAGCAAGATCCGGGGCGAGAGCACGGTCACCGCGGTGTACTTCGGTGACGGCGCCACCTCCGAGGTCGACTTTCACTCCGGGATGAACTTCGCCGGGGTGTGGAAGACGCCCACGGTCTTCATCTGCGCCAACAACCTGTATGCGATCTCCGTTCCCTACGAGAAGCAGACGGCTGCCGAGACCATCGCCCAAAAGGCTGAGGCCTATGGATTCGAAGGGCTTCGTGTCGACGGCATGGATCCCGTGGCCGTCTACCTCGCCACGCGGCTCGCGGCCAATCGGGCCCGGGAGGGTCACGGGCCGACCTTGATCGAGGCCATGACCTACCGGTACGGCCCGCACGCCACCGCCGACGATCCCACCCTCTACCGGACCAGGGAAGAAGAGGAGAGCTGGCGCGCTCGCGACCCCATCGAGCGGCTGCGACGCTTTCTCGAGTCTCGGGGAGAGTGGGACGAGGCGATCGAAGAGAAGGTCGCGATGGAGACAGCAGACCTGGTGGCCGCGGCAATCGCCGAGATCGAGGGTCAGCCCCTCCCCGGCCGGGATGATGCGGTCAGGCAGGGATTCCACCGGATCCCGGCCCACGTCGTCAAGCAGCTGGAGGGAATGCAGACATCGCACGACGAGGAGCCAACCCGATTCCAGGCCGAGGAGATCTGGAACGTCGGCCACGACACGCTCCCCGGAGGGCCCACCAAGTCGATGACGATGGCCGAGGCGATCAACTCGGCCCTCGACGAGGCGATGGAACGGGATCCGAGTGTGATCGTCCTCGGTGAGGACGTCGGATTGGCCGGTGGCGTGTTCAGGGTCACAGAGGGCCTCCAGGAGCGCTACGGCGAGACCAGGGTGATCGACACCCCCCTCAACGAGTCCGGGATCGTTGGCTCCGCCGTGGGCATGGCATTGGCCGGAGCCAGACCTGTCGCCGAGATCCAATTCGATGGCTTCGTATACCCGGCGTTCGATCAGATCGTCAGCCACCTCGGCCGCTACCGGTTCCGCACCAGGGGCAACTCCCAGGTGCCGGTGGTCGTCCGCTTCCCGAGTGGAGCGGGGATCGGGGCCCACGAGCACCATTGTGACTCGCCTGAGGCCTACTTCGTCCACGCCCCAGGTCTCGTCGTCGTGTGCCCGTCGACGCCGATCGATGCCAAGGGCCTGCTTGCGTCCGCCCTCACCGGCCATGACCCGGTGATCTTCCTCGAGCCCAAGGTGCTCTACAGGGCAGGACGCGAGGCAGTCCCCCTCGATCACTACAGCCTCCCCATAGGCAGGGCCCGGGTGAGAAAGGTGGGGTCCGATCTCACCCTGGTCACATATGGCGGCATGGTCCCGGTCGCCCTGGAGGCCGCCGAGCAGGTGGACGCCTCGGTCGAAGTGGTCGATCTCCGCACCCTCTTCCCATGGGACAGGGACACGGTCCTCGACTCGGTGCGGAAGACCGGGAGGCTGCTCCTGGTCCAGGAGCCCCAGGGCGCGGCAGGCGTCGCCGCCGACGTGGCGGCAGTCGTCGCCGAGGAGGCCCTCTACGACCTGGAGGGCCCGATCGTCCGGGTCACCGGGTTCGATATCCCCTGGCCCCAGTTCGCCATCGAGAGACACGCGCTCATCGACGCCAAACGCATCGTGGCCGGTATCACCGAGGCCCTGACCGCTTGAGCGGGAGGCGGGGCGTCGCGGTGTTCGGGTCATCCCAGACCCTGCCCGGCTCGATGGAATGGGAGGAGGCGCACCGGGCGGGTTCCCGCATTGCAGGCGAGGGCCTCACCGTCATCACCGGTGGGTACGGGGGCACCATGGAGGCCGTATCCAGCGGAGCCGCCGAGGCGGGGGGCCACGTGATCGGGGTGACCGCGCCCGTCCTCTTCCCCGATCGCTCCACCCCCAATCCCTACGTCCACGAGGTGATCGAGGCTTCCAGCCTCGCCAACCGGATCGACATCATGATGCAGCGTTCCACCGCCACGCTCGCCCTGCCCGGGTCGATCGGGACGGCCGCCGAGTTGTTGATCTCCTGGAACACAAACCACATCTTGAGACAGGGCGGGGCCACACCCCGGGTGAGCGTGGCGGTGGGTCCGGGATGGAAGGCCCTGGCCCGGGCCCTGGTCGACATGGCCGGCGCCTTCGAGGACGACCTGGTCTGGGCCGATACGGTCGACGAGGGAGTCGATTGGGTGCTCTCCCGCCGAGCAACGGGCCTCTAGCCGGCATAACTAGTCACAACCGGCGCGTGAGGGAGGACTCTTGACATCCGCTTTCGCCCGGTTCAGGCTCGGAGTGCCATGAAACACCTGGACCCGAAGGACCTGCCACTCAGACGGAGGGCATCATGCAGGAGAGGGCGGCATGGATATGGCCCGGCCCAGGACGTCGGAGCAGGGATCTTGCGCCAGGTGTGCACCGGGTGTGGGGCGGTGAGCATCGACCTCCGCGAGGCCGATCCGGTCGAGCCCGATGCCCGCGCCTCGACGGATGGCTGGGGAGGTGGGCGAGCCGGGATCTAAAGTCCCCGCGGTGACACGACTCATCCGAGCCGCCGGGGGTGTCGTCTATCGAAGGACGCCGAAGGGAAATCTCCGGGTGCTCGTCGCTCACCGTCCCCGTTACGACGATTGGTCCCTGCCCAAAGGCAAGGCCGACGACGGCGAGACTCCTGAGCAAACGGCTGTGCGCGAGGTGCTCGAGGAGACCGGTTACAACTGCCGAGTCGTCGCCCCGGTCGGCACCACCCGGTACCGGGTCCCGGGTGGCGTGAAGGAGGTCAACTGGTTCGCCTTGAAACCCCTACCCGACAGTCCCGGCTTCAAGAAGAATCCGGAGGTCGACGAGGTCAAGTGGCTGTCGCGGCGCCGAGCGTTGCAGCAGCTCAGCTATGACCAAGACCGCGAGCTGGTGGAGCAGACCAATCTGAAGAAGCTCTCCCAGAGCGGCACCCTGTACCTCCTTCGCCATGCGACGGCCGCGGATCGGAAGAAGTGGCAGGGCAACGACACGAGACGACCCCTGACCAAGAAGGGCCGCCGTCAGGCCGAGGCGATCGCGAGATCGCTGGCAGGTGCCGGGATCGAGCGCATCCTGTCCAGTCCCTACGACCGCTGTGTGCAGACGGTCGAGCCGCTGGCGACGATGATCGGCGCCAACATCGAGACCTCACCCCTGCTCGCCGAGGAGCCCGACCTCGACGCCGCCTACGCCCTGGTCGACGATCTGGTCGGGGCCAATGCAGTGATCTGCTCGCACGGCGACGTCATCCCGGCTCTGATCAATCGAATGATGTGGGCCGGGCTCGAGCTCAGCTCGCGTTTCTACTGCTCCAAGGGGTCGATCTGGGAGGTCGAGGTGGAGAACGGCAAGTTCGCCACCGGGCACTACGTCCCGCCCCCAGAGGTGTGACTCACCCGCCTAGGGCGGTATCACGTACCTCGGCCACGTTCCAAATACCTCACACCGCTTTCGTGCCGGCGGCCCAATCGGCGTAGAGGGCGGCGTAGACACCGCCCCGGTTGAGCAGGTCCCGATGGGTGCCCCGCTCGACCAGCTTCCCCTCGTCGAAGACGAGAACCTCGTCGGATCCCTCGGCGGTGGCCATTCGATGGGCGATGGTGACCGAGGTCCGCCCCTCGGTGAGACGCTCGATCGCCTGTCGCAGGGCGACGTCGAGGGCGGGGTCCACGGCCGAGGTCGCCTCGTCGAGGACGAGGAGATCGGGTGAGCCGATCCAGGCCCGGACGAGGGCGACCAACTGCCTCTCCCCCGACGACAGGTTCCCCCCACGCTCACCGACTCGAGTCTCCAGCCCTCGGGGCAGGCTCTCGACCCAGGCGCCGAGGCCGAGCTCGTGGAATGCGGTCCAGATCTCGGCGTCGGAGGCTTCGGGTTGCCCGTAGCGAACGTTGGACCCGACCGTGTCGTCGAAGAGGAAACCCTCCTGGGGTACGAAGGCGACCCGGGAGCGCAGCTCTTGCAGGGATGTGCGTCTGGCGTCGACGCCGCCGATCGACACCGAACCCCTGCTCGGGTCGAGCAGTCGGACCAGGAGCTTGGCGAATGTGGTCTTCCCCGACCCGGTCTCGCCGACCACCGCCATGCGGGAACCGACGGGGATGTCGACCGTTATGTCGGTCAGCACCTCGTTCCCGTTCGGGTAGGAGAATCCGACCTGATGCATACGGGCGCTGAGCCCACCCGGGCGGAGATGATCGGGCTCCTCGGGATCGGGCATGTCCACCTCGCTGTCGAGGACCCCGAGTATCCGGCGCAAACCGGAAGCCGCGCTCTGGGCGAACTCGAGGGTCTCCACCACGATCTGGAGCGGCTCGATGAGGAGATTGGTGAGGAAGAGGAAGGCGACCAGGGTTCCTGCGGTCATTCCCTGCGACGTCCCGATCAGGATCCCGCCGACGACGATCCCCGCGGTCAGGGCGCCGGCGAAGACCTCGGCCGAGGAGAACAGGATGTTGCCGAGCCGGGCAGTCCTGAACTCGATCCAGAACCTCTTCTCCAGGGCGTCGGCCACTTTTTCCTTCGTGGAGCCCTCGATCCCGTAGGAGCGCACGACGGGCAGGGCGCTGATCGACTCGCTGAGCACACCGAGCGACCGGCCGACCTCGACCCGAACCGTGTCGTAGTTGTGAGCCAGCACTCGCTGAAACCACCGCATCAGAACGAGGTAGAGGATCACGCCGACCAGGGCGACCAGGGCGAGCCGCCACTCGTAGAAGATCATGACACCGAGGGCGAGGATCACCTGGCTGCCGGCGATCACGATTGCGACTCCGCCCCACTCCATGAACTCCTGAAGGGTGGTGACGTCAGAGGTGACCCGCGAGACGAGATCACCGCGTCGATCGGCCTCCACGTGCAGTACCGACCTCTTGAGCAGGTGCCGGAAGGTCATGGTGCGCAGATCGGACAGACCCGTGGCGGAAGATCGGATCAGTCGAAGCACCGCGGCTCGTCCAACCACCACTCCGATCGCCAGCGCGGCCAAGGCCAACCCCGCCTTCAACAGGACGTCGCTCATGACTATCCCCTCCGGCGCCAGGATCTCGTCGTCGATGATCATCTGGATCACTACCGGGGTCACCACCGTGATGGCCTGGCCGGCCATGGCCATGAGCAATGTCAGTCGCAGCCCTTTGCGCAGGGCCGGGGCGAGTCTCATCGCCCGAGCCAGCACCTTTCCGGTGGTCTGGTCGCGTTTCACGAAGCCTCCTCCGCCATCCTCCTGGCGTCCTCTTCGTAGGCCTGGACGAGACGGGCGTACCCCGGGGTGGTCTCCAGCAGTTCGTCATGGGCGCCGTGGGCGAGGATCCGGCCCTCGTCGACATAGACGACTTCGTCGGCGAGACGGATCGAAGCCGGCCGGTAGGCGACCACGACGACCGTCGACGGTAGCTCCGCACTCTTCAGGCTTCGCAGGATCTCGGCCTCCACCGAGGGATCCACCGCCGAGGTCGCATCGTCGAGGATGAGGAGCCGGGGGCGACGGATCAGGGCGCGGGCAAGGGCGATGCGCTGCCGCTGTCCCCCGGACAGCGTGGTCCCCCGCTCCCCGAGTGGCGTGTCGTAGCCATTGGGCAACTCGGAGATGAACCCTTCGGCTCCGGCGAGACGACCGGCCAGGCGCAATTCGGTCTCGGAGAACTTCTCACCCAGCGTGATGTTGCCTGCCACCGTGTCGTCGAAGAGGAAGGCGTTTTGGGAGACATAGGCCACCTCCTTGGGCAACTCGGAGATGCCGAAGGAGCGCAGGTCGGTCCCGTCGAGGTAGATCGTGCCCGCATCCGGGTCCCACAGCCGGGCGAGGAGCAGGCTGAGGGTGGACTTTCCAGACCCTGTGGGCCCAACCACCGCCAGGGTGGTCCCCGCCCTGAGGTGGAGCTCCAGATCCTCGAGGACGGCCCCGTCCTCGTCGTAGGCGAAGCCGACGGTCTCCCCGTCGAGGGGTGCCGGTTCGCCAGGCTCCCGGGCCAGAACATCGCCGTAGGCCACGAACTCGTCGGCGTCGAACACATCCTGGACCCGGCGCCAGCCGGCGAGACTTCCTGCCAGGTCCCACAACACGAAGCCGATCAGTTGCACGGGAAAGGCGAGGAGTGCGAGCAGATAGGCAACGGTGACCAGGTCACCGGGCGTGACCGCACCCGCCTCGATGCGGGCGGCCCCCACCACGAGCAGGCAGATGATCATCGCCTGTGGCAGCACCCGGATGACGGCCTGATACGAGGCCCAGGTCGAGTTGACCCTGATCAGCCGGTCCCGCACCTCGTCCGAGACGTGTCCGAAACGATCGGACACATAGTCCTCTCGTCCCAGTGACTTGACCGTCAAGGCTCCGTCGAACGACTCGTGGGCAACAGCGGAGACCTCGCCACGGGCTCGCTGCACCTCCTCCCACATCGAGTAGGTGATCCAGCTCCCCCGGACGTCCACCACCAGCACCACGATCAGCCCGATCAGCGCGCCCAGCCCCAGCCAGGGATCGATCAGCGTGATCATCGTCGTGGTCCCGAAGAGGAGCAGGGTCACACCCGTGGCGTAGGGAAGAGGCGCGAGGACGCCGGTGCCTTGGTCTACGTCGGACTCGGCGACCGCGAGCAGATCCCCGACCGCCTGGCGGTTGTACCAGGACATTTTCAGCCGCAGTTGATGGGCGAGAAGCTCGTTGCGCACATCCTGACGGGTTCGAAGCTGGAGCCACATGGCGGCGGTGCGACGCAGGACGATGCCTCCGCCCTTGAGGATGGCCACGGTCAGGACCGCTGCGGCGGCGGGAAGAAGGAGACCGGCCGGGCTCAGCCCTTCGTCGAGCACCGGGATTATGACGGTGTCGGTCACCCACCCGATCACTCGTGCCGAGGCGATGATGGCGCCGGCGAACAGGGCTGCGCCGGCCACGGCGAGCCCGAAAGATGCCGGATGTTGCCTGACGAACCGCCAAATGAGGCGCACGCCGTCGCGCAGCACCGACCAGGGTGTCATCTGCTCAGAGAACATGGGAGATGGCGGGAAGCTACAACTTCAAGTTTGGTTCAAGTCAAGAACGGAGCAGCCGCCGACCGCGAGGAGATTACGACGGCCGGTGGGCAAGACGAGGCGAATTACCCGGAGGGAGAGGGCGGCTGCTCGGCCGGGGCTCGCCAGGAGTCGATCTGTTGCCGGTGCCCGGGCCTGTCGACCGGCCGGATCAAACCGTGTCGACCAGGGCTTTGAGCAGATCCCGGATCGAGACCACGCCGAGTAGGGAGCCGTCATCGTCGATGACGGGGAGATGGCGGTAACCCGACTCGGTGATCCAGGCCGCAGCATCCCAGACGTCGAGATCAGGATCGAAGGTGTCAGGGTCGTCACTCATGATCGAAGCCACGCTGGTGTCCGAGGCGATGCCCTCGGCCACGGAACGTCGAATGTCCCGCTCGGTGACGAGCCCGACCAACTCTCGCCCCTCGACCACAGCCAGTGATCCCAGGTCCGAGCCCTCCATCGCGACCGCCGCTTCGAGAAGCGTTGTCTCGGGCCCGCACACATGCGGGGCATTGCCCACCAGATCACCGAGTCTCATGGATGAAAAGGTAGCCAGTAGTCGGTAGTCGGTAGTCGGATGCGGGACCGGCTACCGGATACCGGTCAAACCAGGTCGGCTTCCCTGATCCCGAACGAGGGGTGGCGGAGTCGGCACAGGGCCAGCTTCTCCAGCTGCCGGATTCGCTCCCGGGTGAGATTGAACTCGTCGCCGATCTCCTCCAACGTACGGGGGACACCGTCGTAGAACCCGTATCGGAGAGCAAGGATCCGGCCCTCCCGCTCGGGGAGACGTTCGATGGAGACCCGCAGCGAGTTCGCCACGTCCATCTCCTCGGTCATCTGCACCGGGTCTGCAGCGTCCTCGTCCTCGATGAAGTCGCCGAGCTGCGCCCCGTCCTCGCCGATCGGCTGCTCCAGGGAAACGGTGTCGGCCACACTCAGCGCCAGCTCCACCTTGTCGGCGGTTACACCGGCCTCCTCGGCGATCTCCTCCGGGCGCGGGTCACGACCCAGCTCCGCCTTGAGCGATGCCTGGGCGGCGCGAACCGCGGCCAGCGTGTCGTGGAGATGCACCGGAATGCGGACAGTCCGGGACTTGTCGGCGATGGCTCGGGTGATGGCCTGACGGATCCACCAGGTGGCATAGGTGGAGAACTTGAATCCCTTACGCCAGTCGAACTTCTCGACGGCCCTGATCAGCCCGAGGTTGCCCTCCTGGATCAGGTCCAGAAAGTCGATCCCCGAGGTGTTGGCATAGCGTCTGGCATTGGCCACCACCAGACGCAGGTTGGCGGTGAGGAAATCGTCCTTCGCCTGGGCCCCGCGACGAGCCATCCGTCGCAGTTCCATCTCCTCACGCTTGCCGTTGAACTCGCCTCGCTCCAGCTTCTCCGCTGCCTCCTCGCCACCTTCGATCTTCTGAGCCAGCTCGACCTCCTGCTCCGCGGTGAGCAGGTCGTACTCGCCGATGGCGGTCAGATACTGAGAAACCAGGTCGGTGGTGAGGCGGCCGCGCTCGTCGGTCAGCTTCGAGTGAAGCCGTATGCGCGGTTTCTCGGTTTTCTCGGTACGCGTTTCAGCGGCAGGCATCAAATAAAGTCCTCCTGAGCCCGGCGGGCAGGGATCTGCCTCCCGAACGGCCAACTATGACAGATACGAGGGTGTTTGTGAACCCCCCTCTTTTGCACCACATCACGGGGTTCCGGGTATCTGGGATGGACCTCATTGTACCGTGACCACGCACTTGTCTACCGGTCCCCTCGAGCATTTCGCCGCATCCGCTGGTCACCCGCCACCAGACGCATCTCATCCCAAGGAACCATCGGAGGGAATATGACGACGCCATCCCGGGAAGTGGATCAATTCCTCGCCGGTCTGTCGGAGAGTGATCGAAACGTGCTCCAGGAGCTTCGCCAGACCATTCGGGCCGTGACGCCGGAAGCGAGCGAGAGGATCGGGTACGGGGTCCCCGCCTTCTACTACAAGGGGAAACCGCTCGTCTCCTACGGCGCCGGGAAGAGTCACTGCGCCTTGTACGTGCAGAGCCCGGCCGTGATCGACGCTCACCGCGACGATCTCGAGGGATTCGACACCGCCAAGGGAACGATCCGCTTCCAATCCGATCGGCCCCTCCCCGCCGAGTTGGTGGAGAAGCTGGTCCGGGCCCGGATGGAGGAGACCGACGCCGCCGGATGAGCTCGGGCATCGTCATCCCGGCTCCGCTCAGACCGACTTGGGGGTCAACACCCGATGCAATGACCCTCTCCCGTCGGGCAGGCCCGCCCAGGAATCGAGATCGACAACGACCACGGCCACCGAAGCCGTCTTCATCTCGACCCGCTCCCCGGTCAGCACCTTCACCAGCACGGACCATGTCGGCTGGTGTCCCACCAACATGAGACGGCTCACCTCGGGCCCGGTCGACGCCCCCACCAAGAGCACCTCATCGGGTCCCGAGTCGTAAAGCAACCTGTCTAGCCGCAGCTCAGCCTGCCAACCACCTGCCTCGATGGCCAATTCGGCGGTGGCCCTCGCCCGGAGGGCGGTCGAGCTGATCACGACCTGAGGCTCGATCCCCTCTGAGGCGAGGACGCGACCCATCGACCGGGCACTTCTCACACCTCGCTGGTTGAGGGGACGGTCGTGATCCGACCCGTAGTCGGCTTCCCAATCCGATTTGGCGTGACGCATGAAGAGCACGGTCCGTCTCAACCGGAGAGCAGCCTCCCCGCGGTGAGGAAGATCCTGGGGTCGGGATAGTCGGCGCAGTAGTTGTACAGATAGGCGACGCGGATGGTGCCGTCCACGGCGACCACGTACTCACCCGACTGCATCCAAGGATCGTCGACCAGCGGCCGACCCTGGGCTCGCCGCTCGTCCTGGAAGCGACGTCCGATTTCCGGATCCAGGTCGCAGTACTCGTCGGGAGCGTCGTAGAGGACCTGCTCGACGGCCCAGTGGCCGAGCCCGAACGCCCGGTGCGCCGTGTACCCGGGATCGGTGAACATCGGAACCGGGATTCGGTGCCGCTGTTTGTACCGGGCCACCCGTTCCGTGTCGCCGGGAGCGACGATCGCCACGTTGAGCCCGGCGTCGAGATATGGCCGGTGCTCCTCCTTCAACCGCTCTGCCCGCTCCATGCCGCAGCCGCAACCGAGATGTCGCCAAAGCAGGACGAGACCGGGGCGGTCCTGCCACAGCCTCGCCAACGAGACTCTCACCCCGTCCTCGTCGAGCACCTCCACATCCGGGGCGGGATCGCCCCGACGCAACGGGCTCCCTTCGAGGGTGGGGCCGGCCAGCCAGCCCTGCATCCAACGCTGCTCGGCCGATAGGAAGAGCGCATCGATGTCCCGGTCGGTCATTTCGCTCCCTCGGCGTGCATCAGCGGACCCTAATCCTGGAGACGACTACGTTCAGAGAGTGCCCAACCGCCTCGCCGAAGCCACCTCGCCCTATCTGCTCCAACACAAGGACAACCCCGTCGACTGGCGTGAGTGGGGAGACGAGGCGTTCGCCGAGGCCCAGGAGCGCGAGGTCCCTGTCCTCTTGAGCGTCGGTTACTCGGCCTGTCATTGGTGTCATGTGATGGCCCACGAGTCGTTCGAAGACCAGGAGACGGCTGACCTGATGAACCGGCTCTATGTCAACGTCAAGGTCGACCGGGAGGAGCGGCCAGACGTCGACAGCATCTATATGGAGGCGGTGCAGGCGATGACGGGCCAGGGAGGGTGGCCGATGACTGTTTGGCTCACCCCCCAAGGCCGGCCCTTCTTTGCCGGCACCTACTTCCCCAACACCGACCGGCACGGGATGCCCTCGTTCCGGGCGGTGATGCAGGCGGTGTCGGAAGCCTGGGAGACTCGGCGCGAAGAGGTTCTGGGACAGTCCGAGCGCCTCACCGATGCGATCAGCCGTTCCATCCCGCGTACCGATGACCTTCCCGGCATCGAGGGCTTGGAGCACGCCTACGAATCGCTGGCGGCGAGCTTCGACCCTGTCAACGGCGGATTCGGCGGCCCCCCCAAGTTTCCGCAACAGCCCGTGCTCGACTTCCTGCTCCGCGTCCACGAGGAGAGTTGGGCGCCACAGTCGGGCGACATGCTGAAGGTGACTCTCTCCGAGATGGCACAGGGCGGGATCCACGATCAGCTCGGTGGGGGGTTCGCCCGGTATTCGGTCGACGCCCAATGGTTCGCCCCGCACTTCGAGAAGATGCTCTACGACAACGCCCAGCTGGCCCGTATCTATCTCTGGGCCGGGATCGAGCTCGACGAGCCCTCGTTCGTCGACGTGGCCAGGTCGACCATCGCCTATCTCATGACCGATCTGAGACACCCGGCCGGCGGCTTCTACTCGGCCGAGGACGCCGACTCCGAGGGGGTCGAAGGCAAGTTCTACCTCTGGACTACCGACGAGCTCGAGAAGGTGCTGGGACCGGAAGACGGCGCCGAGGCAGCGCGATTCTTCGGAGCCTCGCCGCACGGCAACTTCGAGGGCTCCAACATCCTCTACCGCCCCACCTCCGATCCCTGGACCGACCGGGCCGAATCGATCAGGGCACGTCTCCTCGAGCACAGGGCGAAGCGGATCAGACCGGGCCTCGACGACAAGGTGGTGGCTTCTTGGAACGGTCTGGCGATCAGGGCGTTGGCGGAGGCCGGCGCGGCCCTCGACGATCCAGGCTATCTGGAGGCAGCAGGTGAGACCGCCCGCTTCGTCCTGGACGAGATGATCATCGACGGCGTCCTCCGCCGTTCGTGGAGGGAAGGTCGGCCCGGCTCGGTGCCGGGCTTCTTGGAAGACCATGCCGCAGTGGCCCAGGGTCTGTTCGCCTTGTACGCGGCCACCGGGGAGCACCGGTGGTACCACGCCGCGCATCAGCTCACCTCCGCCATCAGCGATCGGTTCGCCGACCCCGCAGGTGGCTTCTTCGACACCCCGAGCGACGGCGAAGACCTGATCAAACGGCCCAAGAGCCAGATGGACAACCCCTCCCCCTCGGGCAACGGTCTGGCCGCCGAGGCACTGCTCACTCTCTCCTCCTACACCGACGACGAAGAGGCAAGACAGCTCGCCACGGGCACCTTGCGGGCCTCCGGGCTGCTCATGGAGCGCTATCCATCGATGGTGGGACACCATCTCGGGGTGCTTCATTCCTACCTGACCGGCCGGCAATTGGTCATCGTCGGCCCGGATTGGCCTGCCCTGTCCCGCGTCTACTGGGACCGATTCCGCCCCAACACGGTGCTGGCCGTTTCTCCTACCGGGGAGGAGCCGATCCCGCTCTTCGAGGGCCGAGCCGCCCAGTCCCGAACCCTGGCCTACGTTTGCCGGGATCATGTCTGCGACCTCCCGACCGCTGATCCCGATGACCTGGCACGCCAGCTCGCAGCCCATGCCTGACCCGGGCGGTACGGACAGAGCCGAGCCTCTCTAGAGGCCGACGGCCACGGCCCGGTTCAAGGCCGAGGTCATCACCTGGCCCGGGTACGGGCCGAGCCTGGCAGCCTCGGGGACAGGCATATCCTCTTCTACACAGCGACGGGCCAGGGCTGCAACCGCCTCGAGCTCGGCCAGCTGGGTCAGCGATGCAGCACGATCCATGGTGTCACCGTGCCCGGGCACATGTAGCGACCCGGCGGTGCCGAGCGCCGACCTGAGGGTGCGTGGCCAACTCATCGGGTAGCCATCGTCGAACACCGGCGGTGATCCTTCCTCGACCAGGTCGCCCATGAAGCTCACATCGCCGACGGAAACCACGATGTCGGCGTCGGTGTGGCCGAGGCCGTGATAGGTCAGCGTGACCAGCTTCGACCCGAATTCGATCTGGGCGGTGTCGGTGACCACCCTGGTCGGCGGCGTTATCTCGACCGCATCGAATTCATCCCTCCGGTCGGGGAACCACGCGGTGGCATCATGCTTCATCGACTCTCCCCTCACCACCATGTTCTTACGACACATGTCGTGCCCCCAGATCTCGGCCTCGGGAAAGCGGGCGTTCCCGAAAGTGTGATCCCAATGCCAGTGGGTATCGATCACCCAGCGCACCGGAAGCGCGGTGAGGGTGCGCAGCTCGCCCCGGAGCTCGTCGGCTTCGACATGGGAGGCTCTGGTGTCGATGACGACGACGCCCTCCTCCACGATGACCACACCGACGTTGAGGTCGAGCGACTCGAATCGCCGTCGAAACACGCCATCGGACAGCTCGTCGAACATCGCCGGCGGAGCCTATACCCGGGCGAATCGGCTTGCCGGAAGGAGTTGAACCTCGCTTGAAGTCAACGCCTACTCTCGATGCATGGAGTACCTGACCATCGGCGAGCTGGCCAAGAGGGCGGGAGTGGCACTTCGGCGCTGCGCTTCTACGAGAGCCGGGGGCTGATCTTCTCGGCCCGGACTGGGGGAGACCAACGAAGGTACGCGCGGGCAACGCTGAGACGGGTCGCACTGATCCGGGCCGGGCAGGCGGTCGGCCTGTCCTTGAGCGAGGTGGCGGCGGCACTCGAAACCCTCCCGCACCATCGGACCCCGG